>Ga0315537_1001566_pt1 | contig 17808 bp, 14 predicted proteins | sample SalMarSW160270MG_FD_203091 | JGI IMG/M metagenome (GOLD analysis project Ga0315537, IMG submission 203091) | Salt marsh sediment microbial communities from the Plum Island Ecosystem LTER, Massachusetts, United States - Salt Marsh Sediment SW1602-70 ... | reverse complement strand
CTTTTGAAGTCTTGGCCCCGCCCTCCACTCCGATGATGCTGGACAGCACCGCCTCCCGGTCGCTGAACCCCTGGAGGGAGTAGCGCAGCTCGTCGATCCGCCGGGCGGTATTGTACACCGCCGCCTCTTCCGGATACTCCTCGTTCAGGAGCGTATACAGCTCTATCGCCTTGTTCTGGTCCCCCCGGTCGGCATATACCTCCGCGGTCCGGCGCAGGGCATCGGGGCGGAAGGGGCTCAGGGGAAAGTTTTCCAGCAGGCGTTCCCAGTGCAGGACCGCGCCGAAGCGCTCGCCCAGCTCGTAGGAGGCCAATCCCCCCCAGTAGAGGGAGGCATCGACCAGCTTGCCTCTGGGGAAGCGGGTCCGATACTCGTAAAAGGCATCTTTGGCCTGTTGATAGCGGCCGCCGGCGCTGTAGACCTCCCCCCGCTTGTACAAAGACTCCTCGGCGAGGGGGCTTTGGGGATAACTGGCGACCAGCCGGGCATAGGCATCCGCCGCCTCCGTGGTCTTACCCAGCTCGGCTTGAATGCCGGCAAACTCGAACAGGGCATCATCGGCAAAGGCGGAGCTCGGTCTGGTGGTGTAGTGGGTCTTGAGCAACACCGCCGCCGTATCCAGATCCCTAAGATTCATCAGACTGCGGGCCTGCAGGAAGGCCGACTTGTCCGACTCCGGGGTGTTCATCTTGGCCAGGCGGGCGAAGTATTGGGAGGAGGAACGGTAGTCGGCCAGACTATAAGAAGCCCAGCCGGCCAGGAACAACGCCTGAGCAAAGAGTGGATGGGAGGGCTCGGTCTCCAGCAGCAGGGTTACCCGCTGCCGGGCCGCCTCATACTCGCCGCTGCGATAGTGGGCCCAACCCTGGTAGTACAGCGTGTAGGGCCAAATTACATCCAGGCCCGCCTGTTCGGTTTCCTCTCTGCCCAACCTGTTCAGGGCCTCCAGGGCGCTGGCATAGCTCTTGCGGCTGATCTCGGCGAGGCCTCGCAGATAGTTGGACAAAAGGTATACGTAGGGATCGCGTTCGGCCAGATTGGGGAACTCCTGGCGGAGGCGGTTGGTCTCGCCCACGATCGCCTGAAAGTCCTTCAGGGAGAAAAAAAGCTTGAGCAGCTCGATGCGCGCCCCCAGGTCCCCCGGATACAGTTCCGCATATTCCTGCAGGCGGGTGACCGCCGCTGAGGTCTCTCCCCGTCGACGGTGCACGACCACGGCGAGCTTGTACCAATCCGCCCGCAAATCGCTTAGGGAAGGATCGGTCATCCGCTCCAGCTGATCTTCCGCCAGGGCCAGGGCGGGTGTGAGATCGCCCTTTCGCAGCTGCGCGTAGGCCAGCAGGTACAGGGCTTCGTTGTAGATGCTCGAATCCGGGTGGTCGGCAAGGTAGTTCGAGTAGATCTGTTCGGCGCCTTCGTAGTCTCCCTGCAGGAGACGCACATCCCCCAGCTTGAGCTCGGTCAGATCGGCGCCTTTCGGGTTTTCCGAAAGGTACTGCTCCAGCAGCGCGGCAGCCTGATTCAGGTTTCCCTCTCGAATCGAGAGCTCCGCCAGGTAGAGGGGTACGGTTTCGTCGATCTCGCCCTTGTCCGGCAGGCTCCAAACCTTGTTGAGGAAGTACTCGGCAAGGTCGAGCTTGCCCTGCTGGTAGCTCTCCACGCCGGCCTGAACCCAAAGATCCTTCAGCACTTCCGGAGCTCCGGCAAACTGGCTCTCCGCCTGGCGCACCAGCGCCTCCATGCGGGCCAGCTCTCCCCTCTGAGCCGCGGCCATGAACAGGCGGCGATAGGCGACCGTAGCGACCGGATCCGCAGCCGATCGAAGCCGATCGAAAATGCCTTCCGCCTCCTCGCCCCGGTTGTCGTTCCAAAGAGCCTCCGCCGTATAGAGGTCGAACAGCTCCCGCCTCTGCGCCGAAAGGGTTTCCCTGCCGGAGGATTCGGCCAACTCCTCGATCTCCTGATAACGCCCCTGCTGCAAATAGGCGTACATCAGCAGGACCAACCCGTGTTGAGCGGATTCGCTGGCCGGATAGCCGTCCGCCAGCGCCTCCAGATCCCCGGACGCTCCGCGATAATCCTTTAAAGCGATCTCCGCCTGAGCCTTGTACAGGTAGGCCTGGGGCGTAAGCTCCCGGTCCTCAACGTTTTGCAGGAATATCCCTAGGGACTGGTCGGCCTGGGGATAGCTCTTCAGCCGGAAATAGGCCACGCCCCGCCAGAAGTAGATGTAGTCGAAGTAGCGGGTGCTGCGATAGCGGCGCTCGATCTCATCGAAAGCGGACAGGGCCTCTCGGAAACGCCCCAGGCGGAACAGGCTGACTCCCCTCCGGTACTGGGCGTCGGCCACCCGGTCGGACAGGGGGTAGCTGCGGATGAACTCGCCGTAGGTGTCCAGGGCAAGCAGGAAGTTCCCCGCCCGGTAATAGCTCTCCGCCTCCGAGTACAGCTCCGATTCGGTGGCGGAGAAAACAGGATTGAAGGATAGTAAGGACAATACCCCAGCGATTAAGAGGACTTTCTTCATATCCCTTAAAGGTATTGCGAAATATGTAATAATTCAATGTAATTAACTATGGACGGGAAGCCAATAGAAGCAAAGCGAATTCTGATCGGCACCAGCGGCTATTCCTATGAAGACTGGGTGGGACCATTCTATCCGCAGGGACTGCACAAGCGGGAGTACTTGGGTTTCTACGCCGCCGAGTTTCCCGTGGTGGAGCTCAACTTCTCCTACTACACTCAGCCCAGCGCCTCCACCCTGGAGCGGATGATCGAAAAGACACCACAGGATTTCCGCTTCGCCATCAAGGCGCATCAGAGCCTGACCCACAAGATCGGTGAGGATTTCCACCAGGAGGTCGAGCGCTACAAACAGGGCATCCGGCCCCTGATCGAGGCCGGCCGACTGGCCGCGATCCTGCTGCAGTTTCCCTACAGCTTTCACTACACCCCCGAGTGCCGCAGGCACCTGCAGCGGCTCTGCGAGTCCTTCGCCGACCTGCCCAAGGCCGTGGAGTTTCGCGGCAGCGAGTGGCAGCGGGACTCGGTATACCGCGGATTGAGAGAGGTGAAGACCGCCCTGGTCAACGTGGACGAGCCGCGGCTGCCCAAGCTTCCCGAACCCACGGAGGTGGTCAGCTCGGACCTGGCCTACCTGCGCTTTCACGGGCGGAACGCGGCCAACTGGTGGAAGGGGGACAACGTCAGCCGCTACGACTACCTGTACAGCTCCGAGGAGCTGTCCGGGTGGCTGCCGATGATCGAACGGATGCTGGCCAAATCCCGGCTGCTGCTGGCGATCTTCAACAATCACAGCCGCGGCCAGGCGATCCAGAACGCCCGGCAGCTGCAGGGCCTGCTGTTCGGCTGATGGGGACGTACCGTGAATAAATTTGAGGAATTACAATCCTCAAAATTATATAATTTTGAGGAACTATTATACTCATAGTTGAAATGCATCGAGGGACGTGTTACTATGTCCCTGATGAGAATACAAAGAATTTATGACGATCTGGAACGCCACATTGCGCCCAATAAGGTTCTTGTTCTGTACGGCCCCAGGCAGGTCGGCAAAACAACTATTCTCCAGAGTTATCTTTCCGGTACCAGGTGGAGATACCGCCTGGAAATTGGCGACGATATACACGCCCAGGAAATTATAGGTTCGCACAATCTCGACTGGCTGACAGAATACGCTGAAGGTTATGAGCTCATAGCAATCGATGAAGCCCAGCGGATACCGAATGTCGGGCAGGGTCTGAAAATCTTGGTAGACAACATCCCCGGGATTCGAATCATCGTCACGGGATCGTCTTCATTTGAGCTGTCCGGCCAGGTCGGCGAGCCGCTCACGGGCAGGAAAAAAACGCTCGTCTTGTATCCCCTGTCTCAATTCGAGCTTCGCCGCCAACACAGCTCTTTCGATCTGAAGAAGTATTTGGAGAATCATCTGATCTTCGGCTCTTATCCCGAAGTTCTGACTGCGCGGAAACGATCGGAGAAGATCGATCTGGTCACTGAGATCGTCGGATCGTATCTTCTCAAGGACATCCTCGAGCTGGATCGAGTGAAAAGTTCCAAGATCCTGTTGGATCTGCTGAGGCTGTTGGCATTTCAAGTCGGCAAAGAAGTATCATTGCGGGAACTGGCCACGCAACTCGGCATTGACTACAAAACCGTTGCCAGATACATCGATCTTCTTGAAAAATCCTTCGTGCTGTACAATCTTCGCGGCTACAGCAGAAATCTGCGCAAGGAAATCACGAAAAAGAGCAAGTACTATTTCTGCGACAACGGGATTCGCAACGGGATTATTTCCAATTTCAATGCGCTTTCGCGAAGAGATGATATCGGTGCTCTGTGGGAAAACTTCCTCGTGAGCGATCGTCTCAAGCTGCAGGCGTACAAACCGATTCATTCCAACAACTACTTCTGGCGTACGTGGGATCAGAAAGAAATTGATTTCGTCGAAGAACGGGAAGGAAAGCTCTACGGCTTTGAGTTCAAATGGGGTACCAAAAAGATCTCACCTCCGCGGGAATGGTTGGAGGCTTATCCCGAAGGTGTGTTTTCGGTAGTTGACAGGGATAACTATCTGGACTTCCTTACCTGAAACCTCTGGTTGCGGTGATTTCGCACTGACCCTATTCGATGGGCTGGCGAATGATCGTCCTCAGCTTTTCCGGCGCCGCCCGCCGGAGATCACTCAGGTAGATCTCCCGGTGTTTGTCCCTCCGTCGGTAGCCGTGATCCTCTATGAATCGATGAAGCCGCTGGATGGTCGGTCCTTCTTCGGAAAAGGGGCCGACGTGCAGCAGCTGGGCACTCAAGCCCTCGTGGAACGTTTCCAGGCGCAGCTGACCCGCCGCCGGCAGATCCTTCTTTTGCCTCACCTGTTCGAGGGCGTTTTCGAACAGCTCCGGAGTCACGTACTCGGGCTGCATGATCATCAGGGTCCACTGCCAGGACGCCTTGTCCCCGGCCGTGAAGGCGGACATATCCTCGGCCCACCACACCCCCTCCAGGGGAAGCACCCCGTAGTCGATGGCCAGGGGTCCCTTCTTGATGAGGAATTTGAGGGTGTAGGATGCGGAGAACAACACTTCCACGGCCTGCCGGAACTCCTCCGAGGTGTTGGGATCTCCGGCCCCGTCGATCATGATGAAGTTCAGCGGTGGCACTTCGACGATGACCGGCGCCTTGGCCGGTGCGCTGTACAGTGCCCCGAGCCTCTTCTTGAAGTCGATCGTCTGCATGCATTCCTCCCTCCTGGACAGGTTACACCGAAACACCCGTTTTCTTCCATAAATGGCTCAGGAATACTTCGGCTTGTGGGACTTTAGTCGATCCGCTTCGATTGCCACCCGGGATGGAAAACCGACAGAGAACCGGGGATTTTAGATTCTTGTTGACCTCTCCAGACCAATGTCCTCGAGCAGGCTCTTGCTGATCTTGCAGATCATCGTGTAGGCGGGATCGAAGACGTTGCCCACCTCGTACTGCACGCACTGACCCAGAAGGATGTGGGCCTGCTTCTCCTCCAGACCGAGCTCTACCAGCCAGCGCAGCATCTCGGTGGTCGCCTCCTGGAGGGCCTGGTCCAGGGGGCGGGCGTTTCCCGCGGTCAGGATGCTGTCCCGGTCCACGGCCCGGGGTCCGTTGACGCTCCTGCCCCGGATCAGGCGGAAGGTGAGCTCCACCTCGGCGGAAACCTCGATTCCGGTGCCGACGATCTCTCCATCCCCCTGGAGAGCGTGGATATCTCCAAAGTGGAACAACGCTCCCCGGACGAACACCGGGAGGTAGACGGTTGTCCCGGCTCTGAAGCCCCGGTAGTCCATGTTGCCGCCGTAGGGTCCGGCGGTGGTCGCGGCGATGGCCTGCCCCTTCGGCGGCGCGGTGCCGAAGCAGCCGACCATGGGATCTAGGGGAAGGACCAGCTGACCTGCGGGGAAAGCCGGGGCAAGCAGGGTAGCGGTCCAGGCCTGGCTGTCGATTCGCCACTCCAGCAGCTCCTCCTCCCGCCCGCTGCCCCCGGGGGATTCCCCCAGGTATTCGGGATCCAGCACGTGGGCGGCGATGGTACTCCGGGTGCGGCCGATCGGACGATTGGGTGTGATCCGGTCGAAGGTAACGGCCAGGGCGTCCCCCGGTTCGGCCCCGCGGAGATAGAAAGGACCGGTCTGGGGATTGCCCGGGGGGGTGATTTCCCGGTCCGATGCATCCCGACCCGCATTGTCGACCGTGGTGGTGATCACCGTATCCCCGCCCCCGATCTCCAGGACAGGGGTGTGGGAACCGAGGGTGAGGTGATATTCGGCCGGCTGAAAACGATGGGTCTTCACGCCGCGCTTCACTCCTTCCACTTGGCCGCGATCTCCCTCATGGCACCGAGCAGCATGCTGATATCCAGCTTGCTCATGATCAGGCGCAGGCCTCGGGGCAGATAGCGCTCCATCAAGGCGTCAGGACCGTGCATCCCGAAGATCTTGTCGTGCCGGCCGGCCGCCTCGGCGACTTTGTCGATCGCGGCCAGCACCTCTGGATTCTGAAGATCCCCGGTGCGCCCGAGAGATACGGCCAGATCGTTCGGTCCGATCAGCAGGGCATCGATTCCCGGCACCGAGGCGATCGTCTCGATCTCCGCAACCGCCGCAGCGGTCTCTATCTGGGCGATGGCCAGCACCTGATCGTTGGCCGAAGCCATGAATCCGGGCGCCTCTCCGCCGCTCACCGCGGCGAAATCGGTGTGGGTGCCGATGCTGCCCAGTCCTCTTTTCCCCGCAGGTGCAAACTTGCACCAGCCGGCCAGCAGCTCCGCCTGTTTTCCGGATTCCACCATGGGAACCATCACGCCGGTGCAGCCGCAGTCCAGGGCTCTGGACACGTAGCCCTTGGCCAACTCCGGTACGCGCGCGAAGACCTCCAGCCCCGCTCCGCGTCCGCTTGCCGCCACGTCGGCCAGGGTTTCCAGGGAGCCGGAGCCGTGCTCCAGGTCGAGCATGATGAAATCCAACCCCGCCTGCCTGGCGATCCGGGCGATGCCGGGATTTCGAACCAGCCGAATCATTGTTCCGACCGCCCTGCCGCCGGAACGCAACTCTTTGACTGCCACTTGTCATTCTCCTTTCTCTGAACAGAATTCCGGTGTGAGCCGGCCGCTGTCCGTGTACATAATTCATAGCAGAAACAGCGGGTTGTAGCCAGTAACCATTCCGATGTGCTAAAATTCCTTTCGATTCCACGAACGAACATCTAGGAGTGATCGCATGGACGAGCAGCTTCCCGGCGGCTACAACGGAAAGCTCCTGCGGGTCGATCTGAACAGGCAGGAATTTTCGACGGAACCTCTCGAAGAGACCTTCTGCCGGAGATACATCGGCGGAACCGGTTTCATCATCTACTATCTTCTCAAGGAGGTAAAACCGGAGATCGATCCGTTGAGCCCGCAAAACAAGCTGATCTTCGCCGCGGGCCCGCTGACCGGGATCTCCCTGGGCGGAGCCGCGCGCCACGCCGTTGGGGCCAAATCCCCGCTGACCGGGGGCATCGCCAAGTCGGAGGCCGGCGAGTGGTGGGGGGCTCAGCTCAAGCGGAGCGGATTCGATGCCTTGATCGTGGAGGGAAAGGCGGAAAGACCCGTCTATCTGTGGATCCGCGACGGCGCGGTGCAAATCAAAGAGGCGGGCCATCTGTGGGGCAAGATGACCAAAGAGACACAGGAGGCGATCCGCTCCGAGGTGGCGGATGAGAACGCCAGGATGGCCCTGATCGGACCGGCCGCCGAGAATCTGGTGAGCTTCGCCTGCATCATGCACGGGACCCACGACGCCGCCGGAAGGGGCGGCCTGGGCGCGGTCATGGGCTCCAAGAACCTGAAGGCCGTGGCGGTGAGAGGGACCAACCCGCCCCCTGTGGTGAATCGCGACGGAGTCCGCCGGGTGAGTGCCTGGTTGAAGGAGAACATGGACCTGGTCAAAGGCTACCGGGAGCTGGGCACCGGCGGGGCCATGGAGCTGTTCGAGCAGGCGGGCAATCTTCCCTCTCACAACTTCAGGGAAGGCCGATTCCCCGCCGTGGGCAGCATATCACCGACCCGGATCAGGGAAACCATCCGGGTGGGCATGGAGGCCTGCTTCGCCTGTCCGGTCAGGTGCAAAAAAGTCGTGGAGGCGCAAGAGCCCTACCCGGTCGACAGGGCGTACGGCGGACCGGAGTACGAGACGATCGGCGCCTTCGGTTCCTGCTGCGGAATCGACGATCTGCCTGCTATCGCCCGGGCGAACGCCCTCTGCAATGCCTATTCCCTGGATACGATCTCCACAGGCGTGACCATCGCCTTCGCCATGGAGTGCTTCGAGAAGGGTCTGCTGAGCAGAGAAGACACCGGTGGAATCGATCTCAGCTTCGGCAATGCCGAGGCCATGCTCCAGGTGATCGAGCTCATCGTCCGGCGGGAAGGGATCGGTGAGCTCCTGGCCCAAGGATCGGCCAGGGCGGCTGAGCGGATCGGGCGGGGAGCGGAGCGGCTGGCCATGCAGGTCAAGGGCCTGGAGATTCCAATGCATGAACCGCGCCTGAGCAAGGGCCTTGGGCTGGGCTACATGGTGAATCCCCACGGAGCGGATCACATGGATAACATGATGGACATCCTGATGAGCGGCTACGGAACGAAACTCGCCATGAACCTGGACGATGCTCTGCCGTTGGGACTGGAACCCACCACCCTGGAGGATGGAGGCCCCAGGAAAATCGCCTATTTCAAGGCTCACCACTGCAAGAGGATCATCTCGGACTGCCTGCTGCTCTGCCACTTCCTCCCCTACTCGTTTTCCCACATCGTCCAGCTGGTAACGGCGGTGACCGGATGGGACACAACAGTGATGGAGCAGATCAGGGTTGCCGAGCGGGTGCTCACCCTCTGCCGCCTATTCAACCTCAAAGCCGGATTGACGGCAAAGGACGACAAACTTCCCGAGCGGTTCTTCCAGACGACCCCCGACGGCGCGCTCAAGGACAAGGCCCTGAATCCTGCGGAGATGGAGGCGGCGAAGCGTTACTACTACGATCTCATGGGATGGGACGAAAACGGGGTACCGAAGGCGGAAAAGCTGGAGGAACTGGGTATCGAGGAGTTCGCATAACCGGAGGGCCGGTCGGGACGGTGCAGGCTGCAGCGCATGTCCGCAGCCCGACCCGGGCCCGGCACGATTGTTTGTTCTAAGGCGCAAGCGCCGGATAGTGCCGGGCCAGCAGAGCCCGCACCGCTGCGGCCGAATCCAGGCGAAGGGCTCGGGCCGCGATATCCCGGGCCTGTTCTGCAGACAGGTCGGCCAGGGTTTCCTTGATGCGGGGAATGGCCGGGGGGGAGGCGCTCAGCTCGCCGACGCCGAGCCCGACCAACAGCGGTATGGCCAGGGGCACGGCGGCCAGCTCGCCGCAGACCGCCACCGGAATCCCGGCAGCTTTGCCGGCCTTTGCCGTGCGGTCGATCAGGGTGAGCAGCGCCGGGTGCAGCGGATCGGCCAACCCCGCGAGCACGGCGCTGGTCCGTTCGGCGGCGAAAACGTACTGGCAGAGGTCGTTGGTTCCGATGCTGAAGAAATCCGCCGAACGGGCCAGATGCTCCGCCTGCAGGGCCGCGGAGGGCAGCTCGATCATCACCCCCACTCGCGGGCCGGCGTCATGGGGAAGGCCTTCTTCGGCAAGTTCATGATGCGCCTCTTCCACCAGCCGCCGCAGGCTCTGCAGCTCCTCCACCGTAGCCACCATGGGGAAGAGGATCTTCAAGGGATGAACGGCACCGGCCCTGAGGATGGCCCGCAGTTGAGTGCGGATGATCTCGGGTATCTCGGGGTACAGCCGGCTGCCCCGCAGGCCGAGCAGAGTACTCTCCTGACCCGGTAGGTGCAAGAAACGCGGCAGCTTGTCGCCCCCCAGATCGAGAGTCCGCACCACGACCTCCCATCCGGGCAGGGCCTGGACGGCGCCGCTGTAGGCGTCGATCTGTTCCTCCTCAGAGGGTGGCTGCTCCCGTTCCAGGTAGAGCAGCTCGCTGCGCAGGACCCCGATTCCTTCCGCCCCCCACTGCGCCGCCGTGGCCGCTTCCCGAACCTGCTGGATGTTGGCCAACACCCGGATGCGCTCGCCGTCCCGGGTCACGGCGGGTCGGCGGGAGCGTTCCCGCTCGCGCTCACGCTGCTTCAGCCAGCGATCCCGCTCCTCCTGAAGCGCCTCCCTGTTTTCGGGATCGATCCAGAACGCTCCGGTCCCGCCGTCGGCAGCCACCGGAGTCCCCGGCTCCAGATCCAGAAGCGCCGAACCCAGATGAACCACGGCCGGAATCAGGAGGGAGCGGGCCAGAATAGCGGTGTGGGAGGTGTCTCCCCCGCGGGCCAGGGCGATACCGATCACCTTCTGCGGACCGAGCCGGATCAGCTGGGCAGGGGAAAGATCTTCGGCCAGCACCACCGCCGGCTCGGTCAGCTCCTCATACGCCCCGCCACCGCCGGACAGCTCGAGCAACACCTGGTTGAGAAGGTCGGCCAGGTCCCTGGAACGGGCTTTCAGGTAGGGAGATTCCAGTCCCTCATAGAGCTCCAGAAAGGCGCCGACGGCCAGGGACCAGGCCGTCTCAGCGGGCACCCTTCGCTCCGCGAGGATCTCCCGTGCCCTCTGAATCAAGGCGGGGTCGGAAAGAGATAGGGCATAGGCGTGAAAGATGGCCGCTTCCGCCTCACCGGCCCTGCGGCGGGCCTCCTCGCTCATCGCCTCCATGCGCAGCCGCACCGCCTTCAACGCCCGATCCAGGCGGGCCTGCTCGGCCGCGGTTCCCCGTCCGGACCCGGGCGGGGCCTCGGGAACACGGCGCCTGAGCAGGACCGCGGGACCCACTGCTATTCCCGGGGAGGCGGGCAGCCCGCTGATCCGTCCCTCCTCATCCACGCCCCCGGCCGGATTGAGCAGACTTTCGGGCGGAGCTTCGGCAGGCTGCGAGCCCCCGGTGGTCCGGGTCGGTGCCGCCGGTTCCTGCGTGGAGGTCTCGCCGAAGCCGGACTCCACCAGACGGACCAGCTCGGCCACCGCCTCATCGCAGTCCTCCCCGGCTGCCTGAATGAGCATCTCATTGCCCTGCTCGATTCCGAGAGTGGCCAGCCCGTTCAGGCTGAGGGCGCTCACAGGCGCGCTGCCGCGGCTCGGGCTGGAAACGCGGATCGCCGATCGGAACCGCGAAGCCGCCTGTACGAAGCTTGCCGCCGGGCGGGCGTGCAGTCCCAGGATATTGCGAATGACCACCCGCGCCTCGGCTTGGGGTGCCCTGATCCCGCCGCGATTGCCGGCCGTGGCGGCGATCATCGCACGCCGGCCGGGCTGAGCGCCGGTCGATACGGCCTCCCCGGCCCCCAGATGAGCCCTTTTGGGCCCGAGAGAGGTCTCGGCCTCCGCGGCGCACTCCTCCAGAGAGCCGCCGGCGGCGGCCATCACCGCCGCAGCCAGGGAGCCTTCCACCAGGGGAGCGGCGCAGAGCCTGATGAGGCCGGAGCGCTGCTCCCCGAGCAGCTCCAGGGCGGTATCCGCGCTGAGCAGGGCGCTGCCCAGATCCATCAGCACCAAAACCCCGCTGTCGCTTAACACCGACTCCACCGCCGCCTGGATCCTGAGCGCATCGGTACCGAAGGGGTTCTGGGGATCCTCCACTCCCCCCGCCGCCGCGATGGGAACGACCTCCGGCACCATCTGCCGTATCAGGGCGATGACGGCGGCGGCCAGGGGCTCACTGTGACAGACGAGGACTATACCTACCATATAAACCTAACGGACAAACCCACCGGTTGGCTCTTTTCACGGACCGGGGCGGGAGATCCGGCGATCCCGGGCACTCAGAATCTCAGACAAGAGAATCCTGCAGGGCCTTGAGGAGCAGGTAGGAAGAGGTGGCGCCGGGGTCCTGGTGCCCGACGCTCCGCTCCCCCAGATAGCTGGCCCTGCCCTTGCGCGCGATCAGCGGGATGGTGGCCTCGGCCCCGCGCCGGGCGGCCTCCACAGCCCCCGCCAGGGCCGAGCTCAGATCTTCCGCCTCAGCCAGGGCCCGGCCGAAAGCCTGCACGGCCGGCAAAAGCGCATCGATCATGGTCTTGTCTCCGGCATGCGCCTTCCCTCTTTGGCACACCCCCTCCAGCCCCGCCTCCATCAGCGTGTGCAGATCCGAAGCGGACAGCTCCTCCTTGCCGGCGGCTGCGGCGCTCGCTCTCAGGAAAAAGGTGCCGTACAGCGGCCCGCTGGCTCCGCCCACCGAAGAGATGAGGGCCATGGCCGCGGTTTTGAGGACTCCTGCCAGATCCGCCGCACCGTCCAGCTCTTCCAAAACCTTGCCAAAGCCCCGGTCCATGTTGATCCCGTGATCCCCGTCCCCGATGGCTTTGTCCAACCGGGTAAGCAGCTGCTTCTGCTCCCGCATACTCTCTGCGGCAGCCCGCAGCCAGCGGACCACCTGCTCCTTGCTCACCGTCTCTGCCATGGTGCTCCCCCGCTTCACCTGCCCCAGCGCAGGGCAGGCGTCAGCACGGGGGCGTCCCACAGGCTCAAGCTTTGCTCGTCCATCCGCAGCAGGGTGAGGGAGAATCCCTGCATCTCCAGGGAAGTGATGTAGTTGCCCACCAGGCTCCGCAGGATGCGCAGCCCGTGCTTTTCCGCCACTTCGGCCGCTTTCCGGTACACGATATACAGTTCCGAAAGCGGAGTGCCCCCCATTCCATTAACAAAGAGCAGAACCGAATCCCCCTTGGCAAAGGGCGGATCCGAGGTCTCGCGCTCCCGGGGCGCCGCTGTCTCATTGTCCCACTCCTGGAGGGTGCGCCGGTACTCCGGATCCTCGATGATCGCCTCGGCCATCAGCTCCGTGATCTCATCGGCTTTTTTGAGCTTGATCCGCTCCCGCCCGGGTTCCCCGTGAATGCCGATGCCGAACTCCATCTCCTCTTCTCCCAGAATGAAGGTGGGTTCGCCCGCGGCCGGAACCGTGCATGAGCTCAATGCCACGCCTATGCTGCGGCCGGCGCTGCTCACCCTCCTGCAAAGCTCCGCCAGGTCGCTCAAGGGCAACCCCCGCTCCGCCGCCGCCCCGCAGATTTTCTCGGCCGCAACCGTGGTTCCTACCCCTCTGCGGCCCTGGGTGTAGAGGCTGTTCCGTACCGCCACATCGTCGTCGATGATGACGCTGGCCACGGGAATACCCTCGGCGCTGGCCAACTCCGCCGCCATCTCGAAGTTCATGATGTCCCCGCTGTAGTTTTTCACGATGAACAGGACTCCGGAACCTCCGTTCACCCGCCTGGCCGCTTCCAGCATCTGATCCGGCGTCGGGGAGGTGAAAACCTCTCCGGGGCAGGCGGCATCGAGCATCCCCGCGCCCACATAGCCGGCATGGAGCGGCTCGTGACCGCTTCCGCCCCCGGAGACGATCGCCGTCTTGCCCTGCACCGGGGCGTCTGCTCGATAGATGAACAGCGGATCCGGGCTCATCCTCAGCAGGTCCGCATGAGCCCGGGTCAGCCCCGCCAGGCTCTCCCGTATGAAATCACCGGGATCGTTGATCACCTTCTTCATGGCCATCCTCCTTCGAACCGGATCCCCTCAGCCGACGTTATCAAGTATTTCCTGTTCACCCGTTTCTGTCCACCCTGGGCGGGCGAGGCCCGCCGCACCACCGGGGCCCGGACCGACCCGGCCGGAGGAAGCTTGACGAAGCTCACGCGATCGGTGTAATAACGGCCAAGGAGGAAACAACCATGAACAAGCTTACCGGCAATGTACTCATCGCCCAGGGCGGAGGACCCACCGCCGTTATCAATCAGTCCATGGTGGGAGCCGTACTGGAGTCGCGGAAGTTCCCGGAGGTCAGCCGGGTCTACGGAGCCATGTACGGCGTGCGGGGAATCGTGAACGAGGATTTCCTCGATCTCACCCAGGAGACCACCCACAACCTCGAGCAGGTGGCGCTGACCCCCTCCAGCGCCCTGCTGTCAACCAGGGACAAACCGGACGAGGCCTACTGCTCCGAAATCTTCAAGGTGTGCCAGGCGCACGACGTACGCTACTTCTTCTATATCGGGGGCAACGACAGCGCCGACACGGTGCGCATCGTGAACCAGAACGCCGACAGCGCCGGTTACGACATGCGCTGCATCCATATCCCGAAGACGATCGACAATGACCTGGTGGTGAACGACCACACCCCGGGCTACGGCTCCGCCGCCCGCTTCGTGGCCCAGGCTTTCATGGGCTTCAATCTCGACAACCGCGCCCTTCCCGGTGTGTTCATCGGGGTGGTGATGGGGCGCAACGCCGGCTTCCTCACCGCAGCAGCCTCCCTGGGCAAGAAATACCCGGATGACGGTCCCCACTGTGTCTACGTCCCGGAACGGACCTTCTCCACCGAGCAGTTCCTCGAGGACGTCAAGAACGCCCTGGACACCCACGGCCGCTGCGTGGTGGCGGTGAGCGAAGGCATCGTGGACGAGAACAGGCAGCCGGTGGTCGTCGGTCTCACCGGCCGGAGCGAAAGGGACGCCCACGGCAATGTGCAGCTGTCGGGAACCGGGGAGCTCGGTACGATGCTGGGCGAGCTGGTCAAGACCCGTCTCAAGGTCAAGCGGGTACGGGCCGATACGCTGGGCTACATGCAGCGCTCATTCCTGGGGGTGGTCTCCGACGTGGATGCCGACGAAGCCCGGGAGGTCGGGGAGAAGGCCGCCCAGTTCGCCATCTGGCACGACATCGACGGCTCGATCACGATCCAGCGCACCGGCAACTACTCCGTGGATTACCGCATAGTGCCGCTTCAAGAGATCGCGGCCAAGACCAAGACCATGCCCCCCGAGCACCTGAGCGCCGCGGGGAACGACACCACCGTGGATTTTTACACCTACGCCCGGCCGCTGTTGGGATCCGGTTTTCCGACCACCCACCGCATCCGGGCGCTCGCGGTCGGCAAGATCCTGAAGAGGGGGGAGCAGTCCCGTGGCTAAAGCCCGCCCAGGCGATCCTCTCCGAAGAACCCCGGCTCCTGGACCTGGCCCGCGCGCTCCTGCCGGCCCTTCCGTCTGACGACATCGACCTGCTCGTGGTCGATGTCATGGGCAAAGATATAAGCGGAGCCGGCATGGACCCGAACATCATCGGCAGGATTTATGTGCGAGGGGAGAGGGAGCCGGAGCGTCCCCGCATCAAGGCCATCTACGCACGGGATCTGACGGCGATTTCCCATGGTAACGCCCTGGGCATCGGTCTGGCCGATGTGATCAGCCGCCGTCTGTACGACAAGATCGACTTCCGGGCCATGGAGGAAAACGCCTACACCAGCTCCTTCCTGGAACGGGCCAAGGTGCCGATCGTCGCGGATACGGATGAGCGGGGCATCGCCATCGCCCTGCGCTCCTGCGGCGCTATCACGCCGGGAGAGGAAAGAATCATGCGGATCCGCAGCACCCTTCAACTGGACGAGGTCTACGTGTCCGAAGCGCTTCTGGCGGAGCTGCGCTCACGCTCCAACATCGAAATCGAGTCGCGCTCCACTACTCCCCTTTTCTGCTCCTCATCGAGCGCAGATCCCCGGTCTCTGAATCGATCTGAAAGACCTTGTACTCCCGCTTGAACTCCGCGGACTGGCCGATCAGGGTGGCCATGGGTCCGCCGGAGGTGGATTCCTGAACTCTGGTGAAGCCGATTGTCACGTTCCAGAACTTGTTGTCCTCCGAAAGATCCACCTCCTCCAGCAGCACGTCCTTGAACCGGTCTATCTGGTACATGTCCTTCAGGTAGTCCATGGCCTTGCTGACCGCTTGTTTCACATCCACCATCGTCTCACCCCCTCACCGCGGCGGCAGAGCCACGATATCTTCGCTTTCCCACTGGTAATCCGAACCCCAGAGCAGCCGGAGGAGCCCGATCTGGCCGGAGTGATAGGTCCAGTGCCAGGCCAGCTGTCCCATCACGCCCCGTACGGTAAAAGTGACGCCCTCTTTTTCCAGTACTTCGTCGATATCCTGGACCTCCCCCAGCCTCGACTGCGAGCAGTCCCTCTGAACGCGCCGGCAGATCTCGATCAGGGTAGAGGCTGCATAGCCGGAGGGAGGAGGCCCGCCGATGTTTCCGAGGCTGCCCTTCTGGATCTCCTCATTCAGGGAATCCGGGATCTTAAAGCCGGTGATGCGCCGCAGCCACCAGGCCTCGGCCCAGGCCATGTGCAGCACCAGCATGGAGATGCTCAAGGGGGTATGCTGGGCCGTGTAGTCCAGGGCATCTGCGGGCAGGTCGACGATCTGATCGTACACCCGCTCGGCCAACTCCTGAAGCTGGGCCACGGCGTGGGCCAGCTCTGTATTTGCGAATCCTGCCGGCGGCTGCAGGGAGTAGCGCCGCGGGCGCCCGAGCCGCCCACCGCCGAGCTTTTCTTGTTTGTCATTCATGCCTCTATTGAGGGCCGAAGATCGGCCTGTGTCAAGGTGAAAAAACACGGTTGCCAACCGGTAAAATCCGAATTAGTATATAGATAAACGAGGTACAGAAATCCGAGGGGGAACCCGGATGAGCAATATGATATGGACGGTGGTGGCGAAGATCATCAAGGTCTTTTATGTCAAGGCTCATATCGAGGGAGTACAGAAAGTTCTGAAGAGCACGAATGCGGTGGTTGTTGCCAACCACCTGGACTCCTTCGGTCCCCTGGCTCTGATGAGCTCCCTCATCCATAAGCTGTATCCCTGGGTCATACAGGAAGTCACCAATCTCAAAGACTGCGCCACCTACATCCGCGAAGATTTCGTGGAAAAGGAATTGAAGCTGAGGTCCTTCGCGGGCCGGGAGCTGTCCCGCATCATCGGCCGCATCTGCGTCCGTCTCATGACCGACCTGAAGGCGATCCCGGTGTACAATAAAAGCCGGGAGATCTACAGAACCTTCGAAATCAGCTTATCCTATCTCAAATCGAAACGGGCGCTGCTGATCTTTCCGGAAAACGACGAGAGCAAGAAGCTGGACGATCTGTGCATGCTGAACACCGGATTCATCCGCTTGGCGCAGTGGCTGTACGATACCACCCAGAGGGTGCTTACCTTCTATCCGGTAGCCGTCAACAAGAAGGTACGAGCGATCCGCGTAGGCGAGCCGATCCGTTTCGATCCCAGCGCTCCGTTCGGAGAAGAGCGCATGCGGATCAAGGAGTATCTGGAGCGAAGCATCAGCGGAATGTACCGGGCTCTGGAACGGGAAAACGAAGAGGCCGCAGCGTCGAGACATCCTCGCAAAGCAGAGAAGATCCGCGAGCAAGCCGCCTGAACGGCACAACCGTGCCGCTTGCACCTTACCCTGCAGGGGAAAATATCCTGCTTCGCTCCCGCAGGAATTCAGCCAGGAACCTCCCCGTAGAGGAACCGTTCGCTCCGGCAGCCACCGCCTCGAGTGTTCCCTTGGCCACGATCCGGCCGCCCCTGGCACCACCCTCAGGACCCAGATCGATGATCCAATCCGCCTCGGCAATGATGTCGAGATTGTGCTCGATGATGACCACAGTATTCCCGGCATCCACCAGCCGCTGCAGAACCCGGATCAGTTTTTCCACGTCCGCCATGTGCAGTCCGATCGTCGGTTCGTCCAGTACGTACAGGGTATGGGCCGACACCCGCGAAGCGCTTCGCCCGGCAGCCGGCCGGGCCGAGACGGCCTCAGCCGGGGGAGGAAGCCTGGTCTTGGCCAGCTCGGTGACCAGCTTGATGCGCTGCGCTTCGCCGCCGCTCAAAGTAGGACTGG
>Ga0315537_1001565_pt1 | contig 17816 bp, 14 predicted proteins | sample SalMarSW160270MG_FD_203091 | JGI IMG/M metagenome (GOLD analysis project Ga0315537, IMG submission 203091) | Salt marsh sediment microbial communities from the Plum Island Ecosystem LTER, Massachusetts, United States - Salt Marsh Sediment SW1602-70 ... | reverse complement strand
CCAATGACGTCTGTTTTGAGCACAAGGGCAAGTTCTATGGGCTCACTTTTTTTAACCTCCTGTTTTACTTGACCTTTTGCAAGAATAGATGGGGAAGCTTCAAATTTCTTTTCAATTGGGGCCCGGACGGCTTTTCCCATTGATTTTTGATACCGTAGGACAGGTTCGCTGTCCGGTATCTTTGCCGGAACTTCTTCAAAAACCGGTGCCGAACGTTCGGCTTCCTTTTTAAAAGCCGGTTTTATAAAATCCTCTTTTGGTTTTTCGGTCATGCTTTGGGATGTGGGGGCTACAGGGATCTTCATCATCTGAATTCCCGGCTGCTGTATATTCAAAACCAAAACAACAAGAATCGTAACCGTGGCGGCCGCTGCCAGTTCCAGAGGGATCTTTATATGGAAGGGCACAAACAGCTTGCGAACCATCTTGTTGAAACCGGAGCGCGGCTCCATACGTTCATGGATTTTTTCAAGGAAATCCGCCGGAGGCTTAACCGGATCCAAAGCGCCCAGTTCTTGAACCACCGCACGTAATGAATCAAGCTCTTGTTTACAGTTCTCACAGTCCGTAATATGCTTTTCCACCCATGTTCGAGTTTGAGCATCTAAAGTGCCGTCTATGTATTCGGATAACCATTTTAAAATGGCGGCACAGTCCATAATTATATCCTTCCTTTTTTGGACACAGATGAACACGGATTATCAAGATTCTTAAATTGCAAAATAACAATATTATCTGTGTATATCTGCGAAAATCTGCGTACTGTTTAACTTGTTTCTAAGGTCTATCCTTGCTCTTGCAAGTCTGGACTTGACGGTGCCGAGGTTCAGCCCGGTGATATCTGAAATCTCCTGATAAGACAGTCCCTGGATGTCCCGCAGCACAATAATCCTGTTTTGTTCCTGGGGCAGTGAGTTGAGCGCCTTTTGGATCCGCAGGATTTTCTCTTTATTTTCAAGTTCATTTGCGGGAGATGGGGCGTTATTCTGTATTTCATATGAAAAGTTACCCTCTTTTGAACTTTCCGGGTTTTCAAGGGGAACCGTCCTTTTTTCCCACCGGTAAGCGGATGACTTAAGCCTGTTCTTACATGTGTTGATTGCGATTCGATAAAGCCATGTGGAAAATGCCGACTCGAACCGGAATTTTTTTATTCCTTTGAAGACCTTTATAAATATCTCCTGAGCGCAATCGTTTGCTTCCTGGTAGTCCCCTAAAAACCAGTAGACCGTGTTAAATAATTTGTCTTTGTGTCTCATCACCATCTGGTCGAATGCCGCCATGTCACCGGCCTGAATATCCCTGATAAGCGCCGCATCCCGGTCAGATGTACCGGTCTGTTTTTTTATGGCTTTATCCATTAAATTAGACAATGATTATTTAAAAATGTTCCGTTGATTAAAGGTTTCTATAGAATAATTTCTTTTATTTCTTCAAGCAACCCATAATCTTTAAAATCGGACAAGTTTAATTCTGATTCTATAAAAAATCGGTAAGAATTTTTACCAGTTCACAAAAAAACGGGTAACCTTTGACACCTTACACCTCAATCTTGAACCTCTGAACCCGGAACGGTTACCACTTGACATAACACCGTTTAGCATATATTGTATATACTGTATAACAATTATAAGGAGGCAAAACGTGTCTACTCAAATACTCGTTCGCATTGAGCCGGACCTTAAAAATAAGGTGAATCGCTTTGCAAAGGCCGAAGGCAAAACTACCAGTGAAGTTGTTCGGGAGTTACTTGAGGATTATGTCCGCTCTCGTGATATAGGCGCTTATATTGATGATTTATGGGATCGTACCGGGAAAAAGCTAAAGTCAAAAAGGATGGGTCCTGATGAAATTCAACGTATTATTAAGGAGGTAAGAGGGCGGAAGTGATAAAGGTTGTCATTGATACCAATGTTTTCGTTTCCTCTTTCTTTGGTGGTAATCCCAGAAAAGTCATTCATTTATGGAAATCCGGACAAATTGTTCTTTGCCTTTCCAAAGATATTGTGGATGAATATATGAATGTGCTTCAACGTGTTGGACTGCAAAATGAACACGAGTTGGAAGAATTATTAAATCTTTTTGCACAAGGATTTCATATTATTTTCACAAACAAAACTCCTGATTTGCGTTTGGTCGAAGAAGACCCTGGTGATGATAAGTTCATTGAATGTGCGATTGCTTTAAAATGTAAATTCATCATATCAGGAGACAAGGCGCTGTTAGACGTTCAAAATTATATGGGTGTTAATATTGTTACTCCCAAAGAGTTCCTTGATACCTACATGGAAGAATAAAACAAATGGAGAATGTCTAATTTTTTTCTGTAAAGGTGGATCAAATTTCTTGTATATAGTCGTTCTTGAACTCAAACCACATTGTACGTTTTCCGAAAATTTTACCAATGTATCAATCCACCTACAAAATGATTTTTGTACCTTCTCTTGCAATAAAAACGTCTGAAAAATGCTTCCGGCATTCTATTTCCATATTGGATAGAAAGGCATCGTTATGTTCCGGGTCGTGATGAAAAAGAGCGAGTTTTTTCACCCCGGCTTGTTTGGCCACCTCTATGGCTTGTTCCCAACTGCTGTGACCCCAACCTTTCTTTACCTTCAATTCTTCAGGGGTATATTGGGCATCATGAATGAGAAGATCGGCATTTTGGGAAAGTGCCACCACATTGGGATCTATTCCATCCTTGTGCTCGACATCAGTACAATATACTAAAATTTTATCTTTTTCCTCAATTCGATAGCCATAGGCATCGCCACGGTGGCTGTGCTTGGAAGCTGCAAGTCTAATTCCACTGGGGTGCTCATAAGTAGTTATATCTGGTTGCAGGAAAGTAAAATTCGCCCCCATCTTTTCCAGGGGAACAGGAAAAAATTCATTCTGCATTTGTGTGGCAAAAAGGCTCTCAAGATCTCTCCCCATTCTCTCTTTTCCACAGATGGATATGGTGATGTTCCGTCGAGGATCATAAGCCGGCTCGAAATAAGGAAAACCTTGAATATGGTCCCAATGGGTATGGGATAGTATAATATTGATATTATCGTATTGTTCGTGAGATTTTCTTATTAAATCATTCCCTAACTTCCAAATTCCGGTGCCGGCATCCAAAATAGTAATCCTGCCCGTACTAAACGTAATGAGGATGCACGATGTGTTCCCCCCAAATTTGAGATAATCCGGATGAGCTACGGGCATTGACCCCCTTGTACCATAAAAAGCAACTTTCATTTTAGTTTATCCCTTTTTCAAATGTTTCCATTGAAAACCATATGCCGCTCCTTCATAATGTCAGGGATTTTGAGACCATAGAAAAATATTCCAACCTTTCCTGAATCTCTCATGAAAAATTTCTGTAACTCCTCTCGTTTAAAATCTGCGGTGTGAACCCCTGAACCCAGAACCCAGAACCTCTGAACCCTGAACGGGGTTAGCACAACCCCAGGTACTTCGCACAGGGCGTCCACGATTTGAGCGGGCGTTTGCAGCCTTTACAGCTGTTCTTGCCTTGTCTTATTTTACAGTAACTTTCAACCACATAGTCAAAGAGTCTTGCATTTTTAACGGCCATGGCCACTTCATCCGCGATGGCCGAAAGAATCTGATCATCCTCTTTATCAAAAAATTTACTTTCGACTTTATTTAAGGCATTAATAACTCCAACGCTTTCATCTCCGGATATTAAAGGCGCCGCAAGAATCGACTTTGTTTTGAAGGCATGTTCTTTGTCGATAACACCGTAAAAGTCAGGGTCACTTTGAACATCATTGACTACCTGGGTGGTTTTCTCTCTCAGGGCACGACCGGCAATTCCCTTGTCTGCCGGAAAACGTTCTTTTATCAGTTCCATTCCGGTTTGCCCCACGGCAGTGAAAAATTCAAACTCATTGTTTTCCTCATTATACAATAGAACCGAGCATTCTTCGCAAAGGAGTTCTGAGGTCACAATACTGATAATTGTGGTGAGTAGCTCTTGCAGATCGCCGATATAAGACAAGGAGGAGCTTACAGTCTGGTAAAGGTTGAGCATACGTATTTTCTTGTCTTTGAGTTCATGGGACACGGCATTATCCAGCAGGCCGGATATTATGGGGATAAAAGAGAGTTTTGAAGAAGTTTGGGTTGAAAAATCCCAAATGGTTGCCGGATCTGCAACCAGGGCCAGAGTTCCGACAGAGCGGCCCAGCACTCCTAAAGGGATGGTAAGTCCCATGGGTTTCAGAGAGCCGGAATGCTCCCCAGGCCTAAAAGTAATAAATTTTTCTTCTTTTTGTGCAAAAAACAGAACATCCGTTTGGGTTTCTTCTGTTTGGTTGATTTTAAGAAGTATATCCTCCAGATTGTGAACAACAACCTTTGGAACCGTTTCCGTGAAAAAATGAGCCTGGGTGGATTCGGTATCCTTGAGAAAAAATCCAATTCCATCTAACGGATACTGTTGTTTAAGCCAGTTGGTTATGTTATCGCACTGCTCTTCTGTGCCGTTGGTTGAAATCATCTTTAGCAGACTTAAATTTATATCTTCTTGCATTGGACTCTCCTCTTATTTCGAGTAATTGAATTTTTTCATTTTAGACAGGATTATCAGGATATTTTTTGCCTTTCCTGAAGAAAGGCAAAAAGCTTAATTCCTGTTTGAGCGAAAGCATATCATTTGCTGAAACGTAGGTGAGAGTTTATATTTAATCCGAGTAGGTGCAAATGAATTCCTAATCGCTTTCCGCCAGTGGCGGATTGTGTTTTATCAGCTTCATTTGGAAGCTGATAAAATAAAAACGAAATCTATTAAATCCTGTTGATTCTGTCTGAAAATATGTTCAAAGTTCAAATATCTCAACCTCTTCCGAAACATTCTTTAGCTTAAATTTACCCTTGGGAACCGGTGAAAAATGATCCTTAATTATATCTGCCGTGGCCTTGGTAAGATATATACTTCCCCCGGATGCCAAAGAACCGATTCTGGCCGCCACATTGGTGAGCCTGCCCCTGGCCGTGTAGGTCCAACGCGAACCCGAATAGGTTTCGAACTTGGCGGCCCCTACCAGGGCCTCACCCGAATTTATCCCCATGTTTATATTTAACGGCCGGTAAAGTGCCGAACACTTTTCCCAGATCCCGGTTGTTTGTTCCCGGATGGAAAGGGCGGTATTCACGGCTTCTAAGGCGCTGACCCGTTTGTCTTCATTAAGGAAAAGAACCATCAGGCCGTCCCCGACGGTTTCGTTGACATCGCCGTTGTTGGCGTAAATGGCATCCATGAACACACTGAAATGCTTTTCGATGACTTCATTTATTTGGCTGCTGCCGAGTTTTTCACATAATTTGGTGTACCCTTCGATATCCAGGAACAGGACAGAGAGATCTTGTTGTTTGCTTTCCGGAATTGCATTTGCAGGAGATTTTTCGATCATCCTGGAAACCGTGACCGGAACGAATTTACTCAGGTTTTCTTTCACGCTTTCAAGAATTTCAACTTTTCTCATGGAGGCCTTCAGTTCTGTGAGAGCGGTTTCGAGCTGAACGTTTTTCTCTTGAAGCTCCCGGTTGAGGTTATTTATTTCCTCAAAAGATCTTGCGTTTTTCAGGGCAACCACCAAGTTGTTGACAAGGGTATCCAGCAGTTCTTCATCATCCCTGTTGTACGGGTCTCCCACAAGTTTGGCGCCCAGCCCCATAATCCCGGTGCAGTACGTATCTAAGATAAACGGGAACGCACAGATCATTACCGGAGGAAGAAGACCGCAGGTTTTGAGGTCCGCTTGTTTTTGCATAGACGTTACCAGATCCGGGGAAAGCAGGATTTGACTACCGCCGGTTCGCAATAAAGAGATATCGTGAGCCCCAAATCCTACGGATACAAATCCGTTTATTTCTCCGGAGGGGACATCCACCGTGAGGATAAACCCTTCGGCCAGGCCAAAATTGCCCATGGTCATCAACAGGAAATTTTTCAGGATAGACTCATACTCAACACTGCCGAATATGTCTTTACTCACGTCATAAAGGGTCTTTAGATAATAGACGCGCCGATCCAGTTCGGTTTGGATGCGTTCTGCCTGCTGGAGAGAATTTCTAAGTTGTTCTAATTCTTTCTCAAGGTCCATTTTATACCTTTGGGGGTTGAAGGGTTCAAAGTTTCTGGGTTCAAGATTCAGGTGTCAGGGTTCAAAATGCAGGTGTCAGGTGTCAGGGTTCATAGGTTTCGTTCATTATGAATTCCGTCTTGAATCAAATCCGACAGAATTCGGTTTTTCCATCCAACACTCCATTATTGCATTATTCCAACATTCCATCTATTTGAGGGGTCGGGGAGTTTTTCCTTAAAACCCTTAAATGAAGCGGAATGAATTATCAGCAACGAAATCGTACACTGTTTGAATGCATTAGGGATCGTTGCGAAAGAACAGCACCTTTGTCGAATTCGTACCTAAAAGATAAAAAATGTGGTCCACCTAACCCATTTATTTTAGTATTTAAATACTGTTCTTTCGTTACGAGCCCTTATGTATGAGTTTGTACGATGCAGTTGCTGATTATTCATGGAGCGGTTGAATTAAAAAAAACTCCCCAACCCCTCATCTATTTGAGATAAAATTTATACTGATCCTCTGTGGAGCGGAACCAATGCCGGCCCATCTATGATCGGATCTTTAGTTAATGGTGGCTTGATTTAAACAGCGTTTTAAAATGGATTTTCAATTCCTGCCGGGTTTCTTTGAGTCGATCGAGAAGATGCTGTGCCAGATTCTTCATCAGGGTACAGCCCAACTCGTGGTCCGCCAGCATGAGATGTTTAAGGTCTGTGTGTTTAATGACCCGTAATTCGCTGTCTTCAAAGCATCGTGCCGAGAGACTGTATATATAGGGTTCAAGCAGAGACGATGTTCCGGTGCAATCTCCAGGATTTCTCAGAATGGCGAGGTGAAGCTCAAAATTCTCGTTGACCAAATCGTCATTCACCCTTGTCAGCAATTCAACCGCTCCTTGTTTCAGCACAAACAGTTCTTCAGCCTTTTTCCCTTCGTGCATGAGGAACTGTCCTTTTTGAAGCCACACCTCTTGGGTGATTTCTGATAGGCGCTGAAATTGTGACTCGGAAAGTCCTTTAAAAAGGTAGCATGAAGACAATAACTGCATGGAGATTCTCCTGGATGGGTTCGAAGGTTCCTGAAAAACCTGAACACTGACACCTGGTCCATGGCTTCTCTATAATTGTGCTTTGGCAAAATTAGTTACATAGCCATATCGTTTAAGGCTTCATCCACTGTATTGTATATTTTGGCGAATTTTGTGATGCCCACCATGTTGAATATTTTTTTGAAATGATTTGAAAGTCCAGTGATGCAGATCTGCTGGTTGTTTCGTTTGGTTTGAGCCAGAAGTTGGATGAGCACAGCAATACCGCCGCTGTTGATGTAAGCATTTTCAGCAAATTTCAACAAAATCTTGCTTGTTCCCTGGTCGTTTGCATTCTGGTAAGTTTTGGTGAAAAAGGGCTCGGAAAAGGCAGTCACATCCCCCTGTACGTCAAATATGGTAATATCGCCTTGTTGTTCAAGATTGATTTCAATTTCTGAATTCATAATCGACCTGCCTTTTCTCATTATTGGACACAGATAAACACAGATTATTAAGATTTTTAAATATCAATTATTTTCAAAGTTTCCTAAACCCCGGATCCCAGAACTTCTAAAACCTGACACCTGAAACCTGCCTCCCGAACCGTCAACCCGTTAACCGCAATACCATCCTTACCATATGCCCGTTTTCAGTCATCTTATTATATTCCAATTGATCCACCAGTTGTTCTATTAAAAACATACCCAGTCCTCTGTGAGGTTCCAGCTTTTCAATTTTCTTCTGTATATCCGGAATCTTAGGTATTTCAGGAGTCTCACCCATGCCTTCACCTTGGTCCATCACGGAAACGCTGAAGACATGATTTTTGTAATTCATGGTGACGAGCACTCTTTTTTCCGGGTGATTCAGGTTGCCGTGTTCCATGGCATTGAGACAGGCCTCGGATACGGCGGTTTTTAAATCTTCTACGCGTTCCGGTAAGAAGCCCACGATTTTGGCAAAAGTTGCCGAACATGACATGGCAATCCGCTCATAGCCAAGCTTGTTGGGAAGGTTGACCTCAATAGTATGTTCATCCAGCATTCTGACAAATTTTCTGTTTTTAGGTTTCACGTTACAGGGTCTCCTTATTTCATATGAGAACGAGCGGAATCTGCTGTAATAAATATTTAAGCCTCAACATACTATTCTTTTCAATAGATTTTAGAACTTTCGATACTTCAAATTATCCTAGCACAATTAATGAGAAAAAGCAACTGATTCAAGTCTAAGCCCTGATTTGTTAACCTTCCTATTCCGAATTTATTTTTAAAAGAAAATATCTATACTGATAGTAAAAAGTTGCTGTTTGAGAAAATTATTCGATCCAGCAAAAACATTCTCATATTCAATTGACGCTTTAAGGGGTAAAGGGAATTTTTTGGCTTTGAACATTGGAATAGTGGAATAGCATATGCCACCTATAAAAGTATGCGAAGTTGAGTCGGTCTCGTCCTCAAGTGCTGAGTACACAAATCCCATATCCCCCGAAATATCATCCTTGAGACGATATCCATAACGGTAAAGCAATGAGAGGCTAAACCTTTCTGAAAAGTCATATGTTCCTGATGCCTCTATTTCGATCAAATCTCCAAGATCCCTGTCCACTTTTTCTTTATTCGGAGAGATTGGCATATTGGCATCATATAGAACTCTTAAGGTTTCTTTATCGGGAAGTTTAAGATCATATCGTAAAGTGGCATTTAGCACTAAGTTTTTAATGCCGACATAGTCGTTATTCAAGCGAAAGAGAAGGGCGTAGGCACCCTCGCCAAATTCAGTATCAATCAAATTATCAGGGTCGTCTTCATCTCCGGTGGGTAATCGAACACCTCCTGTAAATGCCAGTCGCCAGTTATCTGTTTTCAGATACTGGTATCTGAAGCCCACTTCGATATCTGAAAGCCCGCTATCAGACCAGGATTCAATGCGTTTATAACCATACTGCTGAACGAGCAAGTCCTGAACTTGATCAGTCGTCAATGGAACACCCCCCAAAGCGATCGGGATGAGAGGTGCTCCACCAAACGGGTCCCCGGGTGTTCCTAAAAAGGGATTTGTCCCTATATTGGCATTTGTAGGGTCAATTCTGGCATCAACATCAGTTTTATTCCAATAATAGGGAATTTTTATTCCGACGGTTAGCCTATCGGTCAAGCCATACTGATAGGTAATTTTAAAATCAGTAAATTTATATTCAAAATCAATAACGCTGTCACCGATATTTGCAGATCCGACTGGAAGCCCAAATGCTTCTTCCACCAGGCTCAAAGCAGGAAATACATTGCCACCCAGCCTGGTATTAAAGTCTGCGGCAATATCCTCAGTATTGCCATCAGGATCAAATCTCTCGTCTATGGGAAAATATAGGCTCGTTAAAGCAGTTAACTTGGACACCCCTTTTGGTAAAACCTCGGCACTATCTGCATAAGAAAGGGCTGTTATTCCTGTAACTATAAGAAAATAAATACACAGATGTATAGACACAATTCCTTTTCTCATGGCTTGTACCTCACTAAAATTGGATTTATATGATGATTTTAGTCAGAACGATAATGGGTTTTATTTTTCAACTTTGAGCGCAACGACAGTCAGGTCATCGTGCTGTGCTGCCTCCCCGGCGAATTCATCGGCGCTGTATATTATCTGCTTCATAATCGAATCTGCGGTCAATGAACTTGCCTCTTGAACAATTTCTATCAAGCGTTCGAATCCGAAAATTTCCTCATGTTTATTCATGGCTTCTACGATGCCATCAGTGTAGAAAATCACCATATCTCCCTTAGCCAGCTTCAGTCGGGTTTCCTCATAATCAACGTCTTCCAGTATCCCCAGGGGAAATGTATCTCCCACTGTCTCTATAAGACTTGCCTGGCCTGTTTCCGAAGAAAAATAGATGGGCTGCGTCTGGCCGGCACTGCACAGACTCAGGGTTTTGTCTTTTGCATTCAACACCGCATAAAGCAATGCCACGAACATGCCGGATTTGATGTCTTTCTTGGTCCTTCGGTTGGCCCGGATCATGATTTCTCCGACGTCCATTTGTTCTTCCGAAAGCATGCGGAACACACTCCTGGATGCAGACATGACCAGTGCCCCGGAAACACTTTTGCCGGTCACATCTCCGATAACTATACCGACTCTGTTTTCTCCCATCTCTATAAAATCATAAAAATCACCTCCCACCTCCCTTGCTGAGACGGAATAGGCTGCGATCTCAAATCCCTCGATTGCCGGACATTCAGCCGGAAGCATGCTGGTCTGGAGGTCCCGGGCAATGGAGAGCTCTTCTTCCATGCGTTCTTTTTCAATCACATCCTCGATCATCAGGGAATTTTCAATAGCCACAGCACCCTGGTTTGCCAAAGTATTGAGTAAATTGACATCCTCTGGACGGTAAAACTTTCCTGATTTTTTTTGGCCCAGCGATATCAACCCGGTCAGCCGATCCTCGTAGATTAAGGGCACAATCAGGGTTGCTTCTAACTGGTTAAACACCTTCTCACAGGACTCTCTCTCGTTTTCAAAGAACGGATCAATCTGAATATCATATATGGTCACCTCTTTCTTTCTTTCTGATATCTTTTGAATGAACGGTTCATCGGCCATTAGTTTCAATTTTGCAAGCCTTGAGTCTTTTTCACTTTTGCCTCTATGGCTAAGTTCTCCTTCCACCATAATTCCAGGTTCAACTTCTTTAGAGTCTAAAACAACTGGTTTTTCTTGTTTTGACTGGTTACGATTTGGCTTTTTTTCCACTGGCAAGATTCCTGTCGATTCTGTTACACTAAGGCCTATTTCTCTTTCCCCAGCCATAGTAAGACACTCATACGTTTGTTTCTCATGGTCAAAGAGCATGACACAACCCGAGTCGATGAACATGGCACCAAGTGCAGTCTGCATGATACTTTGTCCGATTTCATCCAGTTTCAACAGAGACCGCATGGTCTCGCTAATCCGCTGGACGGTCTCCTGGTAGTCGTATTCAAGTCGGTAGAAAACCCGGTCAATAAACTTCTGTACGCGATTTCGAACTGGATTAAAAAAGAACACCACTGCCAGGATGAAAATAAGCGGGAACATGGGAGACTTGGTGAACTCGAGCCTGCCGAAAGCCAGGTTGGTGAGAAACACGAAAAGAACATACGTCCCTGCAATAGCTCCAGTTGTGAGAAAGTAACCATATGTACGCTTGATAATGGCATCAATATCAAAGAGGTCGTGTTTGACGATGGTGTAGCCGATGGAAAGAGGAAAAAAAGTTAAAAATACTGCGAAACCTATGGCAGGATCAGGAAAGAGATAGAACTTCCATAAGCTACGTAGGAGAAGATCGCTGGTTGGTACGAAAAAACCAAGGAAGATTCCCAACAATATGACTTGGGACTGGAGCCGGACGATGACAGAGGTGTCCTTTAATCTGTTCCAGATTGTAGAGACCAGAAAAACCAAGACACCCAGCATAAGATAACAGTCATTGATCAGATTCAGAACTGGTGAGGAGTCCCAATAGGCCGTTGTAGTTTTCATATAAAGAACAAACAGAAGAAGTGACACTAGGTAGGGAACAATCCAAAGCCAGGGATTTTTCACGAGAAATGTGCGCGTTTTAGGGAATCGAATAGCAAGATGAATCATAGGTGCTGGGAGGATTACATCAATTAAAAGTCGGACATCATAGAGCCATAGAGGACGCATTAGGTCGCTGGGAGCACTGTAGCTTATTTCCAAACCAAAGAAACAGGTCATAACAAGGAATAGCCGGCTTTCTGCGGCCTGGGGTTTCATCAGAAAGATGAGTACGCCAATAAAGACGTAAATGAAGCCGATTATAAATACTGGTCCGCTGCGGCCCAATACTGTCTTTAGACCGAGGCGGCCGGTAATGATGCTGATATCCAAGGTTTTTCCATCGCGCAGAACCGTATAAGTGTTTACTGAACCAGGATTGTCATTTCGAATTTTAAAATACAGCTCATCGAAAGTCCTATAGGACTGACCATTGATGCTCTGAATGGTGTCGCCGGGCTGAAGCCCGGCGGCTTTGCCTTTCTCCAGGACCTCGGCTACGATATTAGGACCGGAATTGTACATGGTTCGCCAACCGAAATCAGGGCTGTTCCGCCACCTTATGATGTTGAATCCGTAGAAAGAATAAAAAACGAGGATAACCGATGCGGCAATGCAGAAATACGCCCAATGTGAAGGTAGGTATGAGGTTGGCTTAATGGCGCTCATCACAGATTCTTGATGTATATCTACTCAATTTTTCCAGCCAAAGGGTTATTATAATGAAAAAGACCGTCAAACCAATGACACAATAAGCGAAAATGTCACCATGAACTGTGTAAAAGGTTTTTTTATTGGACAGCGGTATATCCCTGACCAGGAAACCGGCAACGAAGAGGTCCTTATTATTTTTATCCCGAATTCTCTCCACAATTTCTCCGTTGGGATTGATAAATGCCGAAACGCCGGTGGTGGCGCTACGGGCGACGGCCACTCTGTTTTCCACAGCCCTGAAAATATTCATGGCCAGAGTCTGATTAGGAGCTGCGGTAGGACCGAAAAATCCCTCATTTGTTGCACTGACCATGAAATTAGCTCCTTTCTCTACAAAGCGGCGAAAGAGATCGGGAAACAGGTTTTCCCAACAGATGGGGCTGCCGAATCTGGCTTCCGAAACCTGAAAAATCGTATAACTTTCACCCGGCAGAAAGCTTTCCTTTATAGTTGTGATCCACCGGGGCCAGGTGATTTTTCCCTTGAGGGGCAGGTATTCGTTAAACGGCAACAGCCGTATTTTATTGTATTGTCCCTTAACCTGTCCGGAAGGGGAAATCAAAAATTCGCTATTTGAATAGGGTAAGTAACCATCTTTTTGAGGTTTTAGCTTTTCATATCCGGAACCGCCCACCAGAAAATAAGACCCGATTTCACGAGCCAATCGCCGGACAGTATGACGGACCAATCTGCTCGCGTTGATGGGTTCCGGCAAGGAAGACGCCGGCCATATAATAAGATCGGGTTTTCTCTTGGCGGCTTCTTCAGTCAGCCTTTTATACGCTTCCAGGTGTTCCTTTTGTTCAGCATAGGGCATGTTGTCTCGTGTAAGGACATTTGCCTGGATCAAAGCCACACTAAGTCGCTTATTGCTTTCCGGCGCGTCCAGACGATACCATCCATATGACAAAACGGTTGTAAGAGACAGAACCACCGCCAAAAGCTGGGCGAGCCACCAACTGTTTGCGGCGGCCAGATGTGATGATTTCCCCCTTCGCAATGAAAAAAAATCCGACACCTGGCTTAAAAGCTGGTTAACCATGACCATGAAAAAAGAAATCCCATACACGCCCGTAATATCGGCGATTTGGATGGCCGGCAGATAGCGATACTGGGAATGGCCCAGCAGATTCCACGGAAAAGACAAAAAGAAAAGGTTGGAACGTGTATACTCCATGGACACCCAGAGAGCAGGAGCACCGATAATTATCCAGAACCCAATATGCCTGCTCATCCAGCTGTAAAGAGCACCGAATGGAAGGAAATACAGCCCGAAGACCATCACCATTATTAGGAAATCGGCAAGGTTAATCGGAGTAATGCTGTTGCCCCAGTAAAACGCACCCATACCCATAAGGCACCCAAACTGCAAAGCAAGCATGGAAGCTGAAAATGAGCCTTTCTGGCGTAATGCCAGGAGCAAAGGTGCCAGGCCGATCCACGCAAGTATTCCGAAATTAAGCGGGGGATAGGCAGCGGAAATCAAAAGGGCCGAGGACACCGATAGCGACAAAAGAACGCTTTTTCTCATATTCCTTTGAATAACCGGTATCCTTTCGGCCAAGTATATACATTCCTTTCTTCTTTTTTAAATGTTACTGCCCTTCGATGGTTTATTTGAATCATTGAGGCATGACTGATCGATTTCCCTTTTGCAACAATTTAATCTATGACCTTGATGACTATGTCCATAATCGTGAAAACCAGATTCCCGGTACCTTCTTCGTTCTCTACGTATTGGTCGAAAGACTTCAACGCCAACGTGCCTTCATCAAAGGATGGACAACTATCAAAACATCCGATTCCGGCCTCTGGATTGCAGCCACAAACTACTGGACAGCTATCACACCCTACCTCTGGATCTCCACCACAACAGTAAATGTAAGGGATCACCGTTTCCATGATAAATTGTTCGATAGCCGTTTGTTGCTGAGATATGTCGCCGAAATAATTCGTATACGCCTTGGTGCCGGAAAAAGCATACAGTGTGTTGCCCTTCCTGATCCTGAGAAATATGTCCATGTTTCCACTACCCATTCCATCTTTGTAATAGATAGTAATTGTGCAGTAAAGGCTGGTCCCAGCTGCTGTTTTATCAATGTCAAGAACCGGATCTCCTTGGGTTGTTGCGGAACCACGGGACGCCAGTGCAGGCTGTCCGACTGTCAGTATGATTACTACCAGAAACAGAACGACAAATACGCCTTTTGTTGTTTTCATTGTGTCATCCTCCTTTGTATGAGTTTACCCGCTGTTTAGATTGAAAATCGCAAGTCCAATTTTCCAGGCAGGTATGGATTTAACAGCTATTTTAAACGCAATCCTTGCACGCTTGCCCCAGAGTACTGGGTCGGGATATACCAAACAACTTTTCCTTTCTTATTGGTATAAAACACATGCTGATCCATATGGACGCCAGTCCCCGCCTTGTAATGGTACCCGTCAAAGCGGTTGCTATATGGTACTTGCGCCAATCGCATAGCATGCCCGGCTTCGTGGGCGATGATGTGCTTGGTGTAAATGTCAATAAGAGCATCAAGATTCTGGGTGTAGTCTACAGGATCCGTATCTGTGAGCAAATCACCTAACAATACTTGATCCTTACCATCAGACACACTATGGATCCACTCCCAGACCCGGTAGGTATAGACCATAGCGTCATCAAGGTAGTTGGGCGTCCCGTAGGTAGCCTCGCCCAGGATCTCATCAACTGCCAGAGTGGTGATGTTGTCCTCTGTGATTCTCACCGCATTTTGATCAGATTCCGGGCACACTTGTCTTCCGAATTGCTCACAGTTTTCTTTATCTCGGATGATTTGATGGACGCCAATCCCGAGCTGGGAAATATCCTCCAGCGGATATTCCGGCAGAAAAGACCCCGTGGCTTCCCATAGAATGACAAACAAGTCCTTTGAGAACTGGTCCACGCAGTAAGGCCTTTGAATAGGATCATTAGGGTCAGCACAAGGCAGAAATTCATTTTGTTGTCCCAAAGTGGAGACCCCAGTCATTTCCAGTGCGTCTTCAAACCCGTCGCTATCACTGTCCTGTGCCCTCGTCTGAACCGGCAGTATGACCAGAACCAGGGCGGCCACAGCTATCAGTACCAGGCCCATTTTAAAATTGATTTTTTTTCTCTTTTTCATGGTATTACCTCCGTTTGTCTTCACGCATATAACGCGAAAAATCTGCGGTTTGAGATTTTTCAACTATTTTTTATCCTTATTTTTATTTTTTTTACCATAGATACCCACGCCTTTTTTCTTGGCCAGGCCAGGGGTGAGTTTGATCCCTATTTCGCTTTGGATCTTCTCCTCTTTCTTTTTATGTTTGATCTTGTGCTTTACCTTCGTAGATACCCACTTGCTGCCAATATCTGTGATGGTAAACTGGATTGCTTCTATCTCTGAATTTAAGTTGGCTGAGAGACTTTCGTTATCCGCGACAAACCCTTCAGGAGGTTCCACAGAGGTGGTCACCGACCAGTCACCGACACTGTCGAAGACAAAGGGATAAAGTTCGGTTTCCGAACTCCACTCCACATACTCCGGCTCGATGATCAGAAGATCTGATCCTGTGAGCTTGCGATACTTGCCCGGGACCTTCTTGTTGTCAGCCTTTTTAATGACCTGAAGGTACTTATACACCTCAGAACCGGTCGTGATAGCACCCACGCTCCTTCCGATATATATATCATCCGGCAGGTAGTGGCCGATGACAAGGTAGTTTCCCGGAGCAAGGGCAAATGTGGCTTTGCCCCACCCATCGGTTGTTTGAGTGGCCACGGGATCGCAGGCCGGGTTTATTCCATCGCCTTCCCAGATTTCTTGATAATGCTGCCATGATATACCGTATGCAGCCGCGCAACTCCCTGAACTCTTATCAAAGACCCTGGTCTCCATGCCGACAATAGGTGTTTTGGTGGAACCCGGGTGTGAGCCAGTGCCCACTGTATGCAAATCCGCCTGCACAATAAGAGTCCCGGTATTCCCCACAATGTCAACACGTCGCTTGCCATAGAAGACATCAGTATCAGTGGTAAAACCGCCTTGGACGGTAGCATATGCTATTCCACCCGGCACGATTGATTGAAGAGACTGAACGGCCTCAGACCGATCGAACTGGACATAGAGCGAACCATCGAAAATAACATCTGACCCAGGGATGATTTCTACTTCCCCGTTCAACCGGATTGTGTCAAGGTCTACAGAAGTCAAATCCGAATGGCCCTCAACATTGCTGATCTTAGCCGATATGGGTGGGCTGTTCCCTGTGGCCCAGGCCGCGTCCCACTTGTCAGGGTTGAAGCTGATGTCCGCATCCACTACGTCAACTGCAGATCCTGATATGGTAACAGTGAGCGGAGAAATAGAAGTAACCGCCCCTGTCCAGTAAATGTAGCATGGGGTATCGGCGCAAACCATAGTTACAGGATTATAATCAGGATCCTGGATATAGTTCTCATAGGTGGCTTCAACTGTATAATTTATAGAGCTGCCGCCCGACCCGGAGGTCAAGACTTCAGGATCATACATTTCAGCTAGGTTACAGGTGACGCTAAATGAGCTCCCCTTCAGGATGTTACATTGATCGTCTGGAATCCCGTAGGCTTTCCGGATCCTAAAGCGTGGTGGTAAGATGCTGGAAGTTGTTGTATCTGTGACAGTGAAAAAGGTATTGAAACAATCGGGGCAGATCGTTAAAATGTCCGATCCTGTCGAATTTGTAAATGTCGCTGTTACCCAAATCGGCTCTCCAGGAAGGAAAGTGCCACCTGGCGGCACACTCACCAGGCCGAGAGCCTCATTAATCGTATTATCACAGGCATCCCCCAGATCATCTCCGTCCGAGTCAGCTTGAGAGTTGTTGGCAACATATGGGCAATTGTCGCAGGCATCGCCAAAGTTATCACCATCCTGATTTGCTTGATCAGGATTGAAAACAGTACGGCAGTTGTCATTAAAATCTGGAACCCCATCCAAATCGGTCTCAGGTAAAATCTTGGCCACAAAGGCATCAAAGCCAGCGTTGTACGTGGTGTCATAAGCCCCTAGCGTCCAGGGAAAGTTGGTAGAGTTGCTACTCCCAGCGACACAGGCGTTTTCGAAGGAGTCCAGAGCAACTCCGTTGCCATAGTCATCAGTGCTGCCGCCTAAGAAGCTGGAGTAGATTAGGTCGCTTGTGCCGGAGCCTGCGGGGTTGAGTTTCGCCACGAAAGCATCGTAGATACCGCCACCATATGTACTCTGAAATGCATCTACTCTGGGAAAATCGGCACTGGAGTCAGTATACCCGGTGACATAGACGTTCCCGGAGGAGTCCAGAGCAATTGCCGTGCCCCAGTCATCAGTGCCGCCGCCTAAGAAGGTGGAGTAGATTAGATCGCTTGTGCCGGAGCCTGC
>Ga0315537_1001564_pt1 | contig 17834 bp, 20 predicted proteins | sample SalMarSW160270MG_FD_203091 | JGI IMG/M metagenome (GOLD analysis project Ga0315537, IMG submission 203091) | Salt marsh sediment microbial communities from the Plum Island Ecosystem LTER, Massachusetts, United States - Salt Marsh Sediment SW1602-70 ... | reverse complement strand
AAAAGCAAACCAAATCGCAGCCTTCAACAAGCAAATCGCCACGCTGAGAGAACAAATCAACAAAGCGAACGCAGAAACGAAAGTGCACATCGAAAAACGAGATAAACTTAATGAACAATTCAAAAAATACCGCAATGAAATACACGCACTCGAAAACGAACGCAATAGCCTAAACGAAAAAGTCAAAACGCTAAAGCAGCAACGGGAAACCGCACGAGCTAGAAATGGAACTATCATTGAAGAAATAATCGTGCGAAGCAAAAAAGTCGTGGAACTGAAAAAGAAAAAACCGAGAAAAAGCCGCAGACAACTAGAAAAAGAAATTCAAGACATCGAATGGAAAATCCAAACGACACCGCTTGACCTGCAAGAAGAAAAAAGACTCGTGGAAGAGGTCAAACAACTCGAACCGCAGCTAAACATCTATAAGAAAATCGAACAGCAAAACAGGAAAATCGCGGAGCTGCGAAAAGAACTGAAAACGCTTGAAGCCGAGGCAAACGCGTATCATCAAGAACTAATTGCAACTGCCCAAAAAAGTCAAGAATTTCATGCAACCATAGTTGCCAAAATCAGCGAAGCAAAAAACATCAAAAGAGAAGCCGACCGCCTCCACAGCGCCTACATCCAAGCAAAAGAACAAACTAAACCCCTATATCAAGAAATGAAAGAAGTAACGGAAAAAAAGAAAAAGCTGCAAGACGCTATAAGAGAAGAAGACGAAAAACAAAAGAAGAATACAGAAAAAGCCCTTAAAGAAAAGCTTGAATCGCAAGCGCGAGATAAACTGCAACGGGGTGAAAAACTAAGCTGGGATGAGTTCCAGCTGCTCGCAGACGACGACTCACAGGACCCGCAAACACAAGATTAAAGTTTAACTTATAGCGAAAATAGGAATAGAGACTCGATGACTAAAAAAGAAACGGAGCAACAAAAAGAGAAACGCATTCTAATTCTATGTGTTGACAGAGATGGCGATCTGGAAGTGAAGGCGGGAATAAAAACGCCGCTTCTGGGGAGAAGCGCAAACTTGGATGCTGCAGTGTCCTTGGCATTGCGGGACCCCGAAGAAGCAGACGCCAACGCCATGTTCGAAGCCATCCGCCTGCACGACCGCCTGCAAACCGAAAAGCAACCTGAAGAAGTCTTTGAGGTTGCAACGATTTCTGGGTCGGAACTGGGCGGTGTGGGTGCGGACAGAAAATTGGTTGCTGAACTTGGCAATTTACTGCGTTCTTTCAGTGCAAACGAAGTCATTTTGGTCACGGATGGGTATTCAGATGAAGCTGTCTTGCCACTTGTAGAATCCAGAGTACCCGTTTCATCCGTTAGGCGGATAGTTGTTAAACACAGTGAATCCATCGAAGAGACAGCGGCTCTTTTTTCGCGTTACCTTAGACTTATATGGGAAAATCCCCGATACGCTCGCTTAGCCTTAGGCATACCAGGACTGCTCTTTTTCCTTTTTGGGATTCTCTCCATAATACCTGGCGCCGTTAACTACTATCTTATAGCCATCGTTCTTATTCTAGGCGTGGTCTTGCTCGTTAAGGGGTTCGGAGTTGACAGAGGCGCCAGAAACTTTTACAAGTGGGCCAAAGAATATTCACCTCCGCCTCTTCCAGTGCAAATCTCGAACTATACTGTCGGCGCTGGAATCCTATGCGTAGCTGTGAGCGCATACTTGGGAGTAGCAAACGCTGCTACTAACGTAACACCAGTTCCCACGGATTTAGCTGGCTGGGTCAGCGCTTTTCCAACAGCGGCAGGTTTCTTCATCAAAGGATTCATGGATCTCATGGTGGTGGGCATAAGTATCGCACTTTTCGGTAGAAGCCTACGCTTGTACTTTGAACGAGACGCACGGTTGCTGCGAAACGTTGCCTTAGTGGTCTCCATTGTTTGGTTCCGCTGGATCCTCGATGGAACAGCAAACATCCTTATCAAGCCTGGCGTAGGACTCGATAACCCAGAGTTCTCCAACCTAGTTTATGCCATAATTGTCGGCATACTCATAGCCATTGCTTCAGTTCTGTTAGTAATCATTATTCACAGGTCGACTAAAGACTTCTTCAAAGGGTCTGAAGACAAGAGTGACGAGTTTGGAGAAAATGTTTCTTCATCATCGGAAAAAAAATAATTTGTTCGTTTTTACCCTTAATCATCGCAAGCTTTAATTGAAACCGTTAAGGCTTTACCTCTGGTACACAAAGAATGCCGTGCACTAACGCTCCTAAAAATATGAGGCCCAGTTAATGCTCAAGAAAGTTCTCTCCGTTATAGGCGCCTACAAGCTTTACGAAAAATGGTTGTGGGTTCAAGTTAAGAGCGGCGCGAAGTTGGAGCATATCGCCATAATTTTGGATGGAAACAGGCGATGGGCTTCGGAAAACGAGCTTCACCCTTGGTTGGGTCATAAGAAGGGCGCGGAAACAGTTGAGCAACTCTTGGATTGGTGCGAAAAACTCGGCGTTAAGTTCGTGACTCTTTATGCTTTTTCTACAGAGAACTTTAGGCGTTCGCCGAAGGAAGTTGAGGAGATCATGCGAATTGCTGAGGAAGAATTCAGCAAGCTCTTGACTGATGAGCGAATACACCGCGACAAAGTCCACGTTAAAGTCATCGGTCGAGTAAACCTTTTGCCAGAGAGCCTTCAGCAGCTTATTGCGGATGTGGAGAAGGCCACGAAAGATTATGATAACCGGTTTTTGAATTTTGCTTTCGCTTACGGTGGCAGAGCAGAGATTGTGGATGCGGCTAAGATGATTGCGGAGAAAGTGAGGGACGGCGAATTAAAACTTGATGATGTAAACGAAAGCATGTTTGAGAAGCACCTTTACACTGCGCATATGCCTAAGCAGGACCCAGACTTGATCATTAGAACTTCAGGTGAGGAAAGACTAAGTGGTTTTCTGGTCTGGCAATCCGCGTACAGTGAGCTTGTTTTTTTGGATGTTTACTGGCCTGATTTCCGTCTGATAGATCTCTTGCGAGCTATCCGAACTTTTCAAACGCGCAAGCGGCGCTATGGCACGTAAAAACTTGCTACGTACGTCTTTTGGCGCTTACGATGGAGACGACATCTCTATCTCGTAGAACAGCGTCTTCACCGATTCTTTTTCGCTCTCGCGCGTCTACTGCGTAAATGAAGCTTTCACCTAGTTCAGTGTGGATTAGATAAGCGAATTGGCGAGCGGTTGTCCCGTAAGGCACGAGGTAAACGTCTGGCAGGACTCGCCCATTATGGTCGGCTAAATGCTCCAAGTCTTCGACAGGGTAAACAGTGATCATGCTTAGGAGTTTGAAATAAGCCATGTTTATGGCGTCTTGGACGCCTGTGGAACCGTTTTTAAGGAGCACTTTTTCGCGTATGGTTTCCAAAGCTTTGATTTGACTTTGGGACAGTCTTTCTGGTTGCAGTATTTTGAAGTTACAGTCGCCTGGCTTGTAATCGATCAGTTGCTTTTCAGCCGCACGTCTGAGAGCAAGTTCGGCTTCTGCGCAACAGGGGATAACGGTGTAATCGAGTTTTCGCAGCTTTTCCAAGTTTGCTTCAGCAGCAGGTATATCAATTTTGTTGGCTACTATTAGCATGGGCTTTGAAATTCGCCTCAGCATACTCACGAATTTTAAGAAGTCTTCTTCGCTCCAAGTGGTTGGTTTGTCAGCGTTTAAACCTGTTTTTCTAGTTGCTTCGAAAATGTGACTGCGCTTTATGGATAAGCCGCTTAAACGCTCTTCAAGCATGGTATAGAGGTCTTTTGATTCGGTTTCGGCTGTTCTAGCTACTTTCGCCCAGTCTTTTTTAAGTATAGACGCCATCCACATAGTTATTTCGCGTTCTAGAAATTGTACATCCTCAAGTGGGTCGTGTTCGCCTGGCTTGCACAAGCGTCCTTCGCAGTCTGTCCCTCCTGAAGCGTCAACGATGTGGACAAGGGCGTCCGCTCTGCGTATTTCGTCCAAGAATTGGTTGCCTAGTCCGCGTCCTTCCCATGCGCCTGGAACAAGACCAGCCACATCTATCATCTCCACAGGAACGAGTCTTACGCCGTCAAGGCAGAGGGAGTTTTTTGGGTTGTCTTTAACTTGGAATTCTTCGTGGACGCAAGGTGTTCGCACGTAGCCGACGCCGCGGTTGGGTTTTATCGTTGTAAAGGGATAACTCGCAATTTCAGCTGGTGCCAGAGTTGCGGCGCTAAAAAACGTTGACTTGCCCGTATTAGGCTTTCCGATTACGCCAAGTAACCGCGAATAAGACCTTTGCATGAAGCCAGTCTCCCGTTCGGTAATACTGTTTGCAACGTGTGAGGCTATATGATTTATGCTTCGAATGTGAGAAAAAAGTGTTCCTTGTTATGCTTGAAAAGAAAACCGTGAAAAATTGGGTTGAGAAAAACTAGCGAGTTATTCTTCCATCATTATTAATGTCAGTGTTGATCGGACCTTGCTGAGCGTTCTGATTTTGCGGGTCACCACTTCTTTAAGTTTGTCCATTGAGTCGGCTCTAATTTTCGTGATTAGATCGTACACTCCGTATGAAAAGTAGGCTTCCTCCACTCCCTCCATTGTCTTCAATTCCTTCAGAACTTCGTCTTCTGAACCTGACTCTACGTTTATTAACACAAAGGCTCTTGGCATTTCAAATCTCCTCAACTATTTCTTACACACGTGTAATTAAAATATTTTGCCACAAACCGCGCAAGCAGGTGTACAAACTGCTAAAGTTAAAAAATTGTGATGTTGCAGAGATTTCACAAGTAACACGTTGCACAGGCATATTGAAATGGTGTTTGTCGAACTGTAAACAGTAAAAAGACGGTTTATTGGTTGCGGCGTGCACCAAAAGTCTTATGAGCAAACTCTTTGAATAGTCAAAAAGGGAGAAACATGGTTTACTGCACTAAATGTGGCACCAATAATGCCGAAGACGCAACGGTTTGTGTTAACTGCGGCGCTCCTCTTTACGGCACGAGCGCTGAAGGCAGATCCTATTGGGGACATAGACATTATGCACGTGAATATTACGGTTTTCACAGAAGAAGCGGAGCACTTGCAACCTTGATAATTGGTATAGTGATTGTTCTCATTGGGTTTAGTTTTCTGCTGAATGAAACTTTCAATATACAGATACCATGGTGGGAAATTCTCCTAATTCTCTTCGGCGTTTGGTTCATTGCGCGTGCAGTAATGAGGATGAAGCGCAGGCGTTAGGCTTTAGGCACGTTTCGATGCTTAACTAGTTAAACATTGAAAGTTTTTTGGCACACAAAAAGGTTATATTAATTGCCGTGGAAAGGTGTAGGTTATTACGGGGAACCCGCATGGTTAAGTACATTTTTGTTACCGGCGGCGTGTTAAGTTCGGTTGGTAAGGGTATTTTAACTTCTTCTATAGGCAAGATGCTTCAAATTCGAGGGGTAAAGCCTACAGTCGTAAAAATTGACCCCTACGTGAATGTTGACGCGGGCACAATGAACCCATACATGCACGGGGAAGTCTTCGTTACAGACGACGGCGGCGAAACCGACTTGGATTTAGGGTGGTACGAACGCTTTTTGGACTTAAGCCTAAAACAAGAAAACAACGTTACCACAGGTCTCGTGTACAAAGCGGTAATTGAGAAAGAACGGCGCGGTGACTTTCTGGGGCGCTGCGTCCAAATTGTGCCACACATAACTAACGAAATCAAACATCGCATAAAAACTGTGGCGAAAACCTCCAAAGCCGATGTCGTCTTAACAGAAGTGGGCGGTACGGTAGGCGACATAGAAGGGTTACCTTTCTTGGAAGCTATACGCCAAATGCGGCTGGAAGAAGGGTTCGAGAATACTCTCTACGTTCACGTTGCCTTAGTTCCAATTTTAGACGTTACAAGCGAATTTAAAACGAAGCCTCTGCAGCACAGCGTCAACGAGTTACGGCGCATCGGCATCCAACCTGACATTATCGTCGCCCGAAGTCCCAAGATGATTGACGCTGAAGCCCTGCGAAAGATAGCGCTGTTCGGCACAATTCCAGAAGATGCAGTATTTTGCTCCTACAACGCGGAAACCGTGTACCAAGTGCCACTTATCCTCGACAAGCAGGGCATGGGCGACTTCATCTGCCAGAGATTTAGCTACACACGCACCGCTGAAGACTTTCACGAGTGGCAACAGTTTGTGAATGCAGTTGTGAAACCTGAACATGAAGTTCACATTGCGCTCATAGGGAAATACGCTGGGTTGACAGACAGCTATGTAAGCATGAACGAGGCGTTTCATCACAGCGGAGCAGCATGCAAAACACGAGTGTGCATCACGTACTTGGAGGCAGAGAAGTTTGAGCAGGACCCACAATGCATCAAAGACCTTGAAAACTTTGATGGCGTATTTGTTCCTTACGGTTTCGGTCCCAGAGGCACCGAAGGGAAAATGGCGGCTATCAAGTTTGCAAGAGAAAATGATATACCTTTTCTTGGCATATGCTACGGTTTTCAGTTGGCTGTTATCGAGTTTGCCCGAAACGTCTGCGGCTTGAAAGATGCGAATAGCGTTGAGATTGATCCGAATTCGCCGCATCCAGTCATCGCTCTTATGCCAGAACAACGTGGAGTGAAGTACAAAGGCGCTACCATGAGATTAGGCGCTCATAAAATAATACTGGAACCAGACACTATGGCATACAGTTTGTATAAGCGCAAGGAAATTTACGAGCGCCATCGCCACAGATTCGAAGTTAACCTTGACTACCTGAAGATTCTGAAGGAGAATGGCTTATGCTTTTCTGGCAAGAGCACAGATGGCAGAAGAATGGAAACGTTGGAATTGCCTAATAGTTACTTCTTCTTTGCTTCGCAGTTTCACGGCGAATTCAAAAGCCGCCCCGGCATGCCCTCACCTGAATACTACGGGTTCATCAGCGCATGTTTAAACAAGAAACTCGGAAAACCAAAGCCTGTTTTCTCTTAGTCTTCACTCCATTGTGCCATGTGTTTAAAGGCGAAATTAGGCACAGTTACTCTTCGAAAGTGAGGCAAGACTCTTGAGCGAAGGCGAATCTTCTGTAGACAAGTTCCGCAGCAGGCTTGAGACAGCAGAGAGCTATGCTGAAGTCTGGCAGATTGTCAAGGAAACGGTTGAATTTTCACTGAGCAAACGCAGGGGCAGCATGCTGCTCTTTCTGGATGATTTACCCCTACAACTAGGTGCGTATCACCCTGTTGGGACGAATAACATCGTCTTGAACAGAACCTTAGTCGAAGTCGTTGAGGCTTCAATGAGCTCGAAGCGCGTGGTGAACGCTCTAGTGTACAACCTTCTGCTGCATGAGTATTTGCATGCGCTAGGCGAATTGTCCGAAACTGCAGTAAGACGTAACGTCGTCAAGATTGCGCGAGCATGCTTCGGCGAAGAGCACATCGCAACTGTAATCGCTCGCAAAACTCCATGGGTTCTGCTCCAGAGCATTCCGCTTCACGCTATTAATGCGCCTAAGCGTGTTATGCGAATCGTGAAAGATTTTGAAAAAGCAGGTAAATATATAGTCTAAACTCAAAAAATTGCTTGTAATCAAAACATCAAACTGTGGGAATTAGACAAAACATATAATTGCAGAGCCGCATCTTCTCTGCGATTAATCGATAGGTGCAGAAACATAATGCAGTATCCAACGGAATCACCGAAGCCGAAAATAACGCGCAAGACTCTGCTGTTTCCACTAATAGGCTTAGTTGCCTTCTTCGCGTACATTTACCTCTTTCGAGTAGACATCCCAACCATAATCGCTACAGCGCAAAGCGCCGACCCCCTTCCCTACGTTCTGGCAGCAGCGCTCAGCTTAGTAGAGGTGTTCTTTTTCTCGGTGTCGTGGCGTGTCCTAGCCAATTTCCTCCTGATAAAACTGTCTGTCATAAAAGCCTACCTTTACGTCTGGTACGGCATATTCGTGGACACCATTGTCCCAGCAGAATCAGTAAGCGGAGAAGCTACTCGAGTGTACCTAATCACCAAAGAACAGGGCAACGACACATGCGGAAGAGTGGTAGCGTCACTTGTCACGCACAGACTCTTAGGCATGACCATGAACGTAGCAGTTCTAATCACAGGCATGGCCCTACTCTTTACTGAAACACAAATTGACCCCTTAATTTTCAACCTTATCCTCTTTCTAACAGTCGGCATCACCGTCACGCTTCTTTTGATAATAGTTTTCTCTTTCAAAGAACAATGGAGCTTGAAAGTAATTAATTGGCTAGTTCGACTGGGTAAAGCTATCACTCGAGGAAGATGGCACAGGCATCTGAACAAGATAAAAGAAGACGCCTGCAAAATAGCAAAGAGTTTTCACGATTCGATGAAAGAATTCAAGCATAATCCTAAAGCGCTTGTTTTTTCCCTGTTTTATCTCATACTGGCTTGGATTTTCAGTTTAAGCATACCGTATTTGGTCTTTCTGTCGCTCAGGTTTCCTGTTTCATGGAGTGTGATTCTCATAACCTCAGCCATAGTTCTAGCAGTCAAATCCATACCCATAGGCGTGCCTTTTGAGGTGGGGCTTCCAGAAATAACAATGACCACGCTCTACACTTCACTTTTAGAACCAACATTGGGACTTCCAGCCGCCGCAGCAATAAGTGCCACAGCAACAATACTGACGAGGCTCATAACGCTTTGGCTAAGGTTTTTCATAGGCTTTATAGCCCAACAATGGCTCGAACTGAAACCAGTTTTAGCCCCAGCGAACAACCTACCTGTGGAAAAAGCCTAAAATTGCCCTTTGCTACTTCATTATTTTACGATAAGGCATGGAGATAAAAGTTGAAGACGCGTCGGTAAAGTTTCTGGACAAATTTTACGAAATAGAAAAGCAGTGCTTTCAACGGGAAGCATTCACAAAACAGCAAATAGCCTACTTGTTAACTGAGTACAACGCCATCGGATTAGCCGCACGAGTAAACAGCGAAATAGCTGGTTTTGCAATAGCACGAGTAGATATCGGAAGAAACGCGTCATTCGGTCACATACTAACAGTGGACATAGCACCTGCCTATCGCCGCAAGGGAATAGCGCAAAAACTGCTCCATGAAATTGAAACCATATTCAGAGAAAAAGGCATCAAAGAATGCCGCTTAGAAGTTCGAGAAGATAACGTTGCCGCATTAAACCTTTACCAAAAACTCGGATACAAGAAAGTAGGCAAACTCGAAAAATATTACGGCAAGGCGCACGGCTTATATCTCCAGAAAATCCTACATTAACAGCCTCACGCAACCAAAACTTCACCTACAAGAAAGCTTTCTGCAAGTTTAACATCACAACTTACAGCCAATTCACAATTTTGAAACATCCAGCTTACGTTTTGGGAACAAACGTTTAAAAATGTTGATGTAACTAGGCTATGTTGGTGGGGAGAGTGGGGGGTTTACGAAGACGCAAATCCAACGAACAAACTCTCGTTCAGACAATCGTTGTTTTGATACGCAACACTACATGGCGATGCGGCAAACTTGAAAAGTCTATTGTCCGGTACCTTCACAAGCGGCATGCGAATTTTGGGAAGCCCGGCATGTCAATTAGGGATATAATACAAAACCTGGATCTTACGGGAAAGAAAAAGGACGAGTGCTTAGACGCCATCAAGCGTTTGGAAAAAAGAAATATAGTGAAAATACTGCCCGTGTAAACTTGCAGTTTTGTTCTCTTTTTTAAAAATGCTTACTTAACAAGTGCTTTCGCGCTGTCAATCCATTTTTTGGTGATTTTCGAGGAAATCTGCAATTTCTTAGCAATGTCTTCTGCTGAGGCTTTAGCTAAGTTGTTAACGCTGTTTATTCCTATGGCTTTTAGTTGCGTCGCTCTTTTTTCGCCGATACCTTTTACCTGCGTTAATTCTAACGTTTCTGTCATGGCGGGTGTTTCCATTGTTATTGCTGGTTTTTGCGGCACCGTTGTTTGGGGGGTTTGCACTGCTGGCTGGTAAGCTTGTGCTTTTGCTTTTGGTCTTTGAGAGTAGCCCAAACCGATAGATAAGAGTCCTAACACGACAGCTGTTACCACCCAGAGGCTTCTCGGGGTTTCTGATTCTACGCCTTCTATTGTTACGACAAAAGGTACTACCGTTATGATTAAGAGTAACGCGGCAAGTACGTATAAGGTATAGTCTAAACGCATTTTTAATCCCTGACCTACCTATGTTCTAGGGTACCGCTTAAATAATTTTCTCCTTTTTGGGAAGCTCTGGCAATTTTGTGGCTGTGTACGGTTTATTTTAGAAGTTTGCCTTCAGGTGGAGGCGGCTTTATTAAATCGTGCTTCATAAGAAGCTCTGTTGACTGCCGCGCGTTCTGAATTATGGCGGAAGCTCGCTGGTACAATTCTTGTCGGCTTGGCTTTACCCTTGCTACTCCCTGCTCGATTGACTTGAGGGCGCAGGCAACTGCTTCTCTTGGAAAAACCTCCCATTCCTCCATTCTCGGCAGAATGTCTTTCTCGTGTATGCCTCTCTCCTCAGCGAATTTCGCCAATTCTTGAGCCGCTGCGATGCACATGTCATCTGTAATGGTTTTCGCCTTCACATCTAACACTCCGCGGAAGATTGCTGGAAACCCTAAACTATTGTTAACTTGATTGGGAAAGTCGCTTCTGCCTGTTGCCACGATTCGCGCTCCTGCTGCTTCTGCATCCCAAGGCCATATTTCAGGGACAGGGTTGGCGCATGCGAAAAGCACTGCGTTGTCTGCCATTGTTTTGATCCACGCTTTTTTTATTGTATCTGGACCTGGTTTTGACGCGGCTACTACGGCGTCTACGCCTTTGAAGGCTTCCGAGATGTCGCCTGTTCGTCCCTCAGCGTTAGTTTTCTGAGTTAAATCGTATTTCCATGGGTCTTCTTCTTTCTTTATGTCCGCTCTGCCAGGGTGAATCACGCCCTTGGTGTCCACCATTATTATGTTGCCGGCTTTGGCGCCCCACCTAATCAGCACATAGGCTGTACGTATATTAGCCGCTCCAGAACCCATGAGGGTTATGAGGGCTTCGCGGGGGTTTTTGCCCACGATTTTGAACGCGTTTATCAAGCCTGCCAAGATGACGGTGGCTGTGCCCTGCTGATCGTCATGCCAAACGGGGATTTGCAGCCGCTCTCTTGCTTTTTCGAGAACATGGAAGCATTTTGGCTTTTCTATGTCTTCAAGGTTTATTCCGCCAAAGGATGGTTCAAGTAGTTCGCAGACGCGTACTATCTCGTCTGAATTTTTGGTTTTTACGCATATTGGAAACGCGTCCACGCCACCTAAGTACTTGAACAGAAGCGCTTTTCCTTCCATTACGGGCATGGCTGCTTCGGGTCCAATGTCGCCTAGACCTAGGACGCGTGTGCCGTCGGTGATTACGGCAACGTAGTTCCAGCGGTTTGTAAGCTCAAAAGATTTGTCTGGATTCGCCTGAATTTCTTTGCATGGTGCAGCTACGCCTGGAGTGTACCATATTGCGAAGTCATCTGTGTTTCGTATGGCGCATTTGGGCATGACTTGGACTTTTCCCTCGTAGAACCTGTGCATGGACGGCGCTAGCAATGCGGGTTTTTTGGCTTTAGCCAGCAGTTCTTCCACGCTGAGTTTTTTTTCTTCTTTCTCTGAAACCAAATGGTTTTTCTCCTTCTAAACGGTTGAAATGTGTGGTGACAGCTGATTTTAAGTTTTTTCAACTTTAGACTAAATAATGGTTAAGTGTGGAAATTGAAGAAAATATGGGTAGTAGTATAAAAAAGCGAAAAAAAGGGTTTCTCTACGCTTGGAAGCTAGTATCTGGGTCTGTCTCTGTATCCGCCGCCTCGCCTGTCTCTGCCGCCGTAACCTCCACTGCCACCGTAGCCACCGCCGCGTCTGCCGCCGTATCCGCCGCTTCGCCTGAACGGTCTTCGTTGCTGCTCGTACGTCTTGCTGGAAACGTTGTTTTCAGTGTTAACTTCGCCTTCGAATGGTTCCTTTGCCATTTCTAGTTTGCCGTATTTGCCGATGTTGAGGCGCATGTTGCCTTTGAAAAGGGTTACGTAGCCGTTTTCTACGCGTATGGTGTCGTTTTCGTTAACTTTTTCGATGTTGTCGTCCCAAAGCGTGAGGTAAATGCTGCCTGTCTCGTCGCCTACTAAAGCGTCGCAGACTTTGTGTGCGGCTCCGTCTCTTCCCATTGGGATGTCTCGAATTTCGCTTTTCGAAACCACTTTTGCCGTGACGTTCACTGCTCTTGATTGTGGGGTTAACTCGCCGACTTTAGCTTCTACTGGTTCTCTTTTGTTTTCGAAAAAACCTTCAACAGCCAAACTGATTCAACACCTTGTTTCATTAAACTAACACATGTAGAATATCTGCCACACTTAAGGCTTTTGGTAGCATCGCCATTTTATTTCTCCCGCGCCTCTTTCCCTTCTTTTTTTACTACGTGCATCCTTGGAGCTTTAGGCTATGGTGAATCACGCTAAGGTTGTTCGCAAACTACCAAGTCTTCTTATTGATAACAAAACAACTAGGCAAAAGGGTTGGAACGAATTTATGAAGAAAAGGTATCAGCTTAAGCAACTGAAAAAGCGTAACCCTCAGAGGCTTAACACCTTAACGAATGAGCTTGTCTCGGTTCTTGAAAAAATAGATCGCGAACTAAAAGCGGAGGTGAACACGCATGGTTAGAAAAAAACTTGGCCTACAGGAAAAAGCAGAATATAATCGGAAACTTATCACAGATAATAAAGTTGTCTGGGAGAAAGTGGAACAAGCGGATCCGCGAACAGGTGAAGCATGGGTTACTGTAGTGTATTTTGAACAGCCATTCTACTGTATAGAAAAAGGCTGCCAAAGAAAAACGCGGAAAACCAGGAGACTTGACCTTTGCGCGATCATTGGAACACAGTTAGGGATAAAGGGCTCTGGTGTTTTTTATCAGCCTTTGTGCCAAAAACACTACATCAAAATTAGCACTTATGCTAAGGCGTTGGTTGCACAGGAAAATGCGAAGCAGGACAAAGGCTTATGATGTTGAAAGTGTGGTTTCTGCGTGTTGTGTAGATATATAGATTAATTACTATTATAAAATAAGGTTAAAACGTGGTTCTTTTTTCATGGTCAACATCATATTACTTATTATTTAAGTAATAGGCAAAATCTATTTTGGCATAATCCCACCGCAAACATCATTATCATAGACGACTTTGAATCAAGCGGAACACATTTCGTTCGCGTTATGATGTGGAAAATTGCCCCACCATAAACCCTTTTTTATTGCACGACATATCGCACGACATATCCATTCCATTCTTTAATCATGTCAAGTTCTTTATGAATTCGCGTTTCAATCAAGGCTAATCGCCGCGTTATAAAGTCTTTTAATTCCTTGTCTTGCTTGCACACCTTGACGTAGTTTATACCATGCCGTCGATACGTCCCTGAGAGAATCGGGATTGTAAGTATTGCCCTATCTACGGTGTCTTGCCAATCTTTCTCGTTTTTGAAAGTGCGGTTAAGTCCAATGGCGGAAAAAATCGCCGTTTCTACGATTTCCGAACGAAGCGCTTTTTCCAAGTTTTCAAGCATGAAATCTTGCAAGTTGGCTTTTTCGAAAAGGGTCCATTTCTTGAAAGTTAAGAGTTTATCGGGGTGTGCCTTTATTATGTCTTCGAGGTTTTCTCTAAAACGGCGGTCCTTAGAAAAACAATTGCTTAAGGCGTGGACTAAGCCCTTGAATGTTATGGCGTAGATTTTCTTCTCTTTTCCGCCTTTCTCCGACGGCATGGTTCGGATTAACTTTATTTCGTTTCGTTTTTCCATTGGTCTCAAGTTTCGTAGAATGGTTCGGTAACTTAACCCCGTTTCTTTCGGCATTTCATATTGTCCGATTTCCTTGTGGACCGCAAGCGCTTGAATAATTGTTATTTCAGACTTGATGGTTGCCTTGGTTCGCATATTTCTAACCCCAATGTGACAATCTTAGGTGTATTATGCCTAATAATGCTTAGCGCGCGCTAAAACCAACCTGTCGAAGATTGGAAAGCTTGGCGGGAAACCGAATTGGGTCAACGGGTCCGCACCGAACGCCGCGCCAAGAAGGTCAACACGCGGGACCGATACGTCAAAATGATTCTTGAATAATGCGACTATGTCAAGGCGGAATTTCCGAAAGCCAAGTTTCTGTTCCCGTCGGGCAAGGCGGTGTTCCAAAACTATATCGTGGACTACGACAAGCACCTTAGCGGGCGCCAACTGTTACGGCTAACCAAGCCGCTTAATGAAACGCTGTGGCTTCACTTGTTGCGGGAAACTAAGGGCGCTGAAATTTCGCGGGACTTAGGTATGAACATAACGGCGGTGACCGAAGTCAAGAACATGCTTGACCTTGAACGCGAAGAAACCGTTTGGAATTACGTGCGACGCTACGCCGTGCAAGAAGCGAAAGCCGAAACTTAGCACAAATACCTTATACCTTTTTTATATTTCATATTTTAAACACTATTTTCAAATTCATAATTATCTTATTTTGGGTTGGGCATTTAACTTACAAGTGAAAAAAATGCTTTCAATGAAACTTTCGGGGCTTTAAAATGTCAAAAGTAGGAAGAAATTTACCACTTAAGGGGACACCGAAAGTATTTCCTCCCACAATACAGGTAGGCGAAGAAACGATATGTGAAGGCAACGTGTTATGGCTTTCAAAAGACTTAGATTTAAGAAAAGAAGTCGGAATAATCCTTTGCAAAGGTGCATACATATTGAATTGTATAGACACTTCCGTTAAAGATGCGAAGATGACCCTTGAAGTTTTCGTAACTGACCGCGAAAGACCTAAGCATAGCTTGCCAATATTACTGCTAAGCCATTTTGAAAAAATGACGTAGGAAAACCTGCGCTATTTGAAACTACATTCTACGTCTTTTAATGTTATTATGGGACATAGAACATTGATAGCTCGGAAAAGGGGCGAATATCGGGTTTCTTTTAGATAGAGTATTTACTTAGCTGATATATCGGTCTTTCATTCGTTCGGCGTTTCCCTTGCAAAAAATTAAAAATTAATACTTTTTTGAAAAATTAGCGGGTTTAGCCAAGAAATAGGTCAATGAAACCGAATAGACTACCCGCATAGAATTAATTAATATAAAAAACCACTTAGGTTTGTGGTGAAAAATGGAGAGTCCTTTTAGTGAGGGTTTAGCTTGGTATCGTTATCTTAGCTTGCAAGACGAGTTTATAAATGCAACAAGATATTTTCCTTTTGAAAAAGCCCATGGACAGATATGGTCGGAATTTTTCGGCGATTTATTAGTTAAAATTGGAAATTCAGTCGATAGTTTCTTTCGTAATATGTTGAAAGACCCATTGTTTGATTTATTTCCCAATGTAATCGACTTGAAAAAGAAAAAAAGGAAAAAGGACATTAATTATTTCCGTGACTTTTTTGAACCAATTTACCAATTATCAGGTGCCGAAGTTGTCGTTGTCTATGGACTAACACTTTACGATAGCAACCTAATCAGCCCTTTTGCAATGTTCAGGGAAAACAAAAATCCAAAATGGTGGGACGCCTATAACCATGTTAAACACACTTGGTTTGACTGCCTTAAAGAAGCGACGCTTGAAAGTGTTGTGGGTGGATTAGGGGAACTTTTTCTGCTTAATGTTCTACACAAAAAAAGCCAAGAATACCTTATTAGATATCAACAGGTAATCATATCGGATTTCCCCGAAACGGTAACACAAATACTAAAACTTGACCTTTTCAAACAATCGATGATAGGGGTTCCCCGAAATTGGGACAGTTACAACTTCATTGCACAAACGCCGCTTTTTATGCATTTTTACAGGTCGGACCGCGATTAAAAAGAATAGACAACGCGCGCGCTTAGTTGATTGCAGGAGATAAAAGGCAATCCTTAAAAAGACTATTTTAGACCGCGGACAGTACCGTTAAAGTATGCTTTTAAAAGATATAGGTGCGCGCCAAAAGCAAAAGATAGATGATGGTTGCGATGACGCCAAGCGTTGTAATTATCTTTCCATGTAACTTGTCTTCTAAGTTTTGTTTGTTTGACAAATCCGCCCCGATAAAAATACCAATAAGCCCACCCAACGACGCAAAAATATATCCGACTATGATTGTTATTCGCGACGAATCGGGGGACGGAAATCTATACCCAAGACTCATTGTTGACAATCCCCCAAAAAGAATTAACAATCCTAAACTTGTAATTACGGGTGAAAGAATTGGGTGGCTGTATTCCAATTGGAAAAGTGCAGATACGGATTTCGTTTCATAAGAGCCCGTGTTATCCCATACAAAATATATGGTCTTGTCGGTTGGCGGGATCCAACTTTTATCCATTTGTGTCACGCTTGGTGCGCTTGGGGCTTGATAGTAGTTGAATGTTAAACTTGAATTGTATTTTATGTATTCCGTTTCGTCCATAACATAGAAATTTACGGCGCCTTGTGTTGTATCGAAGCTGATTTTTAGATTTACTTCTAAAGAATAGAAATCGCCGCGAAGATAGCAATGACCATATTCGGGAACAATGAAAGATTGGTCAAACCAATCGGTTGAATCGGAAACGGGCAAAATTGAAAAAACACATAAGAATATGCCGATTATTGCGAAGACCGCCCCAAGCACCACAAGGGCGCGTTTCAACTAATGCCCCCCTTTTGTATAGATTGTTTTAAACTGAATAAAAAATTTCCCCAAAATGTAGTTTTGTTGGGCAGAATAGCTTTCAACACTTTTATTGGTCAATTGTTCGCCGATGCTTTTTCCCTTTGAAAACGCAGCATCTTGTTGGCTAGCGTAACGTTTAGGGGTACGCCAGTTGCAGCTTAAGTAGCTGACAGAATCACTGGTGACACTATTTCAGGTTATTGTTCACAGGGTTAAGCGCTTGTTGCCTGAGAGCACTTTAGCAAACTTGCGATTAATGGTTTGTGTGAATTAGTTCGACAGTATCTTCCTTTTTGATCTCGGATAAGGCAGAATCTTTGTTTTTCGCGTTTAGGAAGTGTAGTTGTGTTGTTATCATGGACAATAATGTTTATTAACACTTAAGACTTCGCATTTGAGACAGCGAGGGGTACATGATGGAAATGCGAAAAATCTCCACAGGAGCAGCAATAGCAATAGCAGCAACAGGCCTATTCATGACACTGTTAACTACTGGACTACTCATGTCGTCTCAAACATTGCAGTCAAACGGGACAGTGACCGCGGTGAACGTTGGAGTTTACTCGGACAGCGGTTGCACTCAAAACTGTACTTCCATAGACTGGGGAACAATAGCACCTGGAAACTCGAGCACTAGGACAATTTACATCAAAAACATCGGCACTATTCCGATGACGCTTTCCATGACGACTGGAAGTTGGGTGCCGTCAAATGCGAACACATACATTAGTTTGAGTTGGAATCGAGGAGGCACAGTCTTGAGCGCTGGTCAATCAATTAGTGCAACATTGACGTTATCTGCATCATCGAGCGCGGGCAACATCACAAGCTTCAGCTTTAACATGACAATAACAGGCACAGAACAAGCAGCATAGCCAGCTTTTTCCATTTTTTCCAGTTGCTCTTAATCTCAGGAAGTAAAATAATAGACGCTGAAAGTGATCTGAAACTTGATTGTTTTTAACAAAGACAAAACAACAGAAAGAAACCAATTCATTTGTTAATTGGTAGACTCAACATACGCGCGCGTAAGCCAGCATATTATTTTTTCATCGCTTGACCCTTGCTCTTCTCTTATTAATTCTAAGCTCCAGAACTGCTTTTCTGCTGCTGGTGCGTTCTTATTGAGCTAAAGTTAAAAAAAGGCGAGCGCTT
>Ga0315537_1001557_pt1 | contig 17880 bp, 13 predicted proteins | sample SalMarSW160270MG_FD_203091 | JGI IMG/M metagenome (GOLD analysis project Ga0315537, IMG submission 203091) | Salt marsh sediment microbial communities from the Plum Island Ecosystem LTER, Massachusetts, United States - Salt Marsh Sediment SW1602-70 ... | reverse complement strand
ATCATTCGAATAACAAAAGGAGCGCCATGACCCCTACCCCGAGGGCGATCGCCACGAACTGCATCACAGACCTGCCGACACTCGTCTCCCGGTGCAGCTCGGGGATGAGGTCCGAACCAGCGATATAGATGAAGCCGCCGGCCGCCACGGGGATCACGAGATGGGAGAGCCCCTGCACGGACGGACCGATCAAGAGCACGGCCAGGGCGCCCGCAAAGGCCGTCAGGGAACACAAAAAGTTAAACCCCAGCGCCCGGCGGCGGGAGAAGCCGCCATGTATCAGGATACCGAAGTCGCCGATCTCCTGCGGGATCTCGTGGAAGACGACCGCGAGCGTCGTGGCGAAACCGATAGAGAAACTCACTCCGTAGCTGGCGGCGATCAGGACGCCGTCGATAAAATTGTGGATCCCGTCTCCGATGAGATTCACCCAGACGACGGGCTTCTCGTGGAAGTCGCAGACACCGGCGTGGCAATGCCGCCAGTAGATGAACTTCTCGAGCACGAAAAAGATGAAGATGCCCAGGAGCGCCAGCAAGGAAGGCGTCACCCGCGAAGAGGCGTGCTCAAAGGCCTCCGGCAGTATATGGATGAAGGCGTCTCCGAAGAGACCACCGACCGCGAAGCTGACCAGAAAAAGCAGCGCACCCCGCATCCACTGTTCGTTCAGGGCCAGGGTCACGATGCCGACCAGCGAGACCGCGCTCACCACGGCGACGCTCAGCAGACTCCAGATCCAGACAGAACTCATCTCACCCCGATGGTTTCAACTAGAACACTGTCAACACGTTACAATCAGCTTAAGGCCAAAATCAACCTTTGTCAACCAGGGAAAACAAGCGCGCGCACTATATACGGCAGGACGCGCGCATCATCCGAACATAGCAGGACGCGCGCATCATCCGGCATAAAACCCTCCAGGCCCTTGTGCCCTGGGATCCGCCCCTCGCTCGGACAGATGGCACTATTGTAAGACACGACCGCAGCCTTGGCAAACAAATTCACACCCCCCTGCGCGCCTGGCGCGCGACGCCGTGCGGGTTTTATGATATACTGGCCATGCCATGAGCCGTAAGAGACTTCCCCCGCTCCTTGAAGAGGGCTTTCGCCGGGCCGAGGTCGTCACCCGCGATCACGCCCGGACCTTTTACTTCGCCTCGCGCTTTTTGTCTGCCGAGAAGCGGCGGGCCAGCTACGCGGTCTACGCCGCCTGCCGCCTCTGCGATCAAGCGGTCGACGATAGGCCCTCCGACCCTCCCGGTCAACTCGAGATGGTGCGCGCGCGCCTCGAGGCGGCTTACGACCTGCGCCCTTGCGGCGTCGACCCGCTGACGGAAGCGCTGCGTGAGACCATCGTCGCCTATGACCTGCCCAAGAGATATTTCGAGAACCTCCTGGAGGGCATGAAGATGGACCTGACCAAGAGGCGATACGCCAGCTTCGCCGAGCTCTTCCTTTACTGCTACCGCGTGGCCGGTGTCGTCGGCCTGATGATGACCAAGATCTTCGGCGCCGAAACGCCGGAGGCCGAAAAGCACGCCCTGGACACGGGCGTCGCCATACAACTGACGAACATCCTGCGCGACATCACAGAAGACCTCGGCCGCGGCCGCATCTACCTGCCGCAGGATGAGATGGCCGCCGCCGGCGTCACCGAGGAGGATATCCGAAAAGGCGAGGTGACGGCCGGCTTTTGCACCCTGATGCGCCGCCAGATCGAACGCACCCGCTCCTTCTATCGGGAAGGACACGAGGGGATAGGAGCCATCATCGACAAAAACGCCCGGCTCGTCGCGATGCTGATGGCCGGCCTCTACGAGCGCATCCTGGATAAGATCGAGCAACAACGCTATAATGTCTTCAAGGCGCGCGCCGTGGTGCCGCTCTACGAAAAGATCTGGGGCGCGTCAAGGATCATCCTGCGTTCTTACCGATGAAGATCCGCCTCGCCCAATCAGCAGGTTTTTGTTTCGGGGTCAAGAGGGCCCTGGAGATGGCCCTGGCCACCGCGCGGCGCAAACACCGCGTGGAGATGCTCGGCGACATCGTCCACAACGCAGATGTGATCGCCCGTGTCACCCGGGCCGGGATAAAGAAGATCGAACGGCTGGGCAAGGGGGACGGCCGCACGCTCTTGATACGGGCCCACGGCGTGCCGCAGGCCCTGCGCCGGCGGGCCCGGCGGCTCGGCTATACGATCGTCGACGCCACCTGCCCGATGGTCACGGAGATCCACCGGCTCGCCGTGGCGGCCGAGCGGAACGATGAGCCCGTCATCATCATCGGCGATAAGAAACACGACGAGGTGCGCGGCATCGTCGGTGAACTCAAAAAACGGGCGATCGTCATCGACCGCATCGACACCCTCCCCCGCGCCCGCCTCAAAAAACTCGAGAAGGCCACCGTCGTCATCCAATCGACCCAGAACCTCGAAAAGGCCCTGGCGATCGTCCGCGAGCTCGAACGGATCATCCCGCGGCTGACATTCCACAACACCATCTGCGGCCCGACGCGCAAGAAGCAAGACGAGATCAGGTCCCTGCCGCTTGAAAACGACGCCGTGGTCATCATCGGCTCGCGGTCAAGCGCCAATACCCGCCGGCTCTATGAGATCGCCAAGGGCCTGAATCCCGGAAGCCACTGGATCCAGTCCTCCCGCGACCTGAAGAAAAAATGGTTCAAGGGCGTCAAGACGGTCGGCGTGACGGCCGGCGCCTCGACGCCCGAGGCCACCACCCGGAGCGTCATCCGCGCCCTGCGCCGCATCTGATCCCGCCGCGATCACCTCGTGCGACAAGCTACCTCCTCTTCTTCACATCATCCCCCGCGTGGAGCCCCGCGGGCATCCGCGGCACCTTTCTTTTCGCCCGGAGGGCGACATCCTGAGCGACCGAAGGGAGTCGAAGGGTCAAAAAGTCGTCTTATACTTCAACAAGACGGAATTGTCGGTCTGCGGGGACGCGGTCTCGTTCACACCTGCCGCCGAACTGCGGCTGGCCGCGGTTGTCGCCTCCACGCTGACGCCGCGGCCCACGTCATAGCTGACGCCCGCGCTCTGGGTGGTCGTGCGCTCCTCGCCGTTGCGGCCCTGCGCCTGTTCCACGCCATAGCGCACCTGCAGGTCCTTGGTGATCTCCTTGGTCGCGCCGATGCCCTGGGCGTTAGGCTCGACCCTGAAGGTGACGTCCGTGAGTCCAAGCCGGCTGATGAACTCCGTTATCCTGCCGCCAAAGACCAAAAGATCCAGGACGTCTTTGGCCAGGTCCGCCGGGATCTGGCCCCGGGCCACGGCCTCCTGATCGCTGCTGAGCGAGCGCCCCGTCAGGAGCATCGCCATCAGGTGCATCTGCGACAACGACGCGTCGTCCGACGCGAACCGCAGTTCCGGCGCGGCCGGCGTCCCCGTCAGGTGGATGCGTATCGGCGTGCGGCCCACCACCGCCTCACCCTTCAGGTCGAGCGACGGGTCCTGGTCGTCCCGGCGCAACGTCACGCGGCCTTGCGTCAGCCGCACCGTGCTGCGCGGCAGGACCAGGCGCCCCGACTCGATGACGAGGGTCCCCTCCAGGGGTTGCCGTGAAGAAGAAAAGACCGTCAGCGAAAAACGCAGACGCACGTCTTCGCCGGCGATGCGCTCAAAATAGACCTTGCCCGTCTCAAGACCCCCTTCCATCTTGAGCGCCGACAGGGGGCCCGTCACCGTCGCGTCGAAAGACACCACCGGTCCCCTGAGAGATGCCAGATCCTTGTCCGCCGGGAAAAGACCCAGGAGGTCCTGGATCTCGGCGTTGCGCACGTACACCTGCGCGTCAACGGCACCCTCCTGGTACATGCCGTCGGCGACGAGGACGGCGGAACCCGGCAAGAGGAACCGGCCGTTGACGACCTCGACATTAAGACCGCCCGGCGACAGGGAATCAAAATAGATATCGACCTTCTGGACGCGCAGGACGGTGCCGTCCGGCAGGAAGGTCCCGTCGCGCAGCTCCACCTCCCGCAGGGTCAGCTGAGACGCGAGGCTCCCTTGCATCGCCTTGACGTCATAGCCGTCCGGCGAGCTCAAGCCCGTCATCACCCGGCGCGCGACGAAACGCCCTCCGGCCTGAGTAAAGATCAAAAGGGCCGTCGCGCCGAGCAACGCGGCCGCCCCCAGGACGAGGAACCAGAAAACCATCCATCGTTTCTTCATGGGCGTCCCTCCACAATCCGAGAAAAAATGAGGCAAAGGATCAGCGGCACAAATAGAAGAACGGGCAGCGCTGACAGGGAACCGGGTCGCTGCGGTCCGGCTCGAAGGGCACGGCCGCATCGAAGATCTCCTTCAGGATAAAGGCGCAGGCGCGCTTGCAGCCATCCAGGACGCGTCGCCGCTCGGCCGCCGGCAGCGCCTCGCCGAAAAAACGCCTGAAGCCGTCTTCCCGACGGGCGGTGCGCAGATAATACAAGGCCGCGTCCAGGCCTTCGGGCCGCTCCTCCTGCTCGACCAGCGCCAGATACAGCGGCAGCTGCAGCGACCGCATCCGGCTCTTCACGCCTGACCGCGTGAACGCCGCCTCCTCCCAGGCGCCGCGCCTGGGCATCGCATCCTTCACGCCCGTCTTGTAATCCACGATGAGAAGGCTGCCGTCGGTGAGCCGGTCCAGCCGGTCGATCTTTGCCTTGAGACGGAAGGCCGTGCCGAAGAAGTCCATGTCCGCCTCGTAGACCTTTTCAAGGCCGCAGACGGTAGCGACGGGCCGCTCCTCTTCGCGCAGGAGGAACCCTTCCAGGCGGACACGCAGAACCTCCTTGACCAGGAAGGCATCCGCGCGCATGCGCCGCGCCAGCTGCCGCTCGAAGAGATCGTCGAATTCTGCGAAAAAGGCCGTCCGGAACTTCGCGTCGATCCTCACGGACCTGCCCAAAAACCTCCCAAACGCCTTCTCCAGCAGTCCGTGGACAAAATTGCCGATATCCGACCCCTCGGCCTCCTCGAGCAGGTCCTCGCGCTCGCGCAGACCCAGGACGTATTGATAATAAAAACGCAGCGGGCAGCCCACGTAGGTGTCCAGGCTTGAGGCGGAGAAGGTCAGGTGTCTGAGATGCGCAAGGCAGGCCTGTGTCTTCGTGATGCACGCAGCCTCGGCGCTGACGCGGATCTCAAAGGTCCCCCGGCTGACCGGCACGACGTTCAGGCGGCCTTCCGCCAACTCCTTCTCCCAGATCAATCCCTCCAGGAACCTGCTGGGCGAGCGGTCGTCGCGCTCCTGGTAAAAAAGATGCACGTTCTTCGCCGCAGCCAGGAGGCGCGTGAACTGATACCGCTGGATCTCCTCTTCTTTTTCCAGGCGGTCCAGGCCCAGGCTGATCATGACGTCGCGGGGGATAAGCGGCTCGTGGATCTTGAGCCTCGGCAGGACGGACTCGTTGACGTCCAACACGAGGACGTTCTCAAAGTCCAGCGACCGCGTCTCGAGAAGCCCCAGGACCTGCATCCCTTTGAGCGGCGAGCCGGAAAAGGCCACGGCCTCGTGTTCCAGCCGGCCACGGCATATCTTGAAGATCTCTTCCCTCGGGAAGGGCTCGCGGCCGCAGGCCGCCTGGCGCAGCTCCTCGCAGATCGCGAAGAGGCGCTCCATCAATTTAAGGTTGAGCGGATACTTCTCCAGGGCGCTATGCGCGAGCAGGCAATCCAGCAGGCCTTCCAGGGCCCGGGCGAACGAACTCAAGTCCGAGACCCCCTCCCACGATTCAAAGAAGACACGGTGCAGCTCGGACAAGGTCTTTTTCAGGGACGCGGCCCGGCCGGACGGCGCTCCTGCGAGAAAGACCTCCGCCGCCTGGACCGCCTCGCGGCACGCCTGCACTTCCTTGAGAGAGACAAAGAGACTCCCTGAAAGACCGCTGGGCAAGACACCGGACAGGGCCTCTTCGATCTTGTGAACCAGGATGCGCGTGGCGGCGGCATCACCGGAAAAACCGAGATTTTTTACCAGAGGGTGGTTGAGGACGCGCAGGTAATCTTTCGCATAATAGGCATCTATCCGGCGCGTCGCCTGGGCCTCGAAGACGGCCGTCAAAAGGGTGTAGAGCGACGTCCGGGTCACGGGGTAGCCCATCGAGACGTTCACGTCCTTGGCGAGCGCCGCGATGTCGCAGAGCAAGGGGACGAGGGCGCCCGTGTCCGGAAGGACGACGACGGTCTTCTCGTGGTCCCTGATGCGGCTCAAGACATCGCGCACCTGCCCCACCTGCGCGTGCAGGTCAAAGCCGGCATGGACCCGCAGGTCGCACGCGGGCACGGGCTGCGGCGGCGCATCGATCGTCACGCCCAGACGCTTGCTCAGACCCTCCAACACCGACCAGTCGCGGCTGCTGCCCTGGAAAAACAGGTGCGCCTTGCCGCTCTGATAGAGTCGCTGGAAGATCGCCTCCTCGGTCTTGTGGAGATAAAAGAAGTGGCACAGGTAGAGAGCATCGAAGGCGTCGAACGCGATCTTATCCACGAGCGACGCCAGCCGGTAATACATGAAACCGCGGACGTATTGGCGCCTCTCCAGGAGCGCCTTGTGAAAGGCCTCGCGCAGGCCGACGATATGCTTGAGGAGCTCGTTGATGCTCTCGGGCACGTCGTAGCCGATGTCCGCCTGCTTCTGGATGCCGGCCAGCGGCGTCAACGGGATCGCCTGGAGGTCCAGCTGCTCGATGAAACGCAGGATCTCCCCGGCCCACGGGAAGAAGTCGCAAAAACGCGAGCGGCCGCGCAGGACCCGAGGCGCCTTTTTTCGCGCCAACTCATAGATGAGATACGAGGCGTCCAGGTCCGTCATGGAGCCGAAGGTCTCGACCTGCCCCAGGGCCGTCGCCACGAACTCGTCGATGGAAAAAGCGCGCGGCGCGAGGAAATCGCTCTTCAGGCGCCGGGCGAGCGCGCGCTGCAGGAAGAGGTGCGGCCTGCGGCCGCCGAAGACCACGCCGAGCCGCCGCAGGTCGCGGCCCCGCCCTGCGTTCTCGGCGACGATAAAATCGGCCAACCGGTCGATAAAAGGCTCCGACATGCCATAGACGTGTACGCGGCTCATGAGACTCCCTCGCCCTGCGCCCCTGAGGCGTCCTCACCCTGCGCCCCTGAGGCGTCCTCACCCTGCGCCCCTGAGGCGTCCTCGCACGCGGCGGCCGTTGAGACTTCCTCGCCCTGGGCCATTGCAACTTCCTCGCACTGGGCCGAATCAAAATAGATAAGAAATCCGCGGACGCGCCTGCCGGAGAAGACACGCCCCACCGCCTCTGCGTAACGCCGGACCTGCTGGGGCCCCTCCCCGGCCTCCTGCCGGCTGCTCTTATAATCCGCCACCCAGACCTCTTTCTCTTTGACGATCATCCTGTCGATGCGGCCGATAGCGCCGTTGCCGAAGGTGATCTCCTGTTCACACAGGACCTCAGCCCCCTGGGGCCTGAAGAACGGCTTCAGGCGCGCAGCCGTCAGGATCTTCTTGAAGGTCTTTTCGTAATCGGTCCAATCGGAGAGGAAAGGAAATTGATGCCGGGCGCGGTCCCGGATCTCTTCCCAGAGGGCGGCGGCATCCCGGCCCCCTGCATCCCCGACCCAGGAGAGGAGTGCGTGCAGGACCTCCCCCCGGCGGATCTGCGCGCGTCTCTTCAAGAGGCCCTTGTCCATGAACTCCTCGCGCAGCCAGGGCACCCAATCCCCGTAACAAGACAAGCCTATAGGCACGACGGGAAGCGAAGACATCTCCCCCGGCCGGCCGGACTCCTTCTTCGGCATCCGCCCCCAGACCCCCGTCTCGCCCGGAAAAAACGACACCAGGGGATTGGCGGCCCGCTTGGCGCCGTGCGGCAGGAAGATCCACATCGCGTCGCGGGCCCGCGTCAGGCCCACGTAGACGCTGTTCATCTCATCGACGAGAGACCGGAAGCGCTCATCGGCCGCGACCGCGTCCAGGTCCGGCGAAAAACCGGCGTACTTTCCGCCGACGCGGCGCAGGAGAAGGCCCTCCTGCGTCTCCTGGACGACCATGGCATCGACGCGGGACAACATGCCCAGAAACGGCAGGATCACGACCGGGAACCCCAGCCCCTTGGCCTTGTGGATCGTCATCACCGAGACGGCCGCCGTGCTCAGTCCTTTCAGGTAGAGTTCTTCCCCGGCCACGGCATCAAAAAATTCGAGGAAGTCCGTCAGCGTCGCGTTCTCCTCCTCGCGCTCCTTGATCAGCTCAAGCAGCCGCATGAAAAAGCCCTGTTCGGACCCAAAGGACTCCAGGCACCGGAAGTGCGCGTAGATGCGGACCACCAATTCATACAACGGGACAAAGCCGACGCTCTTGAACAACCCGTCAAGGTACGTCTCCCACAAGGCGCCGTAGCGCGCACGGAACGACCGGTACACGTACGGCGCACCAGCCTTATCCCCCCGGCCTGGCCGCGCAAAGACAAAGGCCGAGAGCTCCTCGCGCGAAAGGCCGCTCGCCCGACAGAAGATGTCGCCCAGGATGAACGAGACGAATGCCAGATCGTCGACCGGCTTATTGAGGAAGCGCAATAAAGAAATGACCTCTTTGATGCGGGGGTGGTTGCGGATATTGAGCGTCTTCTCCGATGCCACGGGGATGCGCCGGCCCAGCAGCCACTCGGAGACGAGCTCCACCTCCTCGTTTTTCCGGACCAGGACCGCGACATCATCCCACCCGTAGCCCCCCTGCCGGGACACCTCCTCCAAGACGCCAAAGAGTCTGTCCCGGATCAAGGCGTCCCTTTCTTCGCGATCGTCCGCCGCCATCACCTCGACGGACACGAAGCCCCCCGAGCCCTCTTTAAGCACTTCCTGCCGGGCCCCTTTGAAGACATCGAGGAGGCCCTGGCGCTCGCGGCCGCCGACGCCCTTGTCGCGGCCCAAGACCGCCTGCGATAAAAAACGCTCCAGGTTCTCCTGAGAAAAGAGGCTGTTGCAGAAATGCACGAGCTCACAGCGGCTGCGGCGGTTCCTGTCCAGGGTGAGCGTGACGACGGGAAAGGAGGCGAAACGGTCCCGCAAGGCGTCAAAGAGACGCACGTCCCCGCCCCGGAACCGGTAGATCGCCTGCTTCTTGTCGCCCACGTAAAAAAGCGACCCCCCCGTCGAAAGGGCCTCCTCCACCATCGCGTCGAGGTTCGCCCACTGCAAGGGGCTCGTGTCCTGAAACTCATCCACCAGAAAGTGCCTGAGACGCACGGCCAGGCGGTAGTAAAGTTCGGGCAGGGAGACGGCCCCCTGCCCCAGCAACTCGTGCGCCCGGAAGTTCAACTCGTCCAGGAACACGACGTCTTCCTTTGTGACCTCCTGCCGCAGCTCTTTTAAAAGCGCGTAAAATATCTCCACGTAGGGCTTGAAGACCAGGATCGACTCCAACACGGCGGCCTCTTCAAGGCCCTGGCGCACCATCTTCCACAGACGCAGCGCCTCGGCCGGGGCCCGGGCCTTTTTGGAGACGGGGACCTCGGGTCTTTTCCAGAAATCGGAGACGTCGTCAAAGGCAAAAGAGCCGTCGGCGCCGGTGAGAAAACCGTCCAGGCTCTTCAGAAAACCTTTATGCGTGGCCTCGGGAAGCAAGCGGCGCAACCGTCTCATGTCCCGCAGGACCCCTTTCTTTTTCACCGACAGGTCCTTGGGCGCGATCGGGACGCGGCGATACGCGCGGCCCATACGGTTCATCGCCGAAAAGAGCTCCTGTGTCACCCCGAGCACGTCCTTCTTCGGGAACCAGCCCGACCGGCCTTCCAGATACAGATACTGGCGCAGCGCCTCCTCGAAGAGACGCCGCACCTTCTTGTCCCGGCCGGCCCGGTCGATGAGGCTGTCCAGGGAAAAGACAAGAAAATCCTTCCAGTCGCGGCGGATCTTAAAGCTTGAAGACAGGCCCAGATGGAAGGCGCAGCCGGAAAGGATCGCGTTCATGAAGCTGTCGATCGTCTGCACCTGGAAGAAGTTGTAGTTGCGCACGAGCTCGTCCATCAAGCGGCCGGCGAGCGTCCGGGCCTCCTCGGCCTGGACGCCGAGCGCCTCGAAGAGCTCTTTCTCTTCGGCGGGATCCCGGAAGCCGTCGAGCGCGATCCGCTTCAAGAAATCCAGGATACGCTCCTTCATCTCCAGGGCCGCCTTGTTGCTGAAGGTGATGGCCAACAGGCTCTTGAAAGGCGCCGCGGCCGCCATCCCCCCGGTCCCCATCAGAAGCTGGATGTAACGGCGGGCCAGGGCATAGGTCTTGCCGGTGCCGGCGGACGCCTCCACGATGCAGACGTGCGGGAAACGGTTGAGAGGGGACTCGTTATGGGACATGACGAAAAACGGGGTGCTGCCGGAATGTGGTCTTGGCAACGATTATAGACGGATTTCGGCGGGTCCGCAAATTAAATATGCCACCGGGATGAAAATCCCGGGGGGATAAATATCCCCTGGGGACGAAAGTCCCCGCGGGACGAAAATCCCCACGGTGACGCTGCGAAGGAAGTGCGCCCTGCCGGGCGCACGACAAAAAAGCCCGGCAGCAAACTGCCGGGCTTTTCGTTTTCGGTTCGTGAGGTCTTTAAAAGAACTTAGACCCTTGTCACATTAACGGCCTGCTCACCCTTAGGGCCCTGTTCGATCTCGAAATCGACTTCCTGGCCTTCTTCTAAGGACTTGTAGCCTTCGCCCTGGATGGCGCTGAAGTGCACAAACACGTCTTTGCCGGACTCAGGGGTAATGAAACCGTAACCCTTCTGGTTACTGAACCACTTCACTTTACCTCTTGCCATTACTTACTACCTCCTTTCTTCTGAGATTTACTACGGCAGTAAATAACGGCAGGACAAAAACAAGCACATTCACCGTTGCACACCCTCCTTATTTACTACTGGGATAGGATACTACGCGATTGCGGGGGGTTTGTCAAGGGAAATATTCGCAACGGGCCCCGGCTGGGTCCGGCAAAGACAGGGCGTTTTCCTCCTGGGGAAGCGCTTTCCGGGGAACAAGGACAACAGGAACAAAGAACGCGATGTTCCTTTTGAGCCGTGGTATAATTAAAGTAGGCATGTAATATGTGGTATGGAAAGATGCGGAGGTACCATGTTTCGCCTTTGCCATAGCCGTGGCACGACGCTCATCGAGGTCCTCGCGGCAACCCTCATCCTCGCCCTGGCGCTGGGCGGCCTCATCCAGGGCCTGATCGCCATCATGGAGACGATCGACCTGGCCCGCGACCAGAGCCAGACCACGACAGACCTCAGGAGCATGCTTGAGCGCATCCGCGCCACCCCCTTCGACTATGTGACCACCCGGTTCCCTGACGGCGTCGTAAACGGCCCCGTCTCTTCGCCTTACACGGGCATCGTCGGAACGTACGTGCTCCCCCAGGAGAACATCACGGTGACCTACGCGAACGCGACGGCAGACCCCCTGGAGATAAACGCCGCCCTCGCATGGCAGGACAAGCGAGGCCGCGCGCGCGCGGCCTCGATGGCGACCTTTCGAACGAGGTGATACCTATGACGATTCCCAGGCGTGTCCTGGACGGCTTCACTCTCCTGGAGATGATGGTCGCGGTGGCCATCACGATGCTGGTGATCGGCATGATCTACGGGATGTACGTCGCCAGCCAGGAATCCTGGAACATCAAGAGCACGCAGGCGGACCTGCAGGCGCGCGGCCGCCGGGCGATGGCGCACATGGTCCGGGAGCTGCGCCAGACGACGCGGACCTCGACCCAGACCCCTTCGCCCAACCTCGTCATCCCCGCGGCCCCCAATAACACACAGGCCACTTTCTATCTGCCGACGTACTTCAACGGCTCCATCACCAATGCGACCGGCGCGGTCCAATGGGAGACCGGCGACCCCATCCAGTACCTGTTCGTTCCTGCAGGATCCGTGCTGCGCCGCGTGGACAACAGCACCAATAAGACCTTGGCCCTAAACGTCTCGGACGCGCGCTTCGCCGATCAGAGCATCGATCCGACGCTCTACGGCAACGAGCTCAAGATCACGTTCGCGCTCCAGGCAAAGACGAAACGACAACGGCTCATGTCCATGAACTTCACGGGCATGGTCAAGCTGAGGAATTGACATGCTCCCGCGTATCCGAAGCACGAAAGGCCAGACCCTCATCCTCGCCTACATGGCGATCTTTGTCCTGGTCATTGCCACGGGCAGCCTCCTGGCCAAGGCCCTCTCCGACAAGAACATCGCCGAGCGCGAGCGGCTCATCACCGAGGCCCTGTACCTGGCCGAAGGCGCAACGGAAAAAGCCCTCCATGACTTCACGAGCGGCATAGCCAACTTTTCGCTGAGCGCCGGCGTCTCCACCTATAGCAGCACCGCCGTCTACGCGACCTTTTCCGGCGCCAGCGTCACGACGGACATCACCTCCCTGCAATCCTCCGACACCGTCATCACGGACTCCCTGGGTCGCAACGTCTACATGCGCCTCTACGAGGCCGTTTCGACCGCCACGCACCCCGAAAACAGCTCCATCCAGGTCACGGTCCACCAGGTCTTCTCCCGGCGCCTCATCCCCACGTTCCAGCATATGATCTTCTACGAGGACGACCTCGAGGTCCTGCCCGGTGCCAACATGACCCTGACCGGCCGCATCCACTGCAACAACGACATCTACGTCAACAGCAGGGCCGACCTGACGATCGACTCGACCCAATTCCATTCGGCGGGCAGCATCTACAACGCACGCAAAGACGATCCCAGCGACCCCATGGGGGGCGACGTGGACATCCGCGTCACCCAGGCCGGCCCCCCCGTTTACGCGGAAATGGACGGCCTGGACTGCAATGACGCGAACTGGGCCACGGAGGCGATAACCCGCTGGAATGGGACCGTCAAGAGCGCGGTCCACGGCGTCAACTCCCTGACCGCTCCCTCGGTCGGCACGACCGCCCCAGGCGGCTATTATGCCAACCAGGCTAATGTCGTCATCACCAATGAAGGCATCGTCAAGAACGGTGTCCTGCTCACGGAGGGGACCGACTACCCCACGGACACCGTCACCACCACCACGACCGACTTCTATAACAACCGTGAAGGCAAATACATCACCATGACGACGATCGACATGGCCAAGTTGGCGGGCCTCGCCGGCAGCTGCGGCGGGAGCACCTGCCCCAACAACCTGCCGGGCAACGGCCTGCTGTACGCGACGCGCACGGACACGTCGGGACCGGAACAACCGGGCATCAGGGTCATCAACGGGTCGGAGATCTCCAACCCCGCCGGCTCCGGCGGCCTGACGGTCGTGACCGATGCGCCGGCCTATGTCCAGGGCAACTACAACACGGTCAACGAAAAACCGACGAGCATCATCGCCGACTCCGTCAATCTCCTGTCCGGCAACTGGCTGGACGCCAACAGCGCCCTGGGCCTGAGTTCCCGGCCCGCGACCTCCACGGTCTACAACTGCGCCTTTGTCTCGGGTATCGACACCTCCACGCTGGGCCACTACAACGGCGGCCTGGAGAACTACCCGCGCATGCACGAGGATTGGTCCGGCGACACCATGACGATCAAAGGGTCTTTTGTCCAGCTCTGGGACAGCTCCGTGGCCACCGGCGCCTGGCAATACGACGACCCGCAGTACACGGCGCCCACCCGCGCCTGGAGCTACAACGCCAACTTCAACGACCCCTCCCAACTGCCTCCGTTCACGCCCAAGGCCGTTGAGGCCGAACGCCTGGCCTGGTGGTACGAGATCGGGTGACCCACACCGGAAAAAATCAGCCTCCGAAAACAGCCGGCCCCCTTGCCCTAAAACTGCTTTGACAATCCGTCCGTAATCTGTTAGTATCCTTTTGACAAAGGGGAGGTCGTGAACGGCCTGAGAGTCCCGGGCGACAAACGGGAGACCCACAAGACCTGATCTGGATAATGCCAGCGGAGGGAAGATCGACCGAACATATCTACCCTGTCGTGCGGACGACGGGGTTTTTTGTCAAGGGTGCAGGACCGTAGCAGTAAATGACCAGGTCTATTGCTGCCGTAACTCAAGGAGGAGACATGACGCTGGATGAGATCAAGATCTCCAAGGCCATCATCGAGACCTACAGCAAGAAGCTCATCGACGCGCTCGACGTGGACGTCGCCGTCGTGGGCGCCGGCCCGGCGGGGATGTGCTGCGCGTACAAGCTCGCCCGCGCGGGCAAGAACGCCGTCATCTTCGAACGCAAGCTCTCGGCCGGCGGCGGTATGTGGGGCGGCGGCATCATGTTCAACGAGATCGTCGTCCAGGACGCGGCCAAGGCCCTGCTTGAGGAATTCGGCGTCACGACGCGGCCCTACGAAAAGGGTTATTATCTGGCCGACTCCGTCGAGGCCGTTGCCACCCTGTGTTCGAAGACCGTCAAGGCGGGCGCCCGGATCTTCAACCTGATGAGCGCCGAGGACGTGATGGTCCGCGAGGGACGCGTGGCGGGCCTCGTCCTCAACTGGTCGGCGGTCCAGATCGCCGGCCTGCACGTGGACCCCATCACCATGCGCGCCCGCTACGTCGTCGACGCGACGGGCCACGCGGCCGAGATCGTCCATATCGTGGAGCGCAAGTCCGGTATCAAGCTCAACACGAAGACCGGCAAGTCCGTCGGCGAAGGCTCGATGTGGGCCGACCTGGCCGAGGAGACGACCGTCAAGAACTCCCGCGAGGTATGTCCGGGCCTCTACGTCGCCGGGATGTGCGCCAACGCCTCCTTCGGCGGCCCGAGGATGGGCCCCATCTTCGGCGGCATGCTCCTGTCCGGCGAAAAGATCGCCCAAGACATCCTCAAAAAGCTCCGCTCGTGAGACTAAAGGCCAGACCTTTCAGTGAGACAAAAGGTCTGACCTTTGAGTCTCAAAAAATGAGACTAATAGGTCTGACCTATTAGTCTCATTTTTTTAATCGCGGATGAGGCGCTCGGAAGGCCCGATAGGCGTCGGATAGCGGAAGACCACGAGATAACTCGAGATGAGAAAGGTCAGGAGCGTCACCAACTGGATGAACTGGGAGGCGACGCTGCTGATGTGCCCGAGCTGGAAGGCGAGCAGGGCTATCAGGAGCGAAAATTCGCTCAACTGCCCCAGTCTCAGGCCGGCCTCCTTGGCAAAGGAGGGCTCCTCTTTGGAGCGCAAAAAAAGGTGCTTCAGGAACCAGGGCTTGAGCATGCAAAAGAGGGCCGCCAGGAGGACAGACGGCAGCCATATCTTCCTGATGATGCCCAGGTTCATCTGCGCGCCCAGCGAGAAGAAAAAGAGGACGAGGAAGAAGTCGCGCAGGGGCTTGAGGCGCTCCGAGATGAAGAGCGAGATCGGGTGACGGGCCAGGACGACACCGGCAAAAAAGGCCCCTGTCTCGTAAAAGAGGCCCATCCGGTTCGAAATGCTCGCGATGCCGAAACACCAGGCCAGCCCCAGCACGAAGAGGATCTCGTGCAACCGCTCCACGTGCGCCATGGCCCGGCGCAGGACGAACTGCTCAAAGAGGAACAGGACGACCAGAAAACCCGCCAGCTTAAGCAGCAAAAACCCGAAATTGAAGAACACCCAACCGGGCTCTCCCAGACACCTCAAAAAGGCCAGGACCGCGACCGCCAACATATCCTGTAGGATCAGGATCCCGATAGAGACCGCACCCATGTGGCTGTGGTGAAGGCGGGTCGTGGGCAGGAGCTTGACGACGAGGATGGTGCTGGAAAACATCATCGCCAGCCCGACACAGAGCGCCTCCACGCTGCTGAATCCGAAGAGACGCGCGAACGAAAAGGCGAGCACGAAAGAAAAAAGACAGTTGCCCGCCGTCACGGGCCCTGCCCTTTTGAATCCCCGCATCAGTTTCTGTGGATGCAGACACAGCCCCGCGAGAAACAAAAGGAGCGTTATCCCCAGGTGCGAGACGACCTCGATAAAATCCACCTGCCGGACCCACCCCGCTCCCCAGGGCCCCAGGAGGACGCCGCACAGGACGTACGCCACGATGATCGGCTGTTTCAGCAAGACGGCCGCATACGACAGGACCGCGGCGCCGACCAGGACGACGCTTAGCTCAAAGACGAATCGTTCCATGCGCTAGAGCCACTTCTTCTTTTTGAAAAAGAAGAACATAGAGGCGACGGTCGTGATCATCAATCCCCAAGCAAAGGGGTACCCGTAACGCCAGTTCAACTCGGGCATGTTGAAAGGCGAAGCCGTATTGAAGTTCATCCCATAGAGGCCGACGATAAAGGTCAAAGGGATAAAGATGGCCGCGAAGCCGGTCAACACCTTCATGATCTCGTTCGTCCGGTTGCTGAGGCTTGAAAGGTACACGTCCAAAAGCCCCGAGACCATATCGCGGTAGGACTCCATCGTCTCAATGACCTGGATCGTGTGGTCATAGACGTCCCGGAAAAAGGGCCTGGCCGCCGGCGTGACGAGGGACGACTCGCTGCGGACCAGGCCCCCGATGACCTCGCGCAGCGGCCAGACCGAACGACGCAGCAGCCCCATCTGGCTCTTCACGCCATGGATACGCTGCAAGAGTTGGGGTTCGGGGTCCTTGATGACCTCCTCCTCCAAGCCCTCGAGCCGCTCCCCCATCTTTTCCAAGATGACGAAGTAACCGTCCACGACGGCGTCCAACAAGGTATACAGAAGGTAGTCCGCCCCCATCTCGCGGATCATGCCTTTATGCTGACGGATACGCTCCCGGACGGGATCGAAGATGTCGCCGATCGTCTCCTGGAAAGAAATGACGTGGTTTTGCCCCAAGATGAGGCTGACCTGCTCGGAGACGACGCGGCCCTTGACGTCGTCAAAGGTCAACATCTTCAGGACGACGTAACAATACGTGCCGAAGTCCTCGATCTTGGGCCGCTGCTCCGTGTTGACGATATCCTCCAGGACGAGGGGGTGGATCTTGTAACACTTGCCGATCTGCTCGATCGAGACCATATCGTGGATACCGTCGATATTGATCCAGCTGATCGTCTGGGTATCGCGCAAGGGGAAGCACTCTTTGGCGGTGGCGACCTCTTTTTCCTGAAAGTTCTGCGCGTCGTAATCCAGGAAGGTGATGCGGATGCGGCCCGCCCGCTCCTCACCGACGTGCACCAGCGTGCCGGGCGCCAGGCCCGCCGTCCGGGAGATCTTCCGTGATCCGCGTGCGGAGCCGTTCTTGGCCGTCTCCCTCTTGGGCCGCTGCTTGCTCTTTTCCTCAGCCATAAAGACCTCAGCCTTTTTTGTCTACCCTCACGTTGAGGGCCGGGGCGCCCCCCTTCTTGTCCTGCCCCATGTAGAGGGTGGTGTGCGGGAAAGGGATCTCGATGCCCAGCTCATCGAATCTCTTCTTGAGGCGCCGGTTGAACTCCCGGGCGACGCCCCACTGCTTGATGGGCTTGGTCTTCGTACGCGCCTTGATGATCACCGCGGAGTCGGCGAACTGGTCGACGCCGAAGATCTCGATGGGGGCCAGGATGTTGTCCTTGAAGGCCGGGTCCTTGCGCAGGCCTTCGTCGACCTGCTTGATCACCTCCACGACCTCGTCGGTGTCCTCGCGGTAGGCCACGCCGATGTCAAAGACATACATCGAAAAGTCCTTCGTCATGTTCGTCACGACGCCGATGCCGCCGTTGCGCATATAGTGCACGTTGCCGGCGAGGTCCCGCAGGACGACCATGCGCATGTTGACCTTTTCGACGAGACCGCCCTTGTCGCCGATCTGGACGACGTCGCCCACGCGGATCTGGTCTTCCAGGAAGATGAAGAAGCCGCCGATGACGTCTTCGATGAGCTTCTGGGCGCCGAACCCGACGGCCAGGCCCAGGACGCCGGCGGCCGCCAACACGGGACCGATCTCGATCCCCAGCTTTTCGAGGATCATCATGCCGGCCAGGATCAGGACGACGATCC
>Ga0315537_1001556_pt1 | contig 17882 bp, 13 predicted proteins | sample SalMarSW160270MG_FD_203091 | JGI IMG/M metagenome (GOLD analysis project Ga0315537, IMG submission 203091) | Salt marsh sediment microbial communities from the Plum Island Ecosystem LTER, Massachusetts, United States - Salt Marsh Sediment SW1602-70 ... | reverse complement strand
GGCAATCAAATCATGGCAGGGGATTAAAAAATTAGCGGGTGATTCATCACGTATACATCTTACCGGCGGTGAGCCTTTTCTGTATTTCGAGAGGCTGTGTGAAATCCTCGAAGCAGCGAAAAAAGAAAAACTCGGCGAAGTGGATTTGATTGAGACAAACGGGTTCTGGGCAAGTGACGAAAAAGAAATAAAAGAGAAACTGCAAATCCTCGATGAGCTTGGGATGCGAAGGCTGAAAATAAGCTGTGACCCGTTTCATCAGGAATACGTAGATATCGAGCCGGTACGGCTGTTAGCGAAGGTTGGGTCGGAATTACTCGGCAGCGACAGGGTTATGGTCCGATGGGAAAAATATCTCGATGAGCCTATCCAAATGAAAGGAATTTCGCAGGGCGAGCTTAATAAAAACTATCTGCAGGCGATGGAAGATTATCCCGCGCGTCTGACGGGCAGGGCAGCGGGTAAGTTAGCAGAGCTCAGGAAAGGCAAGACAATCGAGGAATTGTCAAAGCTCAATTGCAGCGGTGCATTTTTAGGCGCGAAAGGCGTACATATCGACCCGTTCGGCAACGTCTTCAGCGGGACGTGCAGCGGGATAATCCTGGGTAACGTCAATAATCCCGGCGCGCCAGGACTTGACGAGATATGGCGGCAGTTTGACCCAAGGCAAAAAGAGTTTATATCGGTTCTGTTCGAATCCGGCCCGGCTGGTCTTTTGGAAGAGGCGATAAAAGCAGGATACAAAGTGAAAGAGAAGTACGCAGATAAGTGCCATCTCTGCACGAGTATAAGGCAGTTCTTTTTAGGCAAAGGGATGTATCTGGAGGTAGTAGGGCCAGGGGAATGCTATAAAATAGGGTACAGGGTATAGATAGTTAAACACGAAATCCGAAATCCGAAATCCGAAACAAATTCAAATACAGAAATTCCAATAAAAAAGCCCCCGCGATTGACCCCTGAGGGGTCGCGGGGGCGCTTATAACTCATACTGCAATTGCTGTACGACTTATATGTAGCTGTTGAACAGGTTCTCGAGGAGTTCCTGTTTTCCGCTCTGGAGTTTCGGCTCGCCGTGTTCGAGGATATAAGCTTCGAGCTGTTCGAAACCGGCCTGCTTACTCTCGATTTTCTTGCCGAGGTCGCCGGTCCAGCCTTGGTAACGGTCCTTGATGACGTTTTCCCAAGTCTTGTCCTGAATCATCTTAGCTGCGATTTTCAGGCCTCTGGCGAAGACGTCCATCGCGCCGATGTGTGCATAGAACAGGTCTTCGGGGTCGATTGACTGACGCCTTACGTGTGCGTCGAAGTTCAGTCCGCCGGTCGTGAATCCGCCGGCCTTGAGGATGATGTACATGGCCTGTGCGGTTTCATAGAGGTTGTTGGGGAACTGGTCGGTGTCCCAGCCGAGCAGCAGGTCGCCGCGGTTGGCGTCGACGGAGCCGAGAATGCCGTTGACCGCCGAGAATTCCAGCTCGTGGCAGAAATCGTGGCCTGCCAGTGTGGCGTGATTGGCCTCGATGTTCATTTTGAAATCTTTGACCAGGTTGTACTTTTGCAGGAATGCGAAGCAGTTGCCTGCGTCGAAGTCGTACTGATGCTTTGTCGGCTCTTTCGGCTTAGGCTCGATGTAGAGCTGGCCCTTAAAGCCGATTTTCTTTTTGTGGTCAACGGCCATCTGCAGGAACGCGCCCAAGTGGTCGAGCTCGAGCTTTAGGTCGGTGTTTAGGAGTGTGTCGTAACCTTCTCGGCCGCCCCAGAAGACGTAGCCTTGTCCGCCGAGCTCATTCGTAATTTCCATAGCCTTTTTGACCTGGCTGGCGGCGTAGGCGAAGACCTCGGGCGAGGGATTCGTGCTTGCACCGGCGAGGAAGCGGCGATGACTGAATGCGTTGGTGGTGCCCCAGAGGAGCTTTACGCCGGTATCGGCCTGTAGCTTTTTGGCCTGGGCGACGATTGTGTCGAGGCGCTTGTTGGTTTCTGCGAGGTTGTCGGCTTCGGGGGCGATGTCCCTGTCGTGGAAGCACCAGAATCCGACGCCGAGTTTTGTGAAGAACTCGAAGGCGGCTTCCATAGTCGCTTCGGCGCGTTTCATCGGGTCTTTAGGTTCGTTGTAACTGCGGATGATAGTGGGGCCGCCGAACTGGTCATTGCCGAGGCCCTTGAACGTGTGCCAGTAGCATACGGCGAATCTGAGGTGCTCGGCCATTGTTTTGCCGAGGATTTTTTCGTCCGGATTATAATGCCTGAACGCAAAAGGATTCTTCGAGTCAGGGCCCTCGTACTTAATTTTTTTTACGGTTGGGAAATATTCTGCCATCTGATTTTTCCTTTCTAAATTTTTTTATTCTGCTTTTCTAAGCTTGTGCCAGCATTGCTGTCAGAACACTAAGCCAGTTTTTATATGCATCGGCGTAGGCAGCCGTTAATTTTTTACTGGGTTCGATTTTCTTTACAGGCGTCAGGCCTACAAAGGCATCTGCGGGGCTTTTGTAGATACCGGCGCCAATTCCTGCGCCGCGAGCGGCGCCGACGGAGCCGTCGGTATTATAAAGCTCGACGACCGAGTTCGTGACCGTTGCGAAGGCCTCGCTAAAAAGGGGACTCATAAACATATTCGCATAGCCTGCCCGAACGGTTTTGGCCTTGACGCCGACTTTTCGCATAATTTCAACGCCGTAATTGAGCGCGAAAACAATACCCTCCTGTGCGGAGCGGAGCAGATGTGCCCTGTTGTGGATATTGAAGTTCATTCCGTGAATCGAGGCGCCGATGTTTCGATTTTCGAGAGTGCGTTCTGCGCCATTGCCGTAGGGAAGAATTACAAGGCCTTGCGAACCGACCGGGGCCTGTGCCGCCATGTCGTCCATTTCCTTATAATCCGTCGTGCCGGTGTTATGTTTTAGCCAGCTATTGAGGATGCCGGTGCCGTTGAGGCAAAGCAGCACGCCATACCTGGGCTTTTTAGGCTCGTGATTAACGTGAACGAATGTGTTGACGCGCGATTTTGGGTCGTATTCAGTTTGGGCGGTTATACCGTAAACAACACCGCTCGTTCCGGCGGTGGTTGCTATTTCGCCTGGCTTAAGGACATTCAAAGACAAGGCGTTGTTCGGCTGGTCGCCGCCTCTATACGAGACCACTGTTGAGGCTTTTAGTCCGAGCTCGTCGGCGGCTTGTTTTGTGAGCCGGCCCTGTTCGGAGAAAGTCGGTACGATGTCTGCGACGAGTTCTTTTGGTATCTTGTAGTGTTCGAGAATCATTTGGGCGAGCTGCTGCTTTTTGAAGTCCCACATTATGCCTTCGGAAAGGCCTGACGGTGTGGTTTTGATTTCGCCGGTCAATTTCATTGCAATGTAATCGCCTGGGAGCATCATCTTGTAAATTTTGGAGAAGATTTTTGGCTCGTTATCTTTGACCCACTTGAGCTTGGAGGCGGTGAAGTTGCCGGGAGAATTCAACAGATGTGAGAGGCACTTTTTTTCTCCGATAGCTTTTAGCGCCTTTCTCCCGATGTCCACAGCCCTGCTGTCGCACCAGATGATTGCGGGGCGAAGGACCCGGAAATTTTTGTCAACGAGGGTCAGGCCGTGCATTTGATATGAGATGCCGATGGCCTTGACGTCTGCGGGGTTAAAGTTCGCCTCCGATTTGAGTTTGCCGGTGGCTTTTTTGACGTGTTCCCACCAGGTGTTGGGGTCCTGCTCAGCCCAGCCGGGTTTTTTGGCGATTATCTCGAGCTCCTTATCGGGCGAGGTGGCCGAGGCCAGCGTGGTGCCTTTCTGGGCGTCGAGCAAAGAGGCCTTTACCGATGAACTTCCGACGTCATAACCAATCAGTAAACTCATATTTTTTCCTCACAAATGCAGTCCTTTTCTATCGTACACGGCCCCCGGCCGGTACCGGCGAAACCAAGAATTATACCGGCAATTGGGGCACAGTTCAACGACTGGATTCGGTATTATGGGAATAAATTTTTCTCGCCTGTTTTTTTGGCAAGGCTGAAAAAGGACTTATACTTTGTAAGGACAGCGGCAGTAAAAACCGTTAGTTCCGTCAAAAACTGAATATCTCTCCTCCTCTTCCCGGGAGACGGGCGGACCAGCTCACACGAAATAATTGGGGGGTCGCCGTCTCCTATTTTTATGCGCAAATTCCACTGAGCCGCTGCAGTATGCGCTGCTGAAGGGCCCCGGAGGGGCCTGAGGCAAAGGCGGGGGTTTTATCTTCGAAGAGATAGACATTGGGGCCGAGCGGCCGATATGTCTTAGAATCGGTCGGTCCGAACAGGACGAGCGTATCGAGACCGATTGCGGCGGCAAGGTGGGTTATCCCGCTGTCGTTGCCTACGAATGCGTCGGCACAGGAGAGCACCTGAAGCACTTCGGTAAGCGACAAATCGGTCAGTAACGGGGCGACCCGGCTGATGTCATTTATCTGCTGCGGCGAGAACCATTCGAGTTCGGCTGGGCCAAGCAAAAACAGCGGCCTGGCGGATGCCGGTTTCAACCGCTCTGCAAGGGCAATGTAATTATCCAGATGCCAGCACTTGGCGGGAGAGCCGCCGCCGGGACATAGAATGACAACCGGTGCAGTGTCGTCTATTTCAGCCTGACGAATGAGCGTGGCGCCGGCTTGCTTATCCGAACTGGTCGGGCGTATCAAAGGCTGTGATTGGGACGGGTCATAGCCGGCGGGGGTTTGCAGAGAGCAATTTTCGCAGAGATACCTGATGTAGTGACTGGTTATGTGGTCCTGTTCGAGCGAAGAGAACTTTAAAGGCAGGATGATAATCTCCACACTCTGGCTGCAGTTAGCGGTGAAAATCAGGTTCTGCTCGAAATCGGTTTCGGGCTCTCCAAGGAAGCTGACAATCCAGGAATAGCCGGCGAAGGCGTCGATGAGGGGGTCGCGGTCGGTAAGCTGAAAATCGGCCTGCGGGCAAAAAAGTCTGTGCATATCGATGCAGTCGATGGCGCGGATAGTATCGATACAGGTCCTGCCGGGGAAATAACTTATATAGTCGGCGCGGCCGAGCATGTCGATTGCACCGATATCGAGATGGTTGATAATAAACTGCGCCAACGGCAGGGTGAGGATGCAATCTCCAATGGCGCCGGGCTGAATTATCACCGCACGTCGCGACCTTTTAAGGGCCTTGGCGCCCTGTATCTTAAGCAAATCCAAAATGCCGGCCTGATGCTGCATACCTTAATGTATAACGATTCGGGACAGCCGTGTCCAGATGCTACGGAACATGACCGGAACCTTGCAAAGCAGGGCCTGGTCCTGTATGGTAGATGCACTTTAAGGCAAGACATAAGGCTTCAAAGAATTTTGAGCGGACCGGCCGATAAATACTATAAGAAACGGGTTGATGGACAAGGTCATTACCAACATTGTGTTCACGAAGAACCGGCCTTTGCAGCTTGATGGGTATTTGCGTAGTCTATACCGTTACTTTCCGGCTGAGCTGATTGCTACTTACGTCATATATAAGCAGGAGCTATTCGCAGAGGAGTACAACTACGTATTCAACCAGTACAAGGATGTTCGTGTAATAACCGAAGGTGATTTTCACAGGGATGTGAGAGGCCTGGTTGGCGAGACAAAGACAAAATATATTCTTTTCGGAATCGACGACGTGGTGTTCTTCGGCGCCGTTGAGTTCGAGATTATAGACAAGGCATTTGAGAAGGCGGGTGAAGAGATATTCGGTTTTGCGCTGCGATTCAGTCCTGAAACGTTAGAAGACGGTCCGGATGAACTTATTGCCGAACAGGTTAACGGGCAAACGGTACATAAGCTCGACTGGACAAGGGGACAGACATCACACAGCAGATACCCTTTCGAGCTTTGCAGCACATTTTACCGTACTGATTTAGTCAAACGTGCGCTAAATGGATGTATGAGTCAAAGTGCCGCAGCCAGGGCGTTGTTCGCACCAGGGTCGGTATTGATTAAGGCAGTTTCAGTTGCGATGTCGCCTCGGTCTATACTCAAAAGATTCGGCTTTTTTTACAGTCCTAACACTCTTGAATCGTGGCCTTGCCGGTGGTGCCAGAATAATGCGGACTCATTGCCCCGCTTCACTTATTTTCAAAAACACTGCGCGGCGGCGGTGCAGGTAAACGTGGTAAACGTCACTACCACCAGTACGGCTGACGGGACGGCTGAGCATACGGTAGAGGCCCTTAACGAAAAGTTCCGCCAGGGATATCGGCTGGACATAGATTATATTGCGCAGCACAAGCCCAAAAACCCGGGATGCGGGCGAGAATATTTCAGATTAACCAGGAATTAATTTGTGATGCATAGTATGGCAAAAGAACCTTTTAAGTACTTTATGGAGAGGACCACCTTCGTTGGTACGCTGGCCCGTATTCACAGGCAGCGGAAACTCAAAAAGAAGTATATCAAATGGCAGAGTGCCGAAGGCGTCGGCCCGATGCCCAACTACGGCAAACAACAGGCGGTGATTGGGTACATAAAGCGCTTCAGGCCCGATGTCTTTATCGAGACCGGCACTTATAAGGGTAAAATGGTTTACGCAGTAATGCCGCACCTAAACAACATATACTCGATTGAACTGGATACGACACACTGGCGGCGTGCCCATGAGAGATTTGCCGGCTATCCCAATATTCAGCTTATACACGGTCAGAGCGGCGAGGTTTTGCCTCGAATCTTAGAAAACATCAACGCGAGCTGTCTTTTCTGGCTCGACGCACACTATTCGGGCGGCTCAACGGCAAAAGGTGAATTAGGCAGCCCTATTGAACAGGAGCTGGAATGTATTTTCAAGCACAGGAACGTGAACGACCATATTATTCTCATCGATGACGCCAGGTGTTTTGTCGGCAAAGACGGCTATCCGAGGATGGAAGATTTGAAAAGATACGTATTAACCCGAAAACCCGACTTGATATTCAAGGTCGAAGATGATATTATCCGAATTCACAGAAGGTAGTCGCACAGGGGACATCGTTTTCCAACGGAGCTCCCGAATGCGTGTTTTAGTCTTTGCATCGTGCAGAATGAGAGTATAATTGAATTTTCGAAAGACTTTGCTAAAATCATCAAAGAGTTGGGAAATTATCAGGGCGACACAGCTCGCGTAAATTAAACAATGAAAGGGCGAGCATGAAGGTTCTAATTATAGGGATTGACGGCGGAACGTGGAACGTTCTGGGGCCAGCATGCGATAAAGGGCTGATGCCCAACCTCAACAGATTTCGAACCGAAGGTGCGTGGGGAAATCTGCAGTCGGTCCATCCCCCGATAACTCCCGCGGCATGGACTACGTTTATGACCGGGATGAATCCGGGCCATCACGGGGTGCGCGGATTTTTCGATTACGACCCGGTGCAGAATAAAACAGTTTTGACCAACAGCAGCGATATTCAAAAAGAGACCCTATGGCAAAAGCTCGGCAGGCATGGGAAAAAATCCATTGTCATCGGGCTGCCTATGACTTATCCGCCGCTCAAAATCGACGGGATACTGGTCAGCGGGCTGGGCACGCCTTCTACGAATTGCGACTTTACTCACCCTGCCGAGTTTAAGCAGGACGTACTTCGTGAGATACCGGATCTGAAGTTCGTAGCACCGTACGACCGCAAGCAGGTCAGGCAAGAGAAAAACTTTGCCGAGTACCTCGACTGGCACAAAGAAAATTCAGATAACCTGATTAAAATTCTCCGCATGGCGATGGACAAAACACAGTGGGCGGTATCGATGGTGCTGCTGCGGTCTTTCGACGAGATTATGCACAACTTCTGGAAGCTGCTGGATTTCAAATGGGACACCGGCTTCGACCCGCGTGACGGTATGATTATTCGGTACTTCAAAGAGCTCGACGAGGTGATAGGCACGCTCATGCAGATAGCACAGGAAAACCAGGCTGTCATGCTCGTCGCTTCCGATCACGGCGGTCAGGCAAAACTGGTAACGATATATCCGAATAAAATTCTTGAACAACTCGGTTATCTAAAGTTGATGCCGAAAAATAAACTGCTGGCCCAGAAGATTCAGGACAGGCTCAGGAAAATGAACCCGTTTGCAAAATCATCAAAAAGCCCGGACGAGCGGGTTGAGTCGGTTGATTTCTCCGCCAGCAGGGCCGTGGTGACGGGAGTAAATTCTTACGCGGACCTTTACGTTCAGGATTCGGCACTGGAACCCGGGCAAAGCAAAGAGGATTTGATAAACCAGGTGAAGCGGGACCTTTTGGCGGTGAAGGATTTGGACGGCGAGCCGTTGTTTACGATGATTGTCACGCCGCACGAGGTTTACGGACTCGATCCATCACAGGACGCCAAGCCCGATTTGATGATAGCTGCACGTGACGGATATACATTCAACTCTCACGCGGTCAGCAAGACGATCCTGAAAAAAAATAAGCCAAATTCGTTCAGCGGTTATCACAGCATTAACGGGATGGTCGGGCTGATTGGGCCGCAGATAGCATCCGGCAAAACAATCTCTGCTAAAATCGACGACATTGTGCCGACGATACTGGCAATTCTGGACCTGCCCGTAACAAAGGACATGGACGGTATTATTATGGAAGACGCATTCACCACCCCGCCTCAAGTCGAATACGAAGACCCCATTGACATTGGCGGGGACGATTCATATTGCTACTCTGATAAAGAAAACGACGAAATTAATACAAGACTGGAAAATCTTGGCTATTTGTAAAAGCTGTTAAGCGCGGAGCTATAACAACGACACGGACGGGAATAAATAATGCGAATGGGTTTACATTAACCGGATTTTTTGATTGTGCGTTTAAATGCCGATAATAAGCGAAAATTTTAAAATAAGGCCAAAGCATAACTGGTACTCTAAAATCATCCGGAAGTACTACAAAATCCGTGTTGGTCTTACCAAGCCTCGTAATCCCATCCCGGATAAGGACATAAGAAAAAAAGTTGAAAAAGCGGGCAGATTGATAATCCAGATACCCTTTGGCGGGCTCGGCGACCATCTGAGTTATTCGTCTCTGCCTGAAATGCTGCTGAAACAAAAGAATATAAAGACTTTAATTTCACGCAAATCGGTGTTCGACTCAAAGGCTATTCTGGATTTCGTATGGAAGCGGAATCCCTACGTTGAATTCACAGAAGAACACGGGTGGTTTACCTACAGGATGCTCGAGAATCACTTTCCCACAATGGATGAGTATTTCCAGAACCTGTTCGGGCTTGAAGGTGACGGCTTGCCAAAAGTATATTACAAACCTCAAATGACCGAGCAGCTAAAAGGTGCAGTTATAGTAAATCCATCCTTCGGCCCCTCAGGCAAAGCCAATGGATACTTTGAACCGGAGTTTCAGGATAAATACATCGATTATCTTAAGGGCATAGAGGATGAATTCGTACTGGTAGCCAGCACACATTTAAAGAAAAAAAACTGGCTTGAAAAAAAGGCTGAGCAGGCGCTTTCGCCGCCGATTTACAAAGTTGGGACAATAGAAGAGCTGTCAGATGCACTGTTTTCCACACGGAAGCGGTACCTAATGTACTCGGGCAGCGCGTCGCTTGCCGCTGCACTGCAGTTACCGAGTACCGTACTTTGCAACAGAAAGTCAGCTCCTCATTTTCAGTACTCAAACAACAACTATGTCGACCTGCAGGATGGACGCAAACTCTCGGCAAATAATCTATAGCAGGCAAATCTCAAAAACGCGAATTTAAATAGTTTACTTCATACATCCCGTCAGCTATCATTTTAAGCCTTGCTGGAAGCTGATTTTAGCGGCATTTACTCTGAACATAAAATGCTACTCTAATGTGATAAAGGCGATTTGTTTTTAGTCCTCAAATAAAGAGGTTTAATAATGAAAGTTCTGATAATCGGTCTTGATGGTGGTACGTGGAATGTTCTCGATGATTATCTTCTGGAAAACCACATGCCCAACCTCAAGAAGCTCAAAAACGGGGGGTTCTCCGGAATACTTCGCTCTACGGAACCTCCGGCCAGCCCCCTTGCATGGACAAGCTTTCTGACCGGCTGTAACCCTGGTAAGCATGGGGTGACGGGTTTTCATTTTTATTCGATGGAAGACCATACGCTGGGTATTCAAAATTCGACCCATTGCCTCGTGCCTAACATGTACCAGCACCTAAGTAACCAGGGGTACAAGATAATCAGCATAAATGTCCCCTGGACCTATCCCTGTTATAAGGTCAACGGGGTCCTTGTGGCCGGCATGGGATTTGCGGGAGCCGAATCTAACTTCACGTATCCGCCAGATTTTAAGGATGAGCTTTTGGCAAAAGTGCCGACATATGACTTCCGCGCACGAGTACAAAGAAGCAAAACGGGACAGCAAGACCTTAAACAGGACATCGATGATATTCGAAAAAGCTTCCAGCAGCGAATCGATGCGGCGAAGCTGGCTAGTAAGACCGTTGATTGGGACGTTATGGTGGTGCAGTTTCACGATACCGATGGGATGAATCACTGTATATGGAAATATATAAGCCCTGATTCCAGAGATGAATATCCCGAATATCGCGATGAAGCATTCAAGGCATTCGAATCGCTGGATAAGTCTATAGGTGAATTGTTGAATATGGCCGGGCCAGAAGAAACTGTAACATTTGTAATCAGCGACCACGGCGGCGGCCTTTTGTCCGCACTCGTAAAAGCCAACCTTTTTCTGAAAAAGTGGGGATACCTGAAAACAAAATCCCGATGGGAAAAGTGGCTTGAGAAAACGGCTAAAAGCCTGAAAAAAAGATTCGGTATCCAAGTTAAAACAATCCCTGTCCATTCTTTCGCTCAAACGCCGCCTAATAAACTTGGCATCAATCTGAAAAAAACCAAGGCATTCATATCGCATACCGCAATACCAAGCGGGCATCTTTACCTTAACATAAAAGGCAGACAACCAACGGGAACAGTCGAACCCGGTGTAGAATACGACAGGATAATTGCAAAGCTCAAAGAAAGGTTTTTATCAGTCAAAGACCCTCTAACAGGAGAACGTTTGTTTACACGAGTTGTTACGCCTGCTGAATTATACGGCGAGAACATCAAGGCTTCAGAACGCATAGGGGATTTGGTATTGTGCCCACGACAAGGATATGAAGTAACTTGTTCCTGTTCGAAAAGAAACGGCCCGATACATATACTTCCTGATGAAATACCTCATGGGACCCATCACCCCGATGGGATTTGCATTATTTCAGGCGCCGGCGTTAAGCCCGCTTCAAACTGTCAGGCAAACATAATTGATATTGCCCCGACCGTTTATGCCGTGCTGGACGCCAAGCTGCCCACATATATAGACGGGAAGGTCCTGCAGGAAGCCTTTTCCAAATCACTCGATATTCGCTATATGGAAGAAAGCGATGAAATTGAAAGCGATAAAAAGGAAACTTTCAAATTTTCAAAAAGCGAAGAGGAAGAGGTGAACAAGCGTCTCAAGGAACTGGGATATATGTAACTCAAACTGCCCGAACTTTAGTCGGCTTGAGATAAATTAATGACTGACAAGAACATCAACCCCGTTGCAAGCGTCATTATACCAACCTACAACCGCAGCAACCTGATTAATGAAGCTATTGATTCTGCTCTGAGGCAAACCTTTTGTAATTTTGAGCTTCTTGTGGTTGATGACGGTTCGACCGACAGCACCGCCGAGGTTGTAAACAAATACAAAGACAGCAGAATAAAGTATTTTTATAAACAAAACGGAGGGCTGGCCAGCGCAAGAAATTTCGGGATATCAAAGGCAACAGGGCAGTATATCGTCTTCCTGGATGACGACGATTTATTATTTGATAACTTTTTACAGACCATGATTGAAAAACTTGAGCAAAACAACCAATATGGTCTTGCCTACTGTCGCTATTTAAACGTTTTCCCCGACGGCAGAGAGGAAATTAGTTTTGGCCCTGAGAGGTTTTTCAGTGGTTTTTTAACTCAGTATTACTTCAAGAAGATTCCCGACATACTGCCTTCGGCAACATTGTTCAGAAAATCCGTGTTTGAGGAACAGCTTTTCGATGAATATCTGAGGGTTTATGAGGACCAGGACTTTTTCTTAAGACTGTCAAAAAACGTGAAATTCCTGTGCGTGCAGGAAATTCTGGTAAAGCGCAGAAAAACGCAAGACAGCTTGTCCGAGAGAGTTGAAATCATATACTTGCCTATACTGGTTTACGAAAGATTTTATTATCACTTTAACGACCGAGATATAGTGCCAGCAATGACAGCCAAGCGGAAACTTTCACAGTTCTATCGCCGAGTAGCAAAGAAGCATCTTCAAATGGGGCACAGAAAGGCTGCCGTAAGTTTTCTGAAAAAAGCCATAAGGTATTGTCCTTATAACCTGAAATATTACAAGGATTTAGCCAAGGCATTATTACTTAACAAGGACAAGGATGGATTGCCCGACTGGCGAATGCCTGAGCCATTGCCTCCGTATATTACTGTGGACGGCAAAAAGACATGCAAATTTGTATAACAGGAATTAACAAAAATAGTATAGATTATCACAATGATTATATTTATCCTGAACCGGCGGGACAGACAGTTAATTTTCAGAGTAAATAGTGACACAGGCCAGGCGAATCTTTGTAATATCTGATTTCAAGGACGAACAGTCCAAGAATATTCGTATGCAGCCTCGAATGTGGGTGAAGGGACTGCTGCGGGCAGGCTGTGACGTGCAGCGGTTCAGCTATCGAAATATAATGCTCCAATGCAGCCCAATACCCAGCAAGCGAATCGCTCTGAGCTTCGCACGGAAAAAAGCAGAGCGCATTCTGGCAGAGCAGATAGGACGATATCACCCTGACATTGTTTTCATGCTCGGCCTAAAATACGTAAATGCCGGGACCATGGATGTCATCAGGGAATCCGCTCCCAAATCTGTGATAGTAGCCAGAGATGAAGACCCTAATCCTGAGAGTCATCCTGACAGGATTGCGGCTGCGAAGAAGGCGGATATGGTCATTGCCACAAGCGCCGGGAGATTTCTTCAGACTTATAAAGACGCAGGCGCACCTTTATGTGCCTTCATTCCGAACGTATGCGACCCCGACATACAGAAGCACTGGGAGGTGGAGCAACGATGGAATGCAGATATCATATTCACCGGCAAAGCCGAACACACACGGCTCGACCGCAACAGCGAGAGATATGAAATAATTACAAGCCTTAGAAGTATCCCAGGAGCCGTTACTTACGGCGCTTTCGGGGTACCGAGAGTCGAGGGGATGGATTATTTTTACGCAATCAGCGGAGCTAAAATCGGCCTGAGTATAAATATTGCCAACGATGTGGATTTGTATCACTCGGACAGGTTTATAAACTATATCTCCTGCGGCACATGCGTTCTGGCCAGAAGAGTTCCGCAAACAAACAAGCTATTCGCCGACAAAGAGCATGTACGGTATTTCGACACAAAAGAAGAATTTTTCGAGCTGGCTGACTGGTACTTAAAGCACGACCAGCAGCGGCAGGAAATTGCACAGGCGGGCATGGCCCGCGCTCACAGCGAATTCAACTGTACGCGAATAGCAAAGTTTTTCCTGGAGCTTGCCGATAAGGGTAATTTTCAGGCTCCATGGAAGGTGATTCTCTGATTTCAGGTCGCCCTGATTTACTGCGAAAATAACGTACAGACTAAAGATACCCCAACGACCTTAGTCTTTGATTGACCGCTTCTTCATCATCGAACGTAACTTTTTCGCCGGGCTTGACTGGTTTAATCGAAGCAGTGAATTCATCAAGTGCATTTTTGTAAAATTCGTGCTTAGGGTCGTTTATTATGTTGTTCAGCTCAGCAGGGTCGGCTTGGAGGTCATAAAACTCATCCTCTTTGGAATGGTAACGTTCACAATAGTAGCACTTTTCATCGTTCAGGGCTTTGATATATTTATACCTATTGTCGCGTATCATCCTTTTCTTTTGACAAGCTGTTTCTTCTGCATACACAAAACGGCGGTTCCATTTACCGCCGTTAACAATCTTCATTAAGCTTTCGCCGTTAAAGTCCTCGTCCTTATAGTCTATACCAGCAAGGTCGAGAATAGTCGGCACAATGTCAAAGTGCTGCACAAACTGTTCGTAAGCCATTTTGGAACTGACTTTGGGGTGGCGTATTATCAGAGGAACGTGTATCTCAGGCTCATATAGGCCATGGTGGTCAAAGTATATCCTGTGCTCGCCAAGGCTTTCTCCGTGGTCGGCAGTGATGATTATCAGTGTATCATCGAGTACCCCTGTATTATCGAGAGCGGTATATATTCTGCCAATATTGCGGTCCGTATATGCCACTGAGGCGTCGTATTGAGCCATTATCCGGCCGATGGTGTCCGGCAGATGTCCGCGCACGGATTTCTTCACAAGCATGGTAGCCCTTGTACCGCTGAACTCCTTGAGAACAGATGATACCTTTTCAGAAGAGTACTGATGCTTCAAAAAATATTTCCTGGCGACCGAGTACGGGCCGGTATACGGAATATGCGTGTCCCAGTAGTGTACGAATATGAAAAAATTCTTACGATTGGCGCATTGCCTGATATAGCTTACAGCCAAATCCGACAGCCCGGCGGAATCGGATACTATCGGCAATTTTTTTCTTGAGAAACCCGACATGGTGATTTCGTTCATCCGAATTGCATACGAACGGATGATATCTCTCATACCGGCCGGGAGCCGGTAATACCAATTGCATTTGCCCCGCAGCGGGCGCATGAGCTGTCTTGCCAGGAACCGAATCAACGGATTATCACGCCCCTGCCCATCTATTGATATCCCGGTTTGGTCCTGTGAACCGGTTAATTCGTTGTTTGCCGGGTAGTTTTGACACCCGGCATAATAGTCGTATCCCTTCCTGTGCCATTTACCAAGCCAGTCCAGGCCTATCGTTGTATATCCATTCTCCCGCAGGACCTCGGGAAGGAACCTGAGACGTGACGTGTAGCTTTTTTCGATTTCGGTCACCTGCGGACCATGATGCCGCAGCCCGTGAGCCAATGGATATTTTCCGGTGAATATTGTCGTAAAGGAAGGGTCGGTGGTGGTTATAGTGCAAAAAGCATTTTTGAAAAGGACCCCCTGCCTGGCAATTTCGTCGATATAAGGTGAAGTCTCCTTGTCGTACCCATAACAACCGAGATTTCGGGCTCGCAGGGCATCGCTTACCAAAACAAGGATATTCAATTTCGTGACCCCCAAGACAATAAATACAGCTTATGCCCTTTCACAACTGCCGTCCTGCAATCCCGAACTGTAATCCTCTTCTTTGCCGTGGTGATTCCTTTCCACGCGCAAGCGATAATGGAATGGTATAGAATAAAGAGGTATTGTCAAGGCGGTTCTTCTTCGATTATGCGGTATGCAGTAAATTGAAGCGACGGCCTGACAATATTGTGTTCAATATTGTTTTATTGAAACTGAAGTTTATTCCCAGGAGCCGTCGGCGGCGAGGGTTTTCTTTCCTTCAGGCGCGTTGTCAGTGCTGCTCTCCACCTCGATAGTTGCATGGCCGGAATCGTCTATTTCAGTGATGGTATAATCACCGGGTGCAAAATATGTGCCGACTAAATCAGATTCGAAAAAGCCCAAAGCCGTCTGCGTATCGGTGTCATCAAGACTTTTATCAACGAGAGCACTTCGCGCATCTTCAATTCCGTTACAGGCTACGTAAGCCGAGACGGCAGTACGGATAGTGCCTGCTGCGGCGTTTGCCTCGGACCATTTAGCAGAGTCGATTCTGCCCTGGAGAATTGCGATAGTCACCCCGGCAAGAATACCTACTATCATTATTACAACCACAAGCTCGATCAGGGTAAAGCCGTGAAAGCCGCGCGGCTTTTGCCTAAAAAGGGTAATTCTCAACATGCCTTCGGATTTGCGCGAGTAATTATTTATCATAATTAAACCATTATCGACAAAATCGCCGTGATACTTCTATAAGAGATGGCTAAAACGCCGTCCTATAAAACTCGATTCAATCTTCCAAGCAGGCCCTGGCTGAAGCTGAATTAGTATTCGGGTATTACCAGCTCATTTTTCAGGAACAGATAATAGAGTTTGCCTTCCTGATAAGTCTGCCCTGCGAGCCGGCCTGCGGTGTCACCGACTCCCATGTATACATCACATCTGCCCGGCGCCCTTATAGCTCCGCCGGTGTCCTGGTCGAGAGCGAATCCGCTGTACAGCTCATTGACTATCTGAGCGTCGCGATTTTTGGGCAGTGTGGTTGTTATATAGGCAAGAGCGGCCCGCGGAAAAATGGACTTGTCGGTGGCAATGGTTCTATAGGCTGTGACGGGCACATTGAGACTGCCTCGGGGATTTCCTTCTTCTGTCCTGAAAAATACGAACCTGGGGTTAAGACCGGTGTACCTTGCCACCTGGTCCTGGTGCTTCTTAAAGTAGTCTATCATGGCAGCGAGGCTGAGCTGGTTTTTGCTTATTACGCCGTCGCTGACCATCTGCTGGGATATGCTTCTGTACTCGTGGCCGTTATTGCCGGCGTAGCCGACGGTCTGCAAGGTGCCGTCGGACAGGCGAATCTTGGCCGAGCCCTGAACATGAGCTATGTATGCCTCGAATGGGTCCGTCAGCCAGATTAGCTCTTTGCCCCTGAGCATCTGCGTGCTTTCGATAACCGCTCTCGGCGGATACGGGATGATAGTGCCGTTGGCGGTTTGCCTGCCGAGAATTTCCCCATTAGGTCCTTTTACAAGGTCGGGCGGCTGGTTGTAGAGCGGGTAACGATAACGTTCATCGGCCTTTTCTGAGCCGTCGAAGATTGGTGTGTAATAACCGGTAAACAGCACGGTCCCGCGGTCATCGCATCCGACCGATATATAGACGTCGAATTTGTCGCGAATGGCCTGGTTCAGGGCGGCGCCGGTCAGGCCGCTGTCGAGCAGCTCAGCGAAGGCATCGAGGCTTTCCACCGCCCGATGGTGAGTTATATCATCGACCGGGTAAAACTGCTTGCTGGATGGTTTGCTCAGGTAATTGAGGCTGTTCTCAACCGAGTCGCGCAGGCCTTTGAGGTCTATGCACGCCATTGTAAAGTCAGGGGTCTGGTAAGGATTGGTAATCTTGCGAAGGGCAGACTGGCCCGGCGGCAGGGGGTTATCATAAGGCAGCTTTACCGGTTGGGGTCTGGGCTCTGTACGGCAGCCGATAAAGAACACAAAAGACGCATAAAGTACGGCCAGACATACGCTTCGTTTCATGAGAACACCTCACAGACTTGAAAAAACGTCAATTTGTAAGCGACAACAACACTACAAATTATTTCGGCCAAGGCCGCAGCTTTTACACAGTCAAAATCGCACACAAACAGAGGGTCTGAGACAACCTTTTTGATTGTGACGGTTGTATGTACTTGCGGTGCGGAAAATGCCCGGAGCTGTTTAAATCCACTTTTAGTTTCAAACGTCCGAAAATCCGCCTAAATACCGGTGATTATGCGTGTTTTAGATACGGACTGGAGAAACAGCCAGGATAGAAGCCTGTACAAAAAAAAATTAGAAGAAAACCCGCAGTATAGAACCCCGCCGAACAAGCAGCGTATATGTGGACAGGGATTAAAAAATCTCGCAATTATAAGCAACTGCACAAATGCTTTTTCTCTTCTTCCTCCGAAAAGCTCGGCCCCCCAAGGGGGTCGGGCTTTTTTTATTCGACTTTGGAAACCCAGATATGCCGACAGGAGGGCGCCAGCTAAGCCCCAAACAATGTCCAGGAGGCGATATTCGGATTAAAAACCCTGTTCGGCGGAGAGTTTTATGGCTTCGCGGAACTCCAAATATTCTTCGTAAGTCAGGTAACCCTGCATTTCGCCTGATTCCCATAACTCGTCCAGCCATTCGAGGATGTCCTCGATGGTTTCCTGC
>Ga0315537_1001555_pt1 | contig 17887 bp, 18 predicted proteins | sample SalMarSW160270MG_FD_203091 | JGI IMG/M metagenome (GOLD analysis project Ga0315537, IMG submission 203091) | Salt marsh sediment microbial communities from the Plum Island Ecosystem LTER, Massachusetts, United States - Salt Marsh Sediment SW1602-70 ... | reverse complement strand
CCGTAAACGGCTTCCTTCAGCAGTTCTGGATGAGTATGCTTCCACCCATACCACCTGTCATAATCATCTGGGTTTTTCAGGCGATAATCTGCGCTCATGTCAATTACTTTTACTCCTGTTTCTAGCAGCTGTGGAACTAGGTTCACTGACTTGCCGTGGGGCATCGCGGCAAACACTAATTCGCAGTTGTCTGTAACTTGAGAGATGTTTGGGGGAGTGAATTTTAGTTGGGTGGCTCCTCTGAGGTTTGGGTGAACTGTAAAAACATATTCGCCAGCGTTTTTGCGGGATGTTACTGTGGTTAATTCTACTTCTGGATGGGGAAGTAACAGTCTTAATAGTTCTCCGCCTACGTATCCTGATCCGCCAATTACTCCAACTCTCAATTTTATTTCTCCTCTATTCAGAATCTATTATGCTCTGGGCTCCTTTTAGCAGGGGTTCTGCCAAGTTTAGCCCAGCAGCTAACCTAGTTTGTTCCCAGAATTCAGGGCAGGCATTAGCCTCATGGAACATTACATTATGCTTGTTCTTTTCCATGCTGTCTTCAATAATGTCCTTGATGTTCAAGTAGGCTTCTTGGCTCTTGTAGTGTTCAAAAGCCGCTTCCAGTTTCTTGTTCCATTCTGGGAAGGATGTTCTTTTGGTCTTGTCCAGTTTTACTTTTTTTACAGCATCGAAGGAGGGTTCAAGTTTGTCAAATTCTCCCTTAAGATACTCGTCGTCAACGGCTCTGTTTTCGCCCACATCAATCATGGCATCGAATGCTAAGAGATAGACTTTGCTGTCCCCTCCCATGGCTCTGCCGCATTTGGCTGAAACTTCTCTGATGTGTTCCGGCAAGTTTACGCCAACTACCATGTTGCCCAAGAACGTGTTTGTCCTGAAGTCTTTGAATCCAGCTCGTGCCAGCGCTGTGGGATAGCAGTATGGAGGCTTTCCAGCCTCTTTGGTGACTATTATTCTGAGGTCGTAGAACCATTTCTGGACGAGTTTTTGAGCGAGGACTCCCACAGGATTAATTATCGACGGCTGAATTCCCCTGAGAATCTCTAATAGGTCCTCTCGTTCTTTGGCAAGCTGAACGCTCTTTCCATGGGTTCCGGCGTCCGGTTTGATTACAATGTTATCATGGTCCAATTCCAGTTGCAGCAGATCCGCTATGTCTCCTTCGTTATGGATTTCCCTTCCGTCCAGGGTTTTTTCGTTGGAATCAACTGGAACATAAACTGTTTTGGGAGTCCTGATTCCTGCCTGCCAGAAATGGAGTAACGTCCTCAGCTTGCTGAAGCAGGCATATTCTACGCACTGGGGGTTTATCACGTGTTTGCCGAACGCCTCCAGAACGTTGGCTGCGAAGAGTCTGCGGTTCTTGCTTTGTGCCCTGTTTAACACCACTTTAATGTCTTTGAGAACTTTGGTGTAGTCCCTCGCTTTAGTTCGGATGTTGTAATCGTTTCCGTCTAGACAAACAGCAACTTTGCGAAAGGGAATGTAAACTAGGTCTATTCCCATCTGTTCCGCAGTCATTTTGATGCCTTTTTCGTCAGTTTCGGAGCTCTCAAACAAAATTCCGATGCTCATGTCTGTTCTTTCATCCTTGTTTCAAACGTTTTATTGGTCCATAGGTGTTTCTCGGTCTGCTTCTTTTCTGTTTCGCATGTGAACAATAAAAAGAAATAATGAGGGGAAAATTATTCTCCCCAGTCTTCCCCTTCAATCCCTAATTCTTTGAGCTTCACGGAATCTCCCTTGTTTTCAGTCACTTCCAGTTCAAGACCGCAGCTGGGACAGCTGAGAATCTCTCCTTTCATGACATCGTCTGGAACTTCGATTTCCGTGTCGCAATCGGGACAGTTGGCTTTCTTCACAACTTACACCTCTTTGGTTTAGATTGAGCCATTATAGAAAATGTTGCTATTTATAAGAATTTCGGATTTATTGCTGGTGGTTTTGCATGTTTTCCAACTTATTATACGAAATTCGTAGGGTTGGTGTTGTAGCGTCTAAAATTGTGGATAACGAGTGTTTTGAGTTCTGGTGGGAAAATGGGAACCGTGATGCGGAAATCGTTACAAATTCGCTGTGAATTGTTCAGAAATCGTTAAATTTTTCCGTATATATATTGTATCAGAAGTGGAGAAAATGGATGACACTGACAAGGCGATAATCGAAATTCTGAAGCATGATGGTCGAGCCACCTACAGTAACATCGGAGAGAGAATTGGGTTGTCTGAGGGGGCTGTTCGGAAGAGAATCAAAGCCCTTGTTGATTCTGGGGCAATAAAGCGATTCACTGTCAAGGTTGGACTTACAGAAGGTGCTGAAGCAATAGCTTTGCTTTCGGTTGATCCCTCTTTGCCGACTTCTGATGTTTCCAAAGCACTGAAAAAACTCTCTAACGTTGAAACAGTCTACGAGATTACCGGTCAATACGATATAGCAGTTATCATATCGGGCTTTAACATAACAGAAGTTAACGAGTGCCTCGAGAAGATACGACGATTAAAGGGTGTCTCCGACACAAACACCATGATAATCTTACGTAGCTGGTAAACGTCCATCTTGAGCGATTCATGCCCAATTACGGTTTCAGAAATTAGGGTAATCTTTTCGTATTCTAACCAAGGCAATTTTACATAAAGTATATATATTTGTGCGTTTTGTATTCTTCCGAAACTAACTCAACAAAACAGTGTGAAAAGGACGGCTCACCATATTGGAAGAAGAATATCTTGATGAACAGGGGCAAAAACTGCTAAAAAGATTAGGAAGAGAAGGAATCCTTCCAAGCCCCTACAATTTCGCCAACTTCAAGGCTCCCTCATTAGACGAATACATTGTTCACGACAGCACATTAAGAGAGGGAGAACAGACCCCCGGCGTAATCTTCAGCATAGAAGACAAACTGACGATCGCTAAGAAACTGGACGAAGTTGGAATACAGCAGATAGAAGCCGGATTCCCAGCTGCCTCAGAAAAACAAAGAAAATGCATCGAATCCCTAGTTGACCTGAACCTAGATGCTCAGCTTTCCGCCTTTGCCCGAGCAAAGAAGGAAGATATTGATGCTGTAGCGGATGTGGGAGCTGACGGCATCGTAGTATCCCTCTCCATATCTCCTTACCACAGGGAATACAAGTTCGGTGGTATGAGCAAAGAAACGTATCTGGAACAGCTGGCTGACATGGTTAGTTACGCAGAAAGTTATGGGCTCTTCATCATATACAGCGCAGAGGATACAACCAGAGAAAGCGACCTGAATTTCCTGAAAAAAGCCTACAAAACCGCAGAAGAAGCAGGAGCAGACCGAGCAAGAGTCGTCGATACCTTGGGTTGCGCAAGCCCCAATGGAATGGCATTTCTAGTGAAAGAAATCGGAAATGCTATAGACATCCCAATCGAGGTTCACTGCCACAATGACCTTGGATTGGCTTTGGCAAATTCTTTGGCAGCAGTAGAAGCTGGTGCGTCAACAGTGTCAACAAGCGTAAACGGCATAGGAGAAAGAGCCGGAATAACAGTCACAGAGGAAATTATTCCCGCACTACACATAATCTTCGGGACTAGCCCATTTGAGATGAGCCAACTAACTGCCCTCTCAAAACTTGTCGAGGAAATTTCAGGAGTAAAGATGCCGCCTCACAAACCGTTAACTGGAGAAAACGTAACTGCCCACAGCTCCGGTATACATCAGCACGGCGTCTTCGTTAACCCCTCAACATACGAGTTTTATCCGCCCAGACTGATGGGTCAGAGACGAAAAGTGTACATAGATGAACTGAGCGGAAGACACGGAATCATGTATGTGGCAGAAAAAGAACTGGGAATTGAAATCTCTGAAGAGACGGCGAAAAAGGTTCTTGAGAGAGTAAAGGCATCGTTTTCCCGTGGGGGAAGGCGAAGTTCCTACACGCCCGATGAAATTAAGGAAATGATAATGGAAATTGAAAAGCGTTGAGATCTATGGGATCTACAATAACTGAAAAAATCTTAGCCAACGCTTCGCACAAAAAAGAAGTGGCTCCCGGAGACTTTGTGGTCGCCGACGTAAGCTATGTTATGGCTCACGATTCCACAGCCCCCTTAGCCATCGAAAGCTTCTACAACATCACAGACAAAGTCTTCGACAAAGACAGGGTCATAATCGTATTCGATCACTTCTTTCCTGCGCCAACCGTGGCAGGAGCAACCCTGCATCAGAAATCAAGAAAATTTGTGGTGGACCAGAAACTTTCCGGGTTCTTCACCAACGGAGTCTGTCATCAACTCTTGGTTGAAAAGTACATTTCTCCCGGAGAGGTTCTAGTTGGAGCTGACTCTCACACCTGCACCGAGGGAGCTTTGGGAGCCTTTACTACTGGTTTGGGATCAACTGATATTGGGGGAGCCATGGCTACTGGAAAATGCTGGTTCAAGGTTCCTGAAAGCCTGAAATTCAATTTAACTGGCTCAATAAAGAAGGGCGTCTATGCCAAGGACGTTATCCTCAGTATTGTCGGGGATGTTGGAGCCGCCGGAGCCCTATACAAGGCTTGCGAGTTCACTGGGGACTACGTGAAGAATGCGGGTGTCTCTTCTCGGTTGACTTTGTGTAACATGGCTATTGAGATGGGCGGCAAAAACGGCATAGTTGAGGCTGACCAAAAAACACTTGATTTTCTGAACGGAAGAACTGGAAAGATATTCAAAAGCGACAAGAATGCAGCATACGAGGATGAATATGAGATAGAGGTTGGAGATATTGAGCCGCAGGTTGCGCTTCCTCCAGTAGTAGACAATGTGGAGCCTGTCTCCGCGGTTGAGGGAAGAACGGTAGATCAAGCCTTCTTGGGAACATGCACGAACGGGCGACTAGAGGACATAGAGGTTGCTGCAAGAATTCTTAAAGGGAAAAAGATTGCCCGGAACGTCAGGTTCATAGTGTCCCCTGCTTCTGAGGATATTTATTTTGCAGCCTTCGAGAAGGGATACCTGCAGGACTTGGTTAAGGCGGGTGCAACAGTATGCAATCCCAGCTGTGGTCCTTGCATCGGTAGACATGAGGGAGTGCTCTGCGAAGGAGAAACTTGTATTTCAAGCCAGAACCGAAACTTCACCGGAAGAATGGGGCATCCGAAAGCAGAAATCATTTTAGCTTCTCCGGCAACAGTTGCGGCGTCCGCTTTAGCCGGAAAGATTGTTGATCCGAGGGATTACGTGTGAGAGCATGGAAATTTGGAGACGACATAAACACGGATGTTATCACGCCTGGAAGATACACTGTAACAACCGACAGGAAAAGGTTGGGAGAGATAGCCTTCATAGAGTACCGTCCAGAATTTGCTAAAGAGGTCCAAGAGGGAGACGTGATCGTTGCGGGAAACAACTTCGGCTGTGGTTCATCTAGGGAGCATTCTCCGGTTGCGATAAAGGCTGCTGGAGTCAGTGCAGTTATAGCCAAAACGTTTGCCCGTATATTCTTCAGAAACTCCATAAACATTGGGTTTTCCCTCTTTGTTTGCGAAGACGCTGACAAGATCGATGACGGCGACGAAGTTGAAATAAACATCAAAACCGGTGAGATTCGCGATAAAACTAAAGGCATTACTCTTAAGGTGAAGCCGCTGCCAGAGTTCATGCAAAAGATTGTGGATAAGGGCGGCTTAGTAAACGTTCTCAGAAGCGACGGATATGACAACGTATAAAATAGCGGTTATTCCAGGTCCTGGAATCGGGGCTGAAGTTGTTCCTGAGGCTGTCAGGTTACTGGAGAGCACGGACTTAACTTTTGATTTTAGTTACATGGAGATTGGTTACGAGGTTTTCAAAAAAACTGGTACTCCAGTTCCTGATGATGTTTTAGCGGGAATACGTAAGACTCAGGCTTGTCTGTTTGGGGCTACCACTACTCCTGTGGGTGTTCCGGGCTACAAAAGTGCGATTATAACGTTGAGGCGTGCCTTGGGGCTGTATGCTAATGTTAGACCCGCAAAGAGCTCTATCCAATCCAGAAAAGTATGAAAGATGTTGATTTGGTGATTGTGCGGGAGAACACTGAAGGCTTGTACAGCGGCATGGAGTTTGAACTAGCAGACTCGGCATATTCTATCAGGGTAATCACAAGAAAGGCGACTGAGCGGATTGCACGGTTTGCCTTTGATTTGGCGATGAAGCGACGCAAGAAGGTGACTGTGGTCACTAAGGCGAACGTGTTGCGCATGTCGGATGGTCTCTTTCTTGAGGTTTCACGGAAGGTTGCGGAAGATTATCCTGACGTGGAAGTGGAAGAGGCTTTCGTTGACGTTACAGCCATGAGGCTCATTCTGAAACCTCAAATCTTTGACGTAATTGTAACCTCTAACCTTTTCGGGGACATACTTTCAGATGAGGCAGCGGGTTTAGTTGGAGGACTGGGATTAGCTCCAAGCGCCAACATAGGAGCCGATTACGCCCTGTTTGAGCCAGTTCACGGTTCTGCTCCTAGGCTTGCAGGAAGGGGAATAGCGAATCCTATGGCGGCAATCATGGCATCCAAGATGATGCTGGATTATCTCGGCGAAAGCAGGTGGGCTGAACGAGTAGAAAATGCTGTCGTAACCGTGCTGGAAGAAGGAAAAGTTTTGACTCCTGACCTTGGAGGCTCTTCGTCAACAAAGCAGGTCACAGACGCAATAATAGATGCACTATAAAATACAACGAATTTTCTTTGGCAAGCCAGCGGTTGCGCCTCGAAACTGGCTAGCAACTAGAATAAAGTCAGAAGCAGGTTCGCATGCCTGTTTAGCTTAATAGTTTGTGTAGTTTGTTGCTGATTTTTGTGAAAGATGGGGTGGTTATTCGTTTTCTAGCCGCAAGGGTGGATGCTGTGGCAATCAAGAATAGCGGCAGAATGATCCATAATGGAAACTCTGGTAATACTTCGTATTGATTTGGGTGTCCATACAGTTCCTCGGTTGTAACTGTGTTTCCCGCTTTGTCCTCCGCTATGATCGTGTATGTTATGTTTGTGCCGTGTGGAAACGCTGGTATAGTACCATTCCAAACGTCTCCTTCCAGATTTGTCATTTCAGCAATCACCCAAGTTCCGTTGCCGTCAGTGTAATTCAAGGCTACCCGCTCTACCCCGGTTAAGGCGTCAGTTACTGTGGCGTTAACTTTTGTTCCTTCTTCTAGTGTTCCGTTGATGTCAACTGGAGCCTGAATGACATCCGTTATGTTCGGGGGAGTAATGTCAACAGTGAAACAGACTGTGTCAGATGCGACCATGTTACCAGCAGCGTCATTTGCATGAACTAGTATGTCGTGTGTTCCGTCAGATAGCCCAGTTATGTTTGTGTTTCCTGTGGTTGTTACATTTGTTTGTTCATCTACGCTGTAAGTTATCCCTGAGACTTCATTTATTGTGAATGTTAACGGGATGTCTGCTGTATTGTATGTTTTATTCTCCGGTGACAGAACTGAAATTGTTGAAGAAGAAGGAGAAACGTTGGAGTAGACTGTGAATGATGCATTCGCTTCAGTTTCTATTTCGTCAACGGCTTTTACTGTATAGATGCCCGAGGCGGTTTGGTTCAGGACACTGATTATGGCTGTGAAGTTTCCGTAGCTGTCAGTAATTAGCGGACTTGGAACCGTAGGTATCGAAGTGTCATCCCATGTGACAGAGATTTTCGAGTTAGGTGCGAACCCGGAACCCACAAGTGTGGTTGCTGCAATTCCTTTTGCGGGAACCAATTCAAGTTTGGGGTCTACGTCAAAAACATAAAAAACTTTCACATCATCAAAGAATACTTTGACACTATAGAAGTCTTGACTAGCAGCAAAGCCTTCGATGTCCCAAGTGCTCTCCGCAGCTGTCATTGCTCCTCGATTTGTTCGTACTGTAATATTTTGCCCTTGTAATACGTTATCTATCCAAACAGAAAATGTCTCACTGTTCCTATCCATAATCACCGTAACTTTGTACCATTTTTCAGCAACATAAGGTAGCACAGCTCCGAAACCCGAAACGGCTATTGTGCCATTTTCAAGAAAATAAATGGGGGCAAACGTAGTTGCTCGATTGGGCGGTAAATTCTGGCCAAACCCCACTTGGGCAATAACTCGATTGTGGTCTCCTATCTTGGATACTTTTACGCTGGCATTGAAACCTATTATAGGTAGATCTGTCACAAACGGTCTAACCGCATAAGCAGCCCAATTCCTTGAATAATCACCCAGAAGTTGTAACGATTGTTTTGAAGAGTTAGAAACACTATCTACAATAACCTGATGTTCGTTTCCCATTCCATTATACCATAACTCCCATCCGCCACTAGATGGAAATGTTCCAACAGCGTAACTTTCGAAATCGTCTTCAAAAAAGGTTAGTTCTGCTCCCTTGACCTCGGGTATGGGTGTAAAACTAAGGACGGGTATAAGTAATGAGGAAAGAATAAGCAAAAGTGCGAATCTTGTTTTTATCCTCTTCATATTAGACGCCTCTAATGATTCATTTTATGGCTGAATATTCATAAAAGGATTTTTGTAAAGGTTTCTTGACTAACTAAATGATGCATTCTGGAGGCTTTAGTCAAATTTCTTTGACTAAAAAAATATGTGGTAAAATTTTGCGTTTATGTCTCTCAGTTTTGCTGAAGCATTAGAAACAATGTAGTAATCATGTTTCAGGGGCACTAAAAATTTAGTGTCTTCCTTTGTATCTTGAGTTTCGTTCTTGTTTGTTTCGTTTCTTTCTCCAGTCTCTTTTTCTCTGGGTTTCTATGCGTTCTCTCGAGAATTCGTAGTGCTTAGAACCATGTCTTCTATATTCGTCTAATGTTCGGTAGAAGCTTGAGTAGCTCATCTCTTCCTTAGAAAGGGATGTCAAGATGTTATTCAATTCATTTCTTGTGTCTGGTGAAGCTATTTTATCCCATGTCTCAGAATAAGCCATATACGCCGCGTGGAATTTAAAATCAGATGGATCGTCAATCAGTAATTTCGTTGCTTCTTCGGTTTGGGCTTCTTCGGTTGGGGCCTTCGTTTCTTCAGTCATAACTCTCTATACCCTGAAACTAGATGGAGATACTACACACACCGATACTATAAATGTTTTACCTAAACATGGTCATGAGACAGGATCTCTTGTGGCGACAAGACTAGATTCCTTTTTCTCCACCGCAGAAACGATTTATGTACTCCTGTGCCACGTGAGAGGCGTTCTCCAAGTCTTGTTTTGGTATGCCGGGAACTCCGCAAACAACTATTGTAACGTTTTCTGTTCCCTCGGTTACCTTTGTGTTGTCAGCATCCCGATAAGGATAGACTGCTATCAGCTTCTCTTCGTCGGAGACAACGATTTCGCCTCCTTTCAGAATCAAAGGTTTCTCCATTCCAATTCCAAAAAACTGCTCTCCCTCTTCTGAAAACCTCATCAGAAGGTCTCCCTCCAGTTTATCCGCATCAAAGGTTGCTAAGGCGATTCTGCTTTTGATGGACGCTAGATTGTAGGCGTCAACAAGAGTGTTTATGCATGGAAGGGTTTTTCCTGCGAGAATTCTTCGAATCAAAGCCTCTGCTGCTGGACGGATTTTTGTTGGGTCTATTTTTATGCTCCAGAAAAAGTCTCGGTAAGCCCTGAAGGTCGGCTGATCCTTTACCGAGTCTAGGCTGTAATCGTTCCTAACCTGCCTCATCACCTCAACCTTGAATTTTTCCAGCTCAACACCCCTTTTCTGAATCTGTACAGCCTTAATGCGGAATGTGAGAACATTTAGGTCTGGAAAACAAGTTTTAAGTTCAGAATCAATTTTCAGGCTCAAGGCCGCATCGTCCCCGTAGCTTGGAATATTTATGCTCTTTTTCTGTTAGATAAGGTTTTCAAAAATCTTCGGGGTAATCTGCGAAATCCCATTCTTCGAAAGTTTCTTGTTCTTCCGATTTTCCACCTCGCGTTGCCAACGTCACTACGAGGAGAACCACCAAAAAGAAGACCAGAATGAATCCAACCATAACCAACTCAGAGGGTATAACTACAAGTCTGAATGTGCTGCTGTCTGCGCCGCTGTAGTCTTCGTCTCCAGACCAGTTGGCTCTGACAGAATATATTCCGCCGGGTGGATCATTCCAATTGTGGGAGTACTGTCCGTTGGCGTCGGTTACAACCGTTGCGAGCATAACTAAGGGAGAACCCAACGAACTGACGTATAACGTAACTGTTTCTCCTGCCAAGGAAGGCGAAAGTGACCCACTTATTTCCACATGGTTTTGAGAAACTGCGAAATTCGTGGAAAGCGACATGTAAAGTGACGAGGAATCAGGGATACTGTAGCTGGATGAAACCTGCCCCGTAGCTGACTCTTCATAATTTGTTAGGGGTATTACTTTTGCTGCTGCTTTTCGAAGAATCTCAGGGCACTCGCCGACGCGCCACCCAGTCTCCCAATTGCCCCCCGTAGTCTCAGCTACATAGTATTTCTTTTCGTTATGTCTGTACAAATAAACCTGAGAACGAGCGTCCTTTGGGCTTTCTGGCAGATGAACCCCCACCAGCATATGATCTTGGTACTCGAGAAGAAGCAAAACTACATCGAGTCCACCCGCCTTCATTATAGAAGCTGCTACTATGGAGAAGAGGTCGCAGTCACCCTCATTTTCAACGATGGTTTCTACTGGATATTTCTGAGGATCACTCTCTACATATGGGATCTGATGTAATATCATGAGGACACCGTTAGCGAAGTCCTCTTCGTTGCTGTAGATGCTCCACAGATCATCTGCGATTGGCTTCAGAGCGTCCGGGGTCGCGAATTTGGAGAAATCGTAACTGTAGAGGTTGTGGTCTAGGCTGCTGTAATACTCGTAAAGAGTTTCAGTTATCGAGACCGTTAAGCGATAAGTTGTGTCGCCGTCTGGGCTGTCGAGAAGTTCGTAGCTGTGTTTGTGGGTAGCTGCTAAGCAGCTGTTAGATAGAAGAAGCAGTAACAAAATAGAGAAAGAGGCAACGAATATCTTCTGGTGTCTGGATGGTAAAGACATACAGTTAACCATTCTTTGTCGCAGTATTTATTTTTAATCCGAGTATTAAATATTACGACGCCAGAAAACGTGCATATTACCACCTGAAAAAGCAACACACAATCCTCAGAGCAGACACAAAGAAAAAAAACTAGACATATTAGGAGACTAATAACAGAAGATTGTTGAAAATCAGCTTTTTTCAGAAAAACCAAGAAGAACCATGAACTTGCAACTACACACTTGAGATAAACGAATCTTCGCACTCAGAACAGAAAGTTAAACGCTTTTAGCTTTAGCCTGCTTAAAGTAGGTTCGGATGGGAAGTTGTCCATGGGCAAGTTTACAGTCGTCTCCGCTAAAATACCTGACGAAGTATACAAAGAACTGGCTCTTCGAATTCCTGAAGGAGAAAGAAGCACTTTCATTCGAGAAGCCATACTTGAGAAACTGGAGAAGACTCCACGACCAGACAGAATCCTTGGATTGGAACAGAAAGTCAATCAGCTGGAAAATGAAGTTAACAAGATAAAAGATGGATTAGCCAAGCTTGAAATTCTCACCTACGAAGAGGGCAAGGTAAACCCTCACGCCTTCTGCATCGACGAGATCGACAACAAAATCGTGGATTACCTCCTAGAGCATAGAGGAGCCACAACCACCGAGCTTGCAGAGTTTCTGGAAACCAACCGCTGGCTTGTTCTAAACCGCCTCAGAAAAATTGCGAGATCATCCAAAAAACAACTTGGAAAAGCCATCATCGAATACTATCCAGGAGAAAGGACAGGAAAAAGAAAAGCTTGGTGGATAAGGGAGGACCAGGTTGAAACATGACCTCTCATTTAATCTACAAAGATTTTAAGTATGTTTTTCGAGCATGTGCATATGGAGTTAAAAGGATATGCCAGAAATTGTGAAAGCCTATTTAGTAGCTAACGTAAAAAGAGGAGCCGAACACAAGGTTGCCAAAAAAATTCTAGAAATGAAAGAAGTTACGGAGGTCCTTGTCACTTATGGACTCTGGGACCTAATCGCCCGCATCGAAGCTAAAACTTTAGGGCATCTCGACAAGATTATCACGGATATACGGCAGATCGAAGAGATCGAGCAGACCAGCACACTCATAGGCTCCTAAAAAAATATCCAAAAGCACATCCTTGCAGAGACCAAGGCAACAAAACTTAATTTATACAAAGGAACTGGATGAGTGAAAAGGGGGCCCGTAGCCCAGACAGGATTAAGGCGCCGAACAATCCCGCAAGGACTGTGCGCAAGCCTCCGAAGCCGGAAACCCGGGGTTCAAATCCCCGCGGGCCCGCCACTTAGGTGCCCACCAGCGTCCTTAAAATGCGCGCGCAATAGCTTTCAGTAAATTTGGCTGGATTATTTTATTAAGCAACAAATAATCAACTTCTAATGACCTAAGAGTTTTCACTTCGGTGTGTGAGGTTGCTTCCATCTTGCAAGCCAGAATCGTAATGCTAGTTGACTTAGACTACTTCTATGCTAATGCTCTCTTGTGGAGAAACTCCCGAAAAAGGCCCTCTTCATCAAGTACACCACCCGAAAGCGCGCACGTGTAGACAGGTTGGGCATAGTAGGCGGTCTGCAGAACTATTTTTCTTTCACGCTTATGGCGTCAACTGGACAGCTTGATTTACATTCTAAACATGCTGAACAGCTGCTTGGATTTGTGACGATGGGTTGTTCCTCAAACCATTCTAAAACACCGAAAGTACAGGCTTCAACGCATTTTTTGCAGCCAGTGCAGCGGCAGTAATCAATTTTGATTTCTACAACCATTCTTTGTGTCCCCTAACGCAGCCAAGCATGTACTCTTAGATCATAACTTTCTTCTTAATCAATCCACCTTTAAAACACGGTGAAGTTAGGAAAACTTGTGTTTTGTTTGAACCACGCGTTCACAACCCTAATACACGATTAAATTTGTTAAGAAAGTAGCAGCAGGTAAAGGAATACTATTGAGAGGCAGAATTGATATACGTCGGATTAAGACGATGATACGATCGATTATTTCATAATACTTTTTTAATTGCATTTGTACAAACCATAATCATTTTCACTTTAGTCATATCACGGCATTATACATTTCGTACAAATACTTAGGATGCTAGTATCCATTCTTAAACTTTGTACATGCTTCAGGGTTGCATGAATCAAGTTGCTGACAGGAGCCTTGAACTATAATATGTTGATGTTTTCATGCTTTTCTCTTTTCATTTCCAAACCCTTCTACAATCCTAGGTAATACTCGCTTTCATTAATGAAATCTACCCCATATTAAGGTCATTTAGACAACGAAATGAATAAAAGGTAGGTTTGCTGCCTTTCTTACATGGTGGCGGTAATTTGCCTGTAAAAGGATATGACTCGGTGAACCTACCATCAGGGTTATACGCTAAGGTGAAAACGTTGGTAAAGACGAGGACTGACCTAGGTTACAGAAGCATAACTGAGTTTGTGGCAGAGGCTGTCAGGAAAAGAACAGAAGAAATCGAAAGAATGAACAGCTTCACATCCAAACCCTAAGAAAAGTCTCCACCAGTAACAACGATATGCATCATACCCGGTTGTAGCAACATCGGAAGTTTATGGCAGGATTTGTACAAAAGACAAAAAGAGTTTTCCTTTTGGGTTATACCGAGCTCTAGTAATAACATGCTCCTGAAAGTGCACCTAAAATCGTAACGCCTGAATCTTGCGTGCCTCTTTGATTATTGGGTCAATGACCTTAAGCACTTTTAGACCCCTTTCAGTCGCAACGTAAAAGATTTTGTTCTCGCCCAATTTTTGTCTCTTAACGAGGTCCCGATTCTTCAGTAGCCTCAGATGCTGTTTCAGACGGGTTTTGTTTAGTTCAACCTTTGTCGTCAGCTGGGTCAACTTCATGGGACCGTTAGACGCCAAGATGCAAAGAATCTCAATGCATATCTTCAGCTTTGATCTATGCATCCTTTCACCACTTACTTTTCGGATGATGGGTAACGTAGCCTTTCTTTTTGCATGTGTCACTTATTTCCCAACTTTCTCCTTCGTTAGACTCTATTTTATATGTGTTATGAATTATAAATTCGAATCCAAAATCATTAGCTTAACGTTATCCTCGTTTTCGAGGTCAACGGTACCTTGTTCTCTATTTTGCAGTGAAAAGCTTGGCGCCACAATTTTTTTACCATTCAATGTCCTTTTCCACGATAGTGCTCCAGCATTTTCTGCATATGGGGAGGCACTTGTTTCTGTAATAGATGTAGACTTCAATATCCGTATTTTTGCATTTTCCGTTCCAAGGATTTTTGCAGTTCTCAATTGCTTTAGTTAAGGTTGCCATGGTGAATCTGATTCTCTTGATGATTGGGTAAGCATTTAAAATCCTCGACGAAACGACATCCTATTGAGGGGAGAGAGCAAAGTGAAAGTAAAAGATGCTCTCTGTCTTCCAATCACCTGTTCTTGTCCTAAATCCGAAGAATTTCACGTAAGACTCAAAAATGGTTACCTCATAAAGTTTCATGAGACTCAGATGATGATTGACTCATACGATTTTGGCAGAATAACAATAGACGGAAAACGTTACAGCAGTGACCTGCTAGTTTTTCCTGACAAGGTTAAGACTGATTGGTGGAGGAAAGAAGGGCATCGTCTCCAAATAGCTGACTTAAAGGCGGTTCTTGAGGCGAAACCAGAGGTGCTGGTGGTGGGCACAGGCTACTCTGGGATGATGGATGTTCCCCCTGAAACCAGAAGCTATATTGAATCTGAAGGAATGGAACTTATAGTCCAGAAAACCGCTGAAGCCTGCAAAACCTTCAACCACCTAATAGACTCCAGAAATGTTGTGGCAGCGCTCCATCTGACCTGCTAATTCGGCTTGACTTTTGCAATTTAAAACTTAAAACAGCATAATCTCTACACCATTTTAGTTTGCCGTACTTTTTTTCTTGCAGGTCAACGAAACTTCCTTGTTACATCACGTAAGAAATACTGGGTAGTGAACCAGAATCCAGAGATTGATTTGCCTAAGGTTCTGGATTGTTTCTGGTTCATGAACGCTTGGAAAGACTTGAGTAAACAAAGGTTGTAAGCATGATTAACTGCTGTTCTCAACTGTGTATCTTCCTTGGTTGCCTGAAACAACTGTGTTTGGTCCTATAGAGTAGATGTCTTTCGCAGAGTCTAGATTTCCTTGCACATTGTTTCCAACAATCAAATTGTAATCAGAGTAGATGCCATACTCCTTGATTCCATACTGTTGAGTTTCGGCTTCGTAATCCCCAATAGCCCCAGCTCTGTTTCCAGATACAATTGTGTAATTACTGTTGTATAGATAAATTCCACTCGATGAATTTGTTGGGTTATTGCTGTTCAATTTTGCGATGTTGCTCGTTACTAAGATGTTGCTGCATGAGTCAATGTTGATTCCGTCAAGCTCATTATTGTCAACGATGTTTCCAGTAATCACTCTACTAGTCACCAAGTAAACGTTTAGACCATACTTTGAAGCCCACAAGGTGTTTGTTGCAATCAAAAATCCACTCGAAGTAACATATATGGCACTGCCTGTTATCCGTCCAACGTCATTATCAACTACATGAACGTCGGGAGCGTGGTCGCCTATCCAGATTCCATGATCCGAGCTACTGTTGCCGATTTTTTCGATGTAATTCTTGCTTATCCAAGGTTGAAGACTGCTCCTCGGCGCTGTTCCATAGATGTATATTGCGGTCTGTTTGATTTCATAGAAAAGGCATCTTTCGATCAGAACTCTCTCTGAGTTATGTACAACTATTCCTCTGCCGCTTGTTTGCGAGTCTCTGTTCCCTTGAAGATAAATTGATTTAATGGTGGTGAAATTTGAGTTTATAATTTTCATCATGTCAGTGTTTGAATTTTGCGTGAGATTGATTTTTGTTTCCCAGCTTTCTCCAATGATGTTGATGTTAAGTTTTTCCACAACATTGATTGTGCTGTCTATATTGTAAGTTGCGTCACGGAGGAAAACTAGACCGCCAGTAGGTATGCTTGAAATTGCGTTGTTTATGACTGTTGTTGCATTGGTTCCAAAATATTGTATTGCTCCAGTTGAACCGTTCTTTGCATAATAGGTTGAGCCGTCTCTCCAAATTAGAAAACTGCTTTCAGCTTTCAGTGTTCCATTTTCTATTTTTGCTGAAGTTACACTTCCATCAGCCAATTTAGTGGTTACGACAGCGCTGTCAGCTATCTTTTCTGAAGTGACTGTGCTGTCTTCAATCTTATCGGTTGTTACTGCACTTTCTCCAATCTTGGCTGCTGTCACTGCTCCGTCAGCAATGTTAGCGGTTGTCACTGCACTGTCTGCAATCTTATCGGTTGTTACTGCGCCATCGGCAATCTTGATTGTTATGATTGAGCCGTCAGCCAAATCCACAGCCGTTAACGTTCCATTCTGTATCTTTGCTGAAGTTACACTGCCATCAGCCATTTTTGTGGTTATGACGGCAATGTCAGCTATTTTTTCCGCTGTTACTGCGTTGTCACTGATTTGGGTAGTTTGTAATGGTAGGATGTTTGGTGCAACGTAAACCGCAGCCAAGGTGGTGACTAAAGAGAGAATCCACGTTACAACGATTATGAGAGCCGCTTTTTTTATTGAATTTGCCATGCCAGACATTTTATCACCTCCTCTCTCCATTAACAGTGACACAGTTTTTTAAGGAATATAAATTGATAGCCCATTAAGAATTGTTAATGTTAGTTGATTGGGCTAAAATTTAGCACTGAATTAATCAGCATTTTGCGCTATTTTTTCTCTGGGAACCTTTCCCAAATTAATTATGAGGTCTCGTGTGTTTTTCATGTCTTGTAGATAAACGAATTCATCTATCCCATGATAGCGGGTGTCGGCTCTGATAGTCCCATAACAAACCACTGGTATTCCGTTCTTGGCGAAAAAACTTCCATCGTTTCCCCCAAGCTCCGCGGCATAGGGTAAACTTTGACCCATAGTCTTCCTTATGTTTTCAGAAACTGTCTGCACAAAAACCAGATCCTTGGATGTATGGTAGCCCTGCTGCCTGTTCACAAGCTCCAAAGAAGCTTCGCAACCAGTCTTCTCAATTGCCTTCTGAAAAAATTTGTTCAGTTCTCTCTCAGCCTGTCCGATAGGCTCTTCGGGCAGGAGCCTCCGGTCAAAACGAACTTCGCACGTGCCCGGTATCACATTTTCTTTTTCTCCAGCCCTGATCATGGTCACTGAATATCTTCCCCAAACAAGTTTTCTCGGAGCCTCTGGGGGCGCAAGTAATGTTGATTCTTTTTTCTCAACTAGTTTTCTGTATTGTTCAAACTCTGCAAGTAACCTCATGGCTTCTTCGATGGCGTTTTTGGCTTTGAAGGGGTATCCCGCATGTCCCTGGCGTCCCTTAACCACTATTTTTCCCCAGATGATTCCGCTGGCTCCCAAGAAGAGACTCTCCGGTCCCGCGTCAACTATCAAAGCTGCGTCTCCCCTTAGTCCCCAGTCGCTCATCACATAGTCGACACCGTATCTTCCCCCTATCTCTTCATCCACCCCAGCCACAAGCTTGAGGTTAATGTCCAACTCTTCGTCACTTAGCTGCCGCAGCGCACCCATAACCGCTGCAATACCTGATTTGTTGTCTGCAGTGCCTCTTCCATAGGCTTTCCCATCCTCAACTGTGAGCTTGAAGGGAGGATACTTCCATCCGGTTCCCGGGGGAACAACATCAAAGTGGGATTCAAGAAGCAAAGTCGTATCTGAACCTGAATCAAGAGTTACAATAACGTTTGGACGCGACAGACCATCCTTGGCGCCCTTCTCTCCGTCAACTATCTCTGCTGTTAAAGAGTTATTTTTTGCTTCCTCAACGATTATCGAAGCGCATTC
>Ga0315537_1001554_pt1 | contig 17911 bp, 15 predicted proteins | sample SalMarSW160270MG_FD_203091 | JGI IMG/M metagenome (GOLD analysis project Ga0315537, IMG submission 203091) | Salt marsh sediment microbial communities from the Plum Island Ecosystem LTER, Massachusetts, United States - Salt Marsh Sediment SW1602-70 ... | reverse complement strand
GTCTTCGTTGACGTTGTGTTTCTTGGTGTAGTTTAACCAGTTTTTGTGGAGGGAATCAGCTGGTTCGAATTCAACTTTTTTCGTTCTTCCACACTCCAGTAAATGTTGTGGTTGCCCTAGATATTTAAAGTTAGAAAACACCACAAGCCTGTTTGTTAACGGCGTGCCTTTTTCAGCAATTCTTTCTCAAAACATTTTGGGCATGTAGAAAGAGGAAATACTTCACAGGAACCGTCCTCGAGTATTATCTTCATAACATCTTCATCACCCAAATCGGCACCGCAATTCACACACTTTCTTTTGGTCAAAATTTTGAACCTCTTTTCCTGCAAGAAATTTTGAAGTCAACACTATAAAGTTAATGCAAAGAACACACATTCACTAGCCCACGAATGAGTGCAAATGCCAACAAAAACAAACATGAACACACTAAAAAGAATCGAAGATAATTTTGGTAGCCCGGGGGATACTTCGCTCCAGAGTTGAATTTATACAATTTTTTCATTGGGCTTCTCTCGCAGTTCGTTTAGTAATTGTTGTTTTAGGGCTATGCTGAGTTGGTGTATTTGATTGTTTTCGATTTGGCTGCGATCAATTACAGTTCTGTGTGGTTGTGTTAGAGCATTTTTTGTTAGGATCTCTTCTGGGTTTAGTCCCCAGGCGCGTATGATTTCTTTAAGTGCGTCGATCTTGCTAACACGCGTCTTTGGTTTTATGGAGAGTCCTGAAGATAGGTATATGCCGCGTAGGAATTCGATGCCTTTCATTTTGATGTCGTGGTACGTGCTGATTGTGTGTCCCATCATGTATTCGATGTAGTCTCTGTCAACGCCTAAAGCTGCCATCTGGGTGCGGAAGAACTTTCTTAGGCTATGAGCTCGCAGATCGTAGCGGCGTCCAAGCGGTTTTTTGGTGATTAAGTTGCCTTTAACATACAGGTCGTGGACCAGATTGTATATTGCTGCTGGCGTTACCGATAGTGCACGTTTTTGTTGCTGATTACGTATTAGTGGGGATGTCTCGTGAATGTTTTCTGGTGGAATCTTGTCGGTTCCCTGGCGTCTAATTTCCAAGTAAGCTCTAAGATAGTCAGATGCTTCTTGACCAAGAAAAGTGTCGTAGTCATGGTATTTGCCTTTGGTAATCTCAGCTTCGACGTGAATGTGGATTGGCGTATTCATTTTTTCTAGGTCTCGTTTGACGTGGTGGTATTGAAGCTTGACCAACGTGCCTATTCGGAAGCCTCCTAGGGCTAGCATGGAGACGATGACTTTTAGGCGTAGGTCCGCGATGGTGATTAGGGTTTGTAGCTCTTCTGGTGTGGGTGCTCTGTCGCTGTAGATGATGCGTTTTGATAGGCTGTATGGAAGTTCTAGTTTGAGTCGGTTGACGCGAAAGAGGGCTTTGACGCCTTTCACGTGGTTAGATACGGTTCCCGGTGCTAAGCCTTCTGCTTGGAGACAGCCTACAAAGTCGTCGAGTAGACGGCTGTATTTGGATAATGCTTTTGGTTTTGGGTCTGCGTCTTGGTCTAGGCAGCTTTCGATTAGCTGGTCGGGTTGGGTGTTTGCCCATTTGCAGAAACGATGGACACCGTAGATGTATTGGTAGAGAGTTCCTGGGCTTCCTGTGCGATGGCGTAGCAAGTGTTTGGCGAGTTCTATTGTGGATGTGTTGTTGAAGGTGAAGGGGACTAGTCTTCGCATTTTCCATGAGAGGCTGTCGATTATGTATTCGTGAAGTTTTTCGTCTGCTATGTTCTTGGGGTCAGGCATTGTGAATGTTATTGGTTTTTTGAGTTTTTTGCCGAGAGGGCTGTGGGTTATGGTGGTTGCTTGCATTGGTTCGCTCCCTCGTCTATATCACTGTGGCTGAATTTTTCGCTTATTTGTTTGAAGCGCAGATTCAGCATTTGTAATATCGGTGTTCCGAGAAATTAAAGTCAACCCTGAAAACTTTTGTAAAGGTAACGCACGAATTTCTAAGATGCAGCTTTTGAGAAGGACCAAACCGCTGCCTGATCCGCTTGAATATGGTAACTCGTTTAACGTTCTGTCATTTTCAATGCAGAGAAGTTTGCCGTTCTCGTGGGTTAGCCATCCTATAGTTTCGCGTTCAGCAACGACCTTTACAGCTTCCGGCGTGTTTTTGAAGAGAACATGATCCAGATAACGGATATAGACCACTGAACCAAGGGGGATGGCTTTGCCCATTATGTGTCACCCATCAGAATTTTGTGGTTCTCTGCAATGTTTTACTTGAAGAATTGCTCGTCTCTGATGTTTTCGCTCACTTTAACGTAGTTCTGGAAACCACAGAATCTTACAATACGATCAAGCAATGGATCTTTTGAATCGTCGAAGCTTTGTTTGAATCCGAGCCTGCCTACTGTTACGCGTATTTCTGCGCCTTTTCCTCCAGAAAGGATTTGATAGAAGCCCTGCTTGTCGCCAGCATACTCTTCTATGTTTTCCCAATCTTCAACCAAATTAACCAAAATGATTCACCTTTAAACTATGCCAACTCAAAAGTTTAAGAGATTTCTGGCGCGTACAAAGTGACTACTCACTTTGGAGGGGCGTACAAAGTGACTATTAAAAGATAATTTTTGGGGGTCTATTGCTCAAGATTTTGGAATGCTTCTAATGCATTGAAGATTCGACTGTAATTTGCTTCTGTGATGAACGTGTCCAAATTTATTTGGTCTAAAGCCATAGCGAGTTCTGCTCTGGGTGTTAGTTGATAGAGTCCGGTTTCAGTACCGGGCATTGTTTTTGTTTCGCCCACTTTCATGAGATAATCTGATTCATAGAGATTCTTTATTCTTCGGATTAAAACCCAATACTTAAGATGGGACAAATCTTTTTGTTTTGTAAACTGGCTAAAAATGTCCCAAGCTGTTTGTGGGCTTTTTTGGGTAAGAACTTGAAAGATGGCGTGATTTAGTTTAGCTTCTCGACCCTTGAAAACTGAAAGCCTTACAGTTTCACGTTTGCGTTTAGGCACTCTTTGTTCCTACCCTGCTCATGTGCAACAAAAATAGGGGCAGAGTAACCATTCACCTTTTTACACAATTTTATGCACCAAAAACCCCCGAGAAAACGTTTTCGTATGCGAAAATGCCCTATAGGAAAAATCGTTGCTGCGTTGATATTTAAAGAAAACTGCAATTTTATGTATAAATTCGGGTTCTGAACCCTGTTTTGGCTATGTTTTGTCGGGGGGTATTTTCGTATGCGAAAACGTTTTTACGGGGGACAAAATGACGACGAGTTTATTGTTTTGTTCGGTTAATTCTATTTTGAGGCGCTGATTAAAATAGGCTCTGGCTTTGTGTTGGAGTTGGGTGGGGATAGGTACGTAGGAACGTTCATACACGTAGACGTATTTTCCATTGAAATAGCGTTTCTTTACACGATAATTGTAGATTTTGATCGTTAGGTCGCCCATAGTCACAAGATTCTCCATCAATCCACTTTTGTAACGAGAGGTTGAAATGATTGGCTTCAAAAACTGGGAGAAGGTGAGGTGTTTGATCTATGTTTTTTGTTGTTGGTTTTTTTGGGCGGATGCATTTTTGCGGGGAGCACAAAGGATCTCAAGGCTGTTTGTCCTTGGTATCACTTTGACATCTTTGATTTCATATTTCTTGATGAAATGGGGTGGAAGCTGGTCGCGATATTCTCCTGGAATTTCCAAGTAGTAGCGCTCATAAGTGTAGGTTTCTTCTCTATGTGGGTATCTTCTTGTGATTACTTTTTTCAGTATTCTGGCGGTTGGTTCTTCCTTCAACATTCCTGTCCATCTCATAAGAGGCTAGTTGAGAAGAAGACATAAAATAATCGCTGAAACTGACTTGGAGAGGGGGGAGACAGGTAAGTGAAACTATAAAAGACAAAAGAAAACCCATAGTTAATACAATGCATTTCTTTCTAGTCAAGACTTCTTGACCAACCAATCTTCTAAATAGTTGGATTTTGATCAAGTTTCTTGATGGTTTACCTTGTGAATGTCGAATTCATAAAACATATTTTTATATTGATAGAGGAATTTTTGGCGACATTCAGATGCCTGTGGTTCATAATGATCATTCTAATTGGCGGGTATTACGCACAATTTGTTTTGGTGTGAGTATTATTTTATCCTTTGCAGGTTTTTGTGCAATAACCTATAGAGAATTTTTTATTGGCGGTTTGTTTGGTGCTTCAATGATGGGACTGATAAATCCATCAAATAAAACTAATCCTCTATTCACAATGATTGCATTAAGATTTGACCGAGACCTCGAAGAGGATTTTTTCCATACTTAAAGAAGCCATAAGTGAAGCTTTTTTATTCCTAATTTCAGTGGAGAATTAGAGTTCACAAAGAAATATGAACTCAATGTAGGGGAATTAAAAGAAACTGAAACCTTCAAAAAAGGGGAGTTGTGCAAATAAACCAAGTGGTCATGTGTCCACCATTTAGTGAATGGCCATTTCCATAATAATTTACCTTTTCAGTCTGATTCTGAATGTGAATATTAATTAGGATTCATATTATTCATTCATATGATTTAAGTATGTGTAACTTCAGATCATAACTTTTGGGGGCGTGTTGGTGGCAGCTTTTCCTATCAAATCAAATCTAGATTTAAAGGTTGATGTTCTGTATGATTTAGCACTTAATGGACCAATGCATTTCACAGCCATAATGTACAAAGCAAAAATTGACGGTTTAATTCTGAAGAAGCATCTGGGATTTTTAGCCCAGAACAATCTAGTTGAAAAACAAGCAGTTACTAAAACTGAAACTTTATACGCTATTACGGAACGTGGAGAAAAATCACTCAAATGGCCCTCAGAAATCAAAGCGCTAAAAATGGGCAACCAATGCCCCCAATTACTTCAGGAGGTTTAAATGAGGATGAGGTACAATATGAAAAATCTTCATAGAATGCGCGAGAGAATAGAACGGGAACAAGGTCGAGTGAAAAAAAGACAAATGTTTCGGGAATATGAAGCTTGTTTGGCCGAAATAGAAATATGCTAAAACATTTTTTCGTTGAACCAAGGTGTAAAATTAGTGTCCAAAGTTAGAATTTGCCAACAAAAATGCAGGGTTAACGGAAAGTCTGTTATTAGCAGGTGCTTTCAGATTTTTGGCAAAGCTCCGCATGTTTCAATGATGGCTGAAATAGGTTCTGAACAAGTTATGGATAAAAATGAAAATAAAACAAGCCGTCAACTTGATTCTTCTTATACTGCAGTTTAACAAGCTTCTTCCAATTCTTCTTTTATCTGATTCTGAATATGAATTGTTACTCTGGATATGAATTCAATTTTCATAATTATTAAAGGCGTATATTGTTTAGCATGTGTTTAGGCGTGTGCGGTGATTAAAGCCCTGATAAAGAGAGTTTGGAGCTTACTCTTTGGGGTTACGTCTTCGCATCATGAAAAGTGGGTATGTCTTGATCTACACCGCACACGCAAACCTCGTTCCTTTTTTATATGAAAACGTAAGCTCTTTGAGTTTCTTCAGTTGTTTGAATGGCCCTTGTTATTTCCTTGAAGTGGGTAAGAGCGGTTCTGCCTTTCTCAGTTATGACATAAACGGTCTTCTGTATCTTTTTCTTGCGGAAATTTTGTTCTTCGACTAGGCCATGTTGTGCAAGGAAATCTAGAAATTGTTTCATAACACTACAGTTCACATTAGCCTTATACATGATATGGGTTAGTTTCAGTGGACCGTGGCATGCTAAGACTTTAAGGATGTCAACATGCATCTCCAATTTTGATCTTCGGGAATGCTCTTCCATTTTTCTACGCCCTGTTATTCATCTTCCAAGTCAGAATAGGAATATAGACGTTAAGAAGCAACAATATATATTTGAAATAAATACACAATTACAATTGTTTTCTGTTAGCTTTCAGTGTTCTCTTTTTGTGCTTCGATGCAAGCCATATTCAAGGCTAGAAGGTGGCTTTTTATTTCTTTTTTTGTGTAGAGGTTCCATTTGAGGTAGTCACTCATAATAGAGGGCAATGTTACGTCTTGTCGGACAAGCCAAGCAAGAAAACGAAATGCTTCATCTTCGATTTCAACGGATTTCAACATGTATCCCTTTCTGAGTCCAAGAATTTCCAAGCCCGCAAGTTTATGATGCGCACACAAATAAGGTTATTCTTCCCCGACAGAAATATGTCAACTTTGAAATCGGAATCAGAAATCAAAACTAGTGGATTCGGAATCTGAATTCTAAATAACAGTAATCAACATTCTGAGTTCACAACTGTTTTTAGGTTACAAGCTCAGAAGTCCAAGGTATAATATATGGTCTTTTGATTTGGTTGGGGGTATGTTTATTGACTAAGGTTAATCTTGAACCGCCAAATGTTGGTCATAAAAAGAGTGATGAAGAGGATATTATTCGTGTTTTGCATGTTGACAACGAAGTGGGTTTGCTAAAAGTCGCGAAACAAATTTTGGAGATGCAAGGCTCCTTTGAGGTGGAGACTGCCGCGTCAGTTGAAGAAGCACAAGAAAAAATGAGGAAAAAAGAGTTTGATGTGATCGTTTCTGATTATCAGATGCCCATAAAAGACGGGTTAGAGTTTTTGAGAGAATTGAGACTGAAGAGTAACACGATTCCGTTTATCCTGTTTACTGGAAAGGGCAGAGAAGAAATAGTAATTGAAGCCTTGAACCTTGGCGCTGATAGATACTTCAACAAGATCGGCAAACCAGAAACAGTTTACAGTGAACTCGCACATGGTATAAGTACGGTCGTGAAAGGCAAGAAAGCGGAAGAAGAACTGAGGAAAACAAAGAATTACCTTAGCAATCTTTTGGATTATGCCAATGCTCCAATCATAGTTTGGGACAACAAAAAGAGGATCACATTATTCAACAATGCATTCGAGTCCTTAACGGGTCACAAAAAGGAATCTATGCTTGGAAGAAACATAGATGTTTTGTTTCCGCCCTTACAAAAAGAAGCGATTATGCAAAATATAGAAACAGCTACGAAAGGAGAGAAGTGGAAATCTGTTGAAATACCCATCCTATGCAAAGACAAAGAAACAAAAATCGTTCTTTGGAACTCAGCAAATATATCTGATATAGAAGACAAAACAGTAGCCACAATAGCCCAAGGACAAGACATCACCAAACGCAAGAAAACAGATGAAGCTTTGAAGGCGTCTGAGGAAAAATACAGGTCATTGTTTGAATCTTCGCAGGAAGGGATATTGTTTTCTGATTCTGAAGGTAAAATATCATCTGTCAATAGTGCGTTTTCTGCAATGTTAGGTTATGATGGACCTGAAGAGCTGGCGGGTATTCCTGCTGTGGAATTATATGTTGATCCGAAAGCAAGAAATACACTATTCAAAGAGTTAAAAAAGAATGGTTACGTAAAGGACTACGAATTAGATTTTAGGAAAAAAGATGGTTCCATCGTAAACATCATTTGTACTGCAGTAGTCCGCAGAGATGAGAAAGGCAACATTATACAAACAGAATCTATAATCAGAGACATGACTGAACGCAAGCGGGCAGAGAAGGCTCTTTGGGATGTAAAGAAGGAACAGGGTGCACTTCGAAAATCGGGGATTGCTGTGGTTGGCAACGTTCCTTGGGGAACACATCTTTGTCAGTTCTACGAAACTGTGGATGATTTGGTTGATGTTTTGGTTCCCTATTTTGCTGAGGGATTGAGGAACAACGAGTTTTGCATGTGGGTTACTTCAGAACCTCTCAGTGAAAAAGAAGCCATGGAAGCGATGAGAAAGGAGGTTCCTAACTTTGATCGATATGTGAAGAAGGGGCAGATAGAGATCGTTCCCTATACCGAATGGTATCTCAAGGGTGGCGCCTTCAATCTACAAAGGGTTCTTGATGCATGGATTGACAAACTCAACCAAGCATTGTCTAAAGGGTATGATGGCTTAAGAGTAACAGGCAATACAGCTTGGCTTGAAAAAAAGGACTGGAACAGTTTCGCTGACTATGAAAAGGAGATAAACGATGTCATCGGCAATTTTCGGATGATGGCAATTTGCACATACTCTCTTGACAGATGCGGAGCGTCAGAAGTCATAGATGTGGTGAGTAACCATCAATTTGCCCTGATTAAGAGAAAAGGTGAGTGGGAGATCATCGAAAGCTCCCAGCTCAAAGAGGTTAAGGAAGCGCTGCAAAAATCTGAAATTAGGCTGAAACAGACATTTGCTGCCTCTCCCAATGCTATCAGCGTCACCAACACAGATGGAATCATAGTTGAATGCAACCAAGCAACATTAGACCTGTATGGCTTTTCATCGAAAGAGGAAGTGATTGGCAAAAACGCTTTGGAATTCATCGCAGAAAAAGACCACAAGAACGCAATGGAAAACCTGAAGAAGACTCTTGAGCAAGGTTCAGTAAAGAACGTAGAATACACTTTCTTAACTAAAGACGGACATGAGTTCCCAGCGGAACTTTCTGCAAGTGTCATCAAGGACTTTTCAGGAACCCCCATAGGTTTCGTAGCTGTGACAGAGGACATCACTAACCGCAAGAAAGCTGAGGAGATGCTTAGGAAGAGTGAGGAAAGGTTCAGAGGAGTCTTTGAGGGTGCAACCGATGGTATTCTTGCAGCTGATCCGGAAAATCAGAGATTTGTTTTTGCGAATCCCAGAATGTGTGAAATAACTGGTTATACACTGGAAGAGTTGCTCAAATTAGGTGTTGCTGACATTCATACCAACGAGGATTTACCTTATGTTATTGAACAGATTAGTAAACAGGTAGATGTAAAATTTTCTATAACAAATAATATTCCTGTTTTGAGAAAGGATCAGCAGGTGGTCTATTGTGACGTAAATTCTCGAACCATAAATATTGGGGAAAAACGGTATTTAGTTGGATTCTTTAGAGACATCACCGAACGCAAGAAAGCCGAGAATGCTTTGAAGGATGCTTTTGATGAGTTGGCGTTGGTTAATGAGAAGTTGGGTGATGCGACTGAAAAATGGGTTTCCCTGACAAATAACACCGATGACTCCATTATGGTCGTTGACGGCAAAGGAACCATTGAATACATGAACAGGGCGGTTCCACCTTACAAACCCGAAGAAGTGATTGGAACGAGTGTGTTTGAATATATACCAAGAGGACTGCACGAACTAAAGCGGAAGTCTTTGAGAAAGGTTTTCACGGATGGAAAAACAGATGATTATGTGATATCTTCAGAGGTTCCAAAAATTGGATGCATGTGGTTTAGAACAAAAGTTATTCCTATAAAACGGGATGGAAAGGTTGTCCGTAGTATAGAAATTGTTTCGGACATAACTGAACGTAAAAGAGCCGAAGAAAAATTGCAGCAGATGATGGATGAGTTGATGCTGATTAATGAGAAGCTGGAAGTAGTCGGCAAGTTGACTAGACACGATGTGCGGAACAAGCTGTCTTCAGTTACTGGGAACATTTACTTGGCGAAACAGGTGTTGCCTCCTGATAGTGAAAGTGTGAAGTATTTGAATGAAACCGAGTCTGCGGTTGACCAGATTGAGAAAATCTTTGATTTCGCGAGAACTTATGAGCAGTTGGGTGTAGAAGAATTGTCTTATGTTGATGTGGGAAAAAGTTTTGATGCGGCAGTTGCTCTTTTGTCTGATTTGGGTAAAATAGAAGTGGTGAATGAATGCACGGACTTGTCAGTTCTGGCTGACTCGTTGTTAGGCACCTTATTCTATAATCTGATCGACAACACGATAAGGCATGGCGAAAAGGTCAATCGAATTAGAATCCACCATAAAACCAGCAAAGACGGTTTGAAACTAATCTATGATGATGACGGTGTTGGCATACCAGAAGATGAGAAAGAGCTGATATTCAAGGAAGGCTACGGAAAAAACACAGGTTTAGGACTGTACATGATAAAAAAAATGTGCAATGTTTACGGTTGGACCATCCAAGAAACTGGCAAGCCAGGAAAAGGAGCCCAATTCACCATAACTATCCCAAAACCTAACAAAAACGGGAAAACAGCTTATACGCTTCATTAATTAATGTTCATCGACCAAACTAGAAAAAACAGACAAAAAAACGAAGTGTCCGCGCAGACGACCTTGCCTAAACGATGTCAGGTTCATTTCATGTTTTCTTCTTCTAGTTTGCGCGCTCTTATTTTGATCCAGTCTGTAACTTTGCCTTCTGTCATCTTCTCAGCTTGGCTTTGTTCTTCCAGTTTCTCTTCTATAAGGGCTAAAAGTTTGGCTGGTTTAACGGGTTTTGTGACGTAGGCGTCTGCTCCTTGGTTCAAGGCTTCCATGGCGTTCTCTAGGCTAGGGTAGCCTGTGACCATAATCTTCACCATCTTTGGCGTATTCTCGTGCAATTTCGCGAGTAGCTGGGTGCCTTCCATATCAGGCAGTTTAATGTCTAACAAAGCTAAGTTGTAGAACCTAGACTTTGCTTTCTGTTCGGCTTCTCGTCCGGTCTTAGCAGTATCAGTTTCGTACCCGCTCTGCTGAAGTATTTTCTTCATGTTTTCTCGTATGTTCTCGTCATCTTCCACTATGAGGATTCTGGGTTTGTTCTTCGTCAATAGCTTTCACCTCCACCATTCATCTGTTAGGCATTTTAACCGTGAAAGTCGACTCTTTTACTTCTTTTATCATACGCTTTGGCAACTGCACTTTTCCTCAACTCCTTTATGTAATCTGGAAACGCGTAAGCTTTCTTTTCCTCAAATTTCAACCCAAGCTCACTGTAAAAATTCTTGAGAACCAATATCTCTATCACTTTTGCTCCTGAACCCATCAGCCTTTCTAGACCCCCAGAAAAGACCTCTGGTTTCTCGGCAAATTCCTCCAGCTTCAAATGGTGGTTGTTCATTAAATAATCGTAGATAACCTTGGTGCCAGCTTCGTTGAAGATTTGTCTCATGGTTTCATCTATCGCACTGAGTAACAAATCGTCGACTTCCGGTTTTTTACTGATGTTTACCATGCTCATGCCGTTTTGCCAAATGAAATCTTCAGATGTTATATGATTTAAGTTGTATGAATTTCTAGTTTGTATCAAAAATAACTGTTTATATTCAGAATCCGAATCAAATACACTAGATGTAAGCAACAAATAAGCGTTCTCAAAGCGTCAGTTGCATACCGAACTCTCCCCTCTCAAAGAAGGAATCAAAAGCTTGAACTTGATCTCATAGAGTTCATCAAGAACTGAAAAATACTTCTTTACCTCCTCGTATTCTCGCCGCAGCTTGAGACATAAACGTTTGATGCTGGTATTCTGTATGATCTGTGCTCCCTCTGAACCAACCAGCTTCTCCAAATAAGTGCGGAAAGCCTCAATTCTTTCGCCAACATCTTTTTGCTTCACCATGCCATGCCTTTCCATGAGTGCATAAATTAACTCTGAGGTAGATTCTCCAAACACCTGCCTAACCGTATCGTCTATGGCTTCAAACAACAACTCTTCAAACCTTTCCACTCTCAGCTCACTCCTTTGACCGGAAGTCCAAACGACATATTTTAACTCAGATTCTGAATATACCCTAATATATTTTATTGTATAGTCGGATTCGGAACCAGAATAATTAAAAATATTTGGAAGGAATACATCATACTAATATATATTCTAATTTGGAATCAGAATACAATAGAAAAGTTATATAGAGAAGAAATACATACAAAAACAAGTGTATTCTATTTTGGAGTCGGATTCAGTTGACTAACAAAATAGCGGAAAAGTTGCGGAGGAAAGTAATCAAGAATTTCATGGATATCTTGATCTTAACGGAGATAAAGAACAATCCATTAAGTGGCTATGACGTTATCGGTCTCGTCCACAAAAGATACGACATCGTGGTGAGTTCAGGCACGATTTATTCTCTACTTTATTCTCTGGAAAGAGAAGGCGTGATAAAGGGCGTCCAAAACCAGCGAAAAAGAGTCTATGAACTAACCGAAAAGGGAGAGCGAGATATAGAAGTCATCACGAAAGCAAACGGGCAGGTTCAAAGTTTCCTAAGAAACATGTCGTCGCTTAGGGGTTAATTTAGCACACACTTGATTATGCTGACCAGAATAGGTAAACTTTTGATTGGTTAAGCTGCGCTAGACGACTAAATGCGCCAGCGCGTGCGGCTAAGTGGAATGGGTTCTATTTAGAAGGCATAGATGACATTTTAGACAAAATCATTGTGGGTCTGCGTTCTCTTTTTGTGCTTCAATGCAAGCCTCGTTCAAAGCTTGAAGGTGCTGCTTTATTTCTTCTTCTGAGTAGTGGTTCCATTTTAGATAGTAAACCATGACTGCTGGCAATGTTACGTCCTGTCTTACGAGCCATGCAAGAAATTTGAAGGTTTCATTCGGAGCCTTAATGGTTCTTAATGCCATCTCATATCAACGCTCCAGATTGGAACTGCATAATCTGCAATTTACCTTAATAAACTATTGGATTCGGAATCTGAATTTCAAATAACAGTAATCAACATTCTGGGTTCACAACTGTTTTTAGGTTATAAGCGCAGAAGTCCAAGGTATAATACATGGTCTTTTGATCTGGCTAGGGGATTGTTAATTGACCCAAGTTAATCTTGAACCGCCAACAGTTGGTCATAAAAAGAGCGGCGAAGAGGATTCTATTCATGTTTTGCATGTGGATGATGATGCTGGCTTCTTGAAGTGTGCGAAACAAATATTGGAAATGCAAGGCTCCTTTGAGGTGGAGACTGCCGCGTCAGTTGAAGAAGCACAAGAAAAAATGAGGAAAAAAGAGTTTGACGTGATAGTTTCTGACTATATCATGCCTGGAAAAGACGGCCTCGAATTTCTGAAAGAACTGAGAGACAGCGAGAATAGCATTCCTTTTATCATTTTCACTGGAAAAGGCAGAGAAATAGTGGCTATTAAAGCGTTGAATTGGGGTGCCGACCAATACATCAACAAAATCGGAAAACCAGAAGCGGTTTACAGTGAACTTGCACATGGCATAAGTACGGTTGTGAAAGGCAAGAAAGCAGAAGAAGAGTTTAGAAAAAGCGAATTAAAGTATCGAAGTCTTGTTGAAAATGCGGGTACAGGGGTAGCTACAACAGACGTGGAAGGCAGATTCGTTTTTGTCAATCAGGCTCTCTGCAAAATGATTGGGTACTCTAAAGAGGAATTGACTGGCAAACCTTTCGTTGACTTTCTTCATCCAGACGACAAGAAACTGATACAGCAGATATTTTTGGAAAGCTGTAAAAACCCTAGCCGAAAAGTCAGCATTGAATTCAGAGTAATACACAAAAAGGGTCACATTGTCCATATGTATTCCAGCCCCACCGCCACCCTTGATAACAACAAAATCGTTGGATTCAACGCTATCCTCTCAGATGTCACAGAACGCAAGAAAGCTGAGGAAATGCTAGAAAAAGAGCGGCAGGAACTCAACCGCATTGTCGATTCTTCGCCAATAATAATTTTCTACAAAGATAAAAAAGGAAAATTTGTACGCGTCAATAAAGCGCATGCTGAAGCGCTCAAAATGAGTGAAGAAGAATGTTTGGGAAAAACAGTTTTTGACTTGTATTCCTCCAAGATTGCACAAAGCATGACAAAAGACGACTTGGAAGTTTTAGAATTAGGACGCCCCAAACTTGGCATAATAGAGTCGTATGAATCCGCAAGTGGTATAAGATGGGTGCAGACAGATAAGATTCCAATTCTTAACGAAAATGGCAGTCCAATTGGTTTAGTAGGCTTTGCACAGGACATCACTAAACGCAAGAAAGCAGAAGAAAATTTGAAAGAGTCTGAAGAAGATTATAGACGTATTTTTGAGCTGGCTCCTGACGCCATAGTTGCTCTAAACCTGAAGGGAGTAATCACATCAGCTAATCATGCTACCCTTAGGCTGATAGGATATTCCGCGGATGAAATAGTTGGCAAACACTTTACAAAGCTTGGAACTATCCCAAACAGAGACATCACAAAATTTGTAGATGTTTTCAGTTCCGTATTGGGGGGAAAAACTCCAAAACCATTTGAAGTTATCTGGCAGAGCAAGGATGGAACAAAACATCCCACTGAAGTCCATCTTAGTTTGATGAAAAAAGACAAAAAAACCTTAGGTATCCAAGTAGTTGCAAGAGACATTACAGAACGCAAGAGGATTGAAGATAAGAGAAAGAGACTTCTCCATGACCTTGGTGAGCGTATGAAGGAGCTTCAGTGTCTCTTCAAAATGGCTAAAGTTGTTGAGAAGCCCGGCGTTTCATTAGAGGAAATACTGCAAGGAACCAACAGTTTACTTCCGCAAGCATGGCAATATCCTGATGCTGCATGCTCCAGAATAGTCGTTGAAAACAGAGAATTCAAAACCGAAAATTTCGAAGTAACCCAATGGAAACAGTCATCTGACATCAAAATCCTTGGAAAGAAAGCTGGTGTCGTGGAAGTTTACTACCTCAAAGAAAAGCCCATGATTGATGAAGGTCCATTCTTTAAAGAGGAAAGAGCCGTGATAGACGCTGTAGCTGAGAGACTGGGAAGAATTATCGAACGCAAGAAGGTTGAGGAGAGGCTTAGGGAGAGTGAGGAAAGGTTCAGAGGAGTCTTTGAGGGTGCAACCGATGGTATTCTTGCAGTTAATCCGGAAAATCAGAGATTTGTTTTTGCGAATCCCCAAATGTGTGAAATAACTGGTTATACACTGGAAGAGTTGCTCAAATTAGGTGTGGCTAACCTTCATACCAACGAGGATTTACCGTATGTTATTGAACAGTTTACTAAACAGGGAGAGGGAAAATTTTCTATTTCAAATAATATTCCTGTTTTGAGAAAGGATCAGCAGGTGGTCTATTGTGACGTAAACTCTCGAACCATAAATATTGGGGAAAAACAGTATTTAGTTGGATTCTTTAGAGACATCACCGAACGCAAGAAAGCCGAGAAGGCTTTGGAGGATGCTTTTGATGAGTTGGCGTTGGTTAATGAGAAGTTGGGTGATGCGACTGAAAAATGGGTTTCCCTGACAAATAACACCGATGACTCCATTATGGTCGTTGACGGCAAAGGAACCATTGAATACATAAACAGGGCGGTTCCACCTTACAAACCCGAAGAAGTGATTGGAACGAGTGTGTTTGAATATATACCAAGAGGACTGCACGAACTAAAGCGGAAGTCTTTGAGAAAGGTTTTCACGGATGGAAAAACAGATGATTATGTGATATCTTCAGAGGTTCCAAAAATTGGATGCATGTGGTTTAGAACAAAAGTTATTCCTATAAAACGGGATGGAAAGGTTGTCCGTAGTATAGAAATTGTTTCGGACATAACTGAACGTAAAAGAGCCGAAGAAAAATTGCAGCAGATGATGGATGAGTTGATGCTGATTAATGAGAAGCTGGAAGTAGTCGGCAAGTTGACTAGACACGATGTGCGGAACAAGCTGTCTTCAGTTACTGGGAACATTTACTTGGCGAAACAGGTGTTGCCTCCTGATAGTGAAAGTGTGAAGTATTTGAATGAAACCGAGTCTGCGGTTGACCAGATTGAGAAAATCTTTGATTTCGCGAGAACTTATGAGCAGTTGGGTGTAGAAGAATTGTCTTATGTTGATGTGGGAAAAAGTTTTGATGCGGCAGTTGCTCTTTTGTCTGATTTGGGTAAAATAGAAGTGGTGAATGAATGCACGGACTTGTCAGTTCTGGCTGACTCGTTGTTAGGCACCTTATTCTATAATCTGATCGACAACACGATAAGGCATGGCGAAAAGGTCAATCGAATTAGAATCCACCATAAAACCAGCAAAGACGGTTTGAAACTAATCTATGATGATGACGGTGTTGGCATACCAGAAGATGAGAAAGAGCTGATATTCAAGGAAGGCTACGGAAAAAACACAGGTTTAGGACTGTACATGATAAAAAAAATGTGCAATGTTTACGGTTGGACCATCCAAGAAACTGGCAAGCCAGGAAAAGGAGCCCAATTCACCATAACTATCCCAAAACCTAACAAAAACGGGAAAACAGCTTATACGCTTCATTAATTAATGTTCATCGACCAAACTAGAAAAAACAGACAAAAAAACGAAGTGTCCGCGCAGACGACCTTGCCTAAACGATGTCAGGTTCATTTCATGTTTTCTTCTTCTAGTTTGCGCGCTCTTATTTTGATCCAGTCTGTAACTTTGCCTTCTGTCATCTTCTCAGCTTGGCTTTGTTCTTCCAGTTTCTCTTCTATAAGGGCTAAAAGTTTGGCTGGTTTAACGGGTTTTGTGACGTAGGCGTCTGCTCCTTGGTTCAAGGCTTCCATGGCGTTCTCTAGGCTAGGGTAGCCTGTGACCATAATCTTCACCATCTTTGGCGTATTCTCGTGCAATTTCGCGAGTAGCTGGGTGCCTTCCATATCAGGCAGTTTAATGTCTAACAAAGCTAAGTTGTAGAACCTAGACTTTGCTTTCTGTTCGGCTTCTCGTCCGGTCTTAGCAGTATCAGTTTCGTACCCGCTCTGCTGAAGTATTTTCTTCATGTTTTCTCGTATGTTCTCGTCATCTTCCACTATGAGGATTCTGGGTTTGTTCTTCGTCAATAGCTTTCACCTCCACCATTCATCTGTTAGGCATTTTAACCGTGAAAGTCGACTCTTTTACTTCTTTTATCATACGCTTTGGCAACTGCACTTTTCCTCAACTCCTTTATGTAATCTGGAAACGCGTAAGCTTTCTTTTCCTCAAATTTCAACCCAAGCTCACTGTAAAAATTCTTGAGAACCAATATCTCTATCACTTTTGCTCCTGAACCCATCAGCCTTTCTAGACCCCCAGAAAAGACCTCTGGTTTCTCGGCAAATTCCTCCAGCTTCAAATGGTGGTTGTTCATTAAATAATCGTAGATAACCTTGGTGCCAGCTTCGTTGAAGATTTGTCTCATGGTTTCATCTATCGCACTGAGTAACAAATCGTCGACTTCCGGTTTTTTACTGATGTTTACCATGCTCATGCCGTTTTGCCAAATGAAATCTTCAGATGTTATATGATTTAAGTTGTATGAATTTCTAGTTTGTATCAAAAATAACTGTTTATATTCAGAATCCGAATCAAATACACTAGATGTAAGCAACAAATAAGCGTTCTCAAAGCGTCAGTTGCATACCGAACTCTCCCCTCTCAAAGAAGGAATCAAAAGCTTGAACTTGATCTCATAGAGTTCATCAAGAACTGAAAAATACTTCTTTACCTCCTCGTATTCTCGCCGCAGCTTGAGACATAAACGTTTGATGCTGGTATTCTGTATGATCTGTGCTCCCTCTGAACCAACCAGCTTCTCCAAATAAGTGCGGAAAGCCTCAATTCTTTCGCCAACATCTTTTTGCTTCACCATGCCATGCCTTTCCATGAGTGCATAAATTAACTCTGAGGTAGATTCTCCAAACACCTGCCTAACCGTATCGTCTATGGCTTCAAACAACAACTCTTCAAACCTTTCCACTCTCAGCTCACTCCTTTGACCGGAAGTCCAAACGACATATTTTAACTCAGATTCTGAATATACCCTAATATATTTTATTGTATAGTCGGATTCGGAACCAGAATAATTAAAAATATTTGGAAGGAATACATCATACTAATATATATTCTAATTTGGAATCAGAATACAATAGAAAAGTTATATAGAGAAGAAATACATACAAAAACAAGTGTATTCTATTTTGGAGTCGGATTCAGTTGACTAACAAAATAGCGGAAAAGTTGCGGAGGAAAGTAATCAAGAATTTCATGGATATCTTGATCTTAACGGAGATAAAGAACAATCCATTAAGTGGCTATGACGTTATCGGTCTCGTCCACAAAAGATACGACATCGTGGTGAGTTCAGGCACGATTTATTCTCTACTTTATTCTCTGGAAAGAGAAGGCGTGATAAAGGGCGTCCAAA
>Ga0315537_1001552_pt1 | contig 17932 bp, 13 predicted proteins | sample SalMarSW160270MG_FD_203091 | JGI IMG/M metagenome (GOLD analysis project Ga0315537, IMG submission 203091) | Salt marsh sediment microbial communities from the Plum Island Ecosystem LTER, Massachusetts, United States - Salt Marsh Sediment SW1602-70 ... | reverse complement strand
GCAAGCGGCGGGGGTAATCAATTTTATGATGTTGGGGGAGCACCACGGATACGGTTATTCTGCTTTGAGGGAGGCAATTCAGGGGTTATAATGGCGGGCGATTGCATATCTTAATTTAAGGGGTAGTGGCAATGGCTGAAGGGTACTCGATAGACGCCAAGGTGTATGCGACGGAGGATTTGAAACGGCTGAGCATGCACGATATGCTCCACTACTTCGAGGAGCAGGGTGCGATGAAGGTCTCGGATTTGCATATAAAGGTCGGTGCGCCGGTCACCTACCGGGTCAACGGCGACCTGCAGAAGATTAAGGGAATGACGGTTACGACGGAAATGGCTAAGCAGTTGATTTACCCGCTGCTGACCGAAGAAAAACTTTACAAGCTCGAGAATGAATACAGCGTTGACGGCTCGTACCGCTTAGGAAGGATGCAGTTCAGAATTAATATCTTCAAGGAGAACGACGGAATATGCGCCGCTATCCGGGCGCTTTCGCTGGACATTCCGCCTATAGAGCAAATCGGGTTTGTGAATAATATCTGGGAGGATATCATCGACCGCAAGGCGGGGCTGGTGCTGGTTACGGGTATTACCGGCGCCGGCAAGAGCACGACGATAGCTTCGATGATTGAAAGAATCAACCACGAGCGGGCGTGCCGGGTAATTACGCTCGAAGACCCGATTGAATATATATTCGAGCAGCGGCATTCGATAATCTCACAGCGGGAAATCGGGCGCGACGTGAAAAGTTTTGTCGACGGTCTGCGGGCGATGTTGCGGGAGGACCCGGACGTGATATTTGTCGGCGAGATGCGCGACCCGGAGACTATCGCGATGACATTAATGGCTGCCGAGACCGGACACCTGGTGTTTTCGACGCTGCATACCAGGGATACGACCGGTACGATAACCAGGATACTCGATTATTTCCCGGAAGGCAGGCAGGCTGAGGTGCGAAACCAACTGTCACTGGGGCTGAGGTGCATCATCAGTCAGAAGCTCATTCCGAGAAAGAGCGGGCGGGGACGGGTTATTGCGATGGAGATACTCAACAACAATTACGCGTGCGCCAATAATATACGGACGGGCAAAATCGAGCAGATTTATTCGCAGCTGCAGACTAAAACAAAAAATGAGCCGGGCGAGAAAATGATTACGATGGAAAGTCACCTCGCTCGTCTGGTCAAGGCCGGTGAAATTGATTTGCTCGAAGCGCAGAAATGGGCGAATAATATAAAAACGTTCGCCGACTGCATGAGGCGGGCGGAACAGGATTCGAGGTAGCCGTAGGCAATGGTATACTTCTGGGCGGTTGTGCTGATATTGGTCAATGTCCTCTGCCTGTCGCTGGTGGCCTTTGCGGTGCCGGGTAACTGGCTGATGGTGATAGCGACGGCGGGATTTGCCTGGCTGCTGCGCGAATATGACTTTATTTCAATTTATACGCTTATTACGATTACACTGCTGGCCGTTCTCGGCGAATTGCTGGAGCTGCTCGGCGGAATGGGAGCAGCTAAGAAAGCAGGTGCAGGCTTCTGGGGTTCGCTCGGTGCGATTGCCGGCGCGATAAGCGGTGCGATACTCGGTACATTTCTAATCCCGATTCCGATTATAGGCACGCTCGCAGGTTCGGCTATCGGCGCAGCGGCCGGCTCTGCCATTATGTCCGGAGCAAAGGGGCACAACAGGCGAACCACCGTGGCGCTGCACACAGGTATCGGGCAGTTCGTCGGCTCGTCGATGAAGCTGATGGTCGGCGTGGTGATATGGTTCGTTATCGCAGTGGCGGCGTTCTGGCCCTGACGGAGAAGAATTAACACGGATATTTCACCGCTGAGCACGCAGAGATAGTCTTCTATTCAACTGATTGAAAATTACAGGAGTACATCATTTCTTTTCTCTGCGGACTCGGCGGTCTCTGCGGTTAATGGAAAATTAGGTTTAGGCGACGGCGGCGGTCTCTTCTTCCGGCTCGTACTGGTCGAACTGAACGCTGATTTTTTTGCTCACGCCCTTTGTCTGCATCGTGATTCCGTAGAGCATATCAGCGATGCTCATCGTTCGCTTGGCGTGGGTGATGATGATAAACTGCGATTCTTTCTGGAACTCGCGAATCATCATATTGAATCGTTCGTTGTTCGCTTCGTCGAGCGCGGCGTCCACCTCGTCGAGGAAGCAGAACGGCGAGGGCTTGGTCTTGAAGACGGCAAAGAGCAGGGCGATGGCGGTCATGGATTTTTCGCCGCCAGACAGTAGTGATATGCTTCGCGTTTCCTTTCCGGGCGGCTTGGCGATGATTTCAATTCCCGCTTCGAGGATGTCGTCGGCCTCTTCGAGAACGATGTCGGCCTTGCCGCCTCCGAACAGCTTGCGGAAGACCTGCTGGAAGTTGGCGCGGATTTCTTCGAACGTCTGCTCGAATTTCTCACGGCTGGTCTTGTTCAGGCGATTGATTAGCTGCTGGAGCTGGCCCTTGCTGCTGTTGAGGTCCTGGACCTGGGCCGAGAGGAACTCGTGACGTTTTTCCAGGGCTTCCTGCTCGTCGATTGCGTCGAGGTTGACGTTGCCGAGCCTGTCAATCCTGCTGCGAAGCTCGGTAATCTCCTGGCGAACCGCCTGCCAGTCAACGTCCTGGTCCTGGTAATTTTCAAAGGCCTCGACGAGGTTGATTTGCAGCTCGTCGTTTACCCTCTCGACGAGGTCCTGCTGCTTGACTTCGAGCTGGCCGAGCTCGATTTTGAGCTGGCTGATTTGCTCTTCAATCTCCGCCTGTTCGGCGCGCTTGCGGCGGATGAGCTCCTGGGCCTGTTTCTGTTTTTCGAGCAACTCTTCTATTTGACCGTGCAGATTTTTGCTGTTCTGCTGGGTCTGCTCTTTTTCGACGTAAAGCTGCGAAACGGCCGACTCCGAGCTGAGAATATCTCTTTGTGCCTGCTCGGCCTGTTCGGTGCAGGTTTGCATCTCCTGCTGCGCGCTTGTCTCGGCGCCGTCGCTGCTGGCCAATTGTTTTTGCAGCGATTCGATTGTTTCGTCAAGGGCCTTGGCCTGCTGTTCGGTCTGGCCGAGCGAGATTCGAAGCTCGGTGAGACTTTCGTTTTGCGATTGCAGCAGCGAGCGCTTCTGAGCGCAGTCCTGCTCGAGCTGCTTGATTCGGTCGTTACGCTGCTGGTTGACGGTTTCGAGCTCTTCGAGCTTCTGCCTGGAGTTGTATTCCCGCTTTACGGACTGTGCGATTTGCTCTTCGAGCATTTCGATTTCGCCGCAAATTAACGGCTGTTCCTCGCGGAGACGCTGGATGCTCTTTTCGTAGAATGACATCTTCGAGCCGATTTCAGTTTTCTCCGTGTTGGATTCGTAGACTGCTGTTCGCAGTTCGGTCTGCAATCTGGCAAAGTGCTCTTTCGACTGATTGGCCGCGGCGAGTTGCTGTTCGAGGCCGGTTACCTCGGATTCCATATTGGTGATAATGTCCTGCAACTGTCGTATGCGGCTCTTTCGGCTGATAAGACCTGAGGCCTTGCCGAGCGGGCCGAGCTTGACACCGCCGCCTGCTGTTACCAGCTCACCTTTGAGAGTGACAAACTGATATTTGTGGCCGAGCTGGTTTACAAGGTCTATAGCGGACCGGACCGAATCGACCAGCAGGGTCCTGCCGAGAAGCTGCCAGGCAAGCGGAGCATATTTATTATCGTATTTGACGAACTCGACGAGTCGGCCTTTGATATTTTCGTATTTGCCCAGGTCGGCCGAATCGGCGAACGGCTCGGTACGGTCGAGGCACAGGAAAGTTACTCTGCCGTCGAGATTATTTATGGTTTCGGTATCGGCGAAGAGCTTTTCCGTGCTGTTTACGATTACCGAATCTGTTTTGCCTTCGAGGCAGGCCTCGACGGCCGCGGCGTAGTCGACGTCGGCGCTGATGCAGTCGGCGACCAGGCCTTCAACGTAATCGAACCTGCTGTCCGAGCGGCGCTTTTCGAGGATGGTTTTGACCGCAGGGGCAAGGCCTTCACAGCGGCTCTCCATATCGGTCAGGATGGAAAGCTCGCTCGTGATGGCGCTGCGCGCTTCCTTGACGTTGGCAAGGCGTTTCGTATCGACGCTGATTCGCTCGTCGAGTTCCTTAGCCTTTTTGTTCTGCACTTCGAGGCTCTGGGTCAGCTCGGTTATGTTCTTTTCGATATCGGCTGCGCGGGTCTCGTACTGGGCCTTTTCAGTGAGCAGCTGTTCGAGCTCCTGTTGGGCGGTGTCGGCCCGGCCGCTGAGCCTGTCTTTCTGAGTGGAAAGATTGCTGCGATAGTCGCTGAGACTCTGCAGCTCGTTATGCAGTTGTGCCGTCCTGCGGACGATATCTATGATTCCGCTTTTTTCATCTTCGAGCTCATCTTCGAGCGAGGTGCATTGGCTGTTGCTCTGATTTATTGCCGCCTGGAGCTCTTTTAGCTGTGCGGTTTTTTCTTCCAGCCGGACCGAGCATTTCTGCCGGTCGTCTTTACAGCGGGCAAGGTCTTTGACGAAATGCTCTTTTGCCTGGCGGAGCTTTTCAACCCGCTGTGCGGCGTTTTGTTTTCGTTCGCCAAGCTCGGTGATTCGCGCCCTCAGGAACTCGATGCGCTGTAAGTGCTGCTCGATTTTACTTTGAGCTGCGACAAGTGAATTGTCGGTCTGGTTGATTCGGTTCTCCGTGTCGATGATTTGCCGGCCCATCTCGCTTATCATCGCATCGTTGTTGGCGACTTCGGCGGCTACCGCGGCGAATCGCTGCTGCACTTCGCCGAGCTGAGCCTTTTTCTCACCTGCGGCACTGTCGATTCTTGCGTACTCGACGAGTGAATAGTTGACCTGCAGCTCTTTTAGCCTTTCGGTATATTTAAGATAGCTGCGGGCCTTGCCGGCCTGGTGCTTGACGCTTCGAAGCTGTTTTTCGACTTCGCCGAGGATATCGGCCAGCCTCAGCAGGTTCTGCTCGGTCCTTTCGAGCTTTCTCAGCGCTTCTTTTTTATGTGCCTTGTATTTACTGATGCCGGCCGCCTCTTCGAAAATTGCACGGCGGTCGACCTTCGAGGCCTGAAGCAGTTGTCCGATTTGCCCCTGCTCGATGATGGAGTAGGCCTTGGCGCCGACGCCGGTGTCCATGAACAGTTCCTTTATGTCCCTCAGGCGGCAGAGCTTGTTGTTAATGAGGTATTCGCTTTGACCGCTGCGAAAGATTCTGCGTGTGATTTGTACGCCGTCGGACTCGATAGGCAGCGTCCCGGAGGTATTGGCAAAGAACAGGCTGACCTGGGCCGAGCCGAGCGGCTTTCTTATGGTCGAGCCGCCGAATATCACGTCTGACATCTGGTCGCTTCGCAGGCTTTTTACGCTCTGCTCGCCGAGCACCCACTTGACCGCGTCAACGACGTTACTCTTGCCGCAGCCGTTCGGCCCGACAATGGCGGTGATAGCTCCTTCGAAGTTAAGTTCCGTTCGGTCGGCGAAGCTTTTGAAGCCGTCAAGTACAATTTTCTCAAGTCTCATTTGTTCCCTGCGCTGGATGTCCGATAATAATAAAAAAAGTATTCATTTTTCCGGGTTTTACCTCGACTGGTACTATTCTTATCGGCCCGTACTTTGTTTTCACTTGAGGGCGATTTGCGGCATCGGCCCGGCCCTGAATTGACAGTCAATCGCGCCCTTTTGGACCATCTGGTTGAGCAGCGCGATGATGTCGGAATACGGAACCGCCAGTCCGACGCTGTCGGTCGGGCTCCTCCTTGTCGGTTCATCGCCGAGTGTACGGATAATGTCACTGAGTTCGTAAGAGCAGTTAAGAGATACCGGCGGTATATCCGGTCGGCCTGGAATCTTGCGTATTACGGTGACACGTTCCTGGCCCTGCGGCGCGTTCAGTGTAATGCTCCCGTCCTCCGACTGGATGAACATATTGGCCCGGCAGAACAGCGGTCCGCCGAACAATGCGATTCTCGGCTGAGCGCTTCTTGAGACAAAGACGAGTTTCTCCTCGGCCAGTGAAATATTCTCAAGATAGAAACAACGGCCAATCGGCTCATCGCTGATGGAAAGGTCGTCCATTTTTTTCAGGTGTTCGTAGGCAGCCAGTATGATAGCGACGTCGTTGTCTCGAAGCAGGCGGCGGCAGACGGCGATAGCATCACCGCGCTTGCCGGAGTTTCCAATGGCCTCGAGGGCTTCCATTCGCCGGTTCGACGCGGGGTCAAATGCGACGACCCTGAGAATATCGAGTCCCATGTCACTGCCGAGGTTGAGCATAATTCGGGCGACACGAAAGCGGGTATCGGCATCGTCCGAGCTGAGAAGCTTTTCGAGCGGCCCGAGCGCATCTTTGCCGATCGCCTCGATAGCGATTTCGGCGCCGGCCCTGTCGCCGGGGCCGGCCAGTGATGAGATTAGCTCATCTATTTTCTTCTGCCTGTCCTGACTGCTCAGGCTCAGGTAAGTTACTTTTACTATATTAATGAAGTGCTGTTTTCGGCCTGCGTATTGCGCCGGAAGCGTCATTTCGACCTGGCCTGCCGAAATGGCTTTCGCGGTGTTCTGGCCGAAGCGCTCGATGAGCTTATTGCGGATGGCGCTGGCAACGAAATAGTCCGGCTGGCGCAATGAAATCATCATTCTGTAGTCATCGAGGGCCCGACCTCCGCCGAGGATATAGCCTACCCTTTTTTCCCCTGTGGGTTCGATTTTATCGATGTAGATGGGCCCTTCGACCCGCGCCAGCACCTTGGTGGTAAGTCCGAAGCTGCCTGCCGCGCGGAGTTCGGCGCCGTAAAGCTGGCCGTGTTCGAGACTTCTCGTCTGGGCGGCGCCGGGGACAGCAACACGCACATCGAACAAGGCGTCTTTTCCGGTGGTGGGCATAAGACCCTCGGCGATTACAATGGAAGTATCAGGGCTGTTTATGAACTTATCGATGTCGGTACTGGGTATGTAGCGCAGAATGTACTGCTTGAGGTAATCTCTTATATTCGGCGGACAATCGGCTGAGCCGGTGCCGGCCAGCCCGCCGATGATGGCGTAGTTCTGCACGGGTATATAATCGGGCGAAAATATCCCAGCCACCTGGCCTATGGTCGTTCCGGATTCGGTAACGGAAGCGGGTTTTTCGAACTGGCGACGACTGGCCGTGGTTACGTCTTTGTCGGATTCGTTACAACCCGCGACCGTCATAAGGGTAGCCGCCGTCGAAACGTAAATCAGGATTTTGAGTAAGCCTGCTTTCATGTCCGCGACCCCAAAAAGAACATTGCTCTAAAAATAAGCCGTTAAATCGTAAGCGTTTGCGTATTATCAGTCAAGCCAATTCTACCCGCAGGCTAAAGTACGTCTGTGGTCGGGGCAGTGAAAGGCCGGGATTAGTGAGTTTGGACCGGCCGAGGCTCGGAATGTAAAAAGCCGTCGCGACTTTTTTCGCTAACAAGTGTTTTTTGCCAGAGCTGCGTCGAAGATTTTGTTGGCTGCGGCGATGTACTGAGCGGCAGGTATAAGCGGCTTTTCGAGTCGGGCTTTCAGTTCCTCACTAAGCTTGCCGTCCTCTACTACCTCCCGACCTGCCTTGTGCAGTAGGTTTTTGTATTTCCAGACGACCAGCTTTAGAATCAGCGGCGCATCTTTAAGGATTGCCCCTCCGCCCCGGTATATCTCGCAGACGACTTCGCTGCCTGCGTTGCGCGCGATGCGACTAAAGAGCAGATGGAGCACCTGGAAATGTGATTGCTCGGGAAAGCCGCAATTCGAGATAACGCCGATTTTCGGCAACTTACGTTTGATAATGTGCCGGGCCTCGCCGCTGCCGTCGGTTTCGATGTGCGGCTCGGCAATCGGTATTAAGCGGTCCATAAAATTCTTCATCAGGCCCGTGACATTATCGACGTACAAGGGCGTAGCGAAAATAACAAGGCCGGACGACTTAATCTTTTCGAGCATTTCCGGTACATCATCATCGAAGATGCATTTGCCCGGCGTTTTGAGCCAGCAGGCAAAACAGCCGACGCAGCCGCTGAATTTTTTGTGCGACAGAAAAACAGTTTCGACCTCGGCGCCTGCGGCTTTGGCCCCGTCGGCAAAGGCCTCGACCATAACCTGTGTATTACCTTTTTCAGCTTTGGGTGAGCCGTTAAACACGGTGATTTTCATTGGAACTCCTTATTTTTATTCAGGGCGCCTTCCACTCGCCTTCTTTCTGCTGGCGAGCTTCCCTTATCCATTGTCTGTTACCAACCTCTCACCTTGAACCATCCGGGCCTATAATTTTTGCTGTGACAATCGTTTTAATTTTGCCTAAGCATGGGCCAGGCCGTACATACTGTCCGCTTCCTTCTGCTTGGCCAGCACTTCGGTAGAGACCCTTCGGTAAACAGCCCGAACGTCCAGGATCCCGAGATACTTGTTCGCGTCGTCGGATGCCGTGACCGGCAAAAACTCGGTGTCGAGCTTTTTAGCTTCCACCAAAGCGTCCGAAAGTGACATATTCGGGTTAAGCGATTCCGAAACCGGCTCGGCAATATCAAGAGCTATCAGCCATTCGTTCAGCTCCTGTGTCGCAAAAGTATTCCTGATACCATTGAGTGTTACCAGCCCGGCCAGCTTGTTGTCGTAATCTATAACGGGGTAACACGGGCTGTCCGTACTGCCAACAACCTTTATCATCTCGCTCAGCGGCGTTCCAGCATCTATAACAGGTACGGCGGTATCCATTATATCCGCAACGGTATAAGTTTTTATAAGGTCGTCCTCGGTGATATTCAGGCCGAGCTCACCGGCCTTTCTCGCGCCGAACTTGACGCCCAGCGGACCTATCATCTGGAGTATAAAGGCGCCGATGATGACAACCAGCAGCATCAGCGAGCTTATCTGGCTGTCGAATTTCTGACTGGCCATAATGAGAAGGCCCACGGCGATTCCGCCCTGCGGGTAAAGACAAAATCCGAGGTATTTTCTGATGCTCTTAACCGCCCCGGAATACAGCGACCCGAGGTACGCACCGGATGTCTTGCCTGCGATACTGCCGGTGACGTAAGCGGCGATAAGCAGCCAGGTCAGGACGTTGCCGAGTTCGAATTTTAGCATCGCGCCGACAAAAACAAAGAAAAGAATATAAATAGGCACCGAGAACCGACGCATAAGATTAAAGCACGAAGCCATTCTTTTACGCCCGACGTTGACCAGTATCACGCCCAGGGTCATAGTCGCCAAAATTACATCGAGGTCAAACTTGATTGCTATGCCGATAACCAGCAGAGTGGAACCGACCGTAAAGGACAGCACCTTCTCCGGGTCGTCAATTTTCTTGAGAATACGAATCAAAATCAGACCCGCCGCGCCGCCGAGCAAAATCGCAACGGGAACATGATAAGCCAGCCCCGCCAGCGCATGTGACAGCCCGCTCTGCTCGTGCCTGGTAATAACGCCTGCCACACTGACGCCCACCGCGTATAACAGCAGGGCAAGCGCATCGTCCAGTGCGACGATTGCCGTCAGCATCGCCGTCAGCGGCCCACGCGCCTTATACTCCCACAGCACACTGACCGTCGAAGCCGGGTCCGTAGCCGAACAAATGGCTGCGAAGACGACTGACACGGCAAGGGCCGTTTGCCAGGTTGAGAAAAATATCATGACCGAAAAAGTCAGTGCCCCGACAAACAAAAAGGCTGCCAGGCCTTCGAATAGCAAAATCATCCAGACCTGCCTGCCGAACTTTACGAAGACCTCGCGCTTGAGCTCGCCGCCGACCAGAAAACCGATGATTCCCAGTGCAAGAACGTTGAAGGCCTCCATAACGCCGATGGCTTCGGGCGGGATGACGCCGAGCAGGGGCCCGACGATTACGCCCACGATGACATAGCCGATTATCTGCGGAATGTGGAATCGCTGGATAATCTTCGCGCCGACAGTCCCGCAAAAAACCGCAATGCCAACCAGCAGGATAATATTTAATTCTTCAGTCTTCACGGTAATCCCACCACTGATTGCACACCCGAAGCTTTCGGCTAATGGAATTTAGCCCAGTATCTGGCATATGATGGTCCTGTTCCTCGGTCGAGTGTCGAAGTCGACCAGAATAATCTGCTGCCATGTGCCGAGTGTCAATCGGCCGTCGACAATCGGTACGGTAATCGACGCGCCTAGCAGGCTGGCCCTGACGTGGGCGTGGCCGTTGTCATCGTGCCATGTTTCTTCGTGCTCGTACCGCGCGTTCTTCGGCGCAATTTTTTCAAAGGCCGTTTCCAAATCGTAATTGGCCAGGCCAGGCTCGTATTCGGTGGTCGTTATACCCGCCGTCGAACCTACTACAAATACGGTTACAATGCCGTCTCTTATTCCCGACTTTGCCGCCGCGGCGACAACGGAATCGGTTATATTGATTACGTCGTTGTTGCCTCTACTTTTTACCTGAAGTTTTTCTGTTTTGGTCATAGACCGGCCTTTAACTGATTATGTCAATAATAGCCGGTCAGGCCGAACTCATCAAGTGACCATTCTAAAGGGGCATTAAGATAGAACGGGGACCTTTAAAAGAGCCCCGTGGAATTTGGCTTTTAAACGCGGCGAATACGAATCGTTACTTCTCTGTAGGTCCGACCGCGTCCCACTCGTAAATGTCCGGCGATTCGCTGCCCGCTGAGACTATCCAGAGCTTGCCGAAGCAGGTGTGGTCCTCGTTTACCCAGCCGTTGACATAACCGAATCCTTCGATTCGTTCGCCGTTTTGGCCGGCTGCCGAAGCCTGACCGCTGGTAATAAAGTACAGCTTGCGGTAATGTCTTTCGCCGGTTTCGTCCACGTAAACTTTCAGCGGCGCAACATTTCCCCTGAAACAGTTGGTGGACTCGAGCCCGAGGTCTTCGCAGAGCACTTCGTATTCGACGTCGTTAAGTGTGAACTTTCCGTCCCATGCGGCCACGACGTCACCGTCCGGGCTGATGCGAACGTTGATAGTCCCGCGGGCTTTTCCGTCCACGGCCAGGGACGCGTCGTAATATGTCGTGCCTTCGAGCTTCGGCTGAACGGGGAACGGCTCTCTTCTTCCGCCCATTTTGTAGGCGTCCAGGGCTTCGCTTATAAACAGGTGGCCTTCGTCCCAGGGTGCGGCATTCGGGTCAACGTATCTGTCGGCGCCGGAGCCGTGAAAGGCGGCGAACGGGTCCATACTTACCATGGAAACGCCGAGAATCAATAGGCCTAAAGCCAACGTCACGAGGACCAGAATCAGCAGAAAACCGCCGTTGTGATACCTGGCTCGACCGGATGAGAAAACGGATTTCATTTTTTCATACTCCGCAACAAAGTTAATCTGAAATAGCCGAATTATAATTTATTTGCAGATGCCCGGCAAAGGCATTTTTCTCAGGGTCAGGTGACCATATATTTATTAATAGCTCACCTGGCTCGGCCTTTGAATGTAAATTCCTTATAATCCTTGTGATTGCTGGTGATAAAGATACTGCCGGTCAGCATGTTCTCTTCATCCAGCCAGCCGCGGACGTAAATCTCGCCGGTGAGCACCCTGACTATCTGCTTGCCGAGTTCCTGCATCTGAAATTCACCCTTGCACAGAAAGTACCGCTTCGAGGGGTCTTCATTTCCGTCCTCGTCCACGTATTTCTTGTCGAGATAGAACTCGCCAGAGAAACCGGAGCCGGAAATATCGTATTGCTTTTCAGGGCCTGCATGATACGTGCCGAGCCACATACCTCCCACGCCCCCAGGTCCGAGATAAAGATTGATTTCACCACGCGGCTCTCCGGTCCCCGCCAGCCTGACGTTGCCGTCAAGCTGAATAAGAGTAGTCAATGGCGATTCGGCTGATGTTGACTGCGACTGAGACTTGAGCATCTGGCGCGCATTCCATTCGGCCCACGGCGTAATGCCCGGCATGTTGGGGTCTTTGGGCCGGGGATTAAATACGCCCGCCTTCTGCAGTACGAACAACAATACTCCCAGCCCGATGACTACCAGCAGAATAATAAGAGCATAACCCCTGTCCCGGCCGGCTGATTTTTTATTGAGTCCCGCCACGTCTTTTCCTCCGAAAAAATGGTTGTAAATCTGGCCCTTTAATATAGGTTCTAAAACGCCCTGAACAAACACATTTTTTCAAAAATTCTCCGGAGGATATTGGCCCTGATTAACTCCGGACACAGATTGTTTAGTCGTTATATTTAGCCCCGCGGCCTGTCCCCAGCGCAGTCGAAGGGCCCCCGTTATGTTTGGGTTTCTCGATGCGGCAGAGTGTTACGCCTTCAAAAACTCCTCGCGGTGTGCCGCTATGTACTCCGCCAGCAGCACCTGCAAATCATCCTCGCAATCACGGAACTCCTCGTCGAGCTCATTCAGTTCTGCCGCCCCCTCTTCGCCCAAATCCTCCAAATGTTCCTTGCGAAGCTCTTTTATTCGCGGCGGCCTGCCGTTCTCGAATAGTGCATTTGCACGTCGAACGATTGTCCCAAATCCTTTTGCCCCTATCGCCTCGAACCCATCCGCCGCCTCAACCGCATAATCGGCGTACGACTCTTGATAGTACCTCTCGAAACCGCCTATCTCCACCAGCCGCCAAAGCCACAGCACGCTCCAGCAAAACCTTTCCGCCTGCGTCAGCCCTTCGAAGCCGACTCGCTTCAAGTGCTTCTTTACCTTGCCGTGCATCGCAAGTACGTAGATATCCGGGTGACGTTCATGACCATGAGGCCCGTACAACCGCTTCTGCGACCACCAGCCCCAGCCGAACAACCCAGCCGCAATAACCACCACAATAATAACTGCGATTAAATATCCCATCCAGCGCCTTCCAAACCAAACGCAATACTCCGCCAGACTATATCCACAACTCCATTTATATCAACTAAAAACCTGCCGAAGGCCGCCCCGAACCAATATACAATGTTCAATTCTCTCTGTGTCCTTTGTGGCTTAACTTCTTCTTAAAATTCACCTTCGCAAACCTGCCGTGATATCTCAGCGCCGCAGCGTCGTATGCCCTCGCCGCCTCCGCCTCATCACTGTAATACCCTAAGTGCTTCTTCCTGCCGCCGAAGCATATTTGCACCCTCCATTTCCTTGTCTTTTTATCCAGCCACACCCCTTTATATTGCGACCCGCAAAGCCGGTTAATCTTTCTTCTGTTCTGACTGTTTTGCGAAAAGCTCGCCCGCCGAAGGTTCGCCTCCCGGTTATCCCGCCCGTCCCCGTTTATATGGTCAATAAGCGTTATGAACTTTTTGTCATTCGAATTTTGAATTTGCCTGCCCTCCGTAGTCCCAATCTCTGGACGAAGGACGGGTTTAGGGTTTAGAGTTTCGGATTTAGGATTTATGAAATTGCCCTGCAATTTCATAACCTCATGATGCATCTTCACATTTTTACTTTTTCTCTTTTCATTTATTTTCGCCGCCCTGTACGCGTAATATGTCCCCTTGGCCTTGTGTGCATACCACTTGTATTTGTTTAATTCTTCATACATCCACGCATCGACAATTGCGTACTGTCCCTGCGTCAGTTTTATCTTCCTGAACGTATACCCGTACCATGCCCGCCGGTAGAAAAGTAAAAACCACACCCCCGCTCGATAGCACAACAAGGCCAATAGTTTTTTAAGTTTGACGTTATGCACGACTGAAACTTTAGATTTGCTTAATGAAATGCCGGGAATCTGTTTAGCAGTAGTCGGAACGACTACTTTTTCGGTTTGAACATTTGAATTTTGTTTATTCGGATTTGTTTAATTTAGGTTGTTGATTTGTCACCCCTGCAAAGGCAGGGGTCCATTCTCGAGTATCGAGCATCCAGAGTGTTTAGCAGTCGCCGGTTTATCGCGGCATAGTCCCGATGTCTTCTATCGGGACGAAGACGGACACGGCGACTCGATTGTTTAGATTTGTCTTTATATATAGCCCCGAAGCCAGCTTCGGGGGCAAGTTCACTCTGTCGCAAACTAACCTGTATTTTAACTAATCACTTAACTTCTGTCAAGTGTTTTTTAATAAATTAACATAAAATTTTAGAAAACCCGTGTTTTTTCGCAAAAAACGCAGATTTTTTGGTTAGCCCCGCTACCTGTGGACGGGGTTTTGTCTCCCGTTTAGCCGCGGCCGATACGGCCGCGTTACATTTACAGTCGCCAGTTTACCCGCCGTATGCCAGCATCAAGCATCCAGTATCAAGAATCAAGCATCTTTGCCATTTTTATTCTCCTTTCCCATTGCCGGGCGGCCGCCTCCGAGGTGAATTGCTGCATTACTTTGAAGTCGCGGGCCTTGACTCGTTCCCGTTTTATCCTTGCCGGCTCATCCGTAAGTCCTGCATATCTCATAAACACCCGACTTTCATAGGATTCTTCGCTGTCATAATGTTTGGTTATAGTAGAGGCAGGTAGCTGCTTCGGCGCGACTTAATCCGTTAACTTGGAACTATAGTCTCATAACCCTGTGTTTTTTGTAAGTCTTTTATAACCAAGCTATTAAGCAACTTTTTTGTGTATCATATCTGACAGACAAAAGGGCCTGTGTATCATATATTGGTTTTTGTGATACACAAATAGGCATAGTGTATCACGGATGGTACACAATATTAGAGCTTTACTATCTCAACCAATTTTCTAAACAGATACAGTGCGGGCATCGAGCCGCTGGCAGGGCGGACGACTTCTATTACTCTATTCTTTTCAAGAACCTGCAGATTTCTCATTGCCGTCATTTTAGGGATTTTCGATTCTGCAATAAAACGGGTCGATGTAAAAACCGGCATCTTAAATAAAGTATCCACCGTCTGGATTGCGTAACGAGACCTTGTTAGTTTCGGAACCTTTTCTTTTTTAGCCGAGTACAAATCCAGTATTGACTTGGCCTTATTAATATTGACGGTTGCCTGATGATTAACAGCATTGAGGAAGAATAGTATCCAGCCCGTCCAGTCTTTGTTTGTGCTTATAGCATTCAGGCGGCCGTAATATTCCTTTCTATTTGCTTCAAGATATGCGCTGATATAAAACATTGGACTGGATAACTGCTTTTTTTCAAAAAGGAAAAGAGACACCAGCATCCTGCCAAGCCTGCCGTTGCCATCTATGTAGGGGTGGATAATTTCAAACTGTGCGTGGATTACAGCGAGCTGAACCAGCCGGTCGTCTTCGTCATAATGAATATACTTTTCGAGATTGGACATATAGTCCGTCACCTTCGACGGCTCTGGTGGAATATAGACGGCCTGCTCTACAGGAAAACCGGGTTTGCCAATCCAGTTCTGAATTTTCCTGAATTCGCCTCTTGCTTTGTTCTGGCCTCTGACACTGTCGAGCAGGATATAATGCAACTGGTGAAAGAGATTGAGATTAATCGGCTTCTTCCTCAATTCTCCCAAAGCATATTGAATTGCCTTGCGATAATTAATGATTTCCGTGATGTCTTGTTTCCTGCTTTCTTCTTTGGGGGACTCGCTTGCGCCTTCAAATTTGAAGACTTCCTCAATAGTGGCCTGCGTCCCTTCAATCTGAGAAGATAAAACGGCTTCCTGTGTTGTCAGAGGGCTCAATAATACTTGCGGATTAACAATCGCCTGCAGGATACCGTCGTACCTTGCCAGAGCAGCGTTAGCAGGGCCTATGAACCTTATGAACGGTTTCCAGTCAAGTTTTTCTATAGGCAGTCTTAACGGAACATACGGTCGCGTCGTCATATTAGTTTAAACTCTATCTTTGCCAATTCCATTTACAGCGCGCGTTGGCCAGAGCGTGATATCCACCGTCTGAACACAGAAACCATCCCGCCACTTTGAATTTAGATAAGCCTGCAGCCAAATCGTCAGAAAACTTGTCACAGGAGTCGCATTTTTCAACAACGACCCAAGGCGGCTTCAACGCAGGAATGATACAAGCCGGTTTGGCCGGAACAAATAAGCCACTCCCACCACAGGCCGAGCATCTGCATCTTCTATACATATGTAAGCTCCCAGCATCGGTTTTATTGGGTCAGTGCCCAATGTTTCCCTGTAAGATTCAGAAGACCTTTCTTCTTAAGTTGTTGTTGGGCTGTTCGTACCGCATGTTTCCATTTCTTGCCAAAGTGCTTTTCATCAATAACACGGTCAATACTATTGTCACAAAGGTCAGGATGTATCGACTCAATTCTGAGATGCAACTCTTCGGTGGTCTGAGGTCCATATCGGTTAATAAGATACAATATGGTTTTCTCGAAGACCGTGTGCATGGCTCCGCCTGCAAGTCGTAACCGGATGAGTTCATCCTCGGCGGTAAGTAACTGTTCTTTGAGTTCTTGTTTCAAGGATTTAATTATCGAGTTTTGTTGTTTACGATAGGTTTGCGAGAGTGTAAGAGAAATGCCACAGAATCTATCGAGGTTTTCCATGCTAATCAAGGCGCCAAGGTTGGAATAGTCAATAACGTCCGAAGCAACGGTTCGAATTAGAGAGGGCTCTTTAATTTTTATTCCATACTCATAATTTCTTGCAAGACCACCGGATGTTAAATTGGCCGAAGTTATAATCGCGGCCTTGGTGTCGCTGACGTATACCTTAGCGTGCAACTTCGGCAGATGTATAAGGGATATCTCAGGAAAAGCCGCTGCCAAGGTACGAAGAGCATGTGGATCCGTTGAGCCTTGACAGATGTTAATTGGCGAAAAATCGGTGAGAACTCGCAATTCCAGCTTTCCATGAACTTGTGGTGGTAAATGCGAAAGAACGAAGTCAGAACCTTCGGCAGTAATATATGGGCTGGATATGAGTAGAGTGTGATAAGTGCTTTGAAGTACATCAGCAAAGTCTTTGCGCCAGTTTCTATCTAAGAATGTGATCATCTGCGAAAGTTTGACTCAAATAGCCCAGCAGTGGAGATATTAATACGGATTCCCGTCTCACTGGTCTTGTTTAGGTAGCGATTATAGCAGGGTGAAATGCAGATACAAGGCAGTTTTGGGTCTGCGCTACAAAATTCTGGGCCCCGGATACCAACATCGTCGGGCCTTGTTGCCAATTACTTCAGTGCTTCGGACCGCATCATGCTTTCCCCCCAAAGTTTAAACCGCATAAGCCCCGTTTCCGGCTGCAATTATAGGCATTCTACGCATCCGGGCAACACAAAAGCCACCCCCGCAACCCCGCCAAAATCATTAAATTAACCATCGCCGCAGGCGATTCCACAATTTTGCTTTTTGATTTTTAATATTTGATTTAACTCAACGTCCTCTGTGGCTAAAAAATTAGTCCCGGCGCGCCGGGATTCGTGTTAATTCGTGGTTTTTTATTTTCTCAATCTGCGTCATCAGCGCAATCAGCGTCTAAAATATTCTGCGTTCTCTGCGTCCCCTGCGGTAAAAAACCCCAATCCGCGCAAAAAATACAGGCCTGAGACGTGCGGAGGGAGAGGAAAGCGAGATATCGTCCCAAGCCTGGCATTTATATTTACTTATACAACTAAATCCGGTTCACCCAAAATTCCAGAAAATTTTACTCACTTCCGTAAAAGAGTAAACGGCTGCTTTACCCCATTTATTGCAAAATTCCGATTTAATATCTTTTGTGCCTCTTTGTCGCGGCGTAGCGTAGCGAAGACGGAATCCGCGTAATCTGCGATTAGAACTTATCCTTAATCAATCATCACTAATCAATTCTTATTCAGCCCCCGTCAATTCCAAAACAAAAAAACCCTGCACCGTGAAAATCCGCTCAATCCGCGCTGAAGAAGGAACACTGGCTTCAAAGCAAAATCCGTGAAATCCGTGTAATCCGCGGATAAAAAACAAAAAGCCCTGCAAAATAATCCTGCTAATCCTGCAATCCTGTCTAAATCTCCGCGCAACCTGCGCAACTTGTCGCGGCGTAGCTTTAGCGAAGACGGATCTGTGGCAAAAAAAATTCAAAAATCCACTTGACAAAATCACCCCCATTTTCAACCCAAAAAC
>Ga0315537_1001551_pt1 | contig 17939 bp, 14 predicted proteins | sample SalMarSW160270MG_FD_203091 | JGI IMG/M metagenome (GOLD analysis project Ga0315537, IMG submission 203091) | Salt marsh sediment microbial communities from the Plum Island Ecosystem LTER, Massachusetts, United States - Salt Marsh Sediment SW1602-70 ... | reverse complement strand
TCCTCAATCGTAATTTTGAATATGTACTGGCACATCCCACAGTACAGGTGCCACCCGTTCCTGAGAAACACCTGTTGTCCTTGCTTAAGGAGCCACCTGCGCTGGCCCAAGAGACCATCGGTCCCTATCTCATTTCGGCACAACTTCTAGGAAAACGCACAGCCGAACTCCATATGGCCCTGGCCTCAGCACCGGATGACCCGGACTTTGCCCCCGAGCCATTCTCTCTTATTTACCAGAATTCACTCTACCATGCCATGCGGAGCTTTGCTACGCAGACATTGCAACTGCTGCGGGAGCGGCTAAAAGAACTCCCGGAGGAGCTTAGGGAAAATGCTCAACAGGTTCTAGACTCGGAAGAGAGCATCGTTAAACGCTTTCAGTTGCTTCGTAATCGAAAAATTTCGGCGGCACGAATACGTTGCCACGGGGACTACCATCTAGGGCAAGTGCTCTATACGGGCAAGGATTTCGTTATCATTGATTTTGAGGGTGAACCGGCACGCTCTTTGAGCGAACGACGAATCAAGCGTTCACCTCTAAGAGATATTGCTGGTATGATACGTTCATTCCACTATGCTGCCCACAGCGCTCTACTCCACCAAGCCTCGCTGGCTCTTAAACCAGAGGACCTGCCTGCACTTGAACATTGGGCGCAATTCTGGTACGTCTGGGTTTCATCATCTTTCCTTATGTCCTATTTGAACGGCGTTGAACAAGCCCAATTGCTTCCTGATGACCCGGAACAACTGAGGATTCTTCTGGACGCCTATCTCTTAGAAAAGGCTGTCTATGAAATTGGCTATGAGCTAAATAATCGTCCAGACTGGTTAAAGGTGACACTTCAGGGTATATTACAACTATTGAAAGCTGAAGAATGAACATCGACTGTGGAGATATTCTTCGAGATACTTAAGTAACCGGTATATGCGGTTAAGCAAAGTAATTCAAATAGAGATATTATCCAGAGATGACACTAGGAAAAGACAGGAGGGAAAGAATGTCCCCGAAGGATAAGATAGATACTCAGCCAGTGCGCTATGACATAAGCATGCTGACCAATGACGACCTTTTTCTATTTAATGAAGGGTCTCATTATCGACTTTATGAGAAGCTTGGAGCTCATCCTATAACGGTGGATGGGATGGAGGGAACCTATTTCGCCGTGTGGGCACCTGATGCCAAGCAGGTCTCTGTCATAGGTGAGTTTAACAGCTGGGATAAGTCTAGCCATCCCCTGCGTCCAAAAGGGCAATCCGGTATCTGGGAAGGATTTATCCCTGGTGTGGCCAAGGGCACACTCTACAAGTATTACCTCGTCTCCCATCGCCGCGGCTATCATGTGGAGAAAGCCGACCCATTTGCCTTCTGTACTGAAAAGCCTCCCAAAACAGCCTCCATTGCCTGGGACTTGGATTATAGCTGGGGAGACCAGGCATGGATGGAGAAGCGACACTCTCACAATGCCCTCGATGCCCCCATCTCCGTCTACGAGGTACATCTGGGCTCCTGGCAGCGGGTGTCTGAAGAGGGAAATCGCTACCTTAGCTACCGGGAACTGGCTCCCAGGCTGGCTGATTACCTGAATCAGATGGGATTTACCCATGTTGAGTTCCTACCGGTGATGGAGCACCCGTTCTATGGCTCCTGGGGCTATCAGTTAACAGGATACTTTGCTCCGACGAGCCGCTACGGTACCCCCCAGGATTTCATGTACCTTGTTGACTATTTACACCAGCATGACATAGGTGTAATCCTCGACTGGGTACCTTCTCATTTCCCTAACGATGAACACGGACTGGGATATTTCGATGGAACACATCTCTACGAGCACGGTGACCCCAGACAGGGCATTCATCCCGACTGGAACAGTTTTATTTTCAACTATGGTCGGGACGAAGTGAGAAGCTTTCTCCTCAGCAGCGCGCTGTTCTGGCTGGACAAATACCATGCCGATGGGCTACGTGTAGATGCAGTGGCCTCCATGCTCTATCTGGATTATGGCCGTAAAGAGGGTGAATGGATACCTAACAAGTATGGAGGGCGGGAGAACCTGGAAGCTATTGCCTTCTTACGCCGCTTCAATGAAGCGGTTTATCAAGAAATTCCTGGCGTGCAAACTATTGCCGAAGAATCCACTGCCTGGCCCATGGTATCTCGTCCAACTTACCTGGGAGGCCTGGGATTTGGCCTGAAGTGGGACATGGGCTGGATGCATGATACCCTGGAGTACATGACCAAGGATCCCATATATCGTAAACACCATCATAATAACCTGACTTTCCGTTTAATTTATGCCTTCTTCGAAAACTTTATCCTGCCGCTTTCTCATGATGAAGTCGTACATGGCAAGGGTTCACTCTTAGGGAAGATGCCGGGAGACGACTGGCAGAAGTTCGCCAACTTGAGGCTCCTTCTGGGATATATGTATGCCCAGCCCGGGAAAAAGCTCCTATTTATGGGAGGGGAGCTTGGCCAGTGGCGGGAGTGGGCTCACGACGAGAGCCTGGAATGGCACCTCCTTGACTACCCGCCACATTCGGGTCTTAAACGCTGGGTTGAAGACTTAAACCGATTTTATCGGGGACAGTCAGCTCTCTACGAATTGGACTTTGAACAGACAGGCTTTGAATGGATTGACTGCAATGATGTCGAGCACAGCGTGATCAGTCTCATGCGCAAAGGGCGTTCACCAGACGATCTTCTTGTGGTCGTTTGTAACTTCACTCCCACGACCCATTCTAACTATCGAATTGGCGTACCGCAGCCAGGATTCTGGAGAGAGCTATTGAACAGCGACGCCAGGGAATATGGAGGCAGCGGTCAAGGTAATCTGGGTGGAGTGGAAGCAGCGCCAATTCCTCTGCATGGCCGCTCCTATTCCCTGACCTTCACCCTACCACCTCTGGCCATTGTGTTTTTTAAAAGCGGAGAAAAATAGCCGCGAGCCTTACCATCAATAGTCACGCTGCATTTATCGCTGTATTGTCAAAGGTTCCCCTTCTAATTTTTTGCTTTGACAGGTTGCCAAAAACACAGTAAAATTTTAGTAGTCAATCCGACAATATAAAAAACAATTTTAGCCTTTGTGTTGCATTACAAGCAGGTACACACTAGGGCGGAGGTGACGAAGTTGACAAGATTTCCGAGGAAAATACTTACCTCGGAATTACGAGGCATTGGTCACGTTAGCTAATTATGTTCCGGAACACGAAAAATAAGAGACATCCTGGAGGTGGTTATGTCGTCAGTACAAGAACAGAATAAACAGATAGTGCGAGAGTTTTATAATCTCATTATTAACAAGAAGGATTTTGATGCCGCGAAAAAATACATGGGTACCAGATACAAACAACACAATCCCTTAGTCAAAGATGGGCCAGGGGGGCTCCATGAATTTATAACATTCCTGAGAGCGAATTTTCCAGATGCCAAAAGCGAGATCAAATCGGTCTTCGCCGATGGAGATTATGTAATTCTTCATGTTTTATCACACAGAACCCCGAGCCTTAAGCGGGCAATTGTAGAGATATTCAGGCTTGAAAACGGCAAAATAGATGAACATTGGGATGTAATTCAGGAAATACCCGAGACATCAGCAAACCCTAATGGCATGTTTTAGTTAGGATGAAACACATAAACAAAACAATACATGCGGGATCAGACTGGCAATGGACAGTGTGATAACCAATATTTTTGTTAACAACTCATTGGAGCCGATCGCTAACGCTCCGGCTCAACTAATCGTTACCTGCCAATAGTAATGCCTCGTCTCCAGAGAAAACCTTTAAGACAGCAGCCACTCCTTTAACGCAATGATTACCATAATCTTAGCCCTTCTTTCAGCGTAACTACTGAATTTTTTCCAACTTGAGCAGGTTCGTAGAGCTTGCCGCCACTGGCTGCTGTGTTTTTTAAACCCTCATAGTGAGACAAGATGGTTATTTATGGCAGGCCATGTCCTTTCTTTTACTCACAAAGAAGCTTTCCCATCTCCTCGAGGGCAACGGTTAATAAACCTTCTTTCTAATCTCAGCCTATCCTGCCAAAAGGCATTGTTTACTACTATGCCCTATTGTATACTGGTGTAAATAACAATTCCAAGGTAGCAAATCTAGCGTGGATAACCAAAAGCACGGCGAAATCGCCAACTCCTGCATCCCGAACCCGGATGAACCGGATAAGGGACAAGTCAGCGTGAGCTTCCCCAGAGCAAGCGGCATATTATTGCACCCGACCTCACTCCCGGGCCAATTCGGGATAGGAGACTTGGGAAAGGAGGCTTATCAGTTCGCAGATTTTCTAGCCAGCACTGGGCAGCGCCTTTGGCAGATATTGCCATTGGGCCCCACCGGCTACGGCAATTCTCCATACCAGTGCCTTTCTGTCTTTGCTGGAAATCCGCTGCTTATAAGTCTGGAAAGGCTGGTTGAAGATAAGTTCCTGGAGCCTGCTGACTTAGAGAATAGGCCTTCTTTCCCTAAAGAGAGGGTTGACTATGGCTCAGTTATCAAGTTTAAGATGCCCTTGTTGAAAAAGTCCTTTGAGACCTTCCAGAGGAAAGCTGCTCCAGGTGAGCGTGAGCAATTCGAAGGTTTTTGTCAGCAGAACACTTCCTGGCTTGAAACTTACTCCATGTTTATAGCATTGAAAGAGGCTCATGGTCTCGCTGCCTGGAATACCTGGGAGGAAGGCATCCTAAGACGGCAGCCGAAGTCTATCGAACGCTGGAGCAAGAAGCTGGAACACGAGATCCTCTGCCATAAATATCAACAATATCAGTTTTTTAAGCAGTGGTCTGAACTAAAGAAGTATTGTAATGAGCGCGGGATCAGGCTCATCGGTGATATGCCCATATTTATCGCCCTTGATAGCGCTGAGGCCTGGTCGTACCCAGAGATGTTCTATCTGGATACCAGCGGTAAACCAACGGTGGTGGCCGGGGTGCCGCCTGATTACTTCAGCAAGACAGGACAGTTATGGGGGAATCCTCTTTATCGCTGGGATGTAATGGCCAGGGATGGCTATGCATGGTGGATTGAGCAATTCCGGGCAACACATGCCTTGGTGGACATCATCAGGTTGGACCATTTTCGCGGCTTCGAGAAATACTGGGAGGTTCCAGGCACAGATATCATTGCCATGAACGGGCGGTGGGTTCCCGGGCCAGGGATTGAACTCTTTAAAGCCGTGCAGAAGGCATTAGGCACCCTACCCATTATTGCCGAGGACTTAGGAATAATCACACCAGAAGTAGATGCACTTAGAGACCAGCTCGGCTTTCCGGGGATGCGGGTTCTCCAGTTTGCCTTTGACAGTGACCCCAAAGCTGATGATTACAAGCCTCACAATTACCCGCGAAACTGCGTAGTGTACACTGGCACCCACGACAACAATACAACCATCGGCTGGTTCAAGAGTAGCGCAATAGAGGACACCACCCAGAGCAGGGAGGAAAAAAAGAGAGAGAGACAGATTGCCTTGAAGTATCTCGGCACAGATGGACACGAGCTCAATTGGGATTTCATCCGCCTTGCTTTGATGTCTGTCGCCCACACAGCTATCATCCCTATGCAAGATGTTTTGGGATTGGGCAGCGAAGCCAGGATGAATTGTCCAGGTACCACGGAGGGGAACTGGTGTTGGCGTTTTGTGCCTGATATGCTGACCGAAAAAATCAAAGGCAGGCTAAAGGAATTAACCGCACTCTATGGACGGTAATTACAGCTTGATAGTCCCGTACCGGAAGATTTACTAGTTTGAAAAGACTAGCCTACAGTGCAGGTAACTTGATATCTGCAGTTCTTATTTGCTAGAATCTCACTCAGAAAGGAGGCAAGCGGTTCCTGCCTTTTTTCGAGGTTGAATGGGGTTCAGGTGGTCGGAGGTTCAAATCCTCTCACCCGACTTTGAATTGGAAATAAAGTGGTCAAGCCACCTGAGTTGCCCAAATAATATTACATAATAGTAAAAGTATCTCTTGTACCAGCAAAGTGTAAAGCGGAATGGCATCTATAATAATTGTCAGCTTGCCTAAGGAGAAGAACAATGAACGTTCGTGATTATATGAAAAGCCCAGTTTTTACGGTAACTCCCGACACTTTAATAGATACTGCTCTAGAAACGATGCGCGAAAAGCATGTCCGCCGCTTACCTGTTGTAGAAAACGGAAAGTTAGTAGGCCTGGTGACACGGGACAGATTAAGAGGGGCAATACCATCGTTTCCCACACCGTTGACTTTATGGGGGCTTCACTATCAATTGTCTCGGATGAAGGTAAGGGATGTAATGATAACTGATGTCATTGTGGTCCACCCTGACGACACAATTAAAGAAGCACTTACCTTAAGTGAGAAGCATCGAATCGGCACTTTGCCTGTAGTGGATGACAATGGTAGCTTAGTGGGAATTCTTACGAGTACCGATTTGGTTCATGTAGCGGCTAAATTGCTAGATTAGGGTAAGCGAAGAAAATCGTCCCCTTTTTATCGCACGATCATATGCCTAGTCCTCAAGCATGATATTCAGAACACATTTTTATAATAGACTGGGATATTTGCTGTCCAAGATGTCTCGGTAAATTGTAAAGCTTTCATCTTCAGCAATATCTTATTCATATCGGCTGAGTCACCAGTAAAGCAGCACTTGAGGTAAATCAGTCATATAACATAAAATACGGGGATAACCATGTTTTCAGGGACTTATAGAAAATTTATCTGGGCTGGTGCCATCCTGTTAGCCATCATATTGATAGGCACAGTGGGTTACTGGTTCATTGGCGGCAGACAATACTCATTTGTAGACACTCTCTACATGACTATCATCACTATTTCCACAATCGGCTTTGGAGAAATCATTGACCTGTCAGGTAATGTTGCCGGCAGGATATTTACCATATTTATTGCTATTTCCGGAGTTGGTGTCCTGTTATACTTTATTACCAATATTACCGCTCTCGTGGTGGAAGGAAAGCTAACGGAATCATTCAGGAGGAGAAGAATGGAGAAAACAGCCGGTAATTCTAGAGACCACTATATTGTGTGCGGCCTGGGTTCGTTGGGCTTCTACATAGTAAACGAGCTTCACGCCACCAAAAGACCCCTTGTAATCGTAGATGCCGACAAAAAGAATATAGAGCGAGGCCTGGAATTGTTTAGGGACGAGGTCTTTATAGAGGGAGATGCTACTGACAGCGACACCCTCTTAAAGGCCGGCATAGAGAAGGCCAGGGGACTTTTCGCTGTAACTGGAGACGATAACCAGAATCTGGTAGTGAGCCTGACTGCAAAGCAGCTTAATCCCAACCTGAGGGTAGTGGCCCAGTGCAATGAAATCAAAAACAGCCAAAAGATGAGGAAGGCCGGGGCCGATGCTATAGTTTCCCCTAACTCTATTGGCGGATTGAGAATGGCCTCCGAAATGGTAAGACCGACGGTGGTATCGTTTTTAGACACCATGCTGCGGGATAGAGAGAAGAATCTGCGGGTTGAAGAACTGCCCGTGCCCGGCTCATTCATAGGCAAATCTTTATCGGCGTTAAACCTGAAGAGACACACCAATGCCCTGCTGCTGGCCATCAAGACAGGGGAGGACTGGGTTTATAATCCATCAGAAAATTATGTCATTGCGCCTGAAAATACTTTAGTCTTCATGACTACGCCCGAAGGAAGAGAGGAACTGGCTGGATTGCTTAAAGAATAAATGATACAGCCATAAGGTGATTTAAATGATAATAAGATTCCTGGGGACACATAATGCAGAGTCCAAAAACACGAGGCTCGTGTCCTTACTCATTGACGGGGTTTTAGCTGTAGATGCCGGAAGCCTAGTTTCAGAACTGACCTTCCCCGAACAGAAGAAAATAAAAGCTATATTGCTTTCTCACGGCCATTACGACCATATCAGGGCGGTCCCCGCTTTTGCCTTCAATAATTCTGACCGCACTACCGAAGTCATTGCCACACCTCAGGCCCTTGACATTCTCTCATCCCATCTAATTGATGGTGTCGTCTACCCCGAATTCACCAGCGAGGCCTCATTCCTCCAAAAGGCAACCATTAAATTAGTCCCGCTGGAATTTTTCAAGCGGCAAAATATAGTAGGCTACGAGGTCATGGCCGTGCCGGTGCAACATCCTCTTGACGGCGTGGGCTTTGAAATAACTTCAAGCGATGGCAAGACCCTGTTCTATACTGGCGATACCGGTCCCGGGCTTTCTTCTATATGGGGCAAAATATCTCCGCAATTGCTAATATCCGATTTGACTTGGCCTAATAGTCTCGCCAATGCAGCTAAAGACGCAGGTCACCTTTGTCCTGAGATGCTCAAGGAGGAGTTGATTGAGTTCCGTCGAGTAAAGGGTTATCTGCCCAAGGTGGTTGTAATTCACTTAAGCCCCCAGCATGAGCCCGAAATAGAGAAAGAAGTCAGAGAAGTATCCAAATCGCTGGGGATATCGATTGATATCGCCCACGAGGGTGAGGAGCTTATCCTGTAGTAGAAATATGCAGTTATCCGCGGGCTGTTTGAGAATAAAGGCGACCTTTAGTAGCGGCTATTTCTCTTAATCCTGGGCCTCTGTCCAGTAACCAAAGGCCGATCCAAGCTTGTCCTGCAATTTTCTGGTCTTGATGAAAGCTTCAAAAAAAGTCTTGCAGTCATCAAGCATTGTCTGGGCATACACTATGGCTTTGGGCAAGTCTTCATCGGGTGTACTGGATGCTCTGCCATGACCGGGGTAAATCTGCTTAACCTTCAGATTACTCAAACGCCGGACCGAATTCACATAGTCGCTGACATTACCGCCCACAGCTATCTCGGACAGAGTGCCTCCAGCAAACACTGTATCGCCGGTAAAGAGCAGTCCCGCTCTTGGCTCATATAGGCAGATGCAACCCGAGGTGTGCCCAGGCGTATGTATTACCTGAAGTTCATAATTTCCAAGGTCAATTATAGAGCCGTCCTCCAGCCAGACATCTACCCAGAAGGGTTTACTAGGTTTATCACGGTATTTGCTGAAGGTAACAAATTCGTCCTGTAACTCCAGTTTGTTGGCCGCTAAACGGTGTGCTGCTATTACCGCAGTCCGGTGGAAAAAGGCAGTAGCACCAATATGGTCGTAATGTTCATGCGTCAATATAATCAGATTTACGTCCTTTACATGCAGGCCTAATTCAGAAAGCCGACGTTTTAAAACGGGGAATTTGCCGGCAACCCCGGTATCAATAAGAACATTCTTGGTATTGCCCTTGATAAGATAGACATGGCTTCCGGGCTTTTCGCCACGAAGTTGGTAGATTCCCGGCACCAGTTCAATTACCTTGGATGGCTCTGGGTGCACTTCAGCCTTAGTCGGCACCCGAGGGCTACGTGGCTTCTCTTTCACTGTGAGGCTCCTTCAGGGGATAATCGTTTATCCATATCTCGTAGTCTTCTACACAAAGTGTGCATGAGACTGAGGGCGAATTCTGGTTGTTGTCGCACCATAAACAGGAATCTAGCCCTATCTATGATAATTAACTGGGTGTCGTCATCAACAGCCGAGGCAGTAGCTGAACGCGGGGAGTCATCCACAAGAGCCATCTCACCGAAAAAATCACCGGGATTCAGAACAACCAGCGGGACCTGCTGAGTTTCGTTCTGCCGAACCGAGAGCAGCACCCTCCCACTATGAATGAGATACATTTCACTGCCGGTGCTTCCTTCTTCGAAGATGACCTCGGATTTCCGGTACTTTTGCCGGAATTTGGGTAAGGCTGCAGCCTCGTCTACTCTGTCCTCCGTCATAGTCATATCCTGTTCAACACTACGAGAAAGGTTACTTCTGCTTCGCTAGATTCCTTTCGCTCCCGAGATAAAACACTATTGACACGCCGCCTGTACCAAAGTACAATATATCGTTTCCTATCATTAGAATCATCCCATCAGTAGCCCAAAATTCAAAGTTAGGTGCGAGAAATTATAAGTTGTCTATCAAAACAAGTAAAGCATTGTACATAAACAGTAGATATCCTCAAAAGCCTATGTTGCTGGTAAAAACCTCCCGGCACTTATACGGTACCTACTATGAGTAAGAATAAGAAACTGTTGCTAATAGTTATCGTAGCTATACTTGCGGTGTCTATTCCCGTGACCCTAGTCTTACTTCACCAGGGACAGGAGCCGTCAGACGGAGGGCCAGCAGAAGTGCCATCGGATACGCCCACAGACGAGCCTGAAGTTCCACCCACCACCCCTTCTACGACGCTGGCTATAGTGTCAGCAGCCGCGGGGAATGTATCGGTGATGAACGGCGGTACGGACAGCTGGACGGGAGCGCAAGTCGGGATGTCTTTGGAAACCGGGGATAGTGTAAAGACGGGTGATAGTTCCAGCGCTGACATCACCTTCCTTGATGGCAGCACCATCCAGTTAGAGGCTAATACGGAGATCGAAATTGTTTCGCTCGAGATCTCCACCGATACCGGCTCCAAAACCATCAGGCTTAAACAGGTAATAGGGGATACCCTAAGCCGTGTGGAAAAGCTTGTCGACTCGGCATCTAGCTACGAAGTTGAAACACCGGCTTGTGTGGCGGCGGTGAGGGGTAGTGTCATGCTGGTTAATGTCATCGAAGATGGCACAACCTGGGTAACTAATCAGGAAGGGGATATATGGGTCATTGTGGATGGTGTGGAACTGCAGGTCCCTGAGGGTCGAAAATGCATTATTATATCCGGTCAGCTGCCAAAGCTCGTACCGTTAAGTGGTGGCGGCGGGGGCGGTGGAGGTTTTTCACCGAACCCCGATATTACAATAACCAAGGAGCCTAACGTGCCGCAGGTCCATGAAGGCGATACCGTCGCCTATACCTATACCGTTACCAACCCCGGCAATGTACCATTATCAAGCGTGTCAGTTACTGATAACAGGATTGGGATTGTTCTCTACCAGAGCGGTGATACTGATAGCGATGGCAGACTTGACACGGATGAGACCTGGATATTTACCGCAACATATAACATAACTGCCGACGACGATGTTAGCCCCCTGGTCAACACTGCTGAGGCTCAAGGTAGTTATGCCGGGGTCGGGACAATAATCGCCTGGACGACCGCCAGTGTTGATATCCTGCGACCGGCCATTACTCTAAATAAGACAGCCGACCCGGTAGAGGCCAATGAAGGCGATACCATCACCTATACCTATGCCGTTACCAACCCTGGTAACACCCCACTGTCCAATGTCTCAGTAGTTGATGATAAGGCTGGGGATGCTGCCTACCAGGATGGCGATGCCAATGAGGACGGCAATCTTGACACCGATGAGACCTGGGTATTTACCGCAACCTATACCATAACCGCCGCCGACGATAGCCCGCTGGTCAATATCGCTACTGCATCCGGCACCGATGCCCTGTCCCTGCCGGTAGAGTCTGAAGATAGCGCCAGTGTTGAGATACTGCAACCGGGCATGGTGACTGCTTATATTGGCTATGAGGACCAGGAAGGCGGTGATTTCGACTACAATGACTTCGGCATGAACATGTTCATTGAGGAAGTCTACGTTAACGGTTGCCTCACAAAGATTAACATGGAGTTCGAGTCGGTGGTTAACATAGTCGGCGGCAGTCAAGAGATTCATATCCGGAGACAACTGTCTGGCAGCACATCCTACAACTACATAATAACAAGAAGCACACCAGGTCCATGGCCAGTGACACCGGTAGTGCCTCCATTAGGTTGGGGCAGCTTCGATATAATTCTCTTTGATACTTCCTATGTCTGGTCAGGGGCTAAAGTCACAATACAAATCGAAATCACCGGCGGCTGTGAGCTATATGACCCAGCACCAGAACCACCAAGGGATGATCTCGCCCCTGTCTGGGCTTATTATGACCCCTATATGAACGACCGTACGACCGCCACCAAGCGCCACATTGAAGACTGGCAGCCGGCTGTTGAACCATTACCAATTGAAGAGGAATACAATGTCCCTTATATACTGGTTGTTCCTGTGACTGACTGGGAAGCACCAGCGGAAGGTCAATGTATTACGGATTTATACCCATACTTCGATAACTACTACGCCACAGGGTCGCCAGATGATTGGTACGAATAAAAGCTTCTGATTAGCCCGATTATGCACTCACTCCAGACCCGCGACAAGAAATACATATTCAGAGGTTAATAAAGATAGTCAACCCTGCACCCAGCCGTAGAACAACCAGACGCAAGCGCAAGCGCCTTTATCATGCTTTAGTGCTCATAGGGGTGGGCTGCCTCTTCACGCTTGTGGCTTTACTGGTTCAACCGTTCTATAGCATCGATCTGTGGGTTTCCGACCAGCTTTTCCTCTCTGAACCCCCTTCTCCTAATATCGTTATCGCCGGTATCGACGACAATACTCTTGAAACTTACGGTCTGTGGACAGAGTGGCCACGCAGTCTCCATGCCCAGGCTGTCGACAACCTGAGCCAGGCTGGAGCCAAAGTAATCGGTTTCGATGTCATCTTCGTCGACAACTCCACCGATGATGAAATGCTGGCGACAGCAATTGCCGGGGCAGACAATGTTGTCCTCGCCGCCGTGGGCACTCAATCCGTCTCCCAGCCCGGCGCTGAGATTACCTACGAGAATTTCCTGCTGCCCGTAGATTCTCTAGAGCAAGCCGCCAGCAGCATCGGACATGCCAATGTGGTCCCCGATGGCGATGGCACGGTGAGGCGGCTGCCGTTGATTGCTAAGTCAAGCTCAGGGCAAGTCTATCCCTCATTGACCCTAGCTGTGATTCAAAGGCTATTCTACTCCACGCCTCTACCGCAAGAATATCCACTCGAAAATGGCGCCATTAACCTGTTCTCCCGTGATATTCCGGTTGATACCTCATACCGTCTACGCATAAACTTCGCCGCCGATAATGATGAACGACCTTACGTCTCCTACGGTGATGTTATCAGCGGCAACTTCGACCAGTCACTGGTCAATAACAAGATAGTGTTGATCGGGATGACCGCTACCGGCGAGCCCGATACCTGGGCCACCCCCACCTCAGCCGGCAAGGTTCCCGGAGTTTTCATACACGCCGGTGCCATGGATACCATTCTTACACAGCGTTTCTTAAGAGAGCCCGGCATTATCACCACGCTAATGATTATGCTGCTGCTGGTTGCCATCACTGCCTTTGCCTTGCCCCGCTTCGGCACCCGGCACTGGACGGATATAGCTAAGGGGCTGGGACTAACCATAGGCTTATTTGTTGCTGTCCTGGTAGCCGGCTTCCTGGCTTTCGACAGAGGATACATCCTGGATATATTTTATCCCTTGTTGTTGCTACCAATAGTCTATGTCGGTAACATTATTTACATAGTCGTTACTGAACAGTCTGATAAACGGTTTGTCAAGGAGCTTTTTGGCCGCTATATTTCGCCTCAGATAGCAAACGAAATAGTCAGCCGGGCTGATGCCGGGGAACTTCGCCTCGGAGGCGAACAAAGGGAGGTCAGCGTGCTCTTTGCCGATATCCGCAACTTCACTACGATAAGTGAGCAGTTGGCTCCTGAAGCTATAGTAACAATGCTTAATACTTACTTATCGGTTATAGCCGATGCCGTAGTAAAGCATAACGGTATAGTTAACAAGTTTGCCGGCGATAGTATCATGGCAGTATGGAACGCGCCGCAATTTCAGCCGGAGCACGCATTGCTGGCAGTGAAGGCAGCCTGGGAGGCACAGCAGAAAGTTGCAGAATTAAAGCAAAGCGATAGCCAGTTGTTCCCGGTGCAATTCGGCATTGGCATCAACACCGGTGAAGCCCTGGCCGGCAATGTAGGCTCGGCCGGACGCACTGAATACACCGTCATCGGAGATTCCGTTAACACTGCTTCACGCATTTGTAGCAGTACCAAAGGCGGGGAAGTCTGGATTGGTGCTGAGACGTATAATCAAACAAAGGACTATATAGAAACCGAGAAACTCGAGCCAAAGAGTCTTAAGGGAAAGGCAGCACCCGTCGCAGTATATCGAGTAACTGCGTGGCGCCCTGCGACTAATGAAAATAAAAGCAGCGCCCCACCCTCCTGATGTCCACCCTTGCCTTTAAGGAAAGTCTCCCGGATAAACTCTCCAGGTCAACAGGCTTGGCTTATATTTTCACCGCCATCGGTGCACTTGTTTCAAAGCCAGACGCAGCCGCTCACAGAATTCAGAGAACTCTTAGTCAACCCCTATCATCACGTTAGATGCCTTGATGATGGCATAGACATTTTGACCTGATTTTAGCCCCAGTCTTTCGGCGGATATCTTGGTGATTATGGATACTATCTCAGTTCCTCCCGGCAACTCGACGATTACCTCGTCGCTTACAGCTCCAGTAGTGACCTTTTTCACTTTTCCCTTCAGAACGTTACGAGCGCTGACCTTCATAGTACACCTCCCTTAAACTTATTTAAGCTAGGCTGGATCTCTGTAACACAAAAATTATATCATGTTGACTTGAAGCAGTACCTGCATCCGGTGTATCGTAGCCACCGAGCAACCAAAAGTCGGGAAACAGCAAGCGTGTTCACTTACGTTTCTTGAGCGTAATCCTCATCCAGATATCTGTCAGCGCCATCTGGTAGCTGCCTTTGAATGCCGTTTGCTCCAGCATGTCCTTAATCACGGTCCGGTATTCTTCCATGCTGAAACCATGTAGTGTAGAGACTCCACGTCCGAGCTGCCCAACCAGGAACCCGTATTTCTCAGTCATTTTTTTTCTATCAGCCCGGGTTTTGAAAACCTCAGGACATCCATCGTATATCCAGGCTTCCTTGCCGGGTTTTAGAACACGATAGCACTCGTCAAATATAATGCGTGGTGTCTTCCAGTGGTGCGAAGCGCCCGTACTAACCACAAGGTCTATCGAGTTATCCTTGAAAGGGAGTCTGGCTGCATTGCCGAACACGAATCGGGCATTATCAACGCCTTTGGCATGGCCTCTGGCAATCTTGACCATCTGCCTGCTGAGATCGATGCCATATACCTGCAGCCTAGGTGCCCTCCTGGCAATCTCTATTGACAAATAGCCTGTCCCCGAACCTAAATCAAGGATAGTCCCGTTTCCCATCTTTTCCGCTATATAACTAGCTATCTTTGTTTCAGGCTTTCGAAGAACTTTTGTCACCGTCGCATTGTAGAATATGGCACCCGGGGTTGGTATTGCTTCAGGCTTCCTCAGTAAGTCCTTGATGAATCTTGTTAGAGACATGAGCACTCCTCTAGCGAGATGTTGCTGAAACCATAACCTCCCCAAGCCGAACTAAGCCAAAGGAAGATTATAATCCACTCCAAGAAAGGAGACAAACGGCCTCCACCTTTTTCACAAGCTACACGGGGTTCAAATGATTAGAGGTTCAAATCTTCTCACCCTATGCTTGAATTGGAAATAAAATGGCCAGGCCGCCTTAGTGGCCCAAACTCATAAAGAGCCCTCGGGAATCAGCCGGATAATGACCTCTCCCATCTTATTTTTATAGCCTCCAAAATGTCATAAATATTTAATTACTTTCTATTAATTGTTATGACTTTTTGATTGATTTTTCAGTAAGCTTTTATATTAGGGAAGGAGATAGATTCAAGCCAAAATGTCTGTAAATTAAATAGTTGAAGGAAGAGAAAATAAGGAGGTGCAAAATGAGTGAATTCGTAGAAGTTCCTGGAGGTAATGAACTCCAAAGCGGACAAATGAAGATGTTCAAGCTGGGCGACCACGAGATTCTTCTGGCACGGGTCGGTGACACCTTTTATGCTGCTGACAACCGTTGTCCTCATATGGGAGGGGACCTATCCGGAGGGAAGCTGGAAAAGACCATCATCACCTGCCCGCGTCATCATTCTCAGTTCGACCTCAGTGACGGTCATGTGGTCAGGTGGACGGATTGGTCCGGCTTCAAACTATCCATGGCCAAAATGATGAAATCACCCAGGCCGGTCAAAACATACCAGGTAAAGGCCGAGGAGGGCAAAGTCATGGTGGAGGTCGAAAAGGCATCCTTAGTAACAGCATAGAGTAAGCTCTTACATTACAACATAATGTCGATTCCTCCATCATAGATTTTATGACTGCAGGCAATCATGGACGAACAAATAAGCATCCTGGGCTTCGCCGGGAGTCTACGCCAACATTCGTATAACCGGGCACTGCTGCGGGTGGCTCTTGAACTCGTGCCGGATGGCGCAAAACTCGAAGTATTCGAACTCGATGGCATCCCTCCCTTTAATCAGGATTCGGAGTCTTCGCCACCGGAAACGGTGAAGGAATTTAAGACAAAAATAAAGGCGGCTGACGCACTATTAATCGCTACGCCTGAATACAATTATTCCATACCGGGTGTTTTGAAGAATGCCATCGACTGGGCTTCAAGACCCTACGGAGATAATGCGTTCGAAGGTAAACCCGTTGCCATAATGAGCGCATCGACAGGTATGTTGGGAGGAGCCCGAGCGCAGTATCACCTTCGGCAGTCGTTTGTCTTTCTCAATATGTACCCGGTGAATAAGCCGGAGGTGCTTGTCACCTTTGCTCCTGAGAAATTTGATGATAAAGGGAGGCTGCTTGACGAGAAAACAAAGAAACTAATCAGAGAGCTGCTTGATAATCTGGTTGCATGGGCGAGAAGGCTGAAAAAAGTCTGAACCAGCATGATCTCTGGCTCAAGCATATTTAGTATTAGCAATAAAGAAGGCGCGAGAAAATGAAAGTTTTTGCGCTGTAGAGCCGGTACATGAGCGCATACTATCAACTCCTTCAGGTAATGCTAAATGAAACCATCTCCAAAATGTTATAATTTTGTAACTACTCGTGAGTTAATTTTATGACTATTTAAGCCCCCACCTGTTAAATTTCATTGAGCTTCTGGTAATTCACCCGAAGTTAACGACGACATGTATATTGCTCGGAGGAGTGCAAGATGTTAAGAGGCGGCATACCTATCGGCAAGGCATTTGGTATATCACTGAGGCTTCATTATTCCTGGTTCTTCATTTTCGCACTGGTGACCTGGGCACTGGCAGGCAGCTATTTCCCGTCTACCTACCCGACCTGGAGCTTGTCTGTCAGAATAGCCGCCGGTCTGATAACCAGCGTCTTATTCTTTGGCTCGGTCCTGGCCCACGAACTAATGCATAGCATAGTTTCTCAACGGCAGGGCGTACCGGTCCAGTCCATAACCCTCTTCTTCCTTGGCGGTGTTTCTCAAATTACCAGTGAACCCAAGCAACCTAAGGACGAATTCCGTATGGCCATCATCGGCCCTTTAAGCAGTCTGGTAATCGGGGGTATATTTTTTGGTATTTACTTCGGATTGCGCCATGTAGACACCTTCGCAGTCCAGTTTATCACGGCTATTGCGTTCTGGCTGGGATACATTAATGTGTTTCTGGGCGTCTTCAACCTTATTCCCGGTTTCCCTCTCGATGGCGGGCGCGTCTTAAGGTCATTAATATGGTGGCGCAGCGGTAACCTGAAAAGCGCCACGAGAATAGCTTCAACTATTGGAAGGGCGGTAGGCTTTATCTTAATCTTTGGAGGTATCTGGTTCATCTTCACAGGTAACTGGATTAACGGTATCTTGCTGGCGTTGATTGGCTGGTTTCTGGAGAGTGCTGCTGTTGGTAGCTATCAGCAGCTTCTCATGCAGGAAATGCTCAAAGGCCACGTAGCCAGCGAAGTAATGTCCCGTGACTGTGCCGTAATTCCTCCGGATACTACTATTGACCAGCTTGTGCATGGAAATGTCCTGGCCTCCGGACGCCGTTGTTTCCCTGTAGTTTCCGACTCACAAATCATGGGCATGGTGACATTGCATAACATAAAGGCGGTACCTCGAGAGCAATGGAGCACGGAGACCGTCAAAGAAGCGATGATACCGTTTGACAAACTCAAGTGGGTGCGGCCGGATGAAGAACTTTCCTCCGTACTCC
>Ga0315537_1001549_pt1 | contig 17965 bp, 26 predicted proteins | sample SalMarSW160270MG_FD_203091 | JGI IMG/M metagenome (GOLD analysis project Ga0315537, IMG submission 203091) | Salt marsh sediment microbial communities from the Plum Island Ecosystem LTER, Massachusetts, United States - Salt Marsh Sediment SW1602-70 ... | reverse complement strand
ATATCAGGTTCAACCTTCTTTTGGTCATTCATTTGCATCTCGCTTCTTTTTACCCAAAATTGTACTATTCTTGATAAAATCAACTTCTTTTATATAATAACCCTGTACTTTCTTATTTTCACCAAAAATTGAATACACTTCAATAGTTCCATGGTTATCTATAATGTTAGAGGCTTCTTCGACTACGATTTTATCTTTGCCTCCCTCTTTCAAATAAACTTTAGAAAGACACATTTTTAATCTCCTTTAATAAAATTTTTCTTTTATAAATTTAATGTTAAAACATTTTTTATTTTCTTTAAAAATATTTTAGTCTATATATTTGTTAATGAATACTATGATGATATCTTTTTTGCTTTTAACAATCTTATATATTTCTTAAAAAAGAGATTTTCTTCAAAATAGCTAAATCCCTCCCCGGCCAGTATCTTTTTCCAATCTTTTTCAATAAAATCAAAAGCATAAGGACATTCCGCAAACTTAAAAGGAATCTTTAAATAAAAAGGCATTTCTTTTAATGAGAACTCATTGTAATCCAATATAAAGAATTCACCATTCTTTTTTAACGCCTTAAAGGCATTCCTGGTAATCTGCTTCCTTGCCTCTTGGGGAAATCCATGTAAAACAAAAGAGATAAAAGCTTTGTCAAAATACATTTCATAGTCTAAGTCTTGGTCAATCCTCTTATAGATAATTTTAGCATTGGAGAACCCACCACAATTTTTATTAAATTGGACAATCATCTCTTCAGAAATATCAAGCCCTACCAATTCTCCTTTTGTAGAAAGTTGCTTCATCATCAAACAGCCATTCCTACCCGTTCCTGCGCCTAAATCAATGATTTTATGATTTGGTTTAATTTTCATAAGCAAAATTATTTTTTGAATAAAAAAAGAATACCTGCCCAGTGTTATAAAATTCATTAATGTATCGTAATATTTTGCTGCAATCCCGCTAATTTCAACCTTTGATTCTGGATAATAATTACTCATTACTAAATTCCTCTCGCCAGTCTTAATTTATAATATGCTTTTTTTCATAACATAGATCTCTTCTCATTTAAAAATAATTTATTTATTCCTGGAATAATAAAAATTAAAAGAACTATAATTAAGAAATCAGTTCTATTTCTGGTTCCAGGATGACATTAGCTTTTACAGAATTTGAGACAAAACAACTCTCTTTAGAAATTTTTAGCAAATTTTCTGCTACTCCTATATCTCCTTTAGATCCAACTGTTATCTTTGGTTTAATTGTTATCCTGGAAAATAGATATTTCATTTCAACCAGCTCAATAATTCCCTCAGAAGAGCTTTCATAACTTATAAATTTGAACCCTCGTTTTCCAGCATAATAGGAAAATGTTGTCATAATACAGGCATTAACTGATGCTACTAATAATTCCTCAGGTGTCCAGACCCCTGGTTTACCACCAAATTCGACTGGAGTTGATAATTCAATAGAAGGTTTATTTCCGGATTCAATAATACCTTCTCCTTTTCCGGTCAACTTTATGTTGGTTCTATATATAAATCTTTTGCCTTTGACTTTTACTTTATAATCATTCATTTTTTGCTCCTATAAATTTTTAATATTCTAACTGTTTCCTTATTAACCTAAAATTTGCTCATCTACATAAAAGAGATTTAATAAACAGGATAAAATAAAATTTAAGATCCTAATTGAGTGTAGTTACATTTTTAATGACTTACAGTTTCATGCCTAACGTAACTTTATTTGTTTAAGTTTTTTTCTTCTACTGTTAAGTTCTTCTTCTAAATCCTCTATTTCTTGAATCATCTCAGGCCTAATAGAATGAGCTGGAAGATTTGATTCTTTTTCTCTTATTTTGCTTTCCAATATCCTTATTTCAGCTTCTAATTTTCCAATCTTTTTAAAAGAATCCATTATCTTACTTCACCTCTTATATCCTTTATCATAAAAAAGTTTGTTCTATTTAAAATTATTTAAATAGAATCAACTTCTACATATTTAGCAAAAATATCTGCAGCAGGAATTAAAAGGTATTTCTCTCCTTCATACTTTATCTCCGTACCAGAATATTCTTTATAAATTACACGATCACCAATAGTTATTTCTTCTGAAGCTCCTGTGGCTATGCCAACAACTTCTCCTTCTTTAGGTTTTTCTTTAGCAGTATCAGGTATGATTATCCCCCCTGCTGTTTTTTCTTCTGCCTCTGTAGCCAATTTTATTAAAACATAGTTATTTATTGGCTGAATCTTTTTCATAAAATAGTCCTTTCTTTTTTTGATTTACATGTTTTTCTTATATCTTATCCCTTTTTTATTCCTAAAATAGCATCCAATTTTGCTTTATCAAATCCAACTACAATCCTACCATCTATTTCTGTTTGAGGGATACTCATTTGCCCACTTCTCCTTACTAAATCCTGGCCAGCTTTTACATCACGGGATATATCTACTTCTCTAAAAAAGATATGATTCTTTTTAAGATAAGATTTTACTGCTCCACACCAGGCACAAGTAGATGAGGTATAAACAACAACTCTATGCTGCTTTTCTCCCTCTTTTCTTGATGATATAGATATATGAGTATCATATAACAACATTTCATAATAATGTTTATCATGAACACCATATATAATATTAGAAGTTTTTCCATTTTTAAGAACCAGAACTGCAGGAACCATATTTATTCCATAAATGGGATGTATATCCTTTACCTTTGAAGCATTTACTCCGAATATGGGAACTTTTGGATTCTCCTTTTTAACCATTTTTAATATATCAAATGCTTTTTTACTTTTTTCGGAAGAATCAGCATAAAAAATAATAATTATAAAATCATTATTTTCTTTTTTTAACTTATCTAAATGAATTTTGTTTTTTATTTTCTCTATCATAATATCTTTACTATTTTTTCTGTAAACTAACTTTCAAGCAGTTTATTTCTTATATCTTCAATTCTAAGGCCCTTTATTGAATCGACTAAAGTGACCCAAGTTCATCTAATGTTTTTTCAGCGATTATTTTCTCACTTTTAAAGTGTTTTATCATTCTATTAAGACATTTTTGTCTCTCATTTTCATCCTTAAGATATTTTTCACAAGCATCCATAAATCTTTTTGTTTCCATTACATTTGCTTTTATTTTATCTGGTATTTTTTCGCTGCCGTGCCTTACTGCATCTTAGGGGCAAACATCATGGCATCTTCCACAACGGATACAGCCAATCATATCTATTTCAGCCTTTTCATCTTTTATAAATATGGTATCTACCGGACATTCTTCTACGCAAATCCCACAACTCACACATTTGTCCTTATCTACCCATGGCATTTTACTACCTCCTGTAATATAAACTTATACTAATTTAAACACACAAATTATTTAGAATTTTTTAGCTCTCTACTTCTTTCCATCCTTCTCCAGCTTGCTTATTCTTTCTTCTATATCATCAAGCTGCTTTCTAATAGAATCTGCCTGTTGCTTGAGCATAATTCTTTCCTGTTTAGTATCCATCTTTTGATTGTGGTATATAGTACTATAATAATTATATTCAGCTTCTGTTCCTGACCGGGCGGGTGTAACACTCTTATATCTACTTCCTCTGGGAAAACTTATAGCATGATACCGATTTCTATATCCTCTACTTCTACCAAATCTGCCAACAAAGTCTCTTGCTCTATTATATTCAGATGAAACCTTTTCTTCATCACCAACTTTTTTCCCCATAATATTACATACCTTCTTAGCTATTTCATGTCCACCGCTAACACAGCCATAACAAGGTGCTTCTCCTTTAAATACCGCTCTTGCAAATTCTCCACATGTTCTATATCCACAGCGCCTGTCATTTAGTTTTGGTAAAACTTCATAAATTTTCTTGACTTTCCCTTTTATATCTTTCTCAATCATCTAAAGTCATCTTCTTTTTATTTCTACAATATTTTTAATTCATATTTTATTTCTACCTTATTTTCTCTAAGAGAAGTTTCTTTAATCGATTAAGAGAAATTTTATAAGATTGAATCTGAATGCCCATCCAGTCTGAAAATTCCAGAATTTTTTCAGGATTGTCCGCACTGTATTTTTCCCAGAAATCGATACCGTCCAGCAGGATAGCTCCTCCGGTATGCTTCGGAAAATTTTCATTGGCCATTGCTTTATCCCAATTCTGAAAGACATCATGCCGATATAATATCCATCCAGGACTAAGCCACCACACTTTTTTCTCACCGGTTATCTCAATTGCTGTTTTCTCTCTTTGTTTTTTACTGGTTAACATATCTATACAGTGGCTTGCATTTATTCTTTGAGCTTTATTTGCTTGACTTTTAATTATTTTGTCTATAGTTTTATTTGGTTCTTTAATATTTATGTAGCAGTATTTTCCACCATAGATCACTATTATTTTGTCAGAGTATTTTTTGGCAAGGTTTATTTTTTCAATAAGTTGTCTTTCTAACTCTATTGGGACTTCGTGTCTTCCCGGTTTTGTAAATATAATCTTTACAGCATCTAAGAAATCATTCTTTTTTAGATAATTTAGTTCTGGAGAAAGGGTTCCACAGGCTACAATGACATGATTTTTAAAAGATTTCTTTTTCATTTATTTGTAATAGAACCTTTCATTATTATGAACCTTAAACTTGATTTTTTCCTGTTGTAATAATTGTCTTAGGTACTTGATCACTTCATTTTAAAACTTCAAGGGAGAATCCAGATCTTCTTGGTAGTACTATCCCATAAAATATGCTCATTTATTTTCCCCTTATAAATATTTTTTGAAAAAACCTCTATATCATATACTCTCTCTTAAGTTGTATTACTTTTTTCAGTATAAATAATCGGATTTAATTTCTGGTAGTTTATTTTCCTGACATCGTCAATTATGTTTCCCTCTATACGGGTCTTTACAATTTATCCAATAAATAAATTACTTGATTCTATGGAATAGATATATTTTAGCTTGCATTCCATATTTGTAGGACAATCGCTATCCTTTGTATTTGTTTTCAGATACTTTTTTAAATGAGCAATAGGATTATTTATTTTTCACTGGTTTTTACTTTATTTGATCCCTCCTTCTAATTCTGTTAATGCTCGGAATAACTTCTCGTTAGCTTTCTCTAACTCTTGCGCTGCCTTAAATGCATTATTATAGATTGAATTGCCTTCAAAGTTATTATATTTCTCAATCCATTTACCAAATTTCTCAGCGTACTTTTTGTTGTTCTCAACCCAAGAACTTAAGATTGTCTTAAGCCTTCCTATTTCATCAATTGGGAACATCTTGAGAATATCTTCAACCATAGTCCGAATTGTATTTTCCGGTACTGCGCCCAGGATTTCATCTACCTTCTCCCTCCTGTTGAAGAACATCTGCATCGGTATACTCATAATCTGATATTTCATTGCTGTCTGTTGGTTTTGATCTACATCCATCTTGCAGAACTTAAACCTTCCCTCGTATTCCTCTGAAAGCTTATCATATATCGGTGAAACCATCCTGCAGGGGCCGCACCATGGTGCCCAGAAATCAATTTCTGTGGGAAGATCGGATCTCAGAACTTCCTCCTCAAAATTTTGATCCGTAACTTCTATTACTTTGCTCATAATGCCTCCTTCTAATTGGCTATTGGTGTAGAAATGTATCATACCTTTCTGAAATTCAGGATTCTGCGCGTTTCAAGATCTTTATTATCCTTGGTAAGTGTCTCTAAAATCTCCTTTACTAAGCAAAAATTTGCATTCTTTATCTCATTTTCAGCCTCATACTTCATTAAGTTTGACCAGACTGAAATAGAAAGTAAGGCCGATGGTTTCATTATTCTGTAAATTTCATCCAAAAGTCTTTTTCTATCATCTGCATGTGAGTAATAGAAGGAATGAAAAACATCAAAAAGAAAAACTACATCTACAGAATCATCAGTCAATTTGATTTCCAGTCATTCCATTGTTTTTATCTTTTCTACATTTCTCAAGCTCTCATACCTTGCTTTTTGTATCAGCTTATCCAATACTTCCTTGTCCTTATCTAAGGCATACACTCTTCCCTACACCCCAACTATTTTGGTGGTCGGGATATACCCTATAGCCACAACCAAAATCCAATATAGTCTGACCTCCTTTAATTCTTATCTGTCTTGACGCTTTAAAAATTTGTGATTCAAGTTCCATTGCCTTGTTCTTGAATAAACTTAAAGGTGGTCATAGCAGCAGTAACACCATCCCCAACTGCAGTAGCGATCTGACGGGCTGAGTTCTTGCGGATGTCGCCTGCAGCAAAAATACCGATAGCTGAGGTAGCCATTGTCTCGTCGGTGATTATGTAACCATTATTATCAAGTTCAAGTATATTAGAAAAGATACGGCTATTGGGTATGAGCCCTGCAGCAATAAAAACGCCATCTACTTTTAAGGTAGACCTTTGACCTGTTTTCACATTATATAGTGTTAACCCGCTAAGAATTTTCTCTCCCAGAATCTCATCAACCGCAGTGTTCCATATGAATTCTAACTTTGGATGGGTAAGAGCTCGCTGTTGAAGAAATTTTCCTGCCCGAAGTTGATCTCTTCGATGTATTACATAGACCTTGTTGGCGTGTTGAATCAACTCAAGGGCATCGGTAATAGCAGTATCACCACCACCTACTACAGCTACATTTCGGCCGCGATAGAATAGACCATCACAAGTTGCGCAATAAGAGACGCCATATCCAGATAATCTTTTCTCACCAGCAACATCCAACTTGCGGTACTCTGAACCAGCAGCAATAATGATTGACTTAGTTTGAATGCTGCCTTCAGTGGTAGAGACTTTATAAATGTTTCCAGGCTTGGCTTCAGTTACCTCAGTAGTAATAGTTTCAAGGTTATGTTTAGTTACCTGCTGGTACATATACTCACATAGCTCTGCTCCCGAAATTCCTTCAGGAAAACCTGGGTAGTTTTCCACTAGCCTAGCATTTATTATTTGGCCTCCGAAAACACCTCGTTCTATTAAGACACTCTTAAGACCTGCTCGTGCTGTGTACAAACCGGCTGCAAGTCCTGCTGGTCCACCACCAATGATGACCACATCATAATCACTCATAATTCCTACGGCTGCTTTTAGCCAAACCCCCTCTACACTCGCTTTGTTTCTTACTCAACTCGGACACCTTTTCAATGTCGTCGTATTAATGGTTATCACACTAATAACAAACTTTATTCACATCAACTAACTTTGTTGCAATTTTACCAGCTACAATTATCATGAATCTGTGCTTATACATTTATCTGTAATTTTTTAAACCATTTAGTTTTTTCCCCATTTTCTTTAAATCGGTATAACGTCGTTTCATCTTTTATATGCTATGAGGTTGACCAAGTTAATCTATATCCTCTTTACCCTCACACTCTGGACAGTAACCCTCAAGGTATAACTCTGCTTTGGTTACATTGAACCTGTGTTTCCTTTGAACCGCCTCGATCATTTTCTTAAAGTGGGGATTTTGAAACTTGATGACTTTGCTACATTCCCGACAGACAAAGTAATAATTCTCGGGCGATTTTTTAATCTCGTAATAGCTCCGATCCTGTCCCAACCTCATTTGGTTAACCAGACCCAGTTCCTTAAACAGATTAAGACTACGATATACAGTTGCTGGGCTAATAGACTTATTCTTAGCACTGGCTCTTCGGTAAAGCTCCTTAGCGTCTATACAGCCTTTGGCATCACGAAGCAGTTCTAAAAGCAGACGCCGCTGGCTTGTTAGTGGATAATTCTGTATTAAATTATTATGATTGCTAATGAGTCTCATTTGCAACTATAATATAATAGCTTTATTTATTTTGTCAAGTGGAATAACCTTTAAGATATTTTTGTAATTTTCAAAATAAAAAAGAAGAGTGTTTGGAGTTTAAAGATGATCCAGAAAAAGTTCCCAAATAAACCGTTGGAAGATCATGTATATAAAATGATAGACAAGTTAAAGAAGGCAGATATAGTAATGATCTGAACCCCAAAAGTTGGACACACACTTAACTAAATTAGCGCCAACTGATGAGACTTATTTTTATTAAATTTTTCTTCAAATTCTTCCGGGGGCATATAACCCAGGGAAGAATGTAATCTTTTTTTATTGTATACCTCTTCTATAAAATACGGTATTGAAAATAGCACGTCTTCATATGTATTGTATTCACCCATATATACTTCTTCAACTTTTAATGTTCTAAAGAATGATTCCATCTTGGCATTATCATAAGGATTGGCCTTATCTGACATTGATATTACAATTCCGTTTTCTTTAAGTATTTCAATATAGCGGCTGCTGCAGTACTGGAATCCCTGATCTGAATGGTGGATAAGATCTGTAAACCTTAAATAGGTAATATCTGCATGCCAGACCTGATTTAGCCTTACAGGAACTAAATTCTTTACAAGATTAGGATATTTGGCCATGTCATGGTTTGAGTTAGTTGTATGCTTATATGAGCGTCTTATGCTACATAAAATGCCATTTTGTGACATAATCCTGTAGACTTTCTTATGGTTTACCACCATACCCTCTCTTGCCAGTGCCGCTGTTATTCTTCTGTATCCATACGATGGAAAATCTGTTGCAACAGCTTTTATTGCCTCCAGGATTGCAGAATCTTTGCGGGTATCCTTTTTTGATTTATAGTAGTGCTTTGACCTTGATACGTTCACTTGGCCATATCCTTCTTTAATGCTTCCCAGTCTTGAGATGTAAATATCTGCTGCGTGGCTTTTTTTTGGGGTTCAACTAGCTTTACCATTTCTTTTAGGGCATCATTTTCCATGGTAAGTCTACCTACCATGCGCTCAAGCTCCTTTATCTTTATTGATAGCCTTACATAATCAGGATTTGTGTTTTCAAAGAACTTTCCGGAGTAATACTCCTTTTTCCACCTTGATACTACTACAGGTGATATTGCATATTTCCTGGATACTTCCAACTGGGAGATCTTACCTGATACTATTGCCTCTGTAATCTCTCTCTTAAATTCTTGAGTAAATGATCTTCTTATCCTCATTGATGAGACCTCTCTTTCTCTCTTTCTTTTAAGTCTCATCAGTCATTTTATCTTAACTATTTTTAGTATACAATGTGTCTAAGTATGGGGTTCACCCCATAGCTGTACCTACAAATTTTTCTTGTATTTTAAAATTCCCTCTTTTTTTGTTTAATAAACCAATTTTAATTTTTGTCATTTTTAAATAGCGTAAAATTTAATGTGTTAATACGATTTAAAAAAAATAAGATAACAGCGTATTCTTTCAAATAAGAATTAGTCAAAAGACTAGAAGAAAGTAAAAGGCCATTCAAAATCTTACACAACTGATGCTAAAGGATTTATGGAAAGAAGTAAAGAACCTGTAAAAATTATCTCTCAATTAATTTCTTATTAATCCTCTACGGGATAAATCTAGCATATACATCTCCGCTAAAAGCAGTCTTATAAGGTACTTCCAAAAGAATATTGCATATTTTTTTTTCATTAACCCATTCAGGCAAAGCAAAAGTCATTGATTCTCCGAAAGAGTAGTTAAATTGAACAGTTCCGATAGTAGAAAGATGTTTTATAGACTCTATGGCTGAGTCGATGAATTTTGGAGTTGGAGTAAATTCAAAAGATACTATATTGATTTTTTTAGATAAGCCCTTGATAACCTGGTATTCGAATCCCTCAACATCTATCTTGCAGACAGTAGGGCTGCCATACTCTTCAATTAATCTGTTTAAAGTAGTAATTGGAACCGAAGCAGTCTTATGCCATTGAAAAGCCGATGTGGACGTAAAGAACATATCACTATCTTTGACACAATCTATCCATTCTTTGGACATGGATGAAACGGTATGTGAATTACTGAGTATTAAGTTCCCCATGCCTTCTTCTGCACCGAGTGCCTTATGGACTAGAAATACTTTGTCGTTATTCCCATATTTGTTCAGTAATTTTCGCATGCAAATATCTTGAGGCTCGGCAGTAACAACATTGGCTCCAAGCTTAAGAAAGACTTCGGTTCTGTTGCCTATATTGGCACCTATATCAAAGCACAGATCACCTTTACTGACAAATTGAGAGTAAAATCTTATCATCTTTCGCCTGCTTAAAGCATTTGATATGGCCAGAACTGCAGTATATACGCTATTGTACAACCTGAAAAACCGGAGTAGTTTAACAAAAAAATTCAATGTTTTTATGGGTATTAAACCTGATTTGGTACAGCTTGCTTTACTGTTATTCCTTGTTTTAATTTTTTTAATATAATTCATTGTCTGGTTTTCTACTTAAAATTTCACTTGTCTGATAATCAATCAATTCAATCAGCATGGATTTGGCTCACCTCATAATCATATTAAATAAAAATTATACTCAATATAATTATTTGTAACAATCAAAAATTGCATCTTAGTAATTTTGATAGTTACCGAATTGATATAATAAATACGCGCTAATACTTTCATGGTATAATGGAAAAGAACAGCAAGGTTATTGCTAAATAATGTTTTGATATAAAGAGTTCGCATTTTTTGGTGAACCTTCCAAAATAAAGTCAGAGTTTTTTACATTAATTTATACTATTTTTGTTTTTTCTTGTATAAAGATAATTTTTAACAAAATGAAAGTAAATTGGAGTGAATAAAAGACTATATATAGGCAATCTGGGATACTCTGCCACAGACAAAGACTTGGAGGAATTATTCTCCAGTGAGGGAAGTGTAAGCTATGCAAAAGTAATTAGAAGTCTGGATGGTAAGTCAAAAGGTTTTGGATTCGTGGAAATGGGAACAGAGGAAGAGGCAGCTAAAGCTATAGAAAAACTTAACCAGGGTAGTTTCAAAGAAAGAACTATTGTGGTAAATGAAGCCAAACCTCAGAAAAATAGAAGTTTTAGCGGAAATAGAAGTAGTGGTAATTACCGGAATACACCTAAAGATGATCTTAATTATAAGTTAAAAAAAATAAGAAGAAGGTTTAGGTAGGTTTTTTAGAATCCTTAAGTAAAGGCAAGATGTTGCTTCTCGCTTTATCCATAGTTCCGAATTCAGGAACCTTCGTGATTTCTATTTAATAAGATTAAAAAATTTAAGTTGCTCACAAGGATCAAGGTGATTAGAAATTAAAAGAGGGTCAGAGTTTAAAATAGAAGAAGTAAAGATACTGATTAGTAAAGGTAAAGTAGATGGCCTGCTTACCATGGAGGAAATCACTGAAACACTTTCAGATATAGAACTTTCCAAAGAGCAGATTGAAAACATTTATGATGTTATTCAAAACCTAGGAATAGAAATTGTAAGTGAAGATGATGAAGATATTAACAGTGGAAGTTCAGGTAAAAAAGGTAAAGGAGAGGTTTTAGACAAAGGGCTGGATCTTACTATTAAATCTCCTACAAATGATCCGGTTAGAATGTACCTTAAGGAAATTGGAAAAGTTAGGCTTCTTACTGCTTTTGAAGAAGTGCAGCTGGCAAAAAAAATTGAAGCGGGAAACTTAGTAGCAAGACAATTGCTGGTAGAGGCGAACCTGAGACTGGTGGTAAGTATCGCCAAAAAGTATTTTGGAAGAGGTCTGCTTTTTTTAGATCTCATACAGGAAGGAAATCTTGGACTGATAAAAGCGGTAGAGAAATTTGATTACAGGAGAGGTTTTAAATTTTCTACGTACGCAACCTGGTGGATAAGGCAGGCTATCACAAGAGCTTTAGCTGATCAGGCCAGGACTATTAGAATCCCGGTTCATATGATAGAGAACATTAATAAATTAGTCAGGGTCCAAAGAAAATTGCTTCAAGAACTCGGCAGGGATCCTTCACCTGAAGAGATTTCAAAGAAAATGGATTTTACCCCTGGCAAGATAAGAGAAATAATCAAAATAAGCCAGCATCCTATTTCATTTGAAACTCCCATAGGTGAGGAAGGTGATAGTAACCTTGGCGATTTTATAGAGGATTCTGAAGTAGAAGCGCCTTCTGATGCTGCTTCTTTTACTATGCTGCAGGAGCAGCTACAGGAAGCTCTAAATACATTAAAGGACAGAGAAAGAAAAATTATCAAGTTAAGGTTCGGGCTTCAGGATGGACATCCCAGAACTCTTGAAGAAGTGGGCAGGGAGTTTGGGGTAACCAGAGAAAGAATAAGACAGATAGAATCAAAAGCTTTGGTAAAGCTCAGACATCCAAATAGAAGCGGTGTTTTAAGGGATTTTCTGGAACATTAAGTTAAATGTAGGCTGTAATTTAGTTGTGGTTTGAAGATATATTTATTAAAAATAAATCCTGTGAACTTGTTGCAACCTAAGTAGTTAAAGTGCTCAGTTTTTAGGGTTCATATCACTTTTAGGTGTATGCTCCTTTTCTGATAGGTCTAATTTCTAAGGTAGGAGACTTAAAAAAATAATTGAGTCTGCTTTTCAGAAAAGAAAAACTCTTACAGACAATAACTAACTGGTTTTTCGATCAGAATTTTATGAAAATGAAGAAAGGCAGAAGCAGTGGACCACTTATCTCCACAAATTGTACCTTTATGACATAAGTCGAAGATTCAATGAAATAATAAAGAGAATTATTAAGTTCCTTGAGTCACTAATCTTAATTTACATATTTACATAATTGCATAAATAAGCTACAATTATTTTTATTTAATATAACAAATTTATAGAGGAAGACTTTTTTGAAGGGCAATTACAAGGCGGAAAAGGATTTTTTACCAATCAACAGATGGCCACAAGATGAAAGGCCTAGGGAAAAGCTTGTAAAACATGGTAGTCATTGTCTTACCAATTCCGAACTTATTGCCATTATACTAAGGACCGGAATCTGTAATAATAGTAATAGCAGGTCGGCTTTGGACCTTGTGAAAACAATACTTTCCAGATATAAAAACTTAAAGGAACTGCTTAATATCTCAGCTGGAGAACTTTCCGAAATTAAGGGTATAGGTATAGCAAAGGCAGCTCAGATAATGGCTGCGCTTGAGCCGGGTAGGAGGGCAATATCCGAAAAGAATGGAAACAACTTAAGTTTCAGGTGTAGTGAAGAAGTGGCCAATTATTATATCCCTCTCCTTAAGGATCTAAAAAAGGAGCAGTTCAGAGTGCTGCTGCTGGATATAAAGAATAAGGTAATAAAAGAGGTCTTAATATCGATGGGGAGCCTGACGAGTTCGATAGTTCGCCTAGCGACACTATTTTTAACTGTACAGGTGAAGGCTATAGCTCACCTGGTATAAACCTTAAATTTAAAAAGAAAATCAAAGTTATTTAAATACAGAAAGCTCGGTATGATGCCGGGCTTTTTGCGTTAGAAAAAGGCTTAAACAGAAAGTCTTACAATGAGTAAAGATAACTTAAGAGATGGCCGGGTAAAGAATTGGTTTTATCTGGAAAATGAACTGCTGGATAGGGAAGATTTAACCATTTATGAAAAAACTGTCTATATCGTAATTGCAAGATATGTTAATGGAGAAAATAAAGCATTCCCGAGTTATGAAACCATTGCAAAAAAAGGAAGTATGGCAAAAGTCCAGGCAAAGCGAGTAGTAAAGTCTTTAACCAAAAAAGGACTTTTAAAAAAAGAATCAAGAAGAAACAAAGATAATAAAGGTTATACGTCAAACCTATATACTTTATTAAACCCAAAAACTAAAAATAAGAATAATAATGGTAAAAACGAGGGGGTATCTGTCAGATACCAGGGTGGTGTACCACAGATACTAGGGGTGGTATCTCCCAGATACCCTAATAATACCAATATTAAAAAGACCAATTTAAATAACGTTAATAAGGCCGGTAGTGAAGGGGTTGTGGAAAACTCTGGGGGTGAGATAAATGAAAATACAGTAGGAAACGAAGAGGACATTAACGATATTAGGAGAAAAATAAAAGAATCCTTAAAAGATAAGGGAAAATATAACTTTATAAAACCAAAAGACTCTAGCAGAGAAGGGAAGCTATTAGAAAAAAATAATGAGTCAAAAGGAGAATATTCCAATAACAGTAAAGTAGAAGAATATCCTGTACCGAGGAGATATAGGTCCAGAGAAAAGGAACTACTGGCCAAAGAAATAGCAGAAGAACTTGAAGATAACCACAGCTTGGGAGCATTTAGAGCTGTAGTTGATAAGATTTCAGAGCAAAAGATAAGAATATTTTTAAGCATAATAAAGGATACACATCTTACAGGGAAGATTAAAAAAAGCAGGGGTGCTATGTTTATATCACTTGCTAAAGACTATGCTGGAAAAAATAATGTAAATCTTAATTTCAGTTAATTCTGCTTAAGGATATAAATTTTTAAACCGATTCTTACCAGAACTCTTAATAATGAATATTTAAAGGAACTTGGTTTTCAGCAGATAACATAGAGGTATTTATTGTTTATTAATTTCTATTGAATCGCCGTATACTGAACGGTACGTACGGTGATGTGAGAGGTCGGAGGACGAAGCCCTCCTTCTACTCGATTGCTGTAAATATCTTTAATATCTTCCGCATAAGAAATATTAAAGACAAATCGAGTCTGTAATTAGTTTTGTGTAAAGCTCCTAATAAAGATAAGATAAAAGCATCATTTCTTACCACTAGTAAACCTCTTCTACCTGTCCCAATACCGGTATAAAACTTCTCACATTTTAGTATTTTTAATAAATCAACCACATAACTACTTAAAATATTAACACAATCAATGTTACTTTAGGCACTCTAAAATTAAAAATATTGACTATTTTTTCTCGAAATAATCTCAATTCAGAAAATGGTTTATAAAATTATTTTAAATTTATACTGATTTAATTGGTATTTTGAGTAAAATAGAGAAAAGATGATTAATCGCTATAAATCAATTCGCGAGGTTACAGGAACGATAGTTGTGGTATATAATCCTTACCAGAGAGAACTGGTAGATAATTTGGTCAATATTCAGCATAATTATCAGAAAAATATAGTTTCAAGTCAATACATTCACTTAGATCGTGATATGTGTTTGGAGGTAATTATAATTAGGGGTAAGATTAATGAAGTTTATCAATTAAAATCAAAACTTAAAGCAACAAATGGAGTAAAACATATATCTCTTGCTAAATCTACATTAGGTAAGAAAATCTGAAGAAGTTTATAAAGTATTTAATACGAGAGAATTCAAATCCAACCTTAGAAGTAGTATAATCTTGTTAAAAATAACTTTTTAAATAATTGTATTTATACAAAATCATGAAAAAAATATTTATAATTTTACTCGTTTTTTTGGTCGTTCTCTTAATTGCTTGTAATACTTCTAAAGAAAAGATAGGTGAGTCCTCTAAACAAAATCAGGCAATACAAGAAAGTAGTGTCGGAGAAGAATCAAAAGAAGAATCTAAACCTACTGGATTATGTTACAACCCATATTTTCCTGTTAAGCCAAATATCGTCCGGACATATAAAGTACATTGCCCTAGTGGTGATGTTTATGAATATACTTCGAGTTTCTCCGGGATAACTGAAGAATCTTTTATTGAGAAATTAATATCTTCTGAATTTTCAATTGATGTAAACTGGCTTTGTAATAATGATGGGTTAATTCAGAGTGATTATTCAGAACTTCCGTTTGAGGGAGAAAGTGAAGGTTTTGAAATCACAACAGAGAGTTACGAAGGAGTTATTTTACCTTCTTATGATCAATGGGTTGTAGGTTATAAGTGGGATACTAAATATAAAGTTAAAGCTACTTTTACTGTTGAATCTGAAGAAATGGCTTTTGATGGTGACGCAATTATAACGAACGAAATTGCATCTATAGAACCGGTAACAGTACCATATGGGACATACGCAGATGCTATAAAAATAAATTCTAAAAAAACAATAAATCAAGAGACTAAAATAGAAGGCTCTTCGATGTCATTCAGTGCAGTTTCAGATATTTCTTCATGGTATGTAGAAGGAATTGGATTAGTAAAAAAGGTTTCAAAATCAGAATGTGGAACAACATTAGTAGAATTGCTTTCGGTAGAGTAAAAAGAAATCTAACTGTTATAGAATTAATTCGAAGAAGTGCTATAAGATTTACACAGAATCTTTTATAGTCTCTATAATTTTTTTATTGAAAGCTTTTACTGAATAAATTACTTTAATATTTTCTTATATACTTCTATATACTCTTTTACCATTTTCTCTTGTGAAAATCTTTTTACAACTGTCTCACGGCATAATTTTCTTGAAATATTTTCTATATCTTTTAACCTTTGAACCATTTCTTCTATATTTGATACAATAAAACCATTCTTACCATTTTGAATAATCTCAGGCATAGAACCTTTCCCAAATGTAAGTACGGGTGTACCACATGCCATTGATTCAACAACACTTAACCCAAAAGGCTCACTAAAATTAATTGGATGTAGTAATACGTAGGCATTTCTTAAAACAGAATCTCTTTCCTGGGGTGCAATAGAACCGATATAAGTAATATCATCATTCAAGTAAGGCTTAACATATTGCTCATAATACGTCTTATCCTGAATAATCCCTGCGATAATCAACTTCATTTTTGACATTTTTGCGACCTGTATAGCTTCCCATGTACCTTTATCAGAGTGTATTCTACCAAAATAAAGCAAATAATCTCCTTTATCTTCATTTAAGGTAAAGTTATTAATATCTATACCATGATATACATTCCTTATATAATCAAGTTCCGGGCTCCTATCAGTATAGCTTATTGAAACATAATGGGTTGTTTTATTATATTTCTTATAAACAGGCAAAATCTTCGGTGAAGAAAAACCATGAATTGTTGTAACCATTGGAGTCTTTATTAATCTACTATAAGTCAAAGGCAAAAAATCATAGTTATTATGTATAACATCAAATTCGTCTGCCTGCTCCATTATTTCTGATATATGAAGACATTCACAAACTTTAGGATCTATGTTTTTATCTTCCTCATAAGGCTTTTTGCATATACTTCTTAACTTAGCCGATGTTAATGAATCACCAGTTGCATATAATGTAACATCTATTTTTTCCTTAACAAGTCCTTCTGTAAGTAGTGATACTACCCTCTCCCATGGGCCATAGTGTCTTGGTGGTGTTCTCCAGGCAATTGGTGAAAGTATTGCAACTCTCATATTGAAATTATCTCCACATAATTATTTTATTTTATTGTATAAAATAAAAAGAGAGATTAACCTCCGGATGAAACCTTGGGATATTCTCTCATAGTGATTATAGTGATTAACATTATACTACTAAAACCATTATCTTGTGCCAAAATTTTAAGTAATTTAATGATGTTTAAATTTTATATTTATATATTTACATAAATGTGTAAATAAGCTATCATTATTTTTATTTAATATAAAAATTCATAGAGAAAGACCTTTTGAAGAATCATAACAAGACGGAAACAGATTATTTACCTATAAACAGGTGGCCACAGGATGAAAGGCCCAGAGAAAAACTTATTAAGAAAGGACCTGAATATCTTTCTGATTGTGAACTTTTAGCGATAATACTTAGAACAGGAGTAGGGAACAGTAAAGAAAGATTTTCTGCTCTTGATCTGGCTAAAAAAATACTGGCTGAATACGGTAGCCTAAAGAATCTACTTGATTTATCGCTTTCGGAGTTTTTAAAAATTAATGGAATTGGAAGAGCAAAGGCAGCCCAGGTAATGGCTGCACTTGAGCTGGGAAAAAGGGCAGTCTCCGAAAAGAATGGAAACAATGTAAGCTTCAGATGCAGCGAGGAAGTGGCCAATTATTATATCCCGCTTCTTAAGGATTTAAAGAAGGAACAGTTCAGAGTTCTTCTGCTTGATATAAAGAACAGGGTTATAAAGGAGGTGCTCATCTCGCAGGGAAGCCTTACGTCATCGATAGTTCGCCTAGCGACAAAGCCTTTCGCTGGACGAGTGAAGGCTGTAGTTCACCCAGCGTAAACTTAAAATTTAAAAAGAAAATCAAAGTTATTTAGATAAAAGCTCG
>Ga0315537_1001548_pt1 | contig 17971 bp, 18 predicted proteins | sample SalMarSW160270MG_FD_203091 | JGI IMG/M metagenome (GOLD analysis project Ga0315537, IMG submission 203091) | Salt marsh sediment microbial communities from the Plum Island Ecosystem LTER, Massachusetts, United States - Salt Marsh Sediment SW1602-70 ... | reverse complement strand
CGATTCCGTCGTCGGCTACGAGACCGGCAGCAAGCAGGGGGGTAAGAGCCAGGAGAGCGCCTGTGGGATAGCAGCCGGGAACGGCGACCTGCCGCGCTCCGGGGATGTCGGCAGCAAACAGCTCGGGTAGCCCGTAGACCCAGGCAGGCAGTTCGTCGGGCAAAGGGTGGGGGGTGCCGTAAGCGAATTTGTACCGCTCAGGCGTATCGAGGCGGAAATCGCTGCCCAGATCTAGAACGTGAATGCCCCTCTTGGCCAGTGTGGATGCGGCCGCGGCTGAGGCTCCATGAGGAAGGGCGAGGAAGGCCGCCGTCACCTGAGGCACGTCATCAGCATTGTTGGAGCCGAGAACACGGTTGCCGTGGCTCAGATGTGGGTGCATATCGGCAAGCCGCTCGCCGGCGTGGGTGTGGGCGCCCAGGTAGACGGCCTCGAGCTGCGGATGCTGGTCGAGCAACCGCACCAATTCGCCTCCGGCGTAGCCGGAGGCGCCGAGTACTGCGACGGGGTGAGACATGAGTTGAATAACTATACGGGTATGCGTATAAGAGGGTCAAGCTCTCTTTGGACCCGCCGGACCGCAAGGGCCTCGACGTTGGGGCGCAAGCATAGGGCGGTCGCGAAGCGCCACGAACGGTGGAGGGCCTCGCCGAGGCCACAGCAAAGAGGCGCTGCATCCGGGCAGCGCATGTGGAGGCCGCAGCAGAGGCTGCGGCTGCGCTATTCGGGTAGGACCCTGTAGACCTTGTCGTGGATGCGGACCCGCTCCTTGACCTTGATGCCGATCTGGTCGCCTATCGCCGCCGATTCAACGGTCTCGTGCTCCACCTCCATCGACTTCACCGGCTGAGTGAAGTCGGAGGTGTGGCCGACGATCCGAATGGTGTCGCCGACGTTGAGCTCTCCCGCGGTGATGGTCAGAGCGGCAACCTGTGGCTTGCCGAAGTAGTGGGTCACGGTCCCGATGAGCTGTTCAGCCATTGTCTATGTTCCCTTGGCTCGCTCGGTGACCCCATTTTGCACGTTGTGGCGGCCTCGTGTCGGCTCACGACGGTTGGATGTTCATTTGTGTGGGGCAAAGAGCACGACGGCTGCGGCCGTGGCCAGGTTGAGGCTGGAGACGCCGGGCCGCATCGGTATGCGGATCCGGAGCCGGGCGCGATCGAGAGTCTCGGCGTCGAGACCGTGCCGCTCCCCGCCGAAAGCGAGCAGCGGCCGGTCGGGCACGGTGGCCTCGCCTATAGCGGACCCGTCGGGGTCGAGGGCCACGATCGGCCGGTCGGTGTTGGGCAGAGTCGGGACTCGGCAGACGGGTAGGGCAAAGTGGAGTCCGGCGCTGCCGCGTAGTGCGGCCGGGTGCCATGGGTCCCGGGTGCCGGTGGTCAGAACGCCGGCGGCTCCCGCGGCTGCGGCAACCCGGACGACGGCGCCGATGTTGCCCAGATGGTTTGGCCGCTCCAGGAAGACGGCGGGTCCGGGGGCGGTGAGCAAGCCGTCCAGGTCGGTTTCGGGTCGGCGCGCCAGCGCCAGCAAGCCGGTAGTGACGGTTGAGGGGGAAAGCCGGGCGAAGACGGGCCCGGGCATAACCTCGAGCATCCCTTCCAGGATCGCTGCGATATCCGGGGCCAGATCGGCGGCCAGCTTCAGGGCGGCGTCCAAATCCGCTGTTACGGCATCGGTGATTGCGGCGCCGAATCGGATGGCGTGTTTGAGAGCATGGAAACCCTCCAGCACGACCATGGAAGGGTCGCTGCGGCTCTTTCGGAACCGTTCGGTGATGTCGCTCACGGCTCCAGTCTCGCCGAAGCGCGGCGGGATGGCGGCCGGCGGGGAACTGGCGGGGGTGGAACACAGCCGTGGCTTGCCGGGCTTGAGAGAGAACGGTGGAACGCGAGCAGCGCCGGCCGGTTCCTGGTCGGCGGTCTTGAGGGCTGCTACCAGGTGGCGAAAGCCCGAACGGGGAACGTGCCCAGGCCACGAACCTTGACCGGGACCGCGTAGAAGCGGAAGTCCGCGTCGGGGATCTGGTCGAGAGCGGTCAGGTGCTCCACGATCAGGACGCCGGCGGCGAGCAGCGTTGAGTGCACCGGGCGCTCTCCGGTGGCGGTGTCGTCGATGTTGACTGAATCGATGCCGGCGAGAATGGCCCCTGCGTCGACGAGGGCTTCGGCGCAGCCGGCGGTGAGGTGGGGGTGGCCTCCGGCTCCGTATTCCTCGGTGCCCCAATGACGGTCCCACCCGGTGTGGAAGAGTACCGCCTTTCCGGTGAGGTCTCGGCCGAACACGTCGCCCGGACCAATCGACGGTCCGTCGGCGTCGACGACGATTCCGGGCAGGGCGGCGACGTCATCGAGAGCTACGTCGGCGAGGCCGACGCCGTCCGCATAGCGGTGGGCCGGAGTATCCAGATAGGTCCCGGTGTTAGCGACCATGTCGATGCGGCCCACGTGGAACTCGGTGCCTTCGGCGTAGTGCTGCCGTGAGTCCTCCCGACTGAGGAAGTCCGAGATGATCGGGCCGGGCAAGCCCGGGTAGGTGATCATGCCGTGCTCGATCGTGTGGCTCAGGTCGACGGTTGGCATCGCCGTCGATGCTAGGTGGCCGATGTGCGTTGTGTTCAGGTCACGGTGCGGCCACCGTCGACGACCAGGGTGTGGCCGGTGATGTATGTGGAGGCGTTCGAGAGCAGGAACACGGCGGATCCGGCGATCTCGTTGGGCTGCGCCGGACGCCCGGCCGGAGCAGAGCCGAGGATCCGGGATTTGACCTCTTCGTCGGCGAGCAAAGCGGCGGAGAACCGTGTCTCCACGAGGCCGGGAGCGATGGCGTTTACCCTGATACCGGGCCCCAGTTCTACGGCGAGCGTCTGGGTGAGCGAAATGACGGCCGCCTTGGTCATTGCGTAGATGCCCATGAGCGGGGCGGCTCTCATGCCGGCGAATGAGGCAATGTTGACCACGGAGCCGACCTGAGTTTGTGCGGCCAGGCAGCGTGTGGTGTAGATGCAGCTCTTCACGTTGACCTCGAAGGTCTTGTCGAACGCGGCGTCGGTGACTTCGAGAGTGGGGCCGAGGTAGGGGTTGGTGGCGGCGTTGTTTACCAGGCCGGTGACGGTGCCGAATTCGTCGTGGGCGCGTGCAAAGAGAACCTCAACCTCAGCGGGGTGGCCGACGTGGCAGGCGACGGCCAGAGCCTTGCCTGTGCCGGCGCTGAAGGAGGCGGCGACGGCGTCGAGATCCGCCTGCTTGCGAGAGGCCAGGACCACTGCGGCGCCGGCCTGGGCGCAGGCTCGGGCGATGGCTTCTCCGATGCCGCGGCTGGCTCCGGTGACGACGATGGTCTCGCCTTCGAGACTCGTGGTGGTCACGGCTGCGGAGGGTACCAGGGCGCTTGGAGCCGGGTATGGGGGCGCTGGCGGGCGGCCGGAGCCGAAGAGGGTTTGCGGTAGCGGGGTGGAACCGCGAACCTATGGGATCCCGCAATCACGAGGACTCATGGGGTCTCTGGTCAAGAAGCGGCGCAAGAAGATGAGCAAGCACAAGTACCGCAAACGCTTGCGCGCCGATCGCCACAAGCGGAAGAAGTAGCGTCGCCCAGCGACACGGCTGCGATCCGCCCCACGAGGCTCATTGACCAGGGACAATCGTCTTGGCGCTTGTCATGTGTCATGCCCGTGATCGCCGTATGGAGTGCACAGCCTTCGACGAGGTGCAGTGTTCCCGGCAGCCTTGGCTGGGGTCGCTGGTGGCGGTGCCTGCCGGCCACGGCTCACGTTCGTGTCGCCCTCTCGATTTGGGCTTTGGCTTCGCTCGAGCACACGAGTGGGCAAGAAGAGTGGGCTCGTCCGGATTCGTCGTCAGGACGCCGAGAGCTAGACCAGGATGGCGATGCTGAACAGGGCGACACCAACCAGCAGCAGCAACATGCGGATTGCCCCCTTGGTGACTCGAGCGCCGGAGGGAGTCTTCGCTTGGTGCCAGGCGATTAGGGCGACTGCGACTGCGGAGAGGCCGGTTTTTGTGAGCAGCTTTTGATCACCGAGCCAGTCGAGATGTTCGCGTAGGACCATCGTGATTCCGCTGCCGATCGCGATGACGACGGCCGGCCATGCGACACGGCCGTAGGCGCGTCCCATGGCGCGGATCTCGCGTCCCGTGGACCCGGACCGGCGCGCCGTGGGGATGATCAGCACGAGTGTGAGCAGACCGCCGACCCAGACGGCGGCTGAAAGCACGTGAAGCCACCTAATGAACCCGTCGAGGGTCATGGAGCCGCTTCCCCCGGTTGTGCGACCAGACGGGAGTGTATAGGGACGTTTCCTTGGCTTTCTCTGGGAACGCGGATCCATTGGGTTTGTCCGGCCCCGTCGTAGTCTGGGAACTCGATCAGGAGGTCAGGATGGCCGTGGACTACGAGGTCAGGGGGAGGGCGGCCGTCATCACGATTGACCGTCCGGAGACGCGCAATGCAGTCGACCTAGCCAGCGCCGAAGCCCTGCACCGGGCGTGGCTGAGGTTCGATGACGACACGGATGCTCTGGTCGGGGTGCTCACGGGGTCCTCGGGGTTCTTCTCCGCCGGTGCCGATCTCAGAGTGTTTGATCTGGTGAATCGTCCCGAGGGTTCTCTTGGCTTTACCAGGTGCACCGTGTCGAAGCCGACGATCGCGGCGGTGGCCGGCTACGCCGTGGCCGGCGGTCTGGAGATGGCGCTGTGGTGCGATCTACGGGTGGCCGGGGAAAACGCAGTGTTCGGGTGTTTCGAGCGCCGTTTCGGCATCCCCATGCTGGACGGTGGCACCCAGAGGTTGCCGCGGCTCATCGGGCTGGGCCGGGCCCTCGACATGATCCTCACCGGGCGGCCCGTGGGGGCCCAGGAGGCTTACCGAATCGGGCTGATCGACAGGCTGGTGCCTGCCGGATCGGAGCTCGACGCCGCTCTTGAGTTGGCCGAGACTATTGCCGGCTTTCCGCAAGAGACGGTGCGGTCGGATCGTCTCGCCGTGTATGAAGGCCTGGGGAGGCTGCTCGAGGACGGTCTGGCGGCCGAGGATCGGCACGGGAGGCATGTCATGGAGTTGGCGGCGGCCGGGGCGGCGCGGTTCGCCGCCGGTGAAGGGAGGGGAGGGTCGGCGGTCGGACCCGCCTAGCCGTCCCGGTTGCGGAGGAACTGCTCGATCTCGGAGATCAACTGGTCGCTCTCGCGCGGATCGATTATTCCGGACGGGACCCCGGTGGATTCCTTCTCGAGCCGCCGCACGTAGGCGACGAAGGACTCGTTCTCGGCCATCGCCTCGTCGACGCGGCTCTGGAACTCCTCGGCGACGCGTGCCAGCTCGGTGGTGTCGATGCTGATGCCGAATGCGGTGGCAGCCTGGTTGAGCAGCGCCAGCATCGCTTTGGGGTTGGGGTTAGCGGCCAGATAGTGAGGAACGGCCGCCCAGATGCTGAGGGCCGGCATGCCAATCTCCTTGAAAGCCTCAAGCATCACGCCGGCGATTCCGGTTGGTCCCTCGTAGTCGGACATGGCGAGCTGCTGGGCGGCGACCAGTCCCGGGTCGGTGGCGACACTGACCAGCGGGACCGGGACGGTATGGGCCACCTGGGCGAGGAAGGCACCCAGGGTGAGCGCCTGCTCGACGTCGGTGTCGGTCAGCACTTGGGCCACGAGCCTCGTGTAGGTCTTCCAGCGAAGATTCGGCTCGTCTCCGACGACGATGACGAGGTCTCGATCCTGGTCCGGCAGCTCGACGGCGTAGAAGCGGGTCGCCGGCCAGGTGATGTGGCGGGTGCTTCCGTCACCGATCTCGACTTTCGGCCTCGACGACTGGAAGTCGTAGAAGTCCTCAGGCTCGAGAATGGCGAACGGCTCGAGTTCATGCTGGCCGAGAAGGAAGGCGGTGGCTCCCGAGGCGGCATCGCAGGCGTCGTTCCAGCCCTCCCAGGCCAAGACGGCCTTGGGGCGCCGAAGAGTGGGCCGGTCGAGGCGGCGGATCGGGTCCATACGATCAGGCTAGTGGTGAAGCCGCGGCAGGATGCGTCCGCGTCCTCCTGTGCTCGGCGGGTCCGGTGGAGCGGCTTCTGGACGTCGTGCGGCCGGAAGGTCCTCTTTCCCGACTAGCGTGGTCGTTGGCCCCCTTGCCCTTGACTGGGGCATGCCGACGATCAAAGGGACCTATGCCGCCCGAAGCACTGCTGCTGGAAAGGATGCACCTCGACGCTCTGATTCGTCTGTTGGGTGAGAAGGGCTATCAGGTAGTGGGGCCGACGGTTTGTGGCGGGGCGGTCGTGTACGGCGACATCACCGGCACGTCTGATCTCCCCGTCGGGTGCGACGACGAGCAGGACGCCGGCAGCTACCGGCTGAACAACGACGGCGGCGAGAGCCTGTTCCGCTACGTTGTGGGACCTACTTCTCCGAAAGCCTTTCTCCATCCGCCTGAGGCCGTCGTGTGGGCCGGCACGCGGAGCAGCCAAGGCTTCGAGACGGTGCCTCTGGAGGAGCCGCCGCGTTTTGCGTTTTTTGGGGTGCGGCCCTGCGAGCTTGCCGCCGTGGACGTCCAAGACCGGGTCTTTCTCAACGGGCGGCCCGATGGCGTGTACGGGCCGCGACGCGAGGGCGCTTTCTTCGTGGCGGTGAACTGTGTAGAGCCTGGGGGCACCTGTTTCTGTGCGTCGATGGGCACCGGGCCGCGGGCCGGCTCCGGCTTCGATGTGGTGCTTACGGAGATGGTCGGCGGGGGGCGGCACGTTTTCCTTGCGGAGACCGGGTCCGAGGAGGGTGCCGAGCTGCTGGCGGCCCTGGGGGCGCCTGCGGCGGCCAAGGAGGACGTTGCCGAGGCCGATCGTCTGCTGTCGGAAGCCGCAGGCAAGATGGGCCGGGCTATGGACACGGCGGGCATCAAGGATCTGTTGGAGCGCAGCTTGGCCAGCCCGCACTGGGAGGAGGTGGCGAAGCGCTGCCTGGCCTGCGCCAACTGCACACTCGTTTGTCCCACCTGCTTCTGTTCAAACGTGGAGGACCACACCGACCTGACCGGCTTTTCGGCCGAGCGGGTGCGGCGCTGGGACTCGTGCTTCAACTTCGAGTTCTCGTTCATTCACGGAGGGCCGCTTCGTTCCAGTACGGCGGCTCGCTATCGCCAGTGGATCACCCACAAGCTCGCCTGGTGGTACGACCAATACGGGACATCGGGCTGTGTGGGCTGTGGGCGCTGCATCACGTGGTGCCCGGTCGGCATCGATATCACCGCCGAGGTGGCGGTGCTGCGGGCCAAGGAGGAGACGGATGCCTGATATACAAGAGCTTCTGGCTGCGCATCCTTTCGTCGCGGGCATGGAACCTGCACAGGTGCGTCGGGTCGGCGCCTGCGCACGGGGATTGACGACGTTCGAGCCCGATCAGGTCATCTTCCGGGCCGGCGGCACGGCGGATCGGTGCTATCTGATCATTCACGGGACCATCGCCATCGAGGTCCACTCCCCGGGTCATGGGGCGCGAGTCGTGCAGACGGTCGGCAAAGGTGAGATTCTCGGTTGGTCTTGGATGTTCGAGCCGTACCGCTGGCTCTTCGACGCCAGGGCCATGACTCCCACCGAGGTCGTCGCAATCGACGGCAGGGCGCTTCGGGAGTGCGCCGCCCAAGACACGTCGCTTGGCTTCTACGTCATGTCGCGGCTGGCAATGCTGCTCGCCGGCCGGCTACAGGCAACGCAGCTGCAGCTCCTGGATCTCTATGTTGACCGTCCCTGACGCCGCCACGCCTTTTATGGCTCCCAGGTGGTGCCGTGTCGTGGACCGCTGGGAGGAGACGCACGATTTCTCGTTCCGGCCCGGCCAGTTCAACATGCTCTATCCATTCGGCACCGGGGAGTCGGCCGTTTCGATCAGCGGAGATCCGGCCGAGCCGGAACGGCTGGTACACACGATTCGGCGTGTGGGCAAGGTGACCGAGGCGCTTTCCGGGTTGCGGCCAGGTGATCAGGTCGGGGTCAGGGGGCCGTTTGGGACGCCTTGGCCTCTCGGCTATTCGGTAGGACGGGACGTGGTCATAGTGGCCGGCGGCATCGGGGTGGCGCCGCTGCGGCCGGCCATTCGTGAGATCCTCACCAACCGGGATCGATACGAGCAGGTGGCGGTCCTCATTGGGACCCGATCGCCGCGCGACCTTCCCTTCATCGAGGAGATCCAGGATTGGCGGGGGCGCTTCGACCTGGACGTCCAGGTCACCGTCGACTCGGCTGCGACGAGCTGGAGGGGGCGGGTAGGCGTGGTGACGACGCTGATACCGATAGCCCACGTCGACTACGAACAGGCGGTTGCCCTCGTCTGCGGGCCGGAGATCATGATGCGCTTCACCGCGGCAGAGCTGATGAAGCGGGGCATGCCGGCCAGCCGGATCTTCATTTCGATGGAGAGGAACATGAAGTGCGGCATCGGGGTGTGCGGCCATTGCCAGTTCGGCCCGCATTTCGTCTGCAGGGACGGTCCCGTGCTCGCCTACGACGTCATCGATCGTTTACTCGACATTCGGGAGGTGTGATGGGCCGGCCGAAACTCGGCGTGTTCAAGTTCGCCTCCTGCGACGGCTGCCAGCTCAGCCTGCTCGACTGTGAGGACGAGCTGCTTGCGGTGGCAGGAGTCATACAGATCGCCAACTTCCCCGAGGCCTCTCGGGAGATCATCGAGGGCCCGTACCAGCTCACGCTGGTGGAAGGGTCCATCACCACGCCGCACGACTTGGATGCCATCCGTGAGATACGTGAGCAGTCGGAGTTCCTCGTCACCATCGGGGCGTGCGCCACGGCCGGGGGCATCCAGGCGCTTCGCAACTGGGCCGACGTGGAGGAGTACACCCGCTACGTGTACGCCAAGCCCGAGTACATCTCGACCCTGCAGCGGTCGACACCGGTTGCCGACCATGTCGCCGTCGATTTCGAGCTGCGGGGCTGTCCCATCAACAAGGTGCAGCTGCTGGAGACCGTAAATGCCTTTCTCCACGGCAGACGGCCCAACATCCCCACCTACAGCGTGTGCGTGGAGTGCAAGCGCCGCGGCACCACCTGTGTGATGGTGGCCAAAGGTATCCCGTGCCTGGGTCCGGTGACCCAGGCCGGATGCAATGCCCTGTGCCCGGCCTACGACCGGGGGTGCTACGGGTGCTACGGCCCGATGGAGTCGCCGAACCTGCCCTCTTTGGTCGGCTGGTTTCTCTCTTTGGGTGTCGACGAGCGCGACGTGGTGAACAGCCTGAGAAGCTTCAACGCGTACGCCGAGGCTTTCCGGGAGGCGAGTGATGCCTACGCCCGAGACTGAGCCGCGCCGCATCTCTGTTGACTACCTAGCCCGTGTCGAGGGCGAGGGCAGCATGAAGGTGGAGGTTCGTGGCGGCAAGGTGGAGATCGTCGAGTTCGGCATCTTCGAGCCGCCGCGGTTCTATGAGGCCTTCCTGAGGGGCCGCCGCTTTGGCGATGCTCCGGACATCACCGCCCGGATCTGCGGAATCTGTCCGGTGGCGTACCAGATGTCGTCGGTGCACGCCATGGAATCGATTTTCGGCGCCACGGTTGGAGGGCAGCTGCGGGAGCTGCGGCGGCTGCTCTATTGCGGTGAGTGGATCGAGAGCCATGTGCTGCATGCTTTTATGCTCCATCTCCCCGACTTTCTCGGGTATCAAAGCGCCATCCACATGGCGGTCGATCACCGTGAGACGGTGGAGCGGGCGCTCAGGCTCAAGAAGGTGGGCAACACCGTGATGACGCTGCTCGGCGGCCGGGAGATCCACCCCATCAACGTCCGGGTGGGTGGCTTCTACCGGGTTCCCACCAAGGGGGAACTCGCCACGCTCGTTCCGGACCTGGAGTGGGCCCTGGACGCGGCGAAGTGGGCGGTGGAGTTCACTTCGAGCCTCCCATTTCCCGCCGTCGGGCAGGATCTCGAGTACGTCTCGGTGAGCCATCCGGATGAGTACCCGTTCAACGAAGGCCGCATCGTCTCGACGAAAGGCATCGATGTCGATGCCTCCGAGTTCAACGACGTCTTCGAGGAGATCCACGTGGAGCGCTCCAACGCGCTCCAATCCAAGGTCAAGGAGCGGGGCTCGTACCTCGTTGGTCCGCTGGCCCGCTACAACCTCAATTTCGACAAGCTCACCCCGGCCTGCCAGCAGGCGGCGGCCGCCGCCGGGCTCGGCGAGACCTGCGTGAACCCCTTCCAGAGCATCGTCGTCCGCTCGGTGGAGACCATGTACGCCGTCGAGGAGGCACTTCGTGTCATCGACGCGTATGAGGAGCCGACGGAGCCGGTGGTCGCTCTCAAGGTGAAGGCAGGCGAAGGCCACGGCGCCACCGAGGCGCCGCGGGGCATGCTGTACCACCGGTACCGGGTGGATGATGAAGGCTGGATCACCGACGCCCAGATCGCTCCGCCTACGGCCCAGAACCAGTTGAGCATCGAAGAAGACCTGCGGGTTGTGCTTGAGAGCAGCCTCGACCTGTCCGATGAGGAGCTGGGGTGGCGTCTGGAGCAAACGATCCGCAACTACGACCCGTGCATCTCGTGTGCCACCCATTTCCTCAGATTGGAGATCGATCGTGGCTGATTGGGTTGTCGTAGGGGCGGGCAACCCCGACGGAGGTGATGATCGTGTTGGCCATGTCGTCGTCGCCGCGCTGGTCGACACGGCTCCGGAGGGAGTCGATCTCCTGCAGATGATGAGAGCCGACCCGGCGGCGCTGATGGGCGCTTGGGCGGAGGCCGGTAAGGCCATCGTCATCGATGCCATGGAGTCTGGGGCCTCGGCCGGGACCGTGCAGAGGTTCGATGTCACCTATGACCCGCTTCCCGCCGGCGTTCGTGTGGCGTCGACTCACGCGCTCGGTGTCGATACCGCGGTCGAGATGGCTCGTGCCCTGGGAAGGCTGCCGGGTCGCATCTCCGTGTACGGGATCGAAGGCGGCGACTTCAGCATCGGCGGCGGGCTCAGCCCGGAGGTGGCCGCGGCCGTGCCCGTGGCCGTCGAGATGATCCTCGAGGAGATCGCCTTGCCGGAGGGCTGACGGCCGAGCCGTCTACACCTCTTTGACGTAGATCGCGTTGGCGCGCCGGGTCACGAAGCCGAGTCGGCCGTACAAGGCGGTGGCGTTGGTGTTGCTCTCGGCGTCGACGGTGAGCGCCGCCGTGTCGAAGCCGCAGTCTGCGGCCGCCCGGATGACTTTCTTCAACAGGGCCGTCCCCAATCCTCGGCGGTGCCAGTCGGGCAGGGTGGCGAGGCGGTCGATCCAAACCTCTGTGGTGCCTTCGCGCTCGGCGCGCTCCAGATCGACCGATGACATGGCGAGGGAGAGGACCCGGCCGTCGTGAACGGCGAGGAAGCTCAAATCGGAGCGGAAGAATGGGGCCCGGCTCACGCGGCCTCGCCACTGTGCGGGATCGAGCGGCATCGTGTCCCAGTGAAGCTGGAAGGCGGCGTTGCAGGCGAGGCGGGCCTGGTCGTCCAGGTCTTCGGACCACGGGACTATGTCGACTCCGTCCGGGAGGGTTACCGACGAAGGAACGCCCTCGATCCGGCGATGCATCTGGACAAAATCGCGGGCGTGTCGGTAGCCCGACTTCTCCAAGAGGCGGCGAACCCGTCGACGGTGGTCTTCGATGTGGCAGCGGAGGTGTGCGGACGCCACGTGCCGCTCGGCAAAGAACTCGGCGCCTCGGGCCTCCATCCACGAGAGCAGGAAGGGCTCCAGGTCGATACGTGTCGGATGGGCCTCGAGCCATAGGAAGGCCCGGCCTCGGCCGCTCTTCGCCTGGGGCCACGCGAAAGCCAGTGCCAGTGCCCGCCCGGACTCGTCGACGGCGAGCAGCGTGTCGCGCTGCGAATCGGGAATGGATCCAGACAGGAGGTGCCGGAAGCCGTCAGGCCCGGGCACGTCTTCGAGGTTCTCGACGGCGTGCACGGCGGTGACCAGCTCGGCGAGACGCGCCGCGTCGTCGAAGGTGGCGGGTCGCCAGGTGAGGCGGTCCTCATCGGGTGGTGTGGGCAAGGTAGATGGCATGGTCGGAGTGGCAGGGTACCGTCGCAACGCCGGCTCCATGGAGGGCACGCGCTTGATGGAACGGGGGCGGCATCTTCTGGCCGCGGGTTCCACGCGGGCGGGCGTTTCGATGAGGGCGGGATCGTTCGCGGGCGGCTGGGCCTGCGGCGCCACCCGGTGTTTGCAGGCTCGATCGTGTAGACCGCATCGTCGGAGGTGGCGAGGCGGTGTGGCGGGCGAGGTCGGCCGACGATCCGGCTAGTCGGTGGGCAGTGTGAGCGTGAAGCGGGTGGTGTTGTTGATGCGGTCGTAGACGAGGTCGCCTCCCATGGCCCGAGCCAGGTAGCGCGAGATGGCAAGGCCTAGGCCTATTGAGCCCGGCTTGCGCTCACCGTTGGTGCCGCTCTCGAACGCGTTGAAGGCTCGTTCCGGCTTCGCCTCGCCGAGACCGGGCCCGTCGTCGGAGACGGTGACCTTCGCCTGCTCGCCGTCGACGTCGATCTCGACGCCGATGTTCTCGCCGCCGTGGATGAGGGCGTTGCTCAGCAGGTTGCGCACGATCTGGCGCACCCGGGAGGCATCGGCGATGATGTGCGCTGGGTGGAGGTTGAGCCACATAGGGCTTTCCGTGCGCCGCTGCATGGAGGCGACGACGGTTCGAGTCTCCTCGCCGAGGTCGATGTCGTGGGGCTTGACTTCGAGCTTGCCGGCGCTGGCCTGGGCGGCGGTGAGGAGATCCTCGACGATGGCCATTAGGTCTTCGCTCTGCTCGGCGACGACCTCGAGCATCTGGGCGGCCTCTTTGGGGTCGAAGACCTCGTCGCGCAGAAGCTTGACGTAGCCGAGCACGGCGGTCAGGGGGGTCCGCATCTCATGGCTGACCGTGCCGATGAGGTCGAGGCGGGCCTGGGTCTCGGTGCCCAGGTTGCGCAGGCTGTCGGTTCCGAGGTCGGCGCGAGCCGCGCCACGCGGCTTGGTCCAGAGGGCGGGCTTCTCCAGCGTGGCTTCCGCGATCAGGCGGCGGTAGTTCTGCCTGGCTTCGAACGTGTAGGCGATGGCGGCGGCGAGGATGCCGGCCGCCGACGCTGCAACGATGGCCACCACCCAGCGCTGAGGCTGAAGTACCGCCAGCGCGGCGGCCGCCGCAGCGGAGATGCCGGCGAACAGCGGCAGCCACGGCGAGCTGCCCGGCTGTGATCCGTCGGAACGCGAGCTTTCCCGCACCGGACGAGCCATGCCGACGCTATCGGCCTACCAGTTGGGGGTGTTGAGGGAAACCGGCCAGGCCACCCACCTAGCAGCTCACCTTGGTCTCGCCGCTGCAGGTGTCGTTGCCGGCTCCCCCGTAGAGCTTGTCGTTGCCGGCTCCCCCGTAGAGCTTGTCGTTGCCGTTGCCCCCGCTGAGTATGTCGTTGCCACCCTGGCCGTAGAGGCGGTCGCGTCCGTTTGCTCCGTAGAGCTTGTCTGCTTTGTTGCCGCCCTTGAGCAGATCGGCGCCGTCGTTGCCGAACAGCCTGTCTTTGCCGTTGCCCCCGTAAAGCTTGTCGTTGCCGTTGTAGCCGTAGAGCGTGTCGTTGCCACCTTGGCCGTAGAGGCGGTCGTTGCCCTCTTCGCCGTAGAGTTGGTCGCGTCCCCTGCCGCCGTAGAGAGTGTCGGCGGCAGGGCCGCCGATGATGTAGTCGTTGCCGTTGTCGCCGTACAGCCAGTCGTAGCCGGCCTCCCCGTAGATGTCGTCATCACCATTGAGGCCTTGGATGAAGTCGTTGCCGTCGCCGCCGTGCAGCCAGTCGTTGCCGTCGTTGCCATAGAGCGTGTCGTCGCCACCGCCGGCGTCGATCCAGTCATTGCCGGCGTAGCCGAAGATCACATCTTCTCCGTCGCCGCTGAAGATCCAGTCGGCGCCATCGCCACCGAGGATGGTGTTGTCCCCGTTGCTGGCGCAGATGATGTTGTGGCCGCCGCCACCGTATATCGTGTCGTCGCCGCCGAGGGCGACTATGACGTCGTTGCCGGGCGTGCCGTTGATGGTGTCCGGGCCGCCCGTCCCTATGAGTGTGGCGCTGTAGCCGAGGCAGGTGCCGTCTTCGAGATAGAAGTGGAGGTTCCCTTGGCTGCCCCCCCAGCCGCCGACCTGGATCTGGTAGGTGACGCCGCCGGTGATCGGGACCACGATCTGCTCTTGTGTGACGATGGAATCGTCGTCGCAGGCTACCTCATTGAGCGTGGCGAGGTTATTGCCGGTGTAGACGGCGAGCACCGTGTCGAAACCGCTGCCGACCGTGCCGACGACGATGGTGCCGTTGCTCAGCGGGGTGTAGCGGAACCACACCGTGGCGCCAATGCCGGCGCAGGAGGGCTGCGGTTCACCAACCTCGAGGCTGGCGCCCGAAGTGGAAAGGTTGACCTCCGTCGACGGCGATACTGGCCATGCATATAGGAAGTCGTCGTTGACGGGTGCGGCTGCTGCAGGGCCGGCGGGTGCCAGTACACACAGCATGCTGAGCACCAGCAGCATGGTGCCGCGCCGCAGAAACAAATGACAATGAGCGAGTTGTCTGGGCGAGGCCACGAAGACCCCCTTCTGGCGGTCGTAGCCCGAGGGTAGCAGACGGCCACCTTGGGTGGCGGGGCGGCGGTCTATCGCTTCTGTGGGTGGCTTCAATGACCGCGATGCTGCCGTGCATTCGGCAGCCGGGGTCGAGAGACCCGGCCCCTAGCAGCTCACCTTGGTCTCACCCGTGCAGGTGTCGGTGCCGGCACCGCCGTAGCAGGTGTCGGTGCCGGTTCCTCCCGACAGGTAGTCGTTGCCGTTGCTGCCGCTGAGCATGTCGTTGCCGCCCTGGCCGTAGAGGCGGTCGCGGCCGTTGCCTCCGTAGAGCTTGTCGGCTTTGTTGCCGCCTTTGAGCAGGTCGTTGCCGTCGTTGCCGTAGAGGCGGTCTTTGCCGTTGCCTCCGTAGAGCTTGTCGTTGCCGTCGTAGCCGTAGAGGCGATCGTTGCCGCCTTGGCCGCTGAGGAGGTCGTTGCCTTCTTCTCCGTAGATCCGATCGCGGCCGCTGCCCCCGTAGAGACTGTCGGCGCCGGTGCCGCCGATCATGTAGTCGGCGCCGTCACCGCCAAAGACGTAATCATCGCCGGCATTTCCGTAGAGATCGTCGTCACCGATCCAGCCGTCGACGTAGTCGTTGCCGGCGCCGCCGATGACCCAGTCGTTGCCGGCATCTCCGTAGAGGGTGTCGTTACCGTCGCCGCCGTCGATCCAATCGTTGCCCTCCTCGCCGATGATCACGTCGTCGCCGTTGCCGGTGAAAATCCAGTCGCTGCCGCTGCCGCCGAAGACGAGGTTGTCCCCGGCGCCGGCACAGACGATGTCGTGGCCGGCCCCGGCGTGGATCTCGTCGTTGCCACCGTAGGCGGCGATGACGTCATCGGCCGCGGTGCCGTTGATGGTGTCGGGACCGACACTGCCCACATGGGTGGCGGTGTAACCCATGCAGTTGGGCTCCTGGGTATGGAAGCTGAGATTGCCCGTCTGGCCGGCCCAGCCGCCGACTTGAATCTGATAGATGGTCCCTCCGGTGACCCAGATCACCAGCTCCGACTGAACCCCGCCGGTGTCGTCGTTGCAGGCCACTTGCGTGAGGTGGAGGAGGTCGGGACCCGTGTAGACCATGAGCACGGTGTCGAAGTCGCTGCCGAAGGTGTCGAGGACGAGATAGTCGTCGGCGGGGGCGGTGTAGCGGAACCACACGGTGGCACCAGTGTTCCCCTGGCAGGTGGGATGTTGCTCGCTGGCCTCGAAGGTGGCGCCGACGGTCGAGATGTTGATGTTGGCGCCCACGGACACGGGCCATGCGTTAAAGAAGTCGTCGTTGACCGGTATCGCGGCTGCCGAGCCGGTGGGCGCCAGCGTACACAGCATGGTGAGTGCCAGCAGCAGAGCGCCCCGGCGCAAAGATGATCGGAAATGAGCGGTTGGTTTGGGCGAGTTCACAAAGACCCCCTCTTGGTGGCCGTGCTCGGAGGCTAGCAGGCGGCTACCGAGGGTGGCGGGGCGTTGGCCAACCGATTCTGTGGGTGGCTTCGGGGACCGGCGCTGCTGCCGTGTGTCCGGGAGCCGGGGTCGAGAGACCCAGCGCCTAGCAGCTCACTTTGGTCTCGCCGCTGCAGGTGTCGGCGCCGGTGCCGCCGTTGCAGACATCGGTACCTGAACCGCCGGAGAGATAGTCATCGTTGGCGTTCCCGTAGAGCTTGTCGTTGCCGTTGCCCCCGTACAGCCTGTCGGCGCTTGTGCCGCCCTTGAGCAGATCGTTGCCGCTCTCGCCGTAGAGGCGGTCCCGGCCGCCGCCGCCGTAGAGCTCGTCGGCCTTGGTGCCCCCCTTCAGCAGATCGTTGCCCTGGCCACCGTCTAGCCGGTCGTTGCCGGCGCCACCGCGCAGCAGGTCGTTGTCGAAATGACCGTAGAGCTGGTCGCTGCCGGCCCCGCCTTCGAGAACGTCGTCACCGGACCAACCGTACAGCTTGTCATTGCCGGCGCCGCCGACGAGTAGGTCGTCGTCTAGATAGCCGAGCAGAGTGTCATCGCCGTTGCCGCCATACAGCTGGTTGTCGCCGGTCCAGCCTTCTAGCCAGTCGTTGCCGTCCCCGCCATAGATGAGATCGGCGCCGGCGTTGCCGAAGAGTTCGTCGTCGCCGGGCCCTCCGCAGATGAGGTCGGCGCCGGATCCGGCGCCGACCTCATCTGCGCCGTCGAGGGCAACAATGACGTCATTCCCCGCTGTGCCGACAATGTCGTCGTCGTCCGCTGTTCCCACGATTGTGGCTGGAATGCCCCCGCAGCTGGCGGTATGGACATTGAGATTGAGATTCCCCGAGCCAGTGTGGTGGATCCCTGAGCCGCCGTAGCCGCCGACTTGGAGCCAGTAGGTGGTGTCCGTGGTGACCAGAACGGCAGCGAGCGATTGATATGAAGGACCGACGTTGTCGTTGCAGGTGAGGTTGGTAAGGGTGTCGAGGCTGCTGCCGGTGTAGACGGCGATCACGGTGTTGAAATCGCTGCCGAACGTGTCGATGACTATGGCGCTATCGCTTGTTGGTGTGTAGCTGAACCAGACCGTTGCGCCGATAGCCCCGCAAGGCGACGGCTCATCGGTCTCGCTGCCCGCGTCGACGCTGGACTGCATCACGGCGTCGGGCAAGGGCCCCAGGACGGTGGCGTCCGCGAAGTTGTCGTTGACCGGTGCCGCAGCCGCCGTGCCGGCGGGCAGAAGCACGCACAGCATGGTGAGTACCAGTAGTAGGACCCCACGCCGGGAGGATGAACGGAAGCCGAAACGTTCAGGCTTGTCCACGATGACCCCCCTTTCGGCAGCTCTGGCAGGATAGCAGGCGGCCACCGAGGGTGGCGGGGAGCGGCCTGTCTTCGGATGAAGGTGTTGCAGAGGTAGCGTCTAGGTCGCCGGGCTGTGATATGGATGCCGGGCGCCGCCAAGACGAGGATGCGTAGGTGCGAAGGCTTCTGGCGTTCCTACTCGTGGTTGCAGTGGCCGCCGGTTGCGGGGGCGATTCGGTGTTCTCCGGGTCGACGACGTCGGTGACGACGACGACTTCGACGTCGACCACTGGCACGAGTACGACCACAAGCACGACTGTCGAAGTGACGACAACGAGCACCACCGTCGAGGTGACCACGACGGTGGTCGAGGGGTACACCGACGCCGAGATCGCTTACTTCCGGGAGATCGCCGGCGGCGGGGAGTACAACCCCGATGTGGGGGTGATCCACCGCTGGCTCGGCGACGTGCGAATCACCGTGCACGGGGATGCGACCGAAGCCGATCTTGCCATGCTTCGGGGGATCGTCGATGAGATAAACGTGCTCGTCGAGGACATCGAGATCGGTGTTGTTCGTGATGGCGGCAACGTCGAGTTGCACTTCGCTCCGCA
>Ga0315537_1001547_pt1 | contig 17971 bp, 17 predicted proteins | sample SalMarSW160270MG_FD_203091 | JGI IMG/M metagenome (GOLD analysis project Ga0315537, IMG submission 203091) | Salt marsh sediment microbial communities from the Plum Island Ecosystem LTER, Massachusetts, United States - Salt Marsh Sediment SW1602-70 ... | reverse complement strand
AGTTACCGCAAATACCCAGATGGAAAAGACTATCCACATAACCGCGAGCCACATCAACAAGATTTTGTTTGAAAGCCTCATTTTTCATCTTTTGTCACCTTGTCTTCGTTGAATACAAAAAGACTATGAACAGAGAATACTGACCCTGAATATTGATTGCAAAAAAGTAGAAAAAGTCTTTTACGGAAACCCCAAAAACAGGTTCCCGCGGTATGTGTATAGTGTTAGGCTAGGTTTTTTGCGATTTCATAAGCGACTTTGTAATCTACTATGCCATTCGGAGACTCCACTGCCTGCTTGAACATCTCGCCTTCAATCTGGATTTTAAGCGGACCAATCGCTAGGGCGCCTATACCAAATTTGCCTGGCAAAAACTCTTTATCTTTATCCGTGGATTTCAACCCTTCAATACCTAAAGGCGGCACAGCGTTGATGTCTCCAAGCACCTTACATTTCTTTCCATAGTCCATAAGTATGTTCAGAGGCAAAAGTTGAATGCCCGCAGCACCAGCAGCCAAAATCACATCAGCATCTTTTATGGCTTCACCTATCTCGTCAGGAGCAGCTGCTTGCGCACCACAAACTTTTGCTGTGCCAAGCTCAGTGTTGATTTTGCTTGCAACAGCCGTTGCCTTCTGCAGTTTCCTTGAGGTGAGGACGACATTGCCTCCTTCCATAGCGTATAAACGAGCGGCAACTTGTCCAACGGGTCCGGTGCCTGCTAGGATTGTTGCGTTTTTTCCTTTGAAATCGCCGAATCCTTTTTCTTTGAAGAGTTTCATGGTTTTCGCTACTGCAGCTGACGCGGTTGTGTATGCGCCTCTGGGGTCTATTATAACGGACAGTTCGAATGGTGGGAACAGCGACTTCTTTGCCACTTCTAGAATTCCAAGGGCTTTTTCAACATCTTGACCTCCTATGAAAATTTTGGTGTGCTTAGCTCCTCCGGGTCCTCTGGGAAACATGGCATCTTGGATTATTCGTTTTGCGTCGCGGATGGTAACGTCGCTGTAGTGGAGGATTTGTGCTTCTGGAAATAGGTCGATGGCGATCAGGATGTCGAAGGGGCTTGCATGTTTATCTGTGTCCAGAAATATTATCACTTTTTTTCGATTCGTTTTGGGTGAAGAGATATTCGACAACGTTCATTACCTCATAAAGTTTTGTCAATGATAATTTGTGGAGTGCGATTTATGTCTTTTGTATTTACAAGTACAGATCAAATAAATATGTATTTACAGATAAATATACGTTATTACTAGCATATAAGACATTACGACAAAGTATATACTAATAACTGCTTAACAATATTTCAGGTGAGAATATTGAAAGAACTACTATTCATGTTTGACACCAGCAGAAGAGCAAGCCCATTCGACCTAACAATGGCATACGACGCTGGCTTTGACGCAGTTATACCCTACGAAAACGTAACCCCACGAGATGCAACAAGTCTCACACAAGATGCTATGTTCTCTAGGAGCCCCAAAGCCTTCAAACACACCTGCTTCTTCATCAACGGCAGAGACGTCAAAAAAGCCGAAGAAACCTTACAGGCTGTCAAGAACGCAATGTTTCCTCCCTTCGAAACCAATATAATCATTGATCCAAGCGGAGCCTACACCACAGCCGTTGCATTGGTAGCCAAAGTTGAGGACGCTATGAACGCAAATGGACTAGGAGGCTTAACCGGCAAGAACTATGCTGTATTCGGAACTGGACCTGTGGGAATCACAGTTGCAGAGATTCTGACGAGCCTTGACTGCGTTGTGACTGTTGCTGAACCAAATCCAATGCTGAATTCAGACTATTTGCTTCAACATGAGGCTTTCAGAGGAGTCTTAGAGAGACACGGCGCTTACTTACACGGTGTTTCTGCACCAACCCAAGCTGAAAAACTTAAAATCTTGAAGCAAGCCGATGTGATATTCACTGTTGCAGCTCGAGGAGTAAGAATAATCGAGAAAGACATGATCAACAAATTGAAACCAACCAAAGTACTGGTTGACACCAACGCTGTTCCACCCCTTGGCATAGAAGGACTGGAACTAAACGACTTCATGAAAGAGCTAGCACCTGGTATCTACGGCATTGGAGCCCTCGTTATCGGCGATCTAAAATATAAGCTGCAGAAAGAGCTTCTGAGGGAAGCCTACGAAACCCAAACCAAAAAAGTGTATGACTACAAATATGCCCTATTCCAGGCGAGAGACCTGCTTCGAGAAACTGCTGTGCTAAAAATAATTCAGAAACAACGTTAAGCAACAGAACATTCAAAACCGTGTTGCCCACTTGGGCACATTTTTTCTCTATTTTTTTAAACTTTTCTTTTTAGGTAGTGACTGCTGGTTTTGGTTTGTACGCGTGATCAATGGTGATCTCAGCTATATCTGTCGCGTACTCGGCGATTCTCTTTATGCTGTCGCGTATTATACACAGCATACATACTGTCAAAGCCTCGGTAACGCTGATGGTGCTGAGAGCAATTTTCTGATTAAGCATTTCTATTTCCTCTAGGCGTTCTATCACATCGTTCGAAGCCTCTATATCCCTTGCAAAGTAGGCTCTAATAGCCTCGTTGTACATGTCAAAGGCTTGATTGCCAAAATTCATGAGGGATTCCAGCACAGATTGCGATAACCACAATCCTCTTCCAGACGACATTATCACATTTTTTGCAATAGTTACCGCATGGTCGGCAACGTATTCGATTCGGTGAACCAGTGTCTGGTAATCTAGACAGTCAATAGGCTCAAGCCCCAGTTTCATTGCCAGATCAGGATTGAGAACTGCACCACGAAGTAACCGCAGGAGAAAGAAGGAAAGATTGTCAACATCATTGTCAAGTCCATGTACCACCCTAGCCAACTCTACATCTTGATTTAGAAGAGATGCTAAAGCGTCTTGATACATAGAACTGGTGATTACATGCATTCGGCGAATCGCCGTATCGATTGGCGCCTTGGATTCGTCGATAAATATTCTGGCATAAATTCTTCTAGAATCCGACTCCAAGATTCTCATGTACAACATTCCAACAATGTTGCGAACCGCTCTCTGTTGAGCAGCCGTGAATATATCTGTAGAAACCAAAGTGATTCCAAAGTAACCATTCAAGTAGCAGGCAATGATTTTTCTAGTTAGAAGGTCTTTCTTTTCGGAGGGGTCAACTTTTAGGGTAATCTCTCGGTTCTCTCTTTCCTTTCTTATTCCCGGGAAAACGATTAGCGAATTATCCTTTTGAATGTTCAGAGTTACAAAGTCGCCGCGTTCTAACTCCGTTAATTTTATCCAATTTTTAGGCAAAGAAATGACTAGTGATGAACGTCCAAGGGACATAATTTTGCGTTGATCCAAACACACACCTCACAGTTAACAGATGATATTTCACGTATATGTTGAGCCTCTTAAATATATATTTTTAAATCCTCGTCAAAGAAAATTTTCTGTTTATATAGAATCACAGACCAGATTGCCATTGTCTAGACCCTTCTTTATCTTGACATTAAAATAGTGCAAACCAAACAAAATATAACAGAATTAAACCCCTATACTCCTCAAAAAACGGTGACGTCTTTGCTCAAACTCTACAACACGTTAACCCGAAAGCGCGAGACTTTCAAACCCCTAGAAGAAGGAAAAGTGAAGATGTTCACCTGTGGACCATCCATCTACCAGTTGCCACACATCGGCAACTATCGCACCTTTGTCTTTGAAGACATCCTTCAACGTTACCTTGAATATCTCGGCTACAAAGTGGAGCGAGTGTTAAACATCACTGACGTGGAGGACAAAGCCTTAGCTGAGGCTGAGAAACAAAACATAAATCTAAAGGAACTAACCGACAGCAACATCAAAACCTTCATCAGCGAACTGAAGCAGCTGAAAGTCAAGATTCCCGACTATTTGCCGCGATCTTCAACCAGCGTTGACCAAGCCGTCCATCTTATAGAGATTCTGCTGGAGAATGGTTACGCCTACTGGCATACTCATAAGGGTCGAAAAAACATCTACTATGACCCGTTGAAGTTTGATGGATTCGGCAAACTCTTCGGGTTAGACATGAGTAAGTGGCCTAAGAAAAAATGCCGCTTCCACAGAGACACGTACACCGGCAACAAGTGGAATAAAGGTGACTTCATCTTATGGCACGGCTACAAAGAGGGCGACAAAGTTTATTGGGACACAAGAATAGGCAAGGGCAGACCCTCATGGAACATTCAAGACCCTGCTATGATGCCAAAAAATTTTGACTTCAAGGCAGACATCTGGTGCAGCGGAATCGACAGCACTTATCGTCATCATGACTACATTATCGCCGTGGTTGAGGCGATAACAGGTAAACCCTTTGTTTGCTGCTGGCTCCATGCAGGACACCTCCTTCTAGAGGGAGAAAAGATGTCTAAGCGTAAAGGCAACATAGAATATCCAGGGGGTCTCTTGGAAGCCGAATGTATATGGAATCATATTCGGTTCTTTTTTATCTATGGTCACTATAGACGAAAACTGAACTTCACATTCAAAGAGTACACTAAAGTCTGCCGTCTACTCAAAAATTTTCGGGATATGGTAAATAAGTTAAGTGTTGCTGAAGGCGCTGAACAAAAATCTAGTGTTAGAGCAAAGAAACTGGTTAAAAAAATAAAGACCGTTTTTGAGGAGAACATGAACAATGATCTTCAGGTTAAGGCTGCTTTCGATTCGTTGTATAAAACAGTTTCAAGATTGGTTAGACTAAAGGAAAAGCAAGAGTTAAGCGCCGACGACTCAAGGGAGGCATCAGCGAAACTCAAAGCCATTGATTATGTTCTGCAGGCCATTTTCTAAAAAAGGGGGTCCTTGAATGTGGCGAAAAAGAGGGAGCGAATAATCTTTCACGTTGACATGGATCAATTTTTCGCTGCCGTAGAAGAGAGAGAACATCCCGAAATCAGAGGCAAACCAGTTGTTGTAGGAGCCGACCCAAAAGAAGGAACCGGAAGAGGCGTAGTCAGCACCAGCAATTATGAGGCACGAAAGTACGGCGTCAAATCAGGCATTCCCATAACAAGAGCATGGCGGCTATGTCCCAACGCCGTCTACCTCCCCGTTAACTACAGCCTTTACCAGAAAGTTTCTGCTCAAATCATGACGATTCTGAGAAGTTACGCAGACAAGTTTGAGCGCTGGGGCTTAGATGAAGCCTTCTTGGATGTGACTTCTCGGGTCAAAAATTTTGGGGAAGCAGAGAAACTGGCGCAGAAAATCAAAAAAGAGATTTACGAAAAGGAAAGGCTGACCTGTTCCATAGGTGTTGGACCGAACAAGCTTGTGGCTAAAATAGGCAGCGACTTCGAGAAACCTGACGGTTTAACAGTTGTCAGAGAAGAGGATGTGAAAGCGTTTCTGTCTCCTCTGCGGGTGCGTAGGCTGCTGTGGGTTGGCAGAAAAACCGAGAACAGACTCAACATGTTGGGAATCAAGACTATAGGTGATCTGGCAAACTATGACGCGTCTGTTTTGGCGGAAAAATTTGGTGCTGCAGGCACTCAGTTATATCTTTCAGCACAGGGAATCGACAATAGCGAAGTTCAAGAACGATGGGAACGCAAGTCTATGAGCCGAGAAATAACTTTCGAGGAGGACACATCCGATTATGCCCTTATTTTTGATACTTTGAATGCTATCTCAGAAGATTTGCATCAAGAACTTGTGGCTTCCAATTTCACTTTTAAGACAACTACAGTAAAGATAAGATACCAAAATTTTGAAACCCACACCCACGGCAAGACCCTGCCCTTCTTCACAGACCGTCTGAAAGACATACAGAAAAGCGCCAGAGACCTTGTGCAAGATTATTTGCGTCCTGACCGAAAAATTCGTTTAATTGGTGTTAGGCTTTCAAACTTGTTTTCGACCGAGAAGCAGACAAGATTAGCTGAATAATGATTCACTCTTAAGTTTTATATCATAAGACCTTCTATTGAATGATTAACAGGTAGGGACAAGTTTTGAGTGAGGGATGGATTCGAGTTTCTGAGAAGATTATTGAACAGTTGAAACGTCTTGAGGGTAGTAAAGATAAAGACCGTTTGGAGCTAGTAAGGTCCCTTCGTTTTGTGTTGAGCGTGTTACAGAGAAGCTTGATCGGCTGGACGCAGTGGGTGAGCAACCCGGACATAATGACTATTTTTTCGCAAGAGGACTTGGAGAAGATGACAGAAAAACTGTCTGAGTTTACTCGATCCTTTGTAGAATATGACCTAGAGATGACCAGCTTAGGGGTCAAGAAGGGATTAAAGTCTCCAAAAAAAGTCGCAAAGAAAAAGAAGGAAGAGAGAACCGAAAGATTCTATGTGTAACCGCGAAAGTACCCAGATGTTTTCGATTTCCAAGCATTACTGAACGTTGAGAAGGGCGGAAAACCAGTAACGTTAATAGGTTGCTATAAGAAGTAAGTTTTTCAAAGTGAGGACGATGCCAAAGTTGAATGTCCTAGTTTTAACCGGTCGCACTATTGATCAAGGCAGAGGAAAAGAAATGGGAAAGCTATCAGACGTATACTTGAAAGATGTGACACAATGTCAAATTGACCCCGAAGACATGAAAGCTCTCGGCTTGAGGCGAAATGCCAATGTTAAAGTTACAACAAAGTTTGGCAGTGTCGTTCTGAGAGCCGTCAAATCCCTTAGAGGCCCTCATCCAAAAATGATTTTTATTGCCTACGGTCCTTGGGCAAGCGTAATCTCGGACCCAGAGACCCACGGATCAGGTATGCCCTCATTAAAGGGGTTCTCTGGAACGCTTGAACCTGCACCTGACGAAAAGGTGTTAACTATGCAGGAGCTAGTTAACCAACTTAAGGAGACATAAACATGAAAGTTATTACTGGTGTAACCTGTCCGGTCTGCGGAACTTTTTGTGACGACATCGAAATAATTGTTGATGACAACAACCACATTATTGAAGCTCGAAATGCATGCGCTATGGGCGCAGCAAAATTTCTGAACTTTTCTGATCACCGTATTAAAACTCCTCTTATCAGAAAAAACGGTGAATTAGTCGAAGCTACAATGGATGAAGCTATCGAAAAGGCAGCCCAGATTCTTGTTGACGCACACTATCCTATACTGTATGGCTGGAGCAACACTTGCTGTGAAGCACAACGAGTAGGCGTAGAATTGGCGGAAGAGGTTGGAGGGGTCATGGATAACACTTCAACTGTCTGCCATGGTCCCTCTATCTTGGGTATTCAATCTGCTGGTATATCGTCGGCCACTCTGGGACAGATAAGGCATCGCGCAGACCTAATCATCTATTGGGCCAGCAACCCTTGGGACGCTCATCCGCGGCATCCAGAAAGATACACCATGTTTTCGGATGGCAGATTCGAAAAGAGCAGCTGGACAAAATATCTTTCCAAATTAAGAGGCGAAATGTCAAAGAAGAAGATTCAAAGAGCCTCTAACTTGGTCTTGAAAAAGGACTTCTGTTTTGCTCCTTGCCAAGAAGAAGGCTTGCCCTATAGTATGTATACGAAGAAGCGGAGAACCGTAGTTGTGGACGTTCGCAAAACCCGTACAGCAGATGCCGCTGACTGTTTCCTTCAGGTAGAACCAGGCAAAGATTATGAACTTCTGCAAGCTCTGCGTGTACTCGTCAATGATGGGGAACTGGATGTTGATAAGGTTGCGGGAATTCCCGTGGAAACCCTTGAGGACCTCACTGACGTCATGATAGGATGTAAACTAGGTATCCTCTTCTTCGGATTAGGGTTAACCATGACCAAAGGAAAACACCGGAACATAGACTCGGCAATCAGTCTCACCCGCGATCTAAACAACCGAACAAAGTTTCTCATCATGCCCATGCGTGGACACTACAACGTAACTGGAGCAGATATAGTTTCCACTTGGCAAACCGGATACCCTTTCGCCGTTGACTTATCTAACGGGTACCCAAGATACAATCCGGGAGAAACCTCGGCAGTGGACATTCTTTGCCGTGACGAAGCCGATGCTATGCTTGTGGTTGCTTCAGATCCGATTGCTCACTTTCCAAGAGCCCCTTCCAAAAACATAGCAAAGCATCCTCTCATATCTATAGACCCGGAGGTCACTCCTACCACAATGTTGGCTGATGTGATTTTGCCTCCGGCTTTCGCGGGAATCGAGACTGAGGGAACAGCCTACCGCATGGATCATGTTCCATTGCCCCTAAAGAAGGTTGTAGAACCTCCAGAAGGATTCCTTTCAGACAAAGAAATCTTGCAGAGAATTCTCCAAAAAGTTCGCGAATTAAAGAGGGATATAAATTGACAGAACTCATCGTAAAGAACGGATTCGTTTACGACCCCCTGAACCGTATAAACGGCGAAAAAATGGACATCTCCATCAGGGATGGAAAGATCGTAGAATCAGTTAAGGACAATGCAAATGTTGTTGACGCTTCAGGCATGGTTGTTATGCCCGGAGGAGTTGACATCCACAGCCACATAGCCGGCGGTGAAGTGGATACTGGTCGTATGCTAAGACCTGAAGACCATGTTAAGGATGTTGAAGTTAAAACAGCCCTGACCCGGTCTGGAGTGGGCTATTCAATTCCTTCTACATTCACTACTGGTTATCGTTACTCCAAGATGGGTTATACAACAGTCATGAATCCTTCTACGCCTCCCCTTCAGGCACGTCACACTCACGAGGAACTAGCGGACACGCCAATGATTGACAAGGGAACGTATCCTCTACTTGGAGACTGGTGGATCAGTTTGGAGCACATAAGAGACGGCTTAATGGAAGAGAACGCCGCACATATCGCATGGATGCTTAAAGCTGCAAGGGGATACGCCATAAAAATTGTTAATCCTGGAGGCTTAGAGGCATGGGGCTTCGGACGAAACGTTCACAGCCTCGATGATGTGGTGCCAAACTTTGGCATAACTCCCCGCGAGATCATCAGAGGATTATGCAAAGTCAATACCATGCTCAATCTTCCTCACACAATTCATCTGCACACAAACAATCTTGGTCAGCCCGGAAATTATGTTACGGCTTTAGAGACTATGAAGTGTGTAGAGGATTTGGCGAGAAAAGACAGACCAGTGCTGCATATTACCCACATTCAATTCTGCGCCTTTAAAGGTGAAGATTGGGGAGGATTAAAATCTGGAGCAGAAGAAATCGCACATTATATTAATAATCACACTCACGTGACTATCGACGTTGGGCAGGTGGTATTCTCAGACACAACCACTATGACAGCTGATGGACCCTTCCAGTTTGGTCTGTATCACTTGACTGGAAACAAGTGGGTTAACCACGATGTGGAAACGGAGACAAGCGGAGGAATAGTACCTTTCAGATATAAGCGGTCAAGTGCTGTCCACGCGACACAGTGGTCAATCGCACTTGAGATTATGCTTCTAATTAAGGACCCATGGAAAGTCTTCATGACAACTGATCATCCTAATGCGGGTCCTTTCTTTTATTACCCCAAGATTATGACATGGTACATAAGCAAAAGGGCAAGAGAGAATATGTTGAAAAAAATCAACAAACGGGCAAGAAAGAAAAGTTTGCTGCCCACTATCGACAGGGAACTTAGTCTCTATGAACTGGCAATTGTCACAAGGGCAGGTCAAGCTAAGGCTCTCGGCTTGAAAGATAAGGGTCATTTGGGAGTTGGCGCTGACGCTGATATCGCAATTTATAATATAAACCCTGAACTTGCTGATCCATCCAAGAAATTTGTGTCTTTTAGAAAAGCCTTCGACCGAGCGGCTTACACGATTAAAGACGGGGAAATAGTGGTGAAGGACGGAGAGATTGTGAAGCAGGTATTCGGAAAGACATACTGGGTTGATGTTGAATGCGCACGCAATCACTGCCGCACAACGCGCGCGCGCGCAAATGCTGAGATCAAAAAGAAATTCAAGGATTACTGGACTGTGGAATACGAGAATTATCCTATTCGCGAAGGATTCCTGCATTCTTCTGCACCTGTAGCTGTCAAGGCGGAGATCTAAAATGGTGATAACCCTTATCCCAAAACGTATGTTCAAATTTCCAATAGAAGGAAAAAATATATCACCTGACGTTTTTGTCAAGAAATCGGCGAAAGAGATAGCTGCTCTTGAAATGTGGGAGGGAAACCGGAAACGTTCCCTCGGCGAACTTTTTGATATAAAAAATGACAGTTCGGCTTCAGAAGAATTCATAATAAAGATTGAAGGCGACGTAAGCAAGGTGCGAAACATTGGTTTCAGGATGTCCATGGGACAAGTAATTGTTGACGGCGACGCTGGCATGCACCTTGGCGAAGAAATGAGCGGTGGCGCCATAACCGTATCTGCTAATGCAGGTTCATGGGCTGGGTCACAAATGAAAGGCGGAACGATAGAAATCAAGGGTAATGCCGGCAATTACATAGGTGCAGCGTATCGTGGAAGCACCAAGGGAATGAACGGAGGAAAGGTTATCATTCATGGAAATGCTGGTCACGAAGTCGGTTGCTACATGAGAAAAGGTCTCATCAAAATCTTGGGAAACGTGGGCATATTCGCTGGCATCCACATGAATAATGGAACAATCTTCGTTCAAGGCACTTCACAGGGAAGGGCTGGCGCACAGATGACTAACGGAAAAATAGTTTTAGCGGGGCATTCTGAAGATGTAATGCCAAGTTTCACTGTCGACGACATTAAAGCAAAGGTCAAGGTTGACGGCGAAAAGATCGAAGGACCATTTTACCGATTTATTGGCGATCTGGCGGACAAGGGTAAAGGAAAACTATTTGTTTCCAAACCGAAAAACCCGTATTTAAGCTCTTACGAGAAATATCTAGAATAGACTTTTTTCAGCATTAATCTAAAAAGAGGAAAAAGAAATGTCAACATCGAAACTGAGCGTTAACCGGATAGCCTATAATCTTGTTAAGAGGCTGTGTGACCGAGCTGACGAGTTCGGAGTTATCGTCAGAAAGATGCCTTCAGGGGCAACTCTGATTGATGCCGGAATCGAAGCGCAGGGAGGCTTCGCTGCAGGTCAGACCATAACAGAAATCTGTCTTGGAGGTCTTGGCAAAGCGGAAATCATCTATAAACGATATGGTGATTTTGAGCTTCCCTCAATTTTTGTTTACACTGATTATCCGGTTATTTCGACTTTGGGATCCCAGTTTGCTGGCTGGCAAATCAAAGCCGATAAATACGTTGCAATGGGTTCGGGTCCAGCTCGTGCCTTATCTTTGAAGCCCAAAGAACTCTACGAGAAAATCAGTTACAATGACTCTTCAGATGTGGCTGTGCTAGTTATCGAAACTTCCAAGGAGCCTCCAGAAGAGGCTCTCGCAAAGATTTCTGAAGAATGTAAGGTTGACCCAAAGAACCTGTTTTTGGTTTTGGTTCCCACTTCATCTGTTGCTGGTTCGGTTCAGATTTCTGGAAGGATTGTGGAGACGGGCTTGCATAAGTTGACGGAGTTGGGTTTTGATCCGAAACTGGTTACTCATGCTTGTGGATACGCGCCATTAGCTCCGGTGCATCCGAAACTGGCTCAGGCGATGGGGAGAACCAACGACGCGATAATTTACGCTGGCACTGCATACTATACGGTAAGTTGCGATGACGACGAGGATTTGAAGAGGCTGTTAGAGCAGGCGCCGGCTTCAGCGTCTAAAGGCTATGGAAAGCCATTCATGGAAATCTTCAAGGAAGCAGGCTACGATTTCTACAAGATTGACCCCGGATTGTTTGCTCCGGCAGTCTTCGTGATCAACAACTCTAAAACAGGCAAAACATTTAGAGCCGGAAAAATCGACGTGGAAGTCTTCAAGAAGTCAATAAAGTTCCAAGTTTAACCTGTCTTTTGGACTTCCTGCCACCTTTGGTATAGATTATGCTCAATTTCTAGAAGATCCAAGATTCTTCCAACCACAAAATCCACCAAATCGTCGATTTTCTTTGGCTTATGGTAGTATGCGGGCATCGCCGGAACGATTATGGCGCCTTGGATTGCGAGGTCTAGCATGTTCCTGAGATGAATACTATTTAACGGGGTTTCTCTGGGTACAAGAATCAGTTTTCTTTTTTCTTTAAGCATTACATCGGCTGCTCTCAAGATCACATTTTCAGCGAATCCGTTAGCAATGCCTGCCAGAGTTTTCATGCTGCAGGGAACGATCACCATGCCATCCGTTTTGAATGATCCACTAACGATTGGGGAACTCCAATCATCAATTTCATGAACGTGATTAGCCAATTTTTTTAGGGTTTTTTCGGATGTTCCAAGTTCGTGTTTGATTATTTTTTTTGCGGCTTGGCTGATGACTAGATAAGTTTCGATTTTTTTGTTTTGTAACACTTCGAGCAAGCGTTTGCCGTAGATAACACCGCTGGCTCCGGTTATTGCTATGATTAGTTTCACGTAATCACCCTGCTATTATTTTCTGTTTATTGTTCACTAAAGCCTTTTGGGAAAAAATAAGGTAGAAACTTAATTTCTGTTTATCTGGTGTTCAGCAGATGTTTCGTTTGTTAATCCGGGAATTCTTCGGAAGATTATTAGTCCAATTATTAGAGAAGCAGTTAGGTCTATTATTCCTTGAACGGTATTCCAGAAGGCTACTTCAGTGATGTACGCTCCTAAACCAATGAAACCTAATGTGTTTGCACTTGAGAATATGCTAATTATTGTTTCAGGTGACCAGTTAAGGAAAAAGGGTATCGCGAAATAGAAATTGAAAATTACGGTAACTACGGCTCGTACAATGAGTGCCAAGGCACCTGCCAGCACAAAGAGACGTTTGTTTTCCAGAAGCTGTTTTGTTCCGCCTGCTTTCCATGCAATGAGGCTTGGAATTAGAAACATCCAGATACTAGCTACGGACTTCATGGTGGCTCCAACCCATCCTCCGGCGAATGGACCCAAAAATCCTACAAGAGGTGCGCTGATAAGTAAGCTTAGGAGGGCGGGTTTGAGTCCAAAAATCATCCAACAGAGTATCCATGGGACGGCTACGAGATCTATTCGCATGCCCCATGGTGTTACGAAAAGTGGGGGGAGAATCTGCAGTATTACCGCTAGTGGCGCTAATAGGGTGGCGCCTGCGAGTTTTATTGTTGGTCTATCGACGTTCATGGTTGATCTTCCAGTGGCTGGTTTCTATCTTATTAACTTATTTAAGAGTAACTACCCATAAACGAGTATAATTTTTTTCAACAAAAGGTTTTAAAGAATTCGCTTCAATCTTAAAGTAAAGTGTGGAACAAGGGTTATGTCTGACACTCTTGAGATACCGCTTAACACCGTCAAAGAATGGCTAGACAAAGAAACAACTTCTCTAGTTGAACCCCTCAAGGCGGATGCAAAAAAGCTGCTTGAAGACACCCAAAGCAAGCTTGGAGATCTTCTAGAAAATTGTGACAAATTGTTAGATGATGCAGAAAAAGAGATAGCGAAAGGCAGCCGCAAAACCTATCGCCGAGCAAAATTCCTCCATAAACTCGCTGGAAAGTTTTCCGATTTAATTGAGGAAGTAACAATTCCCGAAGAAATCTCCGGAAAAAGTCTCCATCAAACTTCTGAACAAATCGAAAAAACCCTAAAAACAATCGGTAAAGAGAGAACAAAATGGTTCCGCGCTATTTCCCCTTACTTCATAATTTCTCGTCGACGATTTGATGTTGCGTTGAAGAGGGCAGATGATTCGTTTCGAGATTTAACTGACTTTTTGTCGGAAGATTACGCTAAGGCTGAAAGCGCTGAAGGTGTTTCTTCTAAAATCGAAGAGCTACGTCAATCTTTAGCCGCGTTAGACAAATCTGAAAAATCTAAAGAAGCGAGGAAGCAGAAAATAGAGCTTCTTGAGAAGAATATAACGAAAAGTCAACAGGAATTACAGGCGATCCAGACGAAAGATGAAGTGGTTGAACTTGCTCAAATAAACGAAAAAATCGAAGAGTTAACAGATGCTGTTAAACATGAGTTGCGGCATCTCCAAAAACCGCTTCTAAAATTTCAAACATTAGTTAACAGCCCAGGTTACATTCTTTTGCCCGAGGAGACCCAGAAGCTTGACGAATACTTGATGAACCCCTTCGAGGCGTTGGCGACGGAGAAGGAAGGATATCCTCTTCTTAGAAGTATTCTTCAAAAGATGGACGCTGCTTTAGATAACAAAAAAATGAAACTAAAATCGCGTCGCTTGAGAAAGGCGAAAGACCAGATAAATAGTATTCTCAACAAAACCGCTTCACTGTCTCTTCAGAAGAATTGCAGCGAAGCCTTAAGCAAAAAAAACGAGTTGTCAACATCAGGAGCAATAAGCGAATCTCGAGACGAAAGAGCAGGGTTACAGAATCGCTTGAATGAGTTGCAAATACGAAAGAGGCTTCTTGAAGCCAGAGACGCTAGGTTCGGGAAACAACATGAAGAAGCACGCATGAAAATCGATGAACAGAAAAGAGCTCTGGAAAAAATTGTGTCAGATTTATCCGACAGGAATGTTCAAATTCTTATAGATTAATTGGATTACATGAGGTTTTTGTCCCTAAATCTCATCAACTAGGAAACTCGAAGAATTCCGTAAACCTTTATTTAAGACATATTTGGAGATATCTCCCGCAACTCCCCCTTTTTTAGTTAATTAAGGTAAAATTTTAACGCACACACAAAAAAGACTCTGGAAATTATGAAAGAATATTATCCATCAAGAAGATGATTAATCCTGCTAAAGTAATAATTACACCAAGAAATAAGGAAATAAAAGACAGGAATGCACTTGTTACCATTAGAAAGGTTCCAAATATTAAACAAAATATTGCTAGGATGGCTATGAATGTCGCTTCTTCAGTGTCTGATGCTTCACTCATTTTTTTCCAGTATATTGCTGTGTTTTTTATATATAAAACTAAATTATCCTTGTGCGCGCGCGTATTTCAGAAGACCAAAGTAAACCGCTAAAACGTGGAACAAACAGGGAAAAACGTTAAGGAAATGGCTGTTCCCCGTAAAAATGGAGACGTCACCCGTTTTTCTCCCGCAAATTCCCCCTTTTTTCCGAGTTAATTTATGGTGCGGGGAGTGGGATTCGCACCCTAAGTTACCAGTAAAATATTACTCAATATTCAGCAACTTCTATTTTTTATTAAAATAAATCAAGAAAATTAGAAAACCTTGGGTTGGGGTCTAACATGGATTCTCATCCCAGTGGTGATATCTCCCACAAATCCACTTTTTTTAGTTTTGAACTTTCTTTACTCTTTCATAGGTTTTGTACCCTATATACCCCCCAGCTATTGCTTCAACAATTATTGCTGGCAAAACGACTAAGATTATAGGAATAAACCAATTCCTTAAAACGCTTTCAAAAGGAGATAAGAAAAGTGAAACGAAAAGGAGAGTCCAGATTGGTTGTGAAGTCCAAGAATAGACTTGAGTTACAACGGCAAACCAAAGAAGTTTGTCTTTTCGTTTGAAATATCCATAGAGACTATTGAAAACCACATCCACAATTATGGAAGATATTAATGATACCAATGCTGCAATTCGTGTCCAAGTTGCGACCGATAGTAATGCCATTGTATTGAAAATAAAAGCTTGCATTACTAGTCTCCATCTCCTTCCCTCATACATGAGTATAGCAACTGATTGGGTGATCGCATAAAAAATGATAAAAGCGTATCCAATTGCTGGAATCCCCGTTATTAATTCAGGAACTTGACCTATTAGTATCATTAAGACCAAATTCAGAACAGCAAACATTATGATTAGTGCAAGATCTTTACTATTCTTCACTAATAGACCTCTAACAAACTTGAACTGTAGAAAAAGAGTATTACTTGCAATGAAATATTTAGCACTTGCCTCTAGTTCGATTGATGATTCATATTAAGTGATTTCTGGCTTAGCTATAACTAATAGGAAATCACCTACTGTTCCATAAATACCTGGACCCGAGTATTTCCATGATGGCCCAATATAAGTAGTGAATGCTTGAAAGCCATCGAATTCTATTCCCATGAAGTAACCTGAGGGTAGTTGATAAGAAATTGTAGAATGAATTTCATCGCCAAATGCTTCAAACATGATACATGCGGGATCAAGGACATATTTTGAGCCTAAGAGTGGTATTGGAATTGTCCAACCTGCGAATAGACTTTTTCCCTTATTCCAAACCTGAAGCATTTGTGGTTTTGCTGAAATATGGTTATCTCCAGCAGGAGTTCCTGCAAATTGCATTTTACTACGTTCAATCACCTTTGGACCGGCATCCGTTACAATCGCAACCGGAACAAATTCTTCATCCTGAGCTGTTTTTAGCCATAAATCGATCCGTAAAAGATTGACCCCCTTCTTACTATGAGCATGTTCAAAACGAAGTGGCAAGATTCTTAGAGTAGGCATATTTAACCGACTTGGAGGTTCAACAATGATTTCTCCACCGATGCCACCAGTAATATTACCGTGGGTTTGTGCAGCTGATAAAAGCCTTTCAGGAAGCTTTCTTAGATCTCTGTTGGTATCTAAGTTGGTCTTAATAGTTACACCGAATTTCCTATTTTGTTGATTTAGAACTTTTGACGACTGGAAGGCTGTTCTCCAAATATTTTCTAACATGTCTTTCATTTTTTTGACATATGCTAAATCGTTAGTATAGAAAGCATTCTTGTAAGAAAACAAGTTCCCCAATTCAGTATTATTCGATAAAGATGCTTTAAATTGGAACATATGTTTGCCATCAATAATTGTCGTTCCTAAATAGGTTGAGGCAATATGTCTAACCTCGCAGTATTCTAATAATAATTTTGCTGGCTCCATGTTCTCAATTGTTATTGGAGCCATAATTTTAATGATGATACCTCGCTTTGCCAACTCTTTAAACGGAAGTTTATTTTCGATTAATTTTGTTAAGTCTTTTTCAGAAGTCATTAGTATAATTTCTTTTTCAGCATCGCCAATAATTTGACTATATTTCTCTTTGGCTACTTCTTCATCTGCAATGATTAATGTTTTGCGTGCAGGTTTTCCAGTTTCGATCTCAATTATCTTATCCTCAATATTTGTTGAATTACGCCACAAGTCATCAAAGACACAGGTAAATGCTTTGACAAGAGACTCGCAATTTGTATGAATACAGACATCCCTTTTCTTTTTGGAGCTTTGCTTGTTTGATGAAACGAATACTAATATTTCCTGATTGTCCTTAATTATCATTCTTGGAAACAAAGATAACCCTAATTCTGGGTTTCTAGCTTTGACATTGATTTCTGGCTTTAAAACTGTCCTGAGGAGTTTGAAGGCTTTTAGATTCTGTTTAGTCAAATTGGTTAGTACACGAAATTCTAAATCGGGTTTTGATTTCGCAGATTCAAAGACTCCGAATTGTTCTGCTCTCACAAAATCTGAGATGGACAGTATTGCCAAAAAATCATTTTTCGTTTGTTCAATCATCTGTGCAATTTTACGATAGATTTTCTTGTTATCTTCAATCACCGCAAATTTCTCCAAGGGGGCTTCAACATGGGTTTTGCTGATTCTTTCCCAATCATTGATCAAATCTTTTGTTGAATTTTCTATTCTAGCAAGTTCATCTCGTTTACTCTTTGCAAAAATCTCCAAGACTTTTTTAAAAGTAACAGCAACAAAACGTTTAGGATATTCAAGAGTTACTTCTACAAAACCCTTCTTTTGTAGATTTTTCAGAATTCGATAAACTTGACCTCTATTTCTTTTTATTTGTTTGGCAATTTCCGTACCCTTTAAAGGACCCTTTTTAGCAAGAAGAATATAGACTTCGACCTCTTTATTGGTTAATCCAAAATTCTTGAGAGCAATAATTATTGTCTCTTTTCTCATTTTGTAGCCCTTTAAAGATGTGACTTTCTTGTACATCTAAATTTTATGAATCTTTGAAGCTTTAACATTTTTTGAAAGGAGAATCTGAATCTGCACTAAACATCAAAGGGGAGGTGAAAAAGAATGAATAAAAAAAT
>Ga0315537_1001544_pt1 | contig 17981 bp, 17 predicted proteins | sample SalMarSW160270MG_FD_203091 | JGI IMG/M metagenome (GOLD analysis project Ga0315537, IMG submission 203091) | Salt marsh sediment microbial communities from the Plum Island Ecosystem LTER, Massachusetts, United States - Salt Marsh Sediment SW1602-70 ... | reverse complement strand
CTATATCGCGTCTTTTCCTATCTCAAAAAATCCGCTCACGATTCGGGCCGTTACCAGCTCCCAACCTGCACTGCGGGAGGGTTTCAGCTTCAAGGTATACGGCGTGACAGAGGACCGAAACCTGGGTGTGAGCTCGGGTCCCTACTACGTCAAACCCTGAAGCCGCTCAGTATAATAGCTCGGGCATTCGCGGTCAGGTCGACTGCCGGGTTGCTTTTTCCTTCACTTCCAGAGTATGTATTTCTGCGTCTAACTTTTTAATTTCCGTAACTAGAGCATCCAGAGCATCCTGGTCGCTCTTCGACGGCGTCTTTTTCTTCTGCCCCTGATAGTACTTCTCCCCGAGATTAACCAGGAGTTTCTGCCGCTTTCGCATATCTGCGCCGATGCTGGCCTTGATCCCGAGAATACGGACGGATTTGCGGGTAGCCCGGGCGGTGGACTTGAAAATCGCACTCAATCCTCTGCCCGCCTTCTCGGCGGCCGGACCCAGCTCCTCGCGCACCTTCTTGGTCGTGTCGGCCAATCCCTGCTTGGCCTTCTCAGCGGCCGGCCCAAGCTCCTCCCGCACCTTCTTGGTCGTCTCAGACACGGCCTTCCTGGCCCGCTCCGCAGCCGGAGTGATCTCCTTCTCGATCTTCTCCTGGATTCCTTCACTGAGCTCCTGAGCAGCTTTGCCGACCTTGGCGGCACCGCTGTTGGTCCTCTCGGCCACCTTCTTCACCTTTTGGGTAGCTTTCTCAGTAGCTGCTTTCAGCTTTGATGCGCTCGAAGTTTTCGCTTTGGTGCTTTTGACTTGTGACGGCTTGCCCTGCTCGCTGCTCTGGTTCGGCGTCTCTGTTTTTTTCTCTGCCTTCTGCTCCGCTTTCTTCTCGGCCATTCCTACTCCTCCCCTGCGTTTGTTACAATTACTGGAAACAGACGTAGTACCGTACCTGTTAATTCGGCACGAAAATCGTACTACCTATAAGATACAAATTGCGAGGTTATCCGTCCAACCGATATTCACAGCTGCAGCACCGCGGCTCCTCTTCACCCTCTCTATATCCGGCGACCGCTTCGGCCACTCCCGCTTGCCAGCTGTGCAGGTGCTGATGGGGAATGCTGCGGTGCAGCAGGTCGTCGGGGAAGTGGGCGCCGAAGCGGGAGAAGGTCAACAACAGCAGGTAGCGCTTGTCGCCCAGGTGGGTGATCATGCTCAAGACGGAACGTTTCCTGCCCGGGACATTCACGGCGAGGCGGCGGGCGTATTCGGCCGTGAGCGTTCGCCAGGGTACATGAGCGTCACAACAGTTAAAAGCCCTATTGGCTGGCCCGGCGAGCAGGATCCGATGGATGGCCGGACCGAGATTGGCCCCAACCATCAGGGAAACCTTCCTCAGTCCGCTGCCGCAGGTGAAAAAGGTTCCGTCCTGCAGCGCGGAGATGATCGTGGGGGAAAGATAGGAATCCCCCCTTCCCATTACGGCGGGAAGCCGCAGCAGGGTGTACCCCAAACCGCCGGACTCGATCGCGTGTTCGGCCTGGACCTTGGATGCCATGTAAGGAACAACGGGGATGCCCCGGGAGCGGCGGGTTCTTTCTTCGCTCCGATTCTGTCCCAGGGTTCTCCAGCCGTAAACCGAGATCGAGCTCAAATAGATGAAGTGAGATACCCCGTTCGCCTTTGCCCAGCGGATCAGACGTTTCGTTCCCCCGGTGTTCACCGCAACCATGCGGTTCCTCCGGATGCGCTGATCCACGATCCCCGCCGCGTGAACCACGGCATCGAAGCGGTTCAATGGAAGATTCTCGAATGTTTTCGAATCCGTTAGATCCAGGTAGGCCTCATTCGGGCCGGGGGCGCGTTCGTAGCAGGTGCCCACCACCTCGTGCTTCAACTGCCGCAAATCCCGAGTGACAACGGCTCCGATGAAGCCGTCGCAGCCGGTTACGAGTATCCGCATGCAGCAGTATATAGCCAATCGTCGCACCCGGGAAGCGTGCCTTGACCGGACCGCGTGAGGAAAGCTACGTTTGTACCGATAGTTGTCCAGGCACGGGTTCGGGCTTCCGGTTCCCACCCGTACCAAAACCATACTTTCGACCGGTCCCACCTATACTCCCAATTGCGTACACTTTGCCCGGAAGTTGCAGACGCTTCAGGCGTGCCTGCGCAAAAAAACGTTGGGAGTTTTTTCAAATGATCCGTGATGACAATCTGCTCTGTCTTTATCTCAGAGAGATCAACCGATATCCCCTGCTCACCCGGGAGGAGGAGGAGATCCTGACCCGCCGCGCGGTCGGCGGGGACCGGGAGGCCAAGGAAGCGCTGATCCGCGCGAACCTTCGTTTCGTGGTCGCGGTGGCCAAGAGATACCGGACCAGGGATTTCCCGCTTCTCGATCTGATCAACGAGGGCAACATTGGGCTGCTCAAGGCCGTCGAACATTTCGACGTCAAGAGGGGATATCACTTCATCTCTTACGCAGCCTGGTGGGTGCGCCAGTCGATCCTCAAGGCCCTGTCGGATAAGTCCAGAATGATCCGTCTGCCGTGGAATCGGGCTAACGAGCTCGTTCATATCGAGCGCAAACGTCGGGAGATGCTGTCAGAGGACAGCAAGGCGGCGGATCTGGGCAGGATCGCCGAGGAGCTGGGCATGTCCGAGGGCCATGTGCACAACCTCATCAGCGTGTCCCAGACGCCCCTGTCCTTGGATTCTCCGGTTCAGGGGCTGAAGGGGGATGCGGATTTCTGCCTGTTGGGGGATTTGCTCTATGACACGGCGGGGGAGAGTCCCGAGGAAGCGGTGGTCAGTCAATCCCTCAGTGATCACATCCGGGATCTGCTGGAAACCCTCACGCCCAAGGAAGCGGAAATTCTGTCCTTGCGCTACGGATTGAACGGAGAAAAACGTCTCTCCCTCCGCGAGATTGGCCTGCAATACCGGCTTTCCCGGGAACGGGTCCGTCAGATCGAGAAGAAGGCGATAACCAAGCTCAGAGCCCCCTCCTGCCGGCGGCTGCTGGAGGCCTACGTGGCCTGAAGGTCAATGTTCGTGTCCGTGAGAATGTTCGTGTCCGTGAGAATGCTCGTGGCCGTAGGAATGTTCCGCCGGTCCCCCCAATAGATCGAGAGCGGAGGAAAGTTCCAGGTTGACCGCCTTCATCCGTTCGGCCGCCTCCCGCACCGCTGAGGCCGCCGGACCGGCTTTCTCACTCCACCTCAGGAAATCCGCAGCATGCTCCTTGTTGTGCTCGATCCAGTGCTGCAGAAGTACCCGCAGCTTGTCCGTTTCCTTCATGATTTTCCCTCCGCCTTCTCCAAGCTGTTCAGGTGCACGGTATGCTTGAGCAGATCGATATCCCGGATCGAGGCCTTTACCGTCCGCGGTTCTTCGAACAGGGTCGACAGTTCCACCCCATCCTCCGTGGGTCTGACCTGAATCACATCTTCCATAATCTTATCGCCGTCTAAAAAAACAGTAGCCTGGCACATGCATCACTCCTATAAATATTTTCTAGCCCTACCTAATAATATACTACGAATCGAGCAGCTGCGTTCAGGATAAAGCTTCACGGATACGGAGTGGCCTTGGCCGTGCTGCCCTTCCGCACCGGCAGCCGGACCCGGGGTGGCGACGATCCGGTAGTTCATGGTTGGGGAACGCCGGCACCGACGGCCGCGGGGTTACGTAGCAGCGAGGTCTGGGAAACGATCATCCCCGCCAGCATCAAGACGCAGCCGATCAAACCTCGCAGGGACAGCAGCTCTCCCAGGATCAGCCATCCCCCCAGTACTGCGAAGGCTCCTTCCAGGCTCAGGATGATGGCGGCGTGGGCCGGATGCGCCGTCTTCTGCACCACCACCTGGAGCGTGTAGGCGATTCCCACGGAACACAAACCCCCGTACAGAATCGGGACCGCGGCCTGGAGGATCCCCTGCAGAACCACGGTTTCCGCAGCGGCCGCCACGATCAGGCTGAAGAGGGCGCACACGGCGAATTGGATGCTCGCCAGGACGAGGGAATCCGTCTTGGGGGAAAACCAGCCGATCAGCTGCACGTGGGCGGTCCAGAATAGGGCGCTGAGCAGGACCAGGAAATCCCCCCTGGCAATGGTGAACCCTTGCGTTACGCTCAGCAGGTACAAACCCGCCACGGCCAGACCGGCGCCGGCCCACCGGCTCCAGCCCGCTCTCTGTCTCCAGAGCAGACCGGAAAGCGGAACCAGGACCACGTACAAGCCGGTGATGAATCCGGCTTTCCCCGCCGTGGTGTAGACGATCCCCACCTGCTGCAGGGATGCGGCGGTAAACAGAACCGAGCCGCAGAGCAGACCGTACAGCCACACCTTGCCGTCCCCGCTGGTCCCCGCAGCCTGCTTCTCCCCGGCGCTCGTGGTGCCGGTCGGACTCTTCCCCCGTACTTTGCGTCGGGATCGTCGGCCGAGGAGGAAGATGAGCGGGAGCAGGGACAGTGAGCCGAGGGCGAAGCGCACGCCGTTGTAGGTGAACGGCTGGACATACTCCATGCCGGCCCGTTGGGCCACGAAGGCAAAGCCCCAGATAGCCGCGGTCAACAGGAGAAGAAAGTCATCTTTGAAGGTACGCGGAGTCATTTCCTTTGGCAGCACTATAGCGGCACGTCCCCGGGAGTTCAAGCTCACTGCCTACTGGTCATTGCCTACAGGGAGGAGAGCAGCAGGGAGTAGGCGGCGGTGATCTCCTGACAGCGCCGTAACCCCTGGGGATTGATGTCCGGGTGGTAGATCTTCATCAGCCGCTTGTACTGAGCCTTGAGCAGCGGCCGGCTAAGGGCTCGGTCTTCCAGATTCATCGCCGCGCGGGCTCTGTGCAGATGCGAGGAAGGATCGAAGGGGTTCGCATCCGCCCGTTCCTGCTCCCCCCTCATCCGCTCTGCCTCCGCGGCGTATCCCTCCGCCACCGCCTGCCTCAACAGCCGTTCGATCAGAACGGCGAAGATGCTCCGCGTCTCCAACACATGCTTGCGGAAGAAAAACTCGAGCAGCCGTTTCACGTTGGTCTGCGCCAGCTGCGGGATGCCGAAGGAACGGTCGGCGCAGTACCTCGCCGCAGCCCGATCGATGAGCTCATCCAGGGGGAAATACTCCCGGAGGTAGACATCCCGGGCCCGTTCGAAGCGTCCGAAGGTTCGCAGCATGGCCGAGAACTGCCCGGAATCCACCTCATGATGGCGAAGCGCGGCGGCGGTATTGCCGAGAAAAACGCCCAGGATCTCCATCTGCTCGGGATGGCTGAAAAAGATCCCCGCCTTCTCAAGGCGGATCTCGGTTTCCGCACCGCAGAACAGCTCGACCAGGGCTACGAATTCCCAGATGTTCTCCTGACTGTAGCTCCCGGTAGCCGTCTTCAGGGAGATGAGGGGATGGTCCCCGCTTTCCGCCGCATAGATACGCCTGTAGAACTCCTCTCCGCCAACCCCCAGCAGGTCCCGGATCTCTCCGGCATCCAGAGACCAGGAATCTCCGTATTCTTCGAGCTCGGCAATGCGACGGATCAGTGGGTCAGGACAGGGATGCCGGTCTGCATTATTTCGCACTACCTCAATGTGATTCACGATCCGGCAAATGTCAAACACCCGCCATCAGGCTCATTCCGAAAAAAGAATTCGTATATTTTTCCTTGAATGAAAAAATCTTATCCACTAGACTTTACGATGAATAAAAACATTCAAGGAGGTGTTCTATGAAGCTTGTATCGACACTGCTCGTTGCCGCACTGCTGTTGGCCGGAGGCACCCTGCTACTTGCATCTCCCGGCCAGGAACCTACCGGTCCGGTGGAACTGATCTACTGGACCCACGAGGATCCGAACCGTACGCCCCTGGAGGAGAAGCTCATCGCCGAGTTCCAAAGCCAGAATCCCAACGTGACCGTGGTACGGGAGACCGGCCCTTCGGGCAAGATGGCCGAGAAGCTGCTCACCGCCTTCGCGGCGCAGAAAGGTCCGGATATCTTCAATCAGGGCGCTGAGGACGAGTGGCAGTACATCGAGCTGGGTCGCGTGGCTCCGGTGGATTTGAAGGTAGTCGGCTTCTCCAGTTACAGGGCCATGCAGAACGACTACCTGCCCGTGACCTTCAACGGCGCGTTGTACGACGGCAAGATCCACGGCCTGCCCATGGAGATCACCAACTGGTGCATCTACATCAACAACAAGTACTACCGTGAGGTCGGCCTGGACCCGGCCAAGGACTACCCCAAGACCTGGGAACAGATGGTGCAGGTCGCAGAGAAGCTGACCATCCGGGAAGGGGAGGTCATCAACCGCCGCGGCTTTGACTTCCGCTATCCCTGGTACCTGCAGTTCTTCGACCCCATGGCCAACCAGCTGGGGGGCACGGTTCTGAGCAAGGACGGCAAGAGCGGCGCCGTGGACTCCGCCGCCTGGGTCAAGCTGCTGCAGTACATGGCGGACTGGGGCCCCAACGGGCGCAACCTGGGCTCGCCGACCTACAAGAACGCCCGCAGCACCTTCAACAATGACGACAACTCGGTGGCCATGTGCATCTCCGGCCTGTACCAGTACGACCGCATCAAGGCCCAGAATCCTGCGTTTCTGCCCGAGGTCTCGGTGGTGCCCTACCCGCGCTTCCAGGGAGCCGTGAACGACAACGGCGCCGCGGTGTACGGGCATTACTACATGGTCAACGCTTCCTCGTCGCCGGCCGCGCAGAAGGCCGCCTGGAAGCTCACCTGGTACTTCAGCAGCCACGTGGAGGAGATGCTCGACCAGGTCGGGCTGATCATCCCCAGCAAGAAGCTGCTGGAAAGCGCGGTGTACAAGAACAAGAAGTTCAGCGACGTGTTCATCGCCGACATGGCCAAGTCGAACTTCGTCTTCTGCCACGTCAAGGGGGCGCAGATCCAGGCCGTGCTCAAGGAGATGGTGGAAGGGGTGATGCTCACCAAGGTGCCTCCCGCCGAAGCGGCCCGGAGGGGTCAGGAGAAGATCAACGACATCCTTCGCCAGTAAGGATCCGTTTCGGGTGCATCCTCAATGGGGGATGCACCCTTTTTTTGCAATAGCTTTTCCCGGTCTCATGATTTAAAATAGCGACAAATGGGAATCCGACGCCGGCAGTACTGGGGCTGGATCTTCGTGCTCCCCGCCATCCTCTTCTTCGCCCTGTTCAGCTACTTCCCGATCATCAACTCCTTCGTAGCCAGCTTCCATGCCAAGGACATCATTTCCTTGAAGGCCCCCAAGTTCATCGGCTTTCAGAACTACCTCTACATCTTCACCAGCCAGGATTTCCTCAACTCGATCAAGGCCACCCTCTACTTCGCCATCGGCTGCTTCATCCCCCTGGTTACCGTGTCCCTGGTCATCGCCACGATCGTGGTCAGCCTGAGGCGATTCCCGAAAGTCCAGAACGTTTTCAAGATGATCTACTACTCCCCCTCGATCGTCTCCGGGGTGGTTTCGGCCACCATCTGGCTGCTGATCTTCGACCCCCGCGGTCTGGCCAACCAGTTCCTGAATTTCCTGGCCGCCAATCCCTCACCCGTGGACTTCAAATGGCTGGCCCTGCCGGCCATGGCCAGGCTGAGCACCATTATCATCTACTTCTGGAAGTACGTGGGCTACTTCGTGATCATCTACTTCGCCGGATTGGTGAGCATTCCCACCAGCCTCTACGAGGTGGCGGAGATCGACGGGGCATCGGCCTGGAAGAAGTTCTGGCGCATCACCATCCCCCTGCTCAAGCCGACCATCGAGTTCGTGCTCATCGTGGCCTTGATCCAGTGCGTGAGGACCTTCTCCATCCAGTACGTGTTCGTCCAGTCCGGCTCGCCGAGGGAGCCGATCAATGTGATCTCCCTGAACATCTACACCACGGCCATGCAGTATCACTCCCTGGGCAGGTCCACGGCCATGAGCGTGAGCCTGTTCTGCTTCATCCTGATCTTCACGATCGTGCAGCTGCGGATCTACCGCTCCGAGCGGGTCTCCTATGTGTGATAGGATTGCGCCATGCAGGTAAAGGTGGGACGGCTGAGAAAGACCCTCCGGCTGATCATACCCTTCGTCGTTCTGATCCTCTTCGCCGTGGCCATCCTGGTACCGATCGCCTTCATGCTCATCTCCTCGGTCAAGCATCCGCTGGACGTGTTCGAGTTTCCCTTCCGCTGGATCCCCCGACGCCTGCACTTCTACAACTATCTGCAGGCCATCGCGGGCAACGACCAGAAGTACTACTTCATCCGAAACACCTTCAACTCCCTGTTCATGGCCGGCTCCATCATGTGCCTGAACGTGCTTATAGCCTCCGCCGCGGGTTACGGCCTGACCAAGTTCCGCTTCAAGGGCCGACAGGTGGTCTTCGTGCTGATCCTGGCCACCATGATGATCCCCTTCGAGACGATCATGATCCCCCTGCTGATGCTGACGATCAAATTGCGAATCCAGGACAGCTACATGGGGTTGATCTTTCCGATCATGCTCACCGCCTTTGCCGTGTTCCTGATGCGCCAGAGCATACTGACCGTGCCGGACGACTATATCGATTCGGCCCGCATCGACGGGGCCGGAGAGCTGCGCATCTTCTTCAGCATCATCTTCCCCTCGGTGAGGCCAACCGCGGTTACCCTGGCCATCCTCGTGTTCCGGGAAGCCTGGGACAACCTGATCTGGCCGCTGATCGTAATACAAACCGAGAAGTATAAGACCCTGCCCCTCTACATCATCCGCTTCCTGGATGAGAAGTACGCCAACGAGGCAGCCCTGATGGCCGTGGCCGTTTTGGCCACGGTTCCCATCTTCGTGCTGTTCTTCGCCTTCTCCCGCTACTTCATCGGGGAGGGGATTCTCACCGGCGCCAAAGGGTAGCGTATCGCCCACGAGTGCTGAGGAGTCTCCGAGCGGGGGCGTAAACGGGAATGATCAGGACGCGGAGCTGTGTTTTCCCCTCAGGGTGTCCAGCTCTCTTCTTAGCTTGCCGGCGTCCGTGTACAGGAGAGAGTGGATTCCCAGCCTGCGGGCAGCCTCCACATTGACCTCCGCATCGTCGACAAATACGGTTCGCTCCGGAGAACAGCCCTCTTCCTCCAGGATGCGGGTGTAGAAGGCGGGATCGGGCTTGACCAGCCCCATCCGCTGGGAGGCGTACACCCTGTCGAAGATGTCGTAGTCGCCGTTTGTCTTGTGTTTCAGATAGTGAGGCTCGATTGTGTTGGTTCCCACGACCACCCGGGCTTCGCCTCTGAGCTCAAGGATAATCTCGATCACCTCCGGGTCGCGTTCGGGGTGAAAGTACAACGCCCAGAGATCCTGGTCGACACGCTGACCGCTCACAGCGGAGAATCTCCGCCAGAACTCCTCCGTGTTGATCGAACCGGCTTGAAGAGCGACGAACTCCTCGTAAAACTGGTCCAGCCACTGGTCCGCGGATATCCCCAACCGCTCGGCGATCCGGCCGCTGACGTCGGTGTTGCGGCTGACCACCCCGCCCATGTCAAATATGTACAGCTCGATCATTTGCATTAACTTACCTGAATCGGCGCGGCGTGTTGACCCCTTCTCCGATGTTCGACCTGCGTTAATATAGCAGATATACTGGAAAGTGAAAAAGTCGTTTAAAAACCTGTAGAGGACAGAAACATGAGGAAGCTCCATCTGGTGTGCAATGCCCACCTCGACCCCGTGTGGCTCTGGCAGTGGGAGGAGGGGGCCGCCGAAGCCTTATCCACCTTCAGAACAGCCGCCGATTTCTGCGATGCCTTCGAGGGGTTCGTCTTCAACCACAACGAGGCTCTCCTCTACGAGTACGTCGAGGAGTACGACCCGGCTCTTTTTCGCCGGATAAAAAAGCTGGTTGCCCAGGGCAAATGGCACATTATGGGGGGCTGGTATCTGCAGCCGGACTGCAACATGCCCGCCGGGGAGTCGTTCGTGCGGCAGATCCTGCACGGGCGCTCCTATTTCCTCGAAAAGTTTCATACGGTTGCCGAAACGGCCGTGAATTTAGACCCTTTCGGCCACAGCCGGGGGCTGGTGCAGATCCTGGCTAAATCCGGATATCACTCCTACCTGTTCTGTCGTCCCCTGCAGGCCGACTGCCTCCTGCCCGACGACGATTTCGTGTGGATCGGATTCGACGATTCCCGAGTCACCGCCCACCGCAGCAGCGGGCACTACCTTTCAAAACGCGGTGCGGCGGCGGATAAAGTCAAACAGTGGATGGACGCCAACCCCGGCAGGAACACGGGCATGCTGCTGTGGGGCGTGGGCAACCACGGCGGCGGTCCTTCCCGGGTCGATCTGGACAGCCTGGAGGTCCTGAGGCGGGAAACCCGGGATTGGCAGATCCTTCACTCCCTGCCCGAGGGCTATTTTGAAGATCTGCGGAGAAACAGCCCTTCCCTGCCCGAGGTGAAGAAATCCCTCAATCCCTTCGCCGTGGGCTGCTACACCTCCCAGATCCGGGTGAAACAGAAGCACCGGCGGCTGGAGAACGAGCTCTACGCGGCGGAGAAGATGTGCTCCAGCGCCGCTGTGCAGGGACTGCTCCCCTATCCCCGGGAGCAGCTGCTGGAAGCCGCACGGGACCTGCTATTTTCCGAGTTCCACGACATTCTTCCGGGCTCCGCGATCGAACCGGCCGAAGAGGACGCGCTGCGCCGGCTCGATCACGGTCTGGAGATCCTTTCACGGGTTAAGCTCAAAGCCTTTCTCGCTCTCGCCGCCGGGCAACCTCGGGCAGAGCAGGGGCGAATCCCGATCCTGGCGTACAACCCCCACCCGTACCGGGTCTGCGCTGACTTTGCCTGCGAGCTGCAGCTGCCCGACCAGAACCGCAGCGGCAACCGCAGTGAGATCGAAGTGTTTCGCTCGGGAAAAAGATTGCCCGCCCAGCTGGAGAAGGAGCTGAGCCACCTGGCCATGGACTGGAGAAAACGTGTCGTGTTCCACGCCGAGCTGGAACCGAGCACCATGAATCGCTTCGACTGCCGGGTACGTGCTCCATCGGCGCCTGAATCGGTTAGTAGGGGCATCGAAAAGGATTTTCTGTTCGAAACCGAGGAGATCACCGTCCTCATTAACGGCAAGACCGGTCTGGTCGATTGCTACCGGATAGGCGACCGGGATTTCCTCAGGCCCAGCTCGTTTTCCCCGGTCGTGCTGAAGGACACGCCCGACCCGTGGGGCATGACTGCTCATCGCTTCGGCCCTCAGGCCGGCCGTTTCGAGCTGCTGTCCCCGGAACAGGCGGCGGAGCTGTCCGGTATCCCCGGCGAGGGTTTACCCCCGGTACGCATAATCGAGGAGGGGGAAGTCCGCACCGTGGTGGAGGCCCTGTTCGGCTACGGCCGCTCTTTCCTGAATCAGCGCTACTGCCTGCCAAAACACGGCAGGGAGCTCACCATCGAAATCAGGGTGAATTGGAATGAGAAAGACAGGATGCTCAAGTGGACCGTGCCCTGTCCCTGGCCGTCCCCACGCTGCATCCGGCAGGTCGCTTTCGGAGCGGAGGAGCTGCCCGAATCCGGAGAGGAGGGGGTGTTTCAGAAGTGGGTTCTCCTCAGCTCCGAGCAGGAGAACATCGCTCTGAGCTGCATCAATGACGGCATCTACGGGCTCGATTTCGACCGGGGCACGCTGGGCCTGTCCCTGCTCCGCTCTCCCGCCTACTCCGCCCTCCCATCCGCAGGGAAGCTGGAAATGCCGAAAGACCGCTTCCTGCCCAGGATCGATCAGGGGGAGCGGAGGTTCAGCTTCCGGGTGTGCGGAGGCGAGCTCCGGGAGCGGCTGCGGCACGTCGGGCGGGAAGCGGCCGTACACAACGGACCGCCCTTCCTGCTGTCCTGCTATCCCGCAGGGGAGGGGAAAACCGTGCAGCCCCTGGTCGAGCTGCACGACCCGGTCATCGAGCTTTCTGCATTCAAGCAAGCCCACGCCGGCCGGGACTACATCGTTCGCCTGTTCGAACCCACGGGAAAAGACCGCTCCGCCGTAATCGAGATCCCTCCGGCGGGCATCAAGAAGACGCTGCGGTTCAAGGCCTTCGAGGTGAAAACCTACAAGCTCGATCTTGAAAGCGGGACACTGTCGGAGGTGAGCATGACCGAACAGGATCTGTGAAGGGGAGGCTGCGGGCTGAACCCGCGGTACATGGAGAAATCCAAGATCCCGGCTCCTACCGTCTTCCGCGAAGAAAATCTTCGAGCAGGGACCAGAGGCGCAGATAAGTTTTATAGCGTTCTGCGTAAAGCGTGACGTTTGCCGCTTCGGGCTCGAAGCGGTCGCGGATGCGCACCGTGGCCGCGGTTCCCTCCCCCAAAGAAGAATAGATGCCCGTGCCGTTGCCGGCCAGAATCGCAGCACCCAGGGCTCCGGCCTCCGTGACGTCGGTCCTCTCGAAGGGGCAGTCCAGGATATCCGCGCAGAGCTGGACCCAGGCCTCGGATCGACTCCCTCCGCCTACCGCGCGGTAGCGCCTGGGATGGATGCCCGCCCCCGGAAGCGTGGAGACGCTCTCCTTGAGCGAAAAGATCGAACCCTCCAGGATTCCCTTCAGGACGTCGGCCCGCCGGGTGTCCAGGCGCAGCCCCGCGATCACGCCGGAGGCGTCGGAGATGAACTCCGGCGGTCCCATGAAGGCAAAGTGGGGAAGCACCACCACGCTGCTCGGATCCTCGGGAAGCTCGGCGAAGAGGCGGTCGTACACATCCCTCCCTTCGGCTTGGGCCCTGCGGTGCTCCTCGGCGGCAAAGGTGTCCCGGTACCACCTGACCACCGAACCGCATTGATTGTAGATGAAGCTGACGAAGCGATCGGGTCGGGCGTGGTGCTCGGTATTCAATCCCCTTTCGATCATCACCTCGGGAGCCGGCCGCTCGGCGAACACGGGTACGATGCACAGGTAGGTTCCCATCCCGAACATGGCATCCCCCTCTTCGGTCACTCCGCTTCCCAGGGCATTGGCGCACTGATCGTGGGCTCCGGAGCAGATCGCCGCTCCCTCCGGCAGGCCGAGCTCCTCGGCAGCCTCCCTGGATACCCGACCGATCAGCGTACCGGAGGGGACAGTCTGGGGAAACTTGTCCCGGTTTAGAGCGCTCCAGGACAGCAGCCGATCGGACCAATCGGTCCGGTCGACGTCGAACAGCAGGCTGCGATTGGCCAGGGAGTAGTCGGCCGCCGGCTCGGCTCCCAGCATGAAGGACACGAATCCGCTCCAGAACAGGAACACCTCCGCCCGCTCATACACCTCCGCCCGGTTCCGCTTGATCCACATCAGCTTGCTCAGGCTGTAGGGGCTTCCCAGGGTGTTACCGCTGATCCGGTACAGGGTCTCCTGGTCCAGGCGGCTGCCCAGATCCTCCAGGAATTCATCCCCCCGGGGGTCGAACAGCAGCAGGGAGTCCCCCAGGATCTCCCGGTTGCGGGTAACCGGAACCAGAGACTCCCCCAGGGAGGTAACGGCCAGGGCTGTTACCGCATCGCTGCAGCGTCCCACCGTCTCGGCGATCGCCTCCTTGATCTTCCCCCATACCACGAGGCTCTCCAGCTGCCCCCAGCCCGGTTCGGGGCTCACAAAGGCGTACTCCCGGTAGGCGGAGGACAGGATCTTTCCATTATGAGAAAAGATCACCACCTTGCAGCCACTGGTTCCCACATCGATCCCCATGAGGCTCATAACAAACTGCTCCTGCTTCCGCTCAGTCGAAGATAATCCCCGAGCAACCAGCGCGCGCGCCGATACACCGCGCTCTGGGCCTCCGCCTGCTGCCCGCCGTCCCGCAGCGCCCGTTCGTACGCCTGCCGGATATCGGCCCCGATATTCATCTTGGCGATTCCATGCTTCATCGCCTCCAGCACGTAGCTCTGCTGGATGCCCGAACCGCCGTGAAGCACGAGGGGGATGCCCGCCGCCTCCCTGATCGCCTCCAGGTGCCCGATGTCGAGCCGGGCCGCCACCTTCTGCTCGTCCCGCGCCGCCTGGCTGATCCGCCCGTGAATGTTGCCGAAGGCGACCGAGAGCCAGTCGCAGCCGCTTTCGGCGGCAAAGCGCGCCGCTTCCCGGGGATCGGTGAAGCCCCGGCCGGAGCTGAAGAGCTCCTCGTAGGGCGGAAGGGGCCCCTCTTCATGACCGAGCACGGCGCCCAACTCGCCCTCGCAGGGGATGTCCGCCTGGTGAGCCAGCTCCGCAACGCTACGGGTTTCCCGGATGTTCTCCTCCAGATCCAGCCGGGATCCGTCGACCATGACCGAATCGAATCCCAGCTCGATGGCCTCCCGGATTATCTCGAGGTGATCTACCCGCCGGCCGTCCTCGTCGATCACGGGGATGTGATCCAGATGAAGCCGCACATAGGACGGGTCGGCATGCTTGTGGAATTCCTCGTAAACCGCCGCCATGCTGCGGCTCTCGAACTTCCGCCACTCCACCCGGGCCACCTCCAGCAGGGCGAACACGTCCTCATCCACGACGGCCCGGATCACCGGTTCCACCATGGGCAGATAGGGGATGTTGAACGCCGGAACTAAAAGCCCGGACTTCCAGGCCTTGGCCACGATCCGTGCTGCTGGATTCATTCTTTTATTCCTTTCGATCAGTTTTATCGACCGGCTCCCCGCCTCCTCCATCCTCCCCGCTGCGCTGGGCGAGAAGCCGCAGCAGGGCCTCGTCCTGCAAAGCGCCCCGATCCGCCAGCGCGGCCAGGCTCCTGCGGCTGATTCCCTTGTGGATCGTGTGAGGCGAGGTGACCGAGGCTGCGGCCAGGAGCACCCCCAACACATGGGTCGTAGACGGCGGCAGCCCGAGGGCTATAGCGGCGATCATCCCCGCCAGGTGAGCATCTCCGGCGCCGCTGGTGGTGATCACGGGAACCTCGATCGCCGGCAGGTAGTGCAGCCCCCGTCCGTCCCAGCTCCAGCTGCCCGCGGTCCCGGCGGTCACCGACAGCATCAGCTGCGGATGGTTGCGGCTGAGCCGATCGATCGCAGTTTCCGCAACAGCCTGGTGCTCCAAAACATCGCCGTTCACCTCCGCCAGGCTGCAGGCTTCGTCCCGGTTCAGGGCCAACAGATCCACCCGCTCCAGGAGCCCGTCTCGGCGCACCCGCCCCATCTCCCCGCTCGAAAAAGCGGCCACCCGAAACAGACCGTGGTGCGTGGCCAGTTCGAGCAGCTTCGCCCGAGCCTCCAGGGGGACCTCCGGCAGGGCCACGGCGATGCCGTTTCCGCCCGCCCGGCGAAACTCCCCCTCCGCCTCAGCCACCAGATCGGCACTCACCTCCCCGCTGGCCGAGTCCTCCGTGGTCAGGTTCCCGCCGGAACCGTCGGGATAGAGGAAGCAGAAGGAGTAGAGGGTGGTTGTGCCCCGCAGCATATCCACGAAGCGCAGGTCGAGATTCACCTCCCTCATCTCGTCGAGCAGGCGGGTCCCCGCTTCGTCATCCCCCACCCTGCCGATCGGAACGACCGACATCCGCTCGCCGAGAAGCGCTTTGACATAGTGGCAGAGGATGTGCAGCTTGCAGTAATCCCGCCGGTCAAGAAATCGCCCGCTCCGGCTCTCCTCCCGACCCAGGGTATGGTCGCCGCGAAGCAGGAAGAAGCTCCCCGTGCCGATCCCCCCCGTTCCGATGAGGGTATGGAAGCGAAGGTTTCTGCCCTGGATGTTGAGCAGACCCTCTGAATTTCTTTCCGCCACCTCTTCGGGCTCTCCTCTCACCCCTCCAGTCCGAGATCCCACTCCGGATGAAGGCTGATCGGGTGTGCCGCGGTCTCCACGGTGGCGGTGATCAGGGCATCCGGATGTTCCTGGAGCAGGGTCAGGGGATACTCCGGATCGGGAGGGCTGAACAAGGCCACGCGCAAAGCGGTCTGCTTCCAGGCTCCGGTGTCGGAGAACAGACGCACCCTGGCCGCGGACAGGCATTCTCTAAGGCCCAGGGTCACCGACATGGGCGGAACGAACTGGTAGGCGGTCCCGAAGCTGCGTTGGGCCAGGGCCAGGATCGTATCCCAGTTGTTCTCCTGGATTCGAACCGTGCTCCCCCGCAGCTGCTCGAGGGAGATCGAGCTGTAGGGATGGCGCCGGGCCTGGTTGTAGGCGACGTGGCCGTCCTGCCCCCAGCCGCCGTAGGTGAGCCGGATCGGCGCCGAGGCGATCTCCAGCCGGATTCCCTCCACGTTGTCGGGACGCAGCCAGCGGCGGTTGCCCTCCGGCACGCGCAGCTCCGCATCCACCGGTTCGTAGAACTGCCGCTCCATGGCGCCGCGAAAGCTGTAGGGATGGCTGCGGGGAAGCTCCCGTCCCTGCCAGTCCAGGCATTCATCCATGTGGAACACGACGAAGCGCTGTAGCGATACCTTCTCCCGGTTCACCAGACCGGTGAAGGGCCGGTACCAGCAGCTCGGTCCGCAGGGGATGATCGCCCGCAGCTCCTCCCCCCTGCCGGCGGCTGCCTCGATCTCATCGACCAGCTCCCGGGCCATCAGCCGGCCCATGGCGGCGGAGTCCTCGACCAGCCTGAAGGGCACTTTCAGATCCGGATGCCCCTCCAGCTCCTGATAGGGAATCTTGCACCAACGGTACAGCTGTTTCGTGCTAATCGGCATGCACATGCTCTCCTTGCTTGTTCAAGCGGTTGATCCGATCCGCAAAGCAGTCGCAGCCGCCGACCGGTCTTACCCGTAGATCGGCTTCAGGCCCGGGACCAGCCGCAGGGCGTTCTCATGATAGATCTTTTTCAGCACTTCGTCGGGAAGCCCCAGGCCGTAGATCCGCCAGCGGCTGTGGCCCCAGCGCCCGATGTAGTCCGGATACTCGAAGTACTCATCCCGGGTCTCCAGGAAGCGGAAGTAGCAGCGGTAGATGTCCGGCCGGGGCGGCATGTCGGATCCGAACAGGATGCGGTCCTGGTACTTGATGATGAACTCCCGCGCCGTGTAGGGCTGCCGTCCCAGCTCGTCGATTCGGGCCGAGATATCGATGCAGGCATTGGGATGCCGGTCGAGAAAGCGGGAGACATACTCCAGATCCTCCGGGTAGTTGGCCACGTGGGGGCAGAGAAAACGCGTACCCGGGTGTGCGGCGACCAGGTGATCCCGCTGCTCCAGGAGCTGCTGTTTGGAGAACTCCGCACCGTGGAAGCTCCAATCAACGAACTCCTGCAGTGACTGGTAGTGCTCGTTGTTCGCATCCACGGGAAGGAAAAATCCCAGCGGATCCGAGGTGTGGATCAAAACGGGGATGTCCAACTCCCCGGCCCGCCGCCAGATCGGAAACAGACGGCTATCATCCACCGGCAGCATCGAGCCGTCGTTGTCCCTGAACTGCAGGCCTAACTCCTTGGTGACCTTGAGTCCCAGGGCGCCCTGCTGCACATCCTGCTCCAGGTGCCGGATGCACAGCTCTACCCATCTTTCAGGCGATCCGTCCGGGTTCTCGGTGCTCCGAAAGAGGGTGAACTCATCCCAACGGGCGAAATCGGACATGGTGAAGGCGGCAAAGCGTCCGGGATGGGGCCGGCAGTAGGTGTCCAGATACACCTCCAGATCGCGCGGCTCGATCGTGTAGCCCGACTCGTCGTAGGGCAGCCTGACGTTGCCCGTGACATTGAGAAAGACCCTCACCCCCGCCTCATCCATAGCCCGCACCAGCTCCGAGGCCGGGATGTCTCCGAACAGGTGGGTGTGAGCGTCGATCACCGGAAAGCGCGCCTGCGGCGGTGTATTGTCAGCAAGATTGAGCAGGGACTTAGGTTTGAACTCTTTGACCAGCAGATCCTTCATTCTTCCTCCAACCGCGATCAGACCACGGTCCGCCGCTGCTACAGGGCTACGGCCCGGACCCCGGTGAGCTCGCAGAAATCCACCAGAGCGGGATACAGATCCTCCCCGTAACCCAGACAGGCGTACTCGTTGCCCCAGTTCTGAAGCAGCTGCTCGATGTCGCAGTGGGCGGTGACAAAACCGTGGGGCCAGAAGGGGATCCCGCACTC
>Ga0315537_1001540_pt1 | contig 18035 bp, 17 predicted proteins | sample SalMarSW160270MG_FD_203091 | JGI IMG/M metagenome (GOLD analysis project Ga0315537, IMG submission 203091) | Salt marsh sediment microbial communities from the Plum Island Ecosystem LTER, Massachusetts, United States - Salt Marsh Sediment SW1602-70 ... | reverse complement strand
CTGCCGGCTCTCGCGCTGTGTTTTTTCCTGGCTTCTTTGTTAGACCGCCTGAGGCATAAGGGCGTGCAGGGGGTTCTCCTTGCTTCAACGTGTCTTGCCTTGGGTCTGTTGAGCTGGGAAAACAACAGGAACTGGATGAGCGAAGGAGCGTTCTTTGAGCACACGGTCCGTTATGCGCCCCGCAGCATCCGTGCACGGGACAGCCTGGCAGCCCTCTATTTGGAAAGCGGCCGCTTTGACGAGGCACACAGACACTACCGGGCCATCCTGGTCCTCGACCAGGAGGCGCCGGCCAGGTCGATGCTCCGGGCCGCGGTGTATTATAACCTGGGCCTCATCTACGAAAGGACGGGAAAGATCCCGGAGGCGCTCGGCGCCTACGGGGATGCCCTTATCCTGAAGCCCGACATGGTCGAGGCGTGCAATAATGCGGGTCTCCTGCTGCAACGGATGGGCCGCTTCGGGGAAGCGGAGGCGCTGTTCAAAAGGGCGATGGCCGCACAGGACGATTATTGCCCTGCCTACAACAACCTCGCGCAACTTTATGCGGGCCTTGAGAGGATGGAGGAGGCACAGGAGCTGTGGCGGACGGCCCTGTCTGTCTGCCCTGACTACGAAATTGCCAGGAGGAACCTGGAAATCGCCGAGAAGCTTAAAGACCCTGCGAGAAAATGATTGACTTTCTGCCCCGTTATATAAGATAATACTTTTAAATAAGTTAGGAATGAAAAGGGTGAGCGGGTAGTGTCATCCTCAAGCCGGCGGAAAGCGGAATGATGCACAAGAAGATCGACACGCAGGTCGTGAAGGGTCTGGTGAAGGACTCGACCGTCGCCGTGAAGGATATCTTCACGCGCTCCATGACCCAGGCCACGGGGCCCAAGGGGTCCGTGGGCGTCGACATCGGCAGCTACGCGGTCAAGGCGGTGCGGCTGGAATCCTCCAAAGAGGGCTACAAGCTCCTGGGCTTCGGGATCGAGAAGGTGTCAGGCAACAATTATCTCGATGCCTTGAGCAAGTCTCTGGCCAAGGTCGGGGCGGCGCCGGACCAGTCGGCCGCCATCGCGGTGAGCGGTCAAGGCGTCGTCTCGCGCTATATCGAACTGCCCCTGATGAATACGAACGACCTTGAGTCCTCGATGCGCTTCGAGATCGAGAAGTACGTGCCTTTCGCCTTGGCGGAGGTCGCGACCGATTACACGATCGTTCAGGAGCTCAAGGATAAGGCCAAGATGTCGATCTTGATCGTGGCCGCGAAGAATGACCTGGTGCAGAAGAAGACGGACCTGGCCCGGCAGGTGAACCTGAACCTCCGGGCCATTGATCTGGATTGTTTGGCCCTGGCCAACTTTTATACCGAGTTCTGCAGCCCCAAGAAGACGGGTTGCATCGGTCTCGTCAATCTCGGCAAGACCACCGCCAATATGAACGTCCTCGTCGACGGCTTCCCGTATCTGAGCCGCGACATCTTCGTCGGGGGGGACGATATCACGAAGAAGATGTGCGAGGCCCTGGAGGTGGACTACGCCGAGGCCGAGAATCTCAAGCACGATCCCGGCACGCGCCAGAAGGAACTCTACGCGGTGTGGGACCCGGTCCTCAACAACCTGGCGGCGGAGATCCGTGTCTCACTCGATTACTTTGAGGCCCGGATGAACAGGACCGTCGAGCAGGTGGTGATCACGGGCGGGACCAGCCGCCTGGCGGGCCTCAGGGATTATCTCTGCCAGCTCCTGGGCGTGGAGGTCCGGGCGACGGATTTCCTCGACAGGCTGCCGTGCGCCGAGGCCGTGGACCGACGCGCCCTGAAGGCGGAGGCGGACCTCCTGGCGGTCGCCATGGGGCTGGCCCTGCGATAACGATGATCCTTATCAATCTCCTACCCAAAAGTCTGCGCCGCACCGAGCGAAAGATCGTCCTCCCCTACAAGGCGTACGTGCTGATGGGGGCGGTCGTCTTTCTGGTGCTGCACATCGCCCTCTTGCTTGCGGCCGGCCTCAAGCAGATCCACGTGGTGAGCCTGCGGCACAACTGGGAACACCTGGCGCCGCAGTCCAAGGAGTTCCTGGCCCGGCGCAATGAGATCCAGGCCGCGGCCTCGGAGATCGTCACCCTGAAGACGTTTTTGGACCGGCCGTTCAGTCTGACGGAGATGCTCTCGGTTTTGGCGGGCGCCATGCCGTCGGGGCTGTGGCTGGACCGCCTGGCGCTGTCATCCGAGAACATCGTGATCCAGGGGAGCGTCGTCTCGCTGAGCCAGAACGAGATGACGATCATCGGCAGGTTCCTTCAGGAGATCAGGGGCCACAAGACGTTTTCCGCGGCATTCGAGAAGATCGAACTCAATTCCGTCCAGCGGCGCACCGTTAAGAGTTATGACGTGGTGGACTTCGTGCTGGTGGCCAACAGGAAGAAGGCCTCATGACCTCCATGGACATGAAGACCCTCAAGACGCAGGCGCTGGCGTTGCTGGAGAGGCCGCAGGCCTTTTTGATGATTGTCGGAGTGGTGCTGCTCCTGGACGCGGCGTTTATCGTGCGTTGGCAGGTCGTCTCGCTGGGGAGGATGTTCAAGGAGGCGCATAAGCTCAAGGGCGACATCGTGGCGACTTACGGTGAGAGCAAGGAGACCGAGGGCCAGAAGAAGCAGCTCAAGGATTACCTCACCCAGCGGGAGCAGTTGAATAACATGATCATCGGACCGCAGGATCTGCCCAAGGTCCTGGAGTCCATCTCAAAATTCGCCGATATCGCGTCCGTGCGCCTCCTGCGCATCCAGCCGGTGGACCCCGGCAGGCCCGGCGCAGGGGGATCGGATAAGTTCGCGCGCCAGGGGATCTCGATCACGGCGAAGAGCGGCTACCATCAATTGGGCCGTTTCGTCGGTCTTCTTGAGAGCGCCCCGGTTTTTGTAGACTTTAAAAACCTTGAGGTGAAAGGCGATCAGGCCGAACCGGAACGTCAACACTTGACGATTTTGCTTGAAGTTTTTAGGCACACAGATTAGAATGAAGACAAATCGAACGATGTGTCGGGTGCTCGTTTTGGTGTTGGCGGGTCTGGCCGGTTTCCTGTGGGCCAGCGGCGCCGGGGCCCAGGACGAGAAAGACAAATACCTTTATAAGGCGCAGGGCAAGCGGGATCCCTTCCGGCCGCTGATCACGCCCGCCGGCTATCTCATCAATCTGGAAGCGGAGAGCGATGCGGCGCTCCGCCTGGAAGGGATCATGTTCGACCCCCGGGGGGATTCGATCGCGATCATCAACGGCGAACTGTTGCGTGTCGGAGAGTCTCTCGGTGAGTCCGTCGTGGTAGCCATCGAAGCCGAGAAGGTTACGGTGATGCGCGATAATGAGACATTAGAGTTGGTGTTGGGAAGGGAGGATTAATGAAGAGGGGGCTGGCGCACAGGATTTTTTGGGTTTTTGTCTTAGTGTCCGTGGCGTCTGTGATGGCGCGGCCGTCTGTTTGGGCCCAAGGGTCTGCGGTCGAAGGGATGGCGGCCGAAGGGACGCCGGTGCCCGAGGTCCCGGGGCAGACACATGAGATCCCTGCCGAGGCGCCGGAGGAAGAGGCTGCTGTGGGCCCGTCTTCCGAGGAAGAGACCATCACCCTGGATTTCAAAGAGGCGGATATCCGCGACGTGCTCAAGGTCATCGCTTACAAGAGCGGGGTAAATATTGTAGCGAGTCCGGAGGTCGCGGGGACCGTCAACGTCCGTATCACGGAGGTGCCGTGGGAACGGGCCCTGGATGTCATCCTGAGGTCGTACGGGTACGCGTATGACAGGCAGGAGAACATCATCATGGTGGCGCCCTTGGAGAAGCTGACGGAGCAGCGCAAGATGGAGCAGGACATGGCCCAGGTGCAGCCGACAGAGACGCACATCGTCAACCTGCGCTATATCGACGCCGGAGACGCCAAGAAGGCGATCGAGCCCCAGCTGTCGCCGCGCGGCCGCGTGACGATCCTCGAGATCACGGGGCAGGCTGGCTGGGGGTTCGGCGGGGCGTTCTCCGAGAAGCGCACCCGCACCGGCCAGACGACGGGCCGTTCGCGCACCCTGATCGTCTCGGATATCCCGCCGGTCCTGGATAAGATCCGGGAGGTCCTGGCGGACATCGACGTCAAGCCCAAGCAGGTCCTGATCGAGACGCGCATCGTCGAGATCAGCCACGACAGGTTGAAGGATATCGGCTTTGACTACGCCACGGGCGGTGCCGGATCGGCCTCCAGCACCGCGGTGACGACCGACTCGATAACGAAGGAGCTCCTGGCGGGGGCCCATATCTTCGGCGGCTCCGGGGTGACGCCGTCGGCCTATGCGCCCAAGGCGACGGCCATCTCGCTGGCCAACACGGGCCTGAACATCGTCTTCCAGAAGATCAGCGGCACGCGTTTTGAGATCATCATGCACGCGTTGGAAGAGAACGTGGCGACGAACGTCCTGTCGGCGCCCCGCATCCTGACATTGGACAATCAGGAGGCGACGATCCTGGTAGGCGAGCAGTTCCCCATCGTGTCGACGACCAAGAGCAGCGACACATCGACGACGGTCGACGTGTCCCTTGATTCGTACATCGACATCGGCATCCAGCTCAACGTGGTGCCGCAGGTGAGCGGGGTGAACCGCGATTACATCAACATGATCATCCATCCCGCGGTGACCTCCGAGGGGACCCTGATCGAGAACAGGTACCCGCGCATCACCACGCGTGAGACGCAGACGCAGGTCCTCATGCGGTCGGGCGAGACGATCATGATCGGCGGCCTGATCAAGGACGTGAAGAACGAGAGCACTCAGGGCGTCCCGTTCCTGCGCAAAATACCCTTCCTCGGGAAGATGTTTTTTGAGCGCACGACCGTCGATACGGAAAAGATCGAGCTCGTCATCTTCATCTCGGCGCACGTCGTCGACGATAAAGGGTTGACCTCGGATCAACTTGAGATTCTTGAGCAGAATCTTGGGCTGCGCAGCGTTTCCAGGTAGGCCGGACGCGCCGAAAACGAAAGAAAAGGCAGGATTGATGACACCCCGCACATCAATGGTGCGGGGTTGTCTTTTGGGGCCCTATGAATTTCCGCTACGCCTTTGAGTTGACGAAGACCAAAGAGATGGCGTTTTTGTCCCATCTGGACGTGATGCGCCTGTTGGCGCGGGCCGCCCGCCGGGCCGGTATCCCCTTGGCCCTGACGCAGGGTTTCAGCCCGCGTCCGCGCCTGCGCCTGAAGCGGGCCGTGAAGCTCGGGGTGCCTTTCGAGGCCGAACCGGGCGAAATGCTTCTCAAGGATTTGGTGGCGCCGCAGGAACTGGCCGAGCGGTTCCGAACGGTGCTGCCCGAAGGGATCTCGGTCGAGAATATAGAGCTCATGGAGCAAGCATGAATGGAGGTATTTTGTGAGGAAGAAGAAAGAGATATTGATCAACTATGAACAGCAGGAGCGCCGCGTGGCGATCCTGGAAGAGGGACGTCTGTCGAACTACTTCGTCGAGCGTCTCACGGACCGGACGGTCTTGGGCAACATCTACAGGGGCAAGGTGGAGAACGTCGTGCCCTCCGTCGGGGCCGCGTTCGTGAACATCGGCGCCGAGAAGAACGGATTCTTGTATCTGAACGATTCCATCCACCAGGTCCTGGAAGAGGATATCGACGAAGACGGCGGCGCCTCGGCCTCGGGAAAGCGCGGGGCGCCCATGGCCCTCAAGGCGGGTCAAGAGCTGATCGTCCAGGTGACCAAGGAGCCCTTCGGCACGAAGGGCGCGCGCCTGACGACCCACATAAGCCTGCCCGGCAGGTATTGTGTCCTGATGCCGTACGAGCGCCACTTCGGCATCTCCAAGCGCATCGACGACGACAAGGAGCGGCGCCGCCTGCGGGAGATCCTTAAAGAACTCAAGGTCCCCAACCAAACGGGGATGATCGTGCGTACGGTCGCAGAAGGCGCGACGTTGAAAGAGCTCCAGCGGGACCTGGCGCTCCTCTTGCACCTCTGGGAGAGCATCGAGAAGGCCGCCAAGCGCCGCGAGGCGCCGTTTCTGATCTACGAAGACTATGACCTGGTCCTGCGGATGCTGCGGGACTACTACAACGACGAGATCGGCAACATCTGGATCGACTCCAAGGAGGAGTTCAAGCGTGTCCTGCGTTTCATCAAGTCCTACATGAGCCGCCTGTCGCAGACCGTCCGGCTCTACCGCGAGAAGGAGCCGTTGTTCGAAAAGAAGGGCATCGAGGAAGAGATCGAGCGCCTGTATTCGAACAAGGTCTTCCTGAAGAGCGGCGCCTACATCGTCATCGAGCCGACCGAAGGGTTGACGGTCATCGACGTGAACTCCGGCAAGTTCCGGCGCCGGAACATCTCACAGGAACAGATGGCCTTCTCCGTCAATAGCGAGTCGGCGCGCGAGATCGCCCGGCAGCTGCGGCTGCGCGACGTCGGCGGCATCGTCGTGATCGACTACATCGACATGATGGAGGAGCGGCACCGCCGGGAGCTGATCCATGTTTTCCGGGGGGCGCTCTCTTCGGACCGCGCCAAGACCGACGTCGTGGGGATCTCGAAGCTGGGCCTCGTCCAGATGACGCGCGAGCGCACCCATCGGACGCTGGAGAGCATCGCCTATCAGGACTGTCCGCTCTGCCAGGGGAAGGGAAAGGTCAAGTCGCCGTTCTCCATCGCGCTCAACGCCATCCGCGACCTCAAGAACTATCTGGCCCACCACCGGACCCGTCGCGTGGTGGTGGAGGTCCATCCCGATGTGGCCGCGAGCCTCAACGGTCAGCACTTCAAGGGATTGCGTAACGTCTCGCGTCGCTTTGGCGCGCGGGTGGACATCCATACGAACAAGGAGCTGCACCCCGAAAAGATCAACATCAGGTCTTAAGGCAAGCCCTTGGGCAGCCCAAAGGGGCCGGCATTGACTCGGGGGCCGGGGTGTGTTATATTTATGGGCTGTTTGCGGCGCCGGACATATTTAAGGTAAAGACGGACCTAAAAAGGAGCTCCCCTATGTACGCCATCATTCAGACCGGCGGGAAACAAGAGAAGGTGAAGGTCGGCGACGCCATCACCGTCGAACGCATCGACAAGAAGAAGGACGTGACGTTCAACCACGTCCTTCTGGTGGCGGACAAGGATAAGGTGAGCGTGGGCGATCCCTTTGTCAAGGGGGCCAAGGTGGGGGCGACGATCCTCGAGCAGACGCGCGGGCCCAAGGTCATCGCCTTTAAGGCCCGCCGCCGCAAGAGTTCCCGGCGCACGCACGGCCACCGCCAGGCGCTGACGCGGGTCAAGATCACCGAAATCGAGTATTGAGGACCCCGGTGCCCGTGAGACAAAAGTGCCGGGAGCCTTTTTGTCGGAAAAAGTGAGCCAATTGCCCAGGGACATTTCGTCTTGAGCTGCGACGCAGGTTTTTTATGTTCATTGATACGGCGAAGATCAGAGTGAAGGCGGGGGCCGGCGGCAACGGGTGCAACAGCTTTTTCCGCGATAACCGGGTTGAGCACGGCAAGGCCAACGGCGGGGACGGAGGCAGCGGCGGCAACGTGATCCTGCGTGCCGACAAGGACATCTACACGCTCCTGGATTTTCAGTTCCGTCGTCACTTCAAGGCGGTCAGCGGCCGGCACGGCTCCAGCAACGACAAGGTCGGTGCGCGCGGGCAAGATTGCCTGATCCGTGTGCCCGTGGGGACGCTCGTCACGGAGGGGGGGACGGGGTGTTTCCTGCGGGACATGGGCACGCACGGCCTGGAGGTGATCGTCGCGCGCGGCGGGGAGGGCGGCAAGGGCAATTGCCGCAACCGCGAGGCGACGCCGGGTGAGGCCGGCGAGGAGCGGGAGCTCGTCCTCGACCTGAAGCTGATCGCGGACGTGGGGCTCATCGGCTATCCGAACGCCGGCAAGTCCACGCTGATATCGAAGATCTCGAACGCCACGCCGAAGATCGCGAACTATCCTTTCACGACGCGCGCACCGCAGCTGGGCGTGGTGCGGCGTCCCGACGACGATACGGAGTTCATCGTCGCGGACATCCCGGGCCTGATCGCCGGCGCGCACGAGGGGCGGGGCCTCGGCGACCGCTTCCTGAAGCACGTCGAGCGCACGCAGGTGCTGGTGCACCTGGTGGACATGGCGGGCGTGGACGGCCGTGACCCGATCGAGGATTACGACGTCATCAACAAGGAATTGGAGTCGTTTTCAAGGGTTCTTGCCGAAAAGAAGCAGATCCTGGTGGCCAACAAGATGGACCTGGAGGCCGCCGGAGACAACCTCAAGCGCTTCCGCGAGATGGTGAAGCGCCGCATTTTTGAGATATCGGCCCTTGAGGGTAAGGGCCTGGAGGCCTTGCTTGAAGAAATCACGGAGTGTCTCACAGAAGATCGTCGTTAAGGTCGGCTCGAGCGTCTTGACCGGCGGCGGCGTTGACCTCGTCCCGCAGAATCTCGCGCGCGTGGTGTCTCACGTGGCGTCTTTCAGGGAAAAGGGGGATCAGGTTATCCTGGTGACGAGCGGCGCCATCGCCTGCGGGTTGTCGGTATTGGGTTTCAAGAAGAGGCCGACGGCCCTGGCGGAGCTCCAGGCTGCTGCCGCTGCTGGACAAAATATTTTGATGCAGGAGTATTTCGAGGAGTTTTCAGAACATGGTTTGAAGTGTGCCCAGGTTTTGCTGACACGGGGAGACCTCACGGATCGCAAGCGTTATCTGAACGCGCGCAATACCATCAACACGCTTTTGAAGCACGGTCTGGTGCCGGTCGTCAACGAGAACGATGCGGTCTCGGTCGAGGAGATCAAATTCGGAGACAACGATACGCTCGCGGCGCGCCTGGCGGTCGCGGTAGAGGCGGACGGTCTGTGGATCATGTCGGATATTGACGGGCTCTATAAAGATTTTGATGCGAAGACGGGCCTGGGAAAGAATTTGATCGAAGAGGTCAACATGATCACGCCGGAGATCATAAAGATGGCCGGCGGGACGGACAAGACCTCCTGCGTGGGTGGCATGTCGACAAAGATCCAGGCGGCGCACATTGCTACGAGCGGCAATATTCCCGTGTGCCTGAGCGCGATGCCTTCGATGGGTGTGCGGATTGACTTTGGCGCATCCGTTTATGAGGGGTTTGTGAACACGCATTTTCAAGCGACCGGCTCTGCGGGGAGCGCAAAAAAACACTGGATCGCGTTCGAGGCCGCGGCCAAGGGCCGGATCGTCGTCGATGACGGCGCCCGAAATGCCCTGACCCAGCGGCCCTGCAGTCTCTTGGCGCCGGGCGTCATGGCCTGCGAGGGCGTCTTCAAGGCAGGGGATATCGTCGAGGTGGTCGATAAGGCCGGTGCGGTCTTTGCCAAGGGCAAGGCCAATCTGTCGTCCAAGGAGATCGCGGAAGGCGCGGGCAAGAAGATCAAAAAAGAGGTGATCCACCGGGATCACCTGGTCATCCTGGGATAGGGACACGCTCCGGATAGGGACACGCTTTTCATGAAGAAAAAGAGATCCTCACGCACGAAGCTTGAAGTGGAATTGAGGTGTCTGGCCGAGAAGGCGAAGGCCGCCACGCACCGCCTCGCCGCCCTGGACGCCGAGAAGAAGGACGCGGTGCTGCGCGACATGGCAGAGGTCCTGGAGGAGGGCGCCTCCGCCATCCTCCTGGCCAATAAAAAGGACCTCGTGGCTGCCCGCCAGAAGCGCCTCGCCGAGGCCTTTATCGAGCGTCTGACCTTGACGCCCAAGAGGGTCGAGGAGATGGCGTCGTCGCTGAGGGGCATCGCGGACCTCCGCGATCCGGTCGGGGAGGTCATCAAGAATTGGAGCCGTCCCAATGGCCTGGCCCTCAGCAAGGTCCGAACGCCGATCGGCGTCGTCCTCATCATCTACGAGTCTCGGCCGAACGTGACCTCGGACTGCGTGGGCCTCTGTTTTAAATCGGGCAACGTCGTCATCCTGCGCGGCGGCAGCGACGCACTTCATTCGAACGCCGTCATCTTCAGACGGCTCGCGTCCGTGGTGCGGCGCCACGGCCTGCCGGCCGAGGTCATCAATCTCGTTGCCGTGACGGACCGCCGGGCCGTCGATGTCCTGTTGACGCTGGACGATTCCATCGATCTCGTGATGCCGCGCGGCGGGGAGTCGCTGATCCGCCAGGTGCGCGACAAGTCGAAGATCCCGGTGATCAAGCATTACAAGGGGATCTGCCATATTTACGTGGACGAAGACGCGGACCTGGCACAGGCCGAGCGCATCGTGCTCAATGCCAAGGTCCAGCGGCCTGGCGTCTGCAACGCCGTCGAGACGCTCCTCGTGCACGAAGGGGTGGCGAGGGATTTTCTGCCGAAGATGATCCGGGCGCTCCGGGACGCCGGCGTCGCCGTGCGCGGGTGCGCCAAGACCCGCAAGTTCGCCCAGGGGGTCGCGGCCGCGACCGAAGAGGACTGGCGCACGGAGTATCTGGACCTCATTCTTTCGGTGAAGGTCGTCAAGGACGTGGAGGAGGCGATCCGCCACATCAACCACTACGGTTCGCACCACAGCGATGCGATCGTCACGCGCGACGACGCCCGGACACAGAGGTTCTTAAAAGAGGTCGACTCCGCCTGCGTCTACGTAAACGCCTCCACGCGTTTTACCGACGGGTATCAGTTCGGCATGGGGGCGGAGATCGGCATCTCGACCGACCGGCTGCATGCCCGCGGCCCGATGGGCCTCGAGGAGTTGACGACATACAAGTACGTCATCCGCGGCACCGGCCAGATCCGCGAGTGATAGGGGATGCGGCGGGGGACCGAGGCGGGCGGCCCATCCGCGCGCAGCGGAAGGGGCGCTGGCGCGACGAGTAAGGAGCGCCGTTTAGCGCTCACCGCCTGAGAGGGTGAGGCGGCCCGGGGCGCACCAAGCGCCCACGCCCAACCTAAGGTGTCGAGCAGAAAAGGCTCCCGCGGGGGATGGGGCGCTGGTCGGCCGAATAAGGCCGACCGGGTAGCGCGACGGCTCAAGATGTGAGGCCGGCCGGGGCCGCGGAAGCGGCCACACCGAGCTGGGATGACGAGCGATGCACGCGAATGGGGCGATCGCCTCGGCCAGGGCCCGCTGGATCAATGCCGTGGGGTTGTGTCAACATGTCGAAGACGATGAAGATAGGCATACTTGGGGGGACGTTTGATCCGATCCACTACGGCCACCTGATCCTGGGCGAGCAGGTCCGGGGTCAGCTCGAGCTCGATAAGGTGATCTTTGTCCCGACGTATCAGCCGCCGCACAAGGACGGCCGCCGGATCCTCGATGCGCGGCACCGCCTGAGGATGGCGCGGTTGGCCGTGCGCGGCAATCCCCGCTTCACGGTCTCCGACATCGAGATACGCCGGCGCGGCAAGTCCTACACGGTGGACACGCTGCGGGCGATCAAGAGATGTTACCGCGGGGCGAGGCTCTTTTTTATCTGCGGCTCGGACCTCGTCAGCGAGATACCGACGTGGAAGAAGGTCGACGAGATCTATCGCCTGGCCCGGTTCGTCTTGGCCAAGCGGCCCGGATATGGACGTCGTCTCACGGGCCGCCGTTTCCTGAAGATCCACGTGGCCCAGGTGGACATCTCCTCCTCGTCGCTGCGACGCCTCGTGCACAGGGACAGATCCATTCAGTATCTGACGCCGGACAGCGTCGTGCGCTACATCCAGAGACATCGTCTCTATAGGTGAAGACATGAAGATCAAGGTCGGTCCGTCTCTTTTGGCGTGTGATTTTATGAATCTCGAGGCGGAGGTCCGGCGCGCCCAGGCAGCGGGCGCCGACTTCCTGCACGTCGACGTCATGGACGGGCACTTCGTCCCCAACATCACGATCGGCCCGGGCGTGGTGGCGGCCATCCGCAAGAAGACCACGCTGCCGATTCACGCCCACCTGATGATCGAGAATCCGGACGAATACATCGCGGCCTTTGCGGCCGCGGGTGCGGATATCATCAGCTTCCACATGGAGGCCCTGGGCAAGGTCAGGAATGTCCGCACGAAGAAGGCGGTGTCTTTGATCAAGGCGATCAACCGGCTCTCCCGCCGGCCCGCCTTGGCGATAAATCCCGCGACCCCCCTTGATGTCGCGACGGGCGTTCTGGATAAAGTCGACTGGGTCTTGGTCATGAGCGTGAATCCTGGTTTCGGCGGACAGGAGTTCATGCCGGGGGTCCTGTCCAAGATCTTCGAGCTGCGCAAGATATTTGACGGCGACATCGAGGTCGACGGCGGGATCAACGATAAGACGGCCGCCGAGGTCGTGCGCAAGGGGGCCAACGTCTTGGCCGCCGGCACGCACCTCTTCGCGGCACCGGACATGAAGGCGGCGATAAGGAGGCTGAAGAATGTCGTGTAGCGGTCGAGCGCACAAGACAAAGATCAGGTTCGGCACCGACGGGTGGCGCGCGGTGACCGGTGACGATTTCACGTTCGCCAACGTCAGGCGGGTGGCCCAGGCCACGGCCGATTATTGCCGGAGGGATTTGGTCCGGGGACGCCGCCCCCGGGTGTGCGTGGGTTACGATACGCGCTTCATGTCCGACAAGTTCGCCCGTATCGCGGCCCGGGTCCTGGCCGCCAACAACATCGAGGTGATCGTTTCGGACCGCGCGGTCCCCACGCCCGCCCTGAGCTTTGCGGTGAAAAGCCGCAACCTCGACCTCGGCATCATGATCACGGCGAGTCACAACCCGCCGGAGTTCAACGGCTACAAGATCAAGAACAAGGAAGGCGGGGCAGCGGACGGGAAGGTGACGCGCCGCGTCGAGGCCCTCATCGACGCCTCGCCCGTCAAGAGCCTCTCTTTGACCCAGGCCGTCTCAAAAGGCCGGGCACGGGTCGTCGACATCGCCAAGGACTACGTCAGGTTCCTGCGTTCTTACATCGACCCCAGGGTCTTCAAGAAGGCGCGGTTCCGGGTCCTGATGGATGTCATGCACGGCAGCGGCAACAGCTATATCGCCGACGTGCTCAAGGGCACGGGCATTCGCCTCGAGCTGATGCGTGCCGAGGCCAACCCCAACTTCTGCGGCCGCGGCCCGGAGCCGGTCGAGGAGAACGTCCAGGGCATCATCCGGCGCATGAAGACCGGGCGTTATGACATCGGCCTGATCCTGGACGGTGACGCCGACCGCATCGCGGCGGTCAGCTCGGACGGCGCCTACATCCCCCCGCAAAAGATCCTGGGCCTGCTGGCCCTGCATCTCCACCAGGACCGCAAGTGGTCCGGCGACATCGTGACGACCATCGCCGGCACGACCATGCTCGAGCACATCGCCGAGGACCTGGGGCTCAAGCTGCACGAGACCCCCGTGGGCTTCAAGTACATCTCGAACCTCATGGAGACGCAGGACATCCTCGTCGGCGGCGAGGAGGCCGGGGGGATGGGCCTCAAGAACTATATCCCGGAACGCGACGGCACGCTGGCGGGGCTCATGCTCGTCGAGATGATGAGCCGGCGCAAGAAGAAGATCGGCCGCATCCTCGCCGATATGGAAAAGAGGTACGGCCGCTATTATTACCTGCGCAGCGACCTCAAGCTCAGATCCAAGAGATACACGCTCGACCAGGAAAGGCTCAGGGTCTCCTCGCTCTTGGGTCGCAAGGTCGTCACGGTCAAGGATTACGACGGCCTGAAGCTGGTCTGTGACGATGAGAGCTGGCTCATGTTCCGCGCCTCGGGCACCGAGCCCAAGATGCGTATCTACGCCGAAGCCAAGTCTCTCAGGAAGGCCAAGGATTTGATCCGGCTCGGCAACGCCCTCGTCAAGCGTACGATCCGGTACGCCTGACCCTTCGCCGTAGACCCCGCCGCGGGGTTTGGCTCAGGATTGTCGTGCGCGGCGACAAATTCCAGACATCACGAGAATGCCCGCGGGGGGGTCCATGATCTACTGGGTCAGCAAAAGCTTCTGTTATATCGTGCTGTGTCTGTTCTTTCGTCTGCGCGTCCAGGGCCGCGAACACATACCGCGCCGGGGCGGCTTTATCCTCGCCGGCAATCACGTGAGCTATCTGGATCCGGTGGTCTTTGGTTCGGCGTGTCCCCGTTCCCTGTATCACATGGCGCGGGATACCCTCTTTCGTCAGCCTGTCTTCGGGTGGTTCCTGCGAAGGGTTCACACCTTCCCCTTGAAGCGCCGTGCCGCGGACTTTGAGGCCATCCGTAAAGGGCTGAGGTATCTGGCTGCCGGGGAAGGCCTCCTCATCTTTCCGGAAGGGACGCGCCAGGTGGGCGGCCGGGTAGGAGGGGCCTTTGCCGGGGTCGGTTTTTTGGCGCGCAAGGCCAATGTCCCCGTCGTGCCGGCGTATGTTTCGGGGACACGAAGCGCCCTGCCGAAAGGGACCAGGAAGATCCACCCGGTCCCCATCCGGCTCGTTTACGGCGCGCCGATCCCTCCTCCGGCGGGCGAGGAAATATCGGATGTCGATCACTCCCGGAGGGTGATGGAGGCGATCCTCGCCCTCAAGCCGGACGCATGACGTAACTTAAGAGTTGACAAAAGGATTATTTCGAGGATAATGAATTTCCTGTCTGAAAGGACGGGAGGCAAGCAGATCGCACCCTGCGCGGCGTATCTCATCGCGGGGATGCGAAAAATACCCGAAGAGGAGAAAGGTGGAACAACAGGTGATTCAGGAAAAGGAGAATGAAAAAGAGTTGACCCTGGCCGAGCTCTACAGCCAGAACTTCAAGGAGGTCAAAGAGGGCGAGGTCGTGACCGGCAAGGTGGTCAAGATCGGCGTCAAGGACATCTTGATCGACGTCGGCTACAAGTCCGAAGGGGTGGTGGCGCGCGAGGAGTTCATCGGCGCCAAGGACCTGGAGATCGGCAGCGAGGTCGAGGTCTACATCGACTCGATCGAGGATGACAACGGCCTGTTGATCCTGTCGCGCGACAAGGCCCGGCGCCTGCAGGGCTGGGACAAGATCAATCAGGGCTTTAACGAGGGAGACCTTGTCGACGGGATCGTGCGCAAGAAGGTCAAGGGCGGCTACATCGTCGACGTTTTCGGGCTGGAGGCGTTCCTGCCGGCGAGCCTGGCGATGTTCCGCCATGTCACCGAAAGGGACCTCCTGGGCGCTACCTATAAATTCAAGATCATCAAGATCAATCCGATCCGCCGCAGCCTCATCGTCTCGCGCAAAGAGGCGGTCGCCAAGGAGCGCGAGGACAGCAAGGCGCGCTTCTGGGAGGCCCACAAGATCGGGGACGCCGTCTCGGGGGTCGTCAAGAACATCACGGACTTCGGCGCGTTCATCGACCTGGGAGGGGTGGACGGTCTCCTGCATATCACGGACATGAGCTGGTCGCGCATCGCGCACCCGTCCGAGATGGTGGCGGTCCGCGACAAGATCGAGGTCACCATCCTGAACATGAACAAGGAGACGTCGAAGATCTCCCTGGGCCTCAAGCAGCGCACGGCCGATCCCTGGACGGATGTCCAGGAGAAGTTCCCGGTCACGACGAAGGTCAAGGGCAAGGTCGTCAACATCGTTCCTTACGGCGTGTTCGTGGAGCTCGACAAGGGGATCGAGGGCCTGATCCACGTCTCGGAGATCTCCTGGCAGAAGCGCAACATCAATCCCCAGGACATGTTTGCCGTGGGGGACATGGTCGAGGTCCAGATCCTCAATATCGACAAGGACAGCCGCCGCATCTCGCTGAGCATCAAGCAACTGGAGGGCAACCCCTGGCTCGAGGCGGAGAACAAGTTCCCGGTCGGCAGCAAGGTCTCGGGGAAGGTGACGGGCTTCACGGACTTCGGTGCCTTCGTGGAGCTGGACGGCAGCCTCGACGGCATGATCCACGTCTCGGACATGTCGTGGACGCGCCGGGTCATGAACCCGCAGGAGATCCTGAAAAAAGGCCAGAAGGTCGAGGTGGTGGTCCTCTCCGTGGATCCCCAGGCCAAGAAGGTCTCGCTGGGCCTGAAGCAGGCCGGCGAGAACCCGTGGTCGCAGATCGCCGAAAAGTACCCCGTTGGGATGGAGTGCGAGGGGGACGCCGTTTCCAAGAACAACTACGGCGTCTTCGTGCGGCTGGCCGATGAGCTCGAGGGGCTGCTCTATATCAACGAGATCCCCAAAGAGGCGTTCGAAAAGGTCGCCATCGGCGACAGGATCAAGGTCAAGATCATCAAGGTCGATGTCGAGCAGATGCGCATCGGCCTGGGCAGCGTTTCGTAATACGAACAGACCGTTTCCGGGCGCGGATAGTCGCTTTTTGCACGCGGAGGAGCGCGAATACAGAATTCGCCGTTTTTCGCGTCGGATGCGCGATTATCCGCGTCTGCGTTTGGGCACGGTCCCGATTTTATGAAGATACCCCTGCAGGAACAACTCAAGATCATCCGGCGCGGCACCAGCGAGATCATCAGCGAGAAAGATCTCAAGGCGCGCCTCGAATGGTCCCTCAAGACCGGCTTCCCGTTGATCGTCAAGGCGGGGTTCGACCCGACGGCGCCCGATATCCATCTGGGACACACGGTCCTGTTGCGCAAGCTCCGGCATTTTCAGGAATGCGGGCACAAAGTGGTCTTTCTTATCGGCGATGCGACGGCCCTGGTGGGAGATCCTTCGGGGCAGTCTCAGATACGCAAGATGTTGACACGCGAAGAGGTCGACGCCAACGCCAGGACGTATGAAAAACAGGTCGCCAAGATACTTAAGATCGACGATAGCAAGCTTTTTGAACGGCTCCACAACAGTGAATGGTTCTTGACGAAGAATCCCAAAGGGCCGGCGCCGTTTGATTTTACAAAGTTTACGGAGCTGGCACAGAAGTACACCGTAGCGCGCCTGATTGAGCGCGATGATTTTCAGAAAAGGCTCAAGGAAAACAAGCCCATAAGCTTCCTCGAGCTTTTTTATCCGCTCATGCAGGGGTATGACTCCGTGAAGATCGGAGAACGGCCCCCTGAAAAACGCTGTGATGTGGAGATAGGGGGGACGGACCAAAAGTTCAATATGCTGGTGGGCAGGGACCTGCAGAAGGCGTATGGCCAGGCCCACCGGCAGGTCGTGATCACCATGCCGCTCCTGGAGGGGACCGACGGCGTCCAGAAGATGTCGAAATCCCTGAATAATTATATCGGCATAGACGAATCACCCAAGAGCATCTTTGCCAAGACCATGTCCATCAGCGATGAGCTGATGGTGAGGTATTACGAGCTGTTGACGGACGAGGACCTGGAGGGGGTAAAGAGGCTTCATCCCCGGGAAGCCAAGGTCCGCCTGGCGCAGGAGCTGGTGGCGACGTATCACGGCGCATCCGCCGCCCGCAAGGCCCGTCAGGAGTTCGAAGAGGTCTTTTCCCGGGACGGCATCCCCGAACAGATCCCCTCGGTCGATCTCGCCTGGGAAGGGGCACAGGCCCCTACGGCCTCTGGCGTAACTATCGCCCTGGTCAAGCAGGGCAAGCTCAGCCTGCATACGGGCAAAAATTCCGCCAACGAGGTCTTGCGGCAGTTCAGGCAGGGGGCGGTCCGGGTCGATGGTCAAAAGGTATCGGCCCAGACCCCGCTTAAATTCGGCGTCGGGTACCTGATCCAGGTGGCCAAGCGCACCTTCATACGGGTAAAAATTTCTCAAAATAAAACTTGACACCGATAGTTTTATTCGTATAATTAAGTGTTACAACTTCAGGCACTTCCGTTTCTTTCAGAAAAACGGGTGAAGACATTTTGAAGAACGCCGCACGAGAGTTGACAGGCTGATTCACAGCGATCAACGCGTTGGGGAAGACCCAGGCATCCCGCGTGATGCCTTTTTTGTTGTCCGGCGCGGCGGCGCCCTCTGATAAATTTTTAGTCCGCCCGAGCGGGGTGGGCTCTCGTTCTTTGACAAATAGCCAAGTACAAGAAGATGTATGATCCTCGGTGAGGATCATGCCCTTTTTTTTCGGAGAGTTTGATCCTGGCTCAGAGTGAACGCTGGCGGCGTGGATTAGGCATGCAAGTCGAGCGATCGTTGCTCCTTCATGCACTTTCGACGCAAGAAGAAAATGCACGAGGGTTTAACGAT
>Ga0315537_1001537_pt1 | contig 18048 bp, 18 predicted proteins | sample SalMarSW160270MG_FD_203091 | JGI IMG/M metagenome (GOLD analysis project Ga0315537, IMG submission 203091) | Salt marsh sediment microbial communities from the Plum Island Ecosystem LTER, Massachusetts, United States - Salt Marsh Sediment SW1602-70 ... | reverse complement strand
CCAAAAGCGAGAAATTATGCAAAACAAACCCAATTTCACCAAGTGTCCAAATGAACCTAAGTCTTCGTCTCACAATAAACTACGAACAACGAACAATGAACTATTCCGGGAAAAACAAACCCAATTCAAACCCAAACAAACCCAATTTCAAGACAAAGACCGGATTCTTCGCTTTGCTCATCTCTTCTTTTCACGGCAGAAATCCAAAAGCTCGCATTCCTCGCAGCGGAGGTTGTATTTGCCGGTGCAGCCCTCGGTGATGCCGATGCGGCTTAGTGCAAAATCGTATTTCACCGGGTCGGAGGGAGAAATCTCAGAGAAACTTTTTGTTATTTCCACAGCCGCAGCTAAAGAAACAGTCTTCCGAGCATACAGACCCAGAATTTTGCATAACCTGCCCATATGCACATCGACCGGCACAAGCAGCTTCGCTGCCGTAAGGCATCCCTTATTGGACTTGTCAACGCCCTTCCACAATCCAGCATCAACTTCATCATCTCTAACCATCCAGCGTAAAAAAAGATTCAGCCGTTTGCAGGCACTGCCCCCCGCCGGGCCGGCCAATAGATACCTCAATCCCCTGCTCACCTCACGGCGGGTTTCTTTAGAATAGATTTCGGACAGCGAATCGCAAAACTTCGATAACGCAGGTATGATATTCTCATCGCTATTGTTATACCCTGATAAAAATTGCTTCTCGATACTGCCTTTTTCCTGCAGGACTTTCTGTAAGACTACAAGTAAATCTGCGATATCCTCACCCGCCGTAAAGCGATGTTTGAAGGAATTGAGCTTTTGACGTTTTGATTTATCGAAATTCAGGACAAATGCGTAAGGGCCTGCCCCCATACGGGAAAATAAATCATTTAGGTCTTTTTCAATCTGCCGGACGCGGCCGTATGCAAGAACTGATGATAAAAGCGCCACCACCTCCATATCAGCCGGATTGGAATAGCGATACACGAACTGCAACGGGTCCGGCTTTATACAATTTCGATGGTTATACCTGAGATAAAGCGCTTCAAGTATATCTTTTATTTTAATTAAACGCTTACGCACTAATCAAATCAAAGTCTTAAATTTTTCGAGCAAATCCTGAAGCTTTTCGATATTCACTTCACGTTCGTATAACGGCCTCTTATCCTTTTTATATGTGCCGATATTTTCTTCAAAAGTCGTTTTATCCGTATTGGTATAGAAAATTCCGAGCGGCAGCTTCTCAGTTTCTATCGCTTTTTTGAAAGCCTTGTTTCTATCGGTAACCTGATGAGAGTCACGCAGATAATAGGTATGCTCCTTGAACCACTGAAAGGTGTTGATTTTATTAAACGAGACACACGGCTGGAATATATCAACAAGTGCGTATCCTTTATGCGTGATGGCCTTTTTCAATATCTCTTTTGTCTTGTCCATATCACCGGCGAAGGCCCTTGCGACAAAACTTGCATCCAGCGCAATAGCTACTGCGATTGGATTAAACGGCTCAAGAAATACACCATTTATCTGCACCTGCGTCTTGAAACCTAATTGGCTCGTCGGCGATGCCTGTCCTTTTGTCAGGCCATAGACCATATTATTGTGAACAATGTTGGCGATATTAGGATTGCGCCGGATGGTATGAATAAAATGGTTGCCGCCTTCACCGTACATATCGCCGTCACCACTCTCGGCGATGACCGTTAGAGCCGGATTGGCCGCCTTTATGGCAGTAGCTGCCGGTAGTGCCCGGCCGTGAAGGCCGTTAAAAATATTGGTCTTAAAATAATGGGGAATCTTGGCCGCCTGGCCGATGCCCGACACAAGAACCAAATTCGTCGGCTCAATATCCATTTCGGAAAGGGCCTTTTTCAGCGTGTTGAGAATACCAAAATTGCCGCAGCCCGGGCACCAGGCAATATCAATTTCACCCATATCAAATTCTTTAATATTCATCGCTTCTCTCAATCCAGAAAAGCTTTCAGCTTTTCGACAAGCTCTTCAACGGTGAAACTCAGGCCGTTATACTTCAAAACCTTCTTATCAATATCTATACCCGTGTGAAGCTTAACCTGTTTTGCAAACTGCCCTGTAGCATTATTTTCAACAATGATAGTTCTTTCGGCTCTGTTAAGAAAATTTTCGGTCTCTTTAGGCAAAGGATGCACCTGATTAAAATGAAGAAAAGCAATATCGTCCCTTTCCAAATTCTTCACCGCCTCATCCACAATGTTATAAGTTGAGCCCCAACATATTATCAGCTTCCTGTAATTCTTCGGCCCGACGAGTTGAGGCGGTATAGAATCTTTAACCAGCGCATTACCTTTCTTCAGGCGTTTATCCACCATCTTTACCCTTAAGTCGAGGTCTTCTGTGATGTGGCCGTGCTCATCATGCTCATCACTATCAACACAAACAAGCCCCTGACCAAAAGCGGGGATACCGCGAGGTGAGATGCCATCTGCCGTAAGCTCGAACCTTCGATATTCTTTTTCGGTTCTGACTATGTGCTTTTCGGCCTTTATATCCGACAGGTCGAATCGTGCTGTGTTATAATAACTATCCAGAAAATACTGGTCTGTCAGCACAAAGACCGGCACCTGATATTTATCAGCAAGACCAAATGCCTTGCCAGTCAGAGAAAAGGCCTCTTCAAGTGTCCCGGGAGCAAGAATTATCCTCGGAAATTCACCGTGTCCGGCATAGAGTGCAAGCTCAAGGTCACTCTGCTCAGTCCTGGTGGGCAGCCCAGTAGCCGGTCCCGGCCGTTGGCCAAGATGAATCACAACAGGCGATTCCAGCATCGCCGAAAGACTCAATCCTTCCACCATCAACGCAAAACCTCCACCAGAGGTCGTAACCATCGCCCTTGCACCGGCATACCAGGCGCCAATCGCCATATTAATCGCGGCAATTTCATCCTCCGCCTGTTCTGCTATGATGTTAAATTCTTTTGCGTGTTGTGAAAGAAAAACCAGTACAGCCGTTGATGGTGACATCGGATATGAAGATATAAAATTGCACCCGCCAGCTATTGCCCCTGAGGCCACGGCCTCTGCGCCGCTTAAAAGAATCTGGTCTTTAACATTAGCATTCGGTTTTACACCAATTTTAATCTTTCCCGAATCAGTCAAATCACAACCAAGTTTGTGACCAGCCTTTGCCGCCTCGAGATTCTTGCTTACAACATCATCGGATTTCCCAGAGAAATACTTCCTGATGTAATCATTCACCAACTGCAAATCGACTCCCAAAAATCCAGCAACCACACCAACCGCCACGATGTTCGAATAAATCTTGTCACCAATATCCGTGGCAATCTTGGTAAAAGGCACCTCGATGCAAACACAGCCGCCCTGCTCAGAAATTACGTCAAAATTTTCGGCCTCCGACAGGATTATCGTCTCGGGTGAAATCCTCTTTTGCACGTGCTGGAGAGCATCTTTATCCAACGGAATAAGAACATCTATCCGATTGACAACAGACCTGACCGGTTTTGAAGATACCCTTATTTCGGTCGAATTCGTCCCGCCTCGGATCCGAGACATATACTCTTTCGTTGCAAAGACATTGAAACCGGCAAGTTTCAGGACCCTCGTTAATACATACTCAATAGTCTGAATACCCTGACCTGCCTGCCCACACAGCACAATCGAAATATCATCCGTATTAGTCATAGATATAACTTCGTTTTGTTATAACAAACTCAAATGGTTCTGAAATCCTAATATTCATCAAGATGATTGAATTCTGCATTTTCAAGCCAAGTCTCAGGACGAGAGATAAACTCGATTATGTTTTCGAGCAAAAAATAATGTTTCTTCTCTTCTTCCGCCAATTTCAAGAAAATGTCCTTTTGATATTCTCCTTTTACTTCGTTTGCTTTTTCCAAATAGAAATCCTGGCTTTTCTTTTCGATATCCTGGGCCTTTACGTAAAGATCTTTTTGCTCGATATCAGAACCAAACTTTTCATCAGATTCTTTCAACTGAACAAAAATATTTTTAGCGCTGGACAAAATAGTCGTTTCAACCATCTGTGGCTTTTCAGTTTTCATTTTCTTGACGGTATTAAAGTGTTTTACCTCTTCATCTGCTAATATTGTTAATATGGTTTTTAATCCCTTATTCTCAGTCTGCTGGGCCAATTGACGATAATAATCTTCGCCATCTTTCTCCATTTGCATTGCATATTCAAATATATCCATTTCCCCACTTCCCTTCGTTTAACAACTTACGAAACCATCGGATTCTACACATAACATAACTGGCCAATAGGTTATTTAGCCGTTTATTCACCGAGCACCGCTGTCTCAAATTCCTCGAAGCCCATCTTCTCAATCATCGAGCCCAACCTCTGATGCGGCCTGGCATTAGTTTTATAGTATCGGATAATCTTATCAACCAGCTCAAGTGCCTGCACCTGCGAGAGCTCTGCGGCAAGCTCACGCGATAATCTCGGCTTTGCTCCGCCATTTCCACCGACCAGCAGCTTCCAGCCCTTCGGCATACCGACCAGGCCGACATCCTTGATGCAGGTCTCGCCGCACTGATTGGGACAACCGCTCACGCCAATTTTCAGCTTTCCCGGCAGATCAAGTCCGTGATATTTCTCATCAAGCTTCATTCCCATAGCCAGACTATCCTGAATGCCACGTTTGCAAAAAGTCGTTCCCGGACAGGCCTTGACGCTCCTTACGCAAAGCCCAATCGCCGCACCGGGCCGCATCTCAAGCTCGGACCAGACGTTATCAACATCCTCTTCCTTCAAACCTACAATTGCGATTCTTGCAGCGCTGGTTATTTTAAGCGCCGCCGCTCCATACTTCTCAGCCACATCGGCAAGCTTGCGCAAAGTTCCCGGCTGAACGACACCACACGGAATATGCGGCGCCACTGCATAGGTCTGTTTATCCCGCTGAATGATTACCCCTTTTTCGCCGTCTTTCAGCATATTAATCTCCTTGTAATAATCTTATTCCTTACATTCCAATCTTTGCGGCTGCTCATAAGAATAGAAGCAAACCCAGGGCCATAACCATCATACCCGCAACCAGTCCATAAGCCGCCAGATGAGGATGGCCATATTCTCTCGCAGCCGGCAGAAGCTCATCGAGCGATATAAATACCATAATGCCCGCCACCGAGGCAAAGACTATTCCGAAAACTATATCGTTAAGAAACGAAAAAAGAACCAAATAGCCGACCAATGCACCAACCGGCTCAGCGAGGCCTGAAAGAAACGAATAAACGAACGCCTTTTTCCTGCTGCCCGTCGCATAAAATACAGGAATCGAAACCGCAATACCTTCGGGAATATTATGTATCGCTATAGCGACAGCTATCGCTATTCCGAGCTTCGTATCCTTCAGGGCGCTCATAAAGGTGGCAAATCCCTCCGGGAAATTGTGAATCGCAATTGCCAGCGCGGTAAACAGACCCATTCTGTAGAGCTTATTGAATTTAGCTGCCAAATCCGGCTCGTCCATCTCCTCGGCTCTGTGGGCCTCGTGCGGATTTTCAAAGTCCGGCACGAGCCTGTCTATAATACCAATAAAAATAATGCCTGCGAAAAATGACGCAACAGCAGCCCAGTATCCGTTAGCTTGGCCCAAGTCAACGACAAGACATTGCTTTGCTTCGGGAAATATCTCAACAAACGAAACGTATATCATAACGCCCGCTGAAAAACCAAGGGCGCCGGAAAGCAGCTTTGTGTTGGTTCGCTTTGCAAAAAATGCCAGGGCACTGCCAAAGCCGGTCGAAAGACCGGCAAACAACGTCAATCCCAAAGCTATCGAGACACTATGAATTCCCATACTCTTACCGACTTACCTCAGATTCCAACATCTTTTTCCACCTGTTGATATGGCCATACTCGCTCATCAGCTTTTGACGAGTTTTCGCCACTTTCGGCCATCGGTTTCGATAAGATTATCCGCCTCAGGGAAACTTTCCGAACCCGCCGGATACCGGCAAGGGATAGAAGCGTCACTCTCCCAGGCCTGCAATATAGGTGTCAATAATCGCCAGGATAAATCCACGCTATCCTGTCTTGTAAAAAGCGTCTGGTCGCCAACCATGCAATCCAGAAGCAATCTCTGGTAAGCTTCAGGCATCTCAACGCCAAAGACATCGCTGTACTTAAAATTCATATTCAACGTGCTCATACAAAGTTTTGAGCCGGGCTGCTTGGCCTGAAAGCTAAGGGAAATACCTTCCTCCGGCTGAATCTGGAATATGAGGATATTAGCAGGTATATCTCCAAGGCCGGTTGAAATAAACAAAGAATGCGGAACTCTTTTGAATGTTACAGCGATTTCGGTAACTTTTTTCGCAAGCCGTTTGCCGGTTCGAAGATAAAACGGCACATCCTTCCACCTCCAGTTGTCAATAAAGAGCTTTGCAGCGACGAAAGTTTCTGTTTTGGAATTTGCATCAACATATGGTTCCTCCCGATACCCAACAACCTGTTTGCCGTTAATCGAGCCGGTTTCATATTGACCACGGACCCAAAAATCGTTTATCTGTTCAGATTTAATTTGCCGAACTGATTGCAGCAATTTTGCTTTCTCATCCCTTATATGGTCCGGCTCAAATGACACAGGCGGCTCCATCGCTATCAAAGAAAGCATCTGGAGCATATGATTCTGAAAAATGTCCCTAATAGCTCCGGCTTTATCATAATAACCGCCGCGATGCTCGACTCCGACAGACTCAGATATTGTAATCTGAACGTGGTCAATGAAATTGCGATTCCAGACCGGCTCAAAAATGGCATTGGCAAAACGGAACATCAGAATATTCTGGACGGTATCTTTTCCGAGATAGTGGTCTATGCGATAAATCTGCGATTCGTCAAAACACTGATGAATCGCATTATCCAGCTCTATGGCACTTTTCAGGTCGTTGCCGAACGGCTTTTCCACAACCAGCCGGACACGCTGCTTCAAATCCAGGTTAGCCGGACACGACAGGCCTGCTGAACCGAGCCGCTCAACTATCGTGCCATACAAAAACGGCGGAACAGCAAGGTAAAAAATACGACTGCCGTCAACTCTGCGCTGTTTATCAAATTCGGCAGACCTCGCCTTAATATTGTCATAGAACGCATCATCGCTGTAATCGCCGTCTATATAGTAGAGCTTTTGCGTAAAAGAACTTAAATCCTTTGCTGATACATCACTGACACTTTCCTTTATTGACCGCCGTGCGATTTCGCGAAACTCTCTGTCCGACAGCTCCTTCCTACCGCAACCTAAAAGATAAAACCTTTCATCAAGCAAACGCTTTTCAAAAATATCGAAAATGCTCGGCAGCAGCTTGCGCTGAGCCAAGTCTCCGGACGCCCCAAAAACAACAAACGCGTTTGGCGGAACTGCTGCCTCAACCCATAGATTACCCTTTTGAGCTACGGCCGGCCGAATTTCCTGCATAATGCTAATCCTGCTACTTTAACCCTCAACGGGCTCAAATTGGTCTTTGCTGGCCCCACATTCCGGGCACACCCAGTCATCCGGCAAGTCCTCAAAACTTGTGCCGGGTTCTACTCCGTTATCAGGGTCGCCCTTGGCCAGGTCGTAAATATAACCGCAAATAAGACATTTATACTTTTTCATTTGTATTTCTCCTTCCCTGGTTTTTTATTTTGGTTCGGTTCTTAATCCAAAACCGGTCGACAAAAGGCATCGGCGACTGTTGCGACAAAATAGAGATTGCAAATCAACCATCTGTCTCTCCATAGACAGTTTTGCCTCGAGCGGTTAACTTAAAATCGAGCTTAACCCTCTATTACATAGACCTAAGCCTTTTCAGCAGAACCGTAATATGGTTAATTTCCTCCATAATAATCTTCTCGATTTTGTCTCTGCCGGCCTTAGCAGGCACTAATTCTTTCAAACCCAGGTAAAAAACAACCGACTCATTTTCAGAATTCACAGCTATATTGATGATTTCCTTCGGCGTCTCTTTGCCGGTCAGTTCTTTTTCTGGAGTAATTTTGCCCTCATAACCCCGAGCGTCAGCCATCGTCTGTAGATACAAAGCTGATTGATTATCAGGGTCGAAAGTTGTCCAGCCCTTCTCCTGGCCGCTGAGCTCTTTCCTCATTTTCTCGAAGGTATCCAGATGGTCATCCTCCATAGCAGCCAGAGCAAGCAGCATTTGCTTTGTCTGCTTATCCGAGGAGTTTTCCGCCGCCTGGCGATAAAACCTGGCCCCGTTTCTTTCTATTTCTTCGGCCATCTCGAAGATTTCATCAGCATTAAAAGTAATACCCATTATGCACCTCTTTCTGCCGCAGCCGGCGGCGTAAATACACGCTGTCCCAATTCACGGTCGAGCATAAACAGCCCGCTCGGGGCATTTTCCATATTTTTCATCTGCTGCACTATCTCATCAGCGGACGATTCTTCTTCAACCTGCTCATTAACAAACCACTGCAAAAAGGAATTCGTCGCATGGTCTTTTTCTTCAATAGCCAAATCCACCAGCTTGTTAATCAGCCCTGTCACTTTCTGTTCATGCGTATAAACCGCCTCGAAAACCACCAGCGGTGATTTCCACTCTGTCGGAGGCCCTTCGATGGCCTTTAAGGTTACTTTGCCGCCGCGTTCATTTATGAAATCATAAATCTTCATCGCATGCATCATCTCTTCCTGTGTCTGCACCCTCATCCAGTTGGCAAAACCGTTTAAATTCAACAACTTGAAATAAGACTCCATCGACAGGTATAGATATGCCGAGTACATCTCAGCATTGACCTGTCCGTTCAAGGCCTCTTCCATCTTCTTGCTAATCATTTCCTATCCTTTCCAAAGCCCATGAATATTGCAATGCTCCCGTGCGGAAATGGTACCGGCCTTAATATTGAACACGGCTTCAGGCACATCGCCAGCTTTGAGGAACTGCCGGTAGGCCTTTCCGTCGGCAATAACCTCAATCCACTCTATATGATGTTTCTCTTCCATCGGATGAGGGACGCTTCCGATTTTTACCTTGATGCCGCCGTCAATCTTCTCAATCACCGGCACGTGCTTTTCTTTGCCTTCATCGGCAGTTTTTGCAACGAGAAGTTCCATCGGCTGACCGCAACAAACCAGCTCACCGGCCCCACCGTGAAGGACTTCCACAATATTTCCGCAAACGTTACATTTATAGACTTGAAGTTTCTCAGCCATCATTTACCCCTTTCAAATTGATGGTTTCAATTGTCATTTTTTAACACTTACTAAACCAATATTTGGTTTCTATTTTAATAGTTTGTTGCTTCCAATTCGAAATGCGCCTGCGGATGTGCGCAGGAAGGGCACACAGCGGGCGCTTCTGCACCCTCATGGACGTAGCCGCAGTTCCTACACACCCAGCGGACGGATTTTTCCCGTTTAAAAACTTTACCATCAGTAATATTCTTTGCCAAGGCAATGTAACGGTCCCTGTGGCGAGCTTCAGCAACAGCTATTTTCCTAAACACCTCTGCAATCTCCTTAAATCCTTCTTCGTCGGCGACCTCTGCAAAACCCGGATACATCTCGGTTGTTTCATAGTTCTCACCCGCCGACGCTTGCTCCAAATTCTCAAAAGTATTGCCAATAACACCGGCAGGAAACGCAGCAGCAATCTCCACTTCACCGCCCTGAAGAAACTTGAACTCGCGTTTGGCGTGCTCTTTTTCCTGATTGGCGGTCTCTTCAAAAATGGCCGCAATTTGTTCGTAGCCCTCTTTTCTCGCCTGGCTGGCAAAATATGTGTAACGGTTCCTCGCCTGAGACTCACCTGAAAACGCCGTCAATAAATTCTTTTCAGTCTGTGTACCTTTCAGATTCATTTATTAACCTCCTTTAACGTAAACGTTCCTTCTCATTTTCTAACTCTATTGCACAAATCACAAATCCCCTCAAAATATACGGTCCTTCTCAATATCTTAAACTTCCCGCTAATAACTTTAGGTACGGGTATATTGTCAAATGGTTTGTAGTGAAAATCAATAATTCTTTTGCACTTTATACATTTAAAATGCTGATGCTTCTCCAGATTTCCGTCAAAACGCTTGGCATCGCCCGAACCTTCAACTACTAAGGCCGCACCAATTTCATTCAGCGTCAGCAACGTTCTGTTCACAGTATCGAACGAAATATTCGGCAGTTCCTTCCTTGCCTGCTGATATACTCTTTCTGCGGATGGGTGCTCATTAGATTCAACCAAAATCCTATAGACAACCACCCTCTGCGGCGTAACTCTTAGCCCTCTTTTACGACATTTTAAACGAAATGAAGATATTTTCTGCTCCAATTGTCCGCTAACGCTACTTTTCGGCATAAAACGCTTTCTCTGTTATTTTTTGTAATTAAGCTCCTTGCCCTTTCTTCTATTTGCCTGACACAGACACCACCAACGACAAAATATCAGCTTTTCAGATGCTGTCAACTCTTACTTTGTGTTTAAAAGAAGCAGTCTTTTTCTTATGCAAATACTGATATGAGAATTTTCCAGCGACCATTATATTCTATTCTATACGCTAATATTCTCATTATTCATCCTTTTAGCATCATAAATTTCTTCGTTTCTCGGAGAAAAAACACTCCTGTGCATCAATAAAATATCCAGAATAAATACTATATAGTATATATTCCTATTTGTCAAGCAGGTTCTCGAAAATCGGGAAATTTTTTAATCTGCCTCAAATCTACGAATATCTTCTCTTCGCTAAGAAATCCAACCCCAAAAACACCGAATCCCGCAAAAAGTAAACAACCATAATTCGCCAGATTATGTGTAAGGTATTATTCCTTTGAAATTAGGCAATAAGCTTAAAATAAGAAAAATTTTGAGTATTTAATCGATGCAGAAACCCTTCTCTTTGTTACCTAAATAACCCAAATAAACTAATTTTTCCTTTATCATCATCAAAAGTGTTGGTTATATAAATCTAATTGGTTAAAAAATCCTCCTAAAATAACAAAAAAATGATTTACAGCAAAAAAATACTTTGCAACATCTACACTGAATTAAAAAAATTAAAAAAATTTCCTCTGTTAACAAAGCTGCCCTATGTCGTTACCAACAAAACAGTTACACAACTAATTATATAAAAATCCATTTAATTATCGGTCGTAGAATAATTTCTACTGTCTTTGAAGCAATTACCGAAAATAAACTGTAATTTTTAAAAAAATTTTATTTGACAACTTGATATACCTTGATAGAAAATCTCCCATAGTGGTGAGTACGGGTACCAAGTTGAGAAAGACCATTGTTCCTGATATGTAAGTGTAAGCACCGGATAAATGTAGAAAGATTTGTTTCAAGTAATATATTTTTAATTGTATCCTGCTCCGGTAAAACCGCTTTTGTTCACATAACAAGAACGGTTTTGGCTAAGTTAAAGCAAACAATGGATTTTGCGATAAGTCAAAGGAGTTTGGCTTTTCGAAGGAGGTAAACGCAGGAGGCAAAAGTGCGGGGATTAAAGCCTGTCGATGGCTGCACCTTAAAGGGGTGTTTCTATTGCATAAAGCCTTCAGAAATTGAATACACAACTGATATATGAACGGATAGTATCATGGAGGCAGAAAAAACGAGACGTTCACGCAAAGAAGAGCAACAAAACAACGAAGGGTCGAAAAATCTTCTTGAAAAGCTGCGGGAGCAACTGTATTCATCCAACGGCTCAATCAGACGGCAAGCCGGCTTCAATTTATCCTGGATGCAGGAAGACGGGCTGGAAATTCTAAAAGGGGCCTTGTTTAGCAATTCTCCCACTACCACAAAAAACGCTGCCGCATACGGCCTAAGAAAGATGCGCGGAAGAATGAAGAAGATGGCCCTGGAAACTCTCAAGGAAGGGCTCCAACACCAGAATGGCACGACCAGAAACGTATGCACCATGGCTCTGAAATTAATGGGTGAGAAAACACCGGCAGAAAAACCAACAACAAAAAGGGCAGTGCCAGCAAAACTAAAAATCAAAGAGATTCCGAGGAAAACCAGCAAAAAACGAAAAACCATATTAGAGCGAACAAATCGCCGAAGGCCCTATAATAGATAAAAAACTTTCTTGAAACAATCTAAAAAACTGTACATCCAATTCTCTTAATTAGCGTACTTCACAGAACAACCATAGGGTTTACTTTCAGTTACGCCCACTGGTTTGTCGCTGGTAAGCTCATAGAGGGCTTTATCAACAAAATTAAGTAATGGTTCTTCGACTCTGCCCATCGGTGAATTATCAATCGCGCCGGCATAGGCGATATTACTATCAGCGCCTATTATAAACATATGGGGTGTAGTTTCAGCACTGCAGGCACGGCCGACTTTGCCGTCTCTGTCATCCAGTATTGGATATTGCAGCTTATACTTTTGTGCAAATTCTCTATTCGCTTCCGGTGTTGCATAGCTCGTGCAGTTTACTGCAAGCCAAACGACATTCTTATCCTTATACTTATTAGCAAGCATAACCATTGTAGGCACTGCTTCGTAATGGTATCTGACAGAGGTGCACTGCACATCTTTCAACAAAAAGTAACCCAAAAAACCAAATAGAATTTCGCACAGGAGCCGTTATGTGAAAAATGCTAATCCCCCTGCCTTCTATGGATATTGCACAACGCTTGTAAAAAAAGAACTGCCCCGATAGACATCGGAACAGTTCCCCTGATATATCACTGCTACATTTTCCCCTATAGCCGTTGTCTAAAGTAAACTTCCTATCTTTATCGGTTACTTTTGGACTTCCTGCTTATTTTCTCCCTCATCAATCGGAGCCATCGGGCCACGCGTAGCACGTGGACCACGCGGTCCTCCTGGGGCTCCTGGAGTTGCCGCCGGCCCCATCTGCCCCCGTGTCCTGCCGCCAAATCCCCTTCGGCCCGTGCTGAGTCTTCCGATGCGCTGGGCTGTCTGCTCGGCCTTTTCCTTTAAGGCCAGGTCATGAATTGCCTGCAGTTCAGCAGTGTTTACTATCACCAGTTCCTCACCTTCGGCGGTCTGGGGACCTCGGCCTTGCAGAAGCGATAACTGCTTCAGAATCTCATTAAGTGCCGTCTGACGCAGTTCACGAGCTTTCGAAAAGCTTTCTCTCATCTTCGCTCTTTCTTCATCAGAAAGTTCTGAAAAAGGCCTCTGCTGCCCAGTGCCCATCGCCCCTATGCCTGCTTTTAGCTTGGCGAGCTGCTCTTCAATCGCTTTAACGGCCTTGAGCTGTTCTTCAGGGTCCAAACCACGGGCTCTTTCGCCAGTTCTTTCACCAACTCTTCCACCGGCTCTTTCGCGCATTTGGGTCCTTAATTTTTCTCTTTCTTCGTCTGACATATTTTCCCATTTTTCGCGCATTTTAGCCCTTAATTTCTCCCTCTCCTCTTCAGACATATTCGGCCATTTTTCTCTCATCTGGGCTGCTTCTTCGGGAGAAAGCATTTGAAACATTCTCCAGTCTCCACGCTCGCGAGGTCTCGACTGTTCGGCCTGGCTCTGTCCAAACACGGTCCATGCAAAAGCCAGAACCACAAAAACAACGATAGTTGAAACGAGGTACTTCTTCATAATGTTTACCTCCTAAATAAGAAAAAAAGTTACATTTCAATTAATTCCCACCCGGGGATTCAACAATCCGTTTATATATTATCACGTCGTATTGAATCAAGACGTAAATACAAAACCTTTTATTGCAACAAAGACAAAAAAGTCAAAGAGCCGGATTTTCTCTATTCCTCTGTTTCTGTTGTCTCACTCCATTCCCCAAGGACTTTATTCAATTCTTCCTTTACTTTTTCCAGTTTTTTCTTTGGCTGCTCTATTTCCTCAATCGTCTCCGGAAGCATTTTATCCGGTTCATCTATCACATAAGGCGTGATAAATATCAGCATTTCACTATTGGCCAATTCGGCTTCCTTGTGACGAAACAGGCCGCCTATCACAGGGGCATCGCCTAAAAGCGGAAGCTTCCGTTTGACAGTGCTTACCTCCTGGAAAAGAATACCACCGAGCATAATCGTTTGGCCGTCCTGTATTATCATATTGGTTGTCGTATCCATCGCCGTCCTGACCCGCTGGTTATTTATCTCTTCCGTGGCAAGCTGCGAGAGAATCACTCTTATAATCATATCCACATTCTTTTCAGGCGTGATACTCGGCCTGGCCTTTAATGTCATACCCACCTGCTCGTATTCATACTGGGAGGTGGCTCTGCCGCCTGTATCAGAAACTGACACTTCTGTCTGGAAAGCGACTACCTGACCCTTGAAGAATTCCGCTTCTTCATTGTCTTTTGTCCAAAGTGTCTGCTGATTAAGAATCTTGGCATCAAGCTCCCTGACCAGAAAATCAACCAGGGTAGTGACACTCATTCCCACTTCGAGTGTTAATGAGCCGCTTTCTGCAAGATGGCTTAGTGTGCTCAGAGCTGTAACCGCATTTTCGTTGTCCAAAGTTGACCACTTTGACTGGTCGGAGCTGAGCTGCAAACCCAGCGAGGTCATATTGCTGTGGTCAACCTGAACAATTACCGCCTTTACCATCACCTGCTTGCCGGGTATATCAAGCTCCTGAATCAATTCATCTATTCTTTCCATAAACTCCGGAGGAGCAAGAACAAGAAGACTTTTGCTGCGGGGGTCCGGAATAAAGCGAACCCTGCCTATAACGTTACTTATCGGCATCTCTTCCGTGCTCTGCCGACCCGTATTCCACCAGGGTCTGTACTCGCTGGTACTGCTGGTACTACTCCCACTTGAACTGCTCGAACTGCTCGTGCTGGTCGTGCTGCTGGTATCTGCTTCATCCTGCCTGGCCTCGCTCAATCCACGCTCACTAAAGCTAATCGTTGCGGTTGTGCCCAGCTCGTTAAACAGCGCATTGAGGCGCTGAGCAAGGTCTTCAGGGTCGGCGTATTTTAGTGTTATAACCTTCGGTATTTCCGCCATCTCCTGTTTATCAAGCTCGTGTACAAGCTGCTCGATAACATCATAGGCCTCCGGTATTTTGCTGATTACAATTATCTTCTTTGTTCCCGGAACATCCTCGAAAGTCAATTGCCCATAAAGCGGGCCGACAATTTTTTGCTTGTCCTCCGTCCTTCCAAACAGAATATCATAAATCGATATGCCCCTGTCACTCTCTTCACTGAAAAGCGTCGTCAGCAAATCAGCCATCTCTATCGGGTCGGAATTACGCAGTTCGATTATCCTTGGCCTGACCTCATTTACATCTATCGGCACATCCCATTGACTTATCTGCTCGGCAATTTTTTCCATATTCTCAGGTGAAGCAATCACGGTAACCTGCTTGAGCGAAACGTAGGATATAACCCTGACCGTCTCGGACGAAGAAGTCGTGCTCCCGCTTTGATAACTGCCCCTGCCCCGGGGATTGTATCTGCCGTATCCACTCGATGAGCTGCTGCTGCCGTATAATCCCTCTTCATAAAGCTCGTCTATATTTGTCTTTATCTGGTCCGGGTCGGCATATTTCAGCCTGAAATGCCTTGTCTCGAACTGACCCGGAGGAACATCGACTTCCTGAATCATCTTTTTGACGATTTCTCGCAGGTCTTTCCTGCCGAATACAATCACCTGTTTTGAGTTAGGCAGCGGCTCAACAAGAACATTCGGCAAAAATTCAGTGCCAGGCAAATTCCTGAATCCGTTCACAATACTATCCTGAACTTCCCGCGCATCGGCATACCTCAGCGGAATTACCTCGTATTCCGATTCAACCGGCTCTTCCTTGTCCAGTTTTTGAATCCACTGCTCGATTTGATTTATATCTTCAGCAGACCCCCTTGCTATTATCCATTTTCGCCTTGGTTCAGGAATGAGAACAATCGGACCACGAGCAGAGCTAATCACAACTGACGCCGCGGCCCCGCCTGCGGATTCACTCCTTTGGGAAGAACCGCTTGCCTGGGCCGACCCGGATGAAGGCGAGGAGCTGCCGCCTCGGCCGCGGTCGGAACTGCGCCTGCCGAAACTACCCGACCTGAGACTGCTGTATCCCTCGCTCTCTCCCAACAGCATCTTCAGCATCTGAACAATTTCCGACGGGTCACCATATTGAACGGTAAAAATCTTCGTCACCGTCTGCTCCGCCTCGGGCACGTCAAACACTGCGATAATTCCCTCGATACGTATCAAGTTCGCAACCGTGTCAATCACCAGCAAAGTTCCAGTTGTCTCGTCCGCGCTGACGTAGCCGTACTCGCCAACTAAGGGCTGAATTATCTGGCCCATTTGAGCAGGTTGGTAACTTACAAGCTTGAAAAACTTTTGAACTATCTGGTCTTTATTTTCGAGCGCGGCAAGAGGCTGGTCTGCTTCTATCGTAGGAACAAATCGAAGTTTTGCATCCTTAATAGATACAAGATAAATCGCATCGTCCGTATGCTCGGCAACAAATCCCTTCATACGCAACGCCCCATAGATATGCGACAGGGCCTTGCTTCTCGGTAACCTCTTCGGCGAATAAACGGTAATCCTCTGCTGCATCACCTCATCAGCCGGGATAACAGTCTTGCCGGTCCATTCAGAAATCTTCTGAATAACATCCTTCATCTCCACATTTTTGAGGTTCAGCGCCTCCATTGGCTCGTTTGAATCACCCGGCATGTTCGGCTCATTAGTATCGCCTACTCCCTCAGGCCCTGCACCCAGCCCCCTGCGTCTGTCGAAATCCCCGAAACCGCTGGGCCTGCCGAATTCTCCACTCCCCATTTGCCCCCGCCGTTCTGAACTTCTGCGTCCATCAAAACCGGCGAATCCACCGAAATCATTTGCATCCCCACGCCTCGGTCTTCTTCCCCAACCTCTCGGCTGATTAACATCAGATAATCTGCCACGCTCATTAACATCAGCTATTTTGGCTGACCTGACGTCACCCGGGCTGTCAACTTTATTAGGTTCATTAGGACCGGCAGCCGCTGGAGTTTTGACCTTAGCTTTCATCAGTTTTGGCTTCGGGGTATAAAAACCAATCCTCCAGATAACAAAAATCGCCGCTATAACAATTACCACGCCTATTATTACTCTTGACCGTTTCAATTCAATCACCTCACTTTACATCATTAACTTCATTTACTTCCGGCGCCGGTCGTATGGCACTGAATCTCTCTCGCATTTTAGCCATAAACTCTCGCCTTTCCTCCTCGGACAAATCCATCCATTTTTCTCTCATCTTCTCCCATTCCGCTCTCATTTCTGCTCTTTCTTCCGCAGAGAGCGTGCCATATCTTGTCCCTTCCTCTTGCCGGCCGGCGTCAAACCTCTCACGTATTTTGGCGCGGAATGCCTGCTTTTCTTCCTCAGACATATCCTGCATTCGTTCTACCATCTCTTGTCTTTGCTCTCTGATTTTAGCTTTTTCTTCGTCAGAAGGACCTTGATATCTTCCCTTCTCTCCACCGCCTGGCTGCAATTTTCTCTCGGCCTGGTCACCTGCAAGCTCAGTGCCTTTCTGGGTAACAACATCGGTTCTACGGTTCCTTGTTCCTCTTACGCCCAGACCTATCGCCAAAACGGCAAGAACCGCCGCAACGGCAATTATCACTATTATTAATGTCTTTGATAGTTTCATTTTTGTCGCCTCACTGCATTTATTTTATTCCCGTCTTCCACGAGGACCCCGTCCGCCATCCGGTGGTCGTCTATCTCCAGACCTCCCGCGCATCCGGGCCCTGAATTCTTCTCTTTCCGCATCAGACATATTCTCCCATCTTTCCCTCATCCTGTCTCTTTCTTCGGGAGAAAACCGGCCAAATCCCATCCTGCCTTCACCACCACTGACCTCAACCTGAACCTGGACTGTTTGAGAAGGTTTCTCCTGCTCTTTGGCCACTTCCGCACTCGGCCCTGTAGGCCTCTGTTTTCTCATATCAGGAGGAATCGCCGCATCTATCGGGAAAAAGACCTTTTCATTCCCATCCCATTCAATTTTGACCTGCACAGACTCAATGGCCGCAATCTTTGCATCTGCTATCATATCACCAACTTTATACCATTTGCCGTTTATTAGCACCTCGTCGCCCATTATCCCTGAGACCTCTTTCACTGGATGCTGTTTCTTTGCGGGCGGCACAAACAAATTA
>Ga0315537_1001536_pt1 | contig 18050 bp, 19 predicted proteins | sample SalMarSW160270MG_FD_203091 | JGI IMG/M metagenome (GOLD analysis project Ga0315537, IMG submission 203091) | Salt marsh sediment microbial communities from the Plum Island Ecosystem LTER, Massachusetts, United States - Salt Marsh Sediment SW1602-70 ... | reverse complement strand
GATTGCCTTGGTATCAATTATGCCTGCCATAAAAGCTGGGAAATGTGAAGATAGCGAAATGTAGGAGAGTATATCACCAACTGCGCCGGATATACTCCCGCCAGCTGACCCAATAAAATACAGGACGGCAAGTATTCCGCCGGCAACCACGGCAGCCACTATCTGGTTAGAGGTAACGGATGAGGCAAATAGCCCGATGGATAGTGAGGCTGCGCCGAGCAGGAAGAGGCCAAGATATCCGGTAATAATCGGGCCACCGTCCGGGTTACCGAATATCCAGAGGAGCAATGGAAAGTAAAGGGTTAATGCCAGCATGGAAACGAGCATGCCGAGGCTGCCGAGGAATTTCCCCAGGACTATGTCGGTATCCCTTACGGGGGCGGTGAGCAGCAGTTCCCAGGTACCAAGCTTCTTTTCCTCGGCAATGAGTCGCATTGCCAGGACTGCGGCAAACAGCATCAGAACGAGATTACCCCATATATCCAGGTATCCTTGGATGCTCGTGTCTGAATAACCTGTATTTTCGAAGTACCAAACAAAGAGAGCGCCATAGAGTACAAGAAAGACACAGGCTACAATATATGCCATGGGGGATGTCAGGTACGCTCTAAATTCCCTGCGGGCGATGAGCATCGTGTTCTTCACTCTTCAATCTCCTCGTCGTCATCGGTGACTTCTTCTTCGGCTGTCAGTTTGAGGAAGATATCCTCCAGGCTCATGGCTACCATGCCCATGGATAGTATTGTCCATCCCCCTTGCACTATGGCTGTCATAAGGCTGCTACGGGGGTCCTGGTCTGCCGGGCATTCTACAATATGGTAGGGTTTCTCATAGCGTACCCCGCTGACGCCCCGTACCCGCTCTAGCTTCCTGGTTACCGCGGCTGCTGGTCCGCGCACCTCCAGCTGGATATTCTGGGTACCTCGCAGTATGTTAGAGAGGTTTGCTATCTTGTCCTCCGCCACAACCTGTCCCTCGTGGATGATAACCACCCGGTCACAGACCATGCTGACTTCCGGCAGGATATGGCTGGAGATGAGAATGGTATGCTCTTTACCAAGTTCTTTGATAAGCTGTCTGGTCTGGGCTACCTGAATGGGGTCGATGCCAAGGGTTGGCTCGTCCAGAATCATTACTTCTGGCTCGTGGATAATTGCCTGGGCGACACCAACACGTTGACGAAAACCCCGAGACAACTTCCCGATGAGCACATCAATATACTCTTCCAGATGACACAGTTCAACGACATCGTCAATCCTGTCCTTGATTTGGTACTTGTCCAGCCCCCTGAGCCTACCAGCAAAGTCTAGATAGGAGCGGACGGTGACATCGGTGTAAAGAGGGATTGCTTCGGGAAGATAACCTATATGTCGGCGTCCTTCCAGGGAGTTTGTGGCCATGTTACAGTCGGCCACCCAGGCATCGCCACTGGTAGGCATCAGGAATCCCGTGAGAATGCGCATCGTGGTTGTTTTGCCAGCACCATTCGGCCCGAGGAGGCCAACAATTTCCCCCTTGGGGACATTGAAGCTGATATTATCTACGGCAAGGCGTTCCCCATAGTACTTGGTGAGGTTTTGGACCCTTATCACTGCTTGTTACTCACTTTGCTTCCCTGAACTCGGTACCTGTCCTGCCCCGTCAATCTTTTTCTATCTGCAAGTATATCCAGGCCATGGTCTCGTTATCATAGTCGATTATTTGATGGTCTAATCGGTCTAATTCATAATTAATCCATTCCTCGAATAGCACATACTTTATCGCCTCCAGCTTGTCTTCTTCTACCTCTCGGTCAGACTGCTTTTCGGTAACCAGACAGATGGCATAGATTTGATTATCCGAGTCTACTCCTATTACTCCGCTGACCTGACCAACCTCGAGTTCCTCGAACGCCTTGTACTCGATGTTTTCGGGGAGACCTCCCAGGCGAGGCCACCAGCCGATATCTCCGCCCTGCTCTGCGGAGCCGGTGTCGATCGAAAGCTCCCGGGCAACCTCCGAGAAATCCTCCCCGGCTTCGATTCTGGCCAGGGCAGCCTCCGTATCCTCGAAGGAAGCCAGAAAAATGACATACAGGTGGACCTGCTCGGCTGTGGTGGGCACCCCCGCAGTCAAAAACTCATTCAATTTCTTTTCTAGGATATATGTTCCTATAAGCTCACGGTATTCGGCATCAGAGAGCCGGGTTTCATTAAGTCGGTCGCGGTACCACGACTTGAATTCACTCTCGGAGATTGTCTCGTTCTCACCCTGGGCTTCATCCCTGAGCCACTCATCGACTTCATCGGGGGTGACCTCGATGCCGTAATTGGGTGCCTCCTGCCTGATAAGTTCCTCTTGGATGATGACCATTAACATACCTTCGATATCATAGGTCTTATAGGGATACTTCATCCTCCGGAGCAGGTAGTCCATACTAATGGTCTCGTCATTGACCCTGAGTATGGGACGCCATAGGTCTTTCCATGTCGAAAAGTATAGGCCGGCAAAGATGCTGATGATGACAACTGCCAGAAAAACCACTGTGATGATAATTGCGGTTTTTCTGCCTGATGGCCTTCTCTTTTCCGGTTTGGGCTCCGGAGTTCTCGTTATCACCCTTCTATTGGGACGTCTTTTGCCCAATTACAAATCACCTTTTCTAGATTATTAAGAATGCTGCAGACCTGTCCGGTGACACAACGGCCCCAAGATGCCGACTGAAATGATAACCGGGGTAGACATATAGCCAACGTAGCACAGGATTGTTAAGAAGTTATTAAGATAAACTTTAACTATCTTTGATACCTGGCTGGCAGCTGGTCGAGTTTCAAAGGACCGGCAGCCTACTTGACCAGATGACATGCCACCCAATGCTCCCCACCCATGTTGACCAGTTGTGGCGTTTCTTTCTTACAGATATCCATTGCCTGGTGGCATCTCGGATGGAAATTGCAGCCAGGAGGAGGCATAATCGGGCTGGGTACATCACCAGTCAGAATAATCCGTTCACGCGTACGGTCAACAACCGGGTCGGGTATCGGTACTGCTGAGAGCAGCGCTACCGTGTACGGATGCAGCGGGTTACGATAGAGCTCGTCACTGTCCGTTATCTCTACAATCTTGCCCAGGTACATTACGGCGACTCGGTCACTGATATTACGGACGACCGAAAGGTCATGAGCGATGAACAGGTAAGTGAGGGAAAGCTCCTCACGAAGCCTTTCCAGGAGTATAATAATCTGTGCCTGGATGGAGACGTCAAGGGCCGATACAGGCTCGTCACAGACTATGAAGCTAGGTCTCACCGCCAAAGCCCGGGCGATCCCGATGCGCTGTCGCTGGCCACCACTGAACTCATGCGGGTAGCGGTCTGCCATAAACGGCTCCAGTTCTACCATCCGGAATAGTTCGGCCACCTGGTCCCGGTATTCCTGTCCTTTGGCGAGGTTGTGTACCCTGATGGGCTCACCGATGATATCGCCGGCTGACATACGCGGGTCAAGTGAGGCAAACGGGTCCTGGAATATTAGCTGCATGTTCCGTCGCATCCGCCTCATCTGCTCTTGTTTTAGCTGCATGAGGTTTACGCCGTCGAAATATACATTCCCGCGTATGCCATCATAGAGCCGCAGGAGGCAGCGCCCGGTGGTGGTCTTTCCACAGCCACTTTCGCCGACGAGACCAAGGGTCTCGCCCCGCTTTATATAGAAGCTGACACCATCGACTGCCTTGACGTCGGCTATTCTCTTCTGTAAGACGCCAGCCGTCACTGGAAAGTACATGTAAAGATCTTCTACTTCAACCAGGTGCTCACCATTGCTCATTATTGGAAAGCCCTCTCTTGTCACACTATTTCTTCAGTTTATCCGCATCATAGAAGCAAGCGCGTAAATGGCCTGGGCTTACTTCTTCAAGTTTCGGCATTTCTACCCGGCATCTGTCGAAGGCATAATCACAACGTGGATGGAAGGCACAGCCACCGGGGAGCCTGGAAAGATTGGGCGGGAGGCCCCTGATAACACGTAAACTCTTTTTACGTTCACTGTCCAGTCGTGGGACCGATGCCAGCAAGCCGAGGGTATAGGGATGTTTCGGGTTACCGTATATTTCATCTGTTGACCCTGTTTCTACCAGATTACCAGCATACATCACATTAACGCGGTCCACGTAGCGAGCGACAACTCCCAGGTTGTGTGTGATAAGAAGGACGGCTGTACCCAGGCGGTGTCGTAAATCGGCAATTATCTCGAGGAGTTGGGCCTGAACGGTCACATCAAGTGAGGTCGTCGGTTCGTCTGCAATCAGGAGTTGGGGGTCGCAGCTCAAGGCCATCGCAATCATAATGCGCTGCTGCATGCCACCACTGAACTGGAAGGGATAGTGCTCAGCGCGGCGCTCTGCGTCCGATATCCCCACGAGCCTAAGTAGTCTGACTGTTTCCTGGAATGACTGCTCCTTATCCAGGCCACGGTGAAGTTCCAACGATTCTGATATCTGGCGTTTGACGGTGAGCACCGGGTTCAGAGAGGTTGTCGGCTCCTGGAAGATCATGGCGATTTGGTTGCCTCTAATGTGACGCATTTCTTCCTCGGAGACCTTTAGCAGGTCCCTTCCCTGAAAGATAATCTCACCACCCATGATGATGCCCGGGGGATACGGAATAAGTCGTAAGACAGAAAGAGCACTTACGCTCTTGCCGCAAGCACTCTCGCCAACCAGACCAACACTCTCTCCCTTCTTGATAAAGTAACTGAGACCATCGACGGCCTTAACCTCTCCTTCCTGAGTGTAAAAATAGGTTTGTAGGTTCTTGACTTCGAGTACTACCTCATCAGTTGTTGTCATCTTTCTTAAGAACAACCCAGGAATCGGGCAGGCGCGAAATTATATTCCTGCGTTTATACCCCCTTTATACTATAGAAACACTCTGCGGCTAGGTCAGACAGGCACACAGACTGGCGTGATTCTAACATGAGGACTCACCTTTGTCAACCCTGGGGGTGCCATTTATTATGGGCTGTTCTGGCTGCTTTTTCAGTAGAACGACCGGCAGAGTGCTTTGGTGTTTTCATTTGACGCATCGGGGCTCGTTTGCTAGAATCATTAGCCAGATAGACCTTAGCTGCTCAGAAGCTGCTCGGGTCAGGATAATAAATTATAGATGGAGGTAATTATGGCTGTAGTTAACTATGAGAAGGAAGGCCGGATTGCTATCATGACAATCAATCGCCCGGAGGCGTTGAACGCCCTCAGCGCTGAAGTATCGGCAGAACTACGTGAGGCATATATAGACTTTCGGGATGACGCGGAGCTGTGGGTCGCCATCGTGACGGGTGCGGGAGACCGGGCATTTTCTGCTGGTGCTGATATAAAGGGTTTTCGCCCGGGCCCCAGAGAAATGCCGGCCGGACAGACAGGAGAAGTGGTGAGGCCGGACAAAATATGGAAGCCCTTCATTGCGGCCATCCATGGTTATTGCCTCGGTGGTGGTCTGGAACTGGCGATGACCTGCGACATCAGGATAGCGGCAGATAACGCCCAGTTTGGTCAGCCGGAGATAAATATTGGCTTTCTGCCCGGTGGTGGCGGCACCCAGAGGCTGCCACGTTTCATACCGCGGGCGGTGGCTGCCGAGATACTACTCGCCGGCAACCGAATAGATGCTCAGGAAGCACTGCGCGTTGGGCTTGTGAGCCGGGTTGTACCGCGCGACCAGCTAATGACCACGGCCATGGAAATCGCTAATACCATTTGCACTCGGGCGCCGCTGGGTGTCAGAGCGTGTAAGGAAGCCATGATTCGGGGGTACGAGATGACCCTTGATGAGGGTCTGGCGCTTGAGCGTGAGAAGGTTGCTGAATGCCGGGCGACCGAGGACTTCATGGAGGGTGCCCGGGCCTTTGTTGAGAAGAGGCCGCCTAATTACAAAGCAAAGTAATTCTTAGTTTATCTGATAACTATCTGATATCGACAAGCGTTATCTCAAAGGTGAGGTCTTTACCGGCGAGTGGGTGGTTGGTGTCTAACGTAACGGTTTTTTCTGTAACCTCGACTATCGGGACATTCAGACTTGTGCCGTTTGCGTAGGTGATGGTGACGTATGCGCCAACCTCCGGTGTTATCCCTTCCGGAAGCTCGTTAAGGTCTACTTCTATTAGGAGGTCATCGCGATAAGGCCCATAGGCCTCTTCCGGCGCGAGGGTCACTGTCTTGGTCTGCCCAATTTTCATCCCATATATAGCGTCCTCGAATCCGGATATCATCTGGCCAGCACCCAGGGTGAATTCCAAGGGGTCTCCATCACGGGATGAGTCAAATTCGGTTCCATCCTGCAGTGTGCCGGTATAATGTACCAGGACAGTGTCGCCTTCAGCGGCAAGGCGGTTATTGGCGCATCCGCTCATTATGGTAGTAATGGTAATCAGGGTTCCTTAGGAATACTACAAGGCTTCTTTTCATGATACACATACGACTGTCCCATTTACTGTCAATTTTCCCATTCAGGACTCGGAGTTTTCTGTTTTTCTACCTCCGTTCTGGTTTTCCTCACCTTTGGAAAAGTCCCGGTACTTTTCTGCCAGACTTATCAAGCGTTTCTGCACCAGGTCGTTGATAGAGCCCGGCTCAAAGTCACCGTTTTCTAGAAGTTTTCCTGCCTTCCGTCCCGTCAGGACTTCCATTCCTTCGTCGATAGTACTTACCGGGTAGATGTGGAACTGGCCTTCCTTGATAGCATCGGCAACGGCATCTTTGAGCATCAGATTGCGTATATTACTAGCCGGAATCAGGACTCCCTGCCGGCCGTTCAGTCCCTTGGTGCGACATATCTCAAAGAAGCCCTCAACCTTCTCGTTGATTCCCCCGATTGCCTGCACCTCTCCTTTTTGATTGACGGAGCCGGTAACGGAAATGCCTCGCTTTATCGGCACTCCAGACAGGCAGGACAGGATAGAGTAGAGCTCGGTACTCGAGGCGCTATCACCGTCAACCTCCTCGTAGCTCTGCTCGAAGACGAGGCGGGCAGACAGGGACAGAGGGATATCACGGGCGTACCTGTCGTGGATGTAGCCATTGAGTATCATTACCCCTTTAGTATGAAGACGTCCTCCCAGCTTGGCTTCTCGCTCGATGTCAATCAATCCTTCTCTACCGACGCTGACACTGGCCGTTATCCGGCTGGGACGGCCGAAAGCGAAGTCCCCGAGGTCAATAACGGCCAGCCCGTTGACCTCTCCAATGCCCTCACCATCGGTCTCAATTTTAATCATGCCAGTCTCTATCATCTCGCTGATGCGCTGCTGGATAAGGTTAGAGCGGTACACTCGCTGTTCCACCGCCTTCTCTACGTGCTCAGCCTCTATTAGCCCCGTGCCATCTTCCCCTGCCCAGAAATTGGCCTCACGGATGATATCAGCGATATTGGCAAAAAGGGTGGAGAGCTTGTTACGGTCGCCAGCTAGGCGCGAGCTGTGTTCGATAATCCTGGCCAGAGCGTTGCTTTTCAGATGTCTCATGTCTTCTTCCTGGCAGAGACGGCAGATAACAGAGGCATACTGCTTGAGGCAGGCTTCGTTCTTGTCCATCTGAGTGTCAAAATCCGCCTTGACCTTAAAAAGTTCCTGAAACTGCAGGTCAGCCTGCAGCAACAGGTAGTAGAACAGCGGCTCGCCGATGATAATGACTTTGATATCGAGTGGAATTGGTTCCGGGCGTAAGGTCTTGGTAGCCACGAAACCGAGCCGTTCTGCGATTTCTTCGATGGTGAGCTTTTCGTCACGCAAGGTCCTTTTCAGGCCTTCCCATGACTGAAAATTGGTGAGCAGGTCTTCAATTCTGAGGGCGAGGTAGCCGCCGTTAGCCTTGTGCAGGGAGCCGCCCCTTATCATTGTGAAGTCGGTGTAAAGAGCACCGAACTGGGTCTCCTTCTCGATAAGACCAAAGAGATTATTAAAGGTGGGGTTCAGCTCCAGGACTACCGGTGCGCCCTTGAGTTCGGAATTGTCAACTACGACATTGACTTCATAGTTCTGTAAGGCCCTCTTTCTTGTCTGTTCCTGCATGGCACCAAACAATGAGTCATGGTCTTGTGGTGCTGAGTCTGACTTGAACTGCTCGTAGTTCTCAATGATGTTCTGCTCGACCTCGTCAAGATAGGCGACCATCTGGGGTAGCTCATCATACTTATTTTTGAGCCCCTGGAATGTATTGCCGATTGCATAGCCAGCGACCTGGTGGTCACTATCCTCCAACTGCTGCTCAACGGTTCGTTCCTCTGCCTGCAATTCAGAGATTACGTCCTTTAGCTCTTTGCTCAGCTCGTCTCTGGCATTCGTCAGTTGCTCTTTGGCATCTGGACTCAGTTTCTGGTACTCTTCCTCGCTCATTGTTTCGCCCTGAGAAGCTGGCATCAGGATTAGGCCTACCTGCGTTGTTTTCAGCAGTAGCCCTCTCTCCTTGGCCTTCTCACTAATGGCGTTGAATGCCGTTTCCCTTTTTTTGTTCAACTCCTGGACTATTTCCGACCGCCGTTCTTCATACTCCTTACTGCCGAACGCCTGGACAAGGCTCTTGCGGGCATTTTCGATGGCGTGCTTCATATCCTTTTGCAGGGTTTGTCCCGTGCCGGCGGGAACCTTCAATGCTTTAGGACAATACGGGTCACGGAAGTTGTGCACGTAGCACCAGTCGGGGGGAGTCTCTTTCTCAGCAGCCAGTGCTTCCAGAAAGGACTTTATCACGGTGGCCTTGCCTGTGCCGGCAGGTCCAGCAACGTAGATGTTAAAGCCCGGTTTTTGGATATTCAGGCCAAACTTGAGAGCACTAAGTGCCCTTTCCTGACCAATGATGCTATCCGCTGGCTTCAACTCTGCAGTAGATTCGCATTCGAATAAATTCGGGTCGCATCTTTCCCTTACCTGCTCGGCGGTAAGTTCCACAGGCATTTCTTACCTCCTCGTTATGGCCTTGGCGCGCCCGTGAGTAATGTCAGGCGGCATGTAATGTTATCATAGCAAATTCTTGGAATATATGATAGCGAACGGCAGTCCTCATTATTCCCAGTGGAAGAACCGGGTTGATAGTAGGATTGCCATGACCATTATGCCTATGACTATTGGTGACGCCTGTACGTTCCAGCCGGAGCCGAGCCAGGGGTCCTGCAACGTCAGGATGACATAACGGAGAAGCGTGGCATCAGCTTTCTAAGGTGCTCGACTTCGATAACCGCCGTCATTTCGTCAATGGTATCATCGCCGTATTCAGGCCGTCAATATGTAATGCTGTCTCTGTGGACGGTTGACATCCCGTGTTTGATTAGTCTATTCTCTTGAACAGAAATCGTGGTCTGAGGGTAATGGTGTGGATGGTTTCTTCATTGCTCTGGCAATCATAATTGCCTACCTGCTAGGCTCTATCCCTTCTGCTTACCTGGTAGGGCGTCTGCGGAAGGGTACCGACATCCGGGAGATGGGAACCCGGAATATGGGGGCGATGAATGTCTTCTATACCATCGGTTTCTGGTGGGGACTTCTTGTCCTGATAATAGATGTCGGTAAAGGTGCGGCCACAATGGGTGTTGCCATAGCCCTGGGAGTGGGAGAGGTAGCACAGTTCGTTACGGGGGCGACGGTAGTGCTCGGACACGCCTTTCCTGTGTTTCTCGGGTTTCATGGTGGTAAGGGTGGCGCAACCTGTATCGGTGTTCTCTGTGTCCTGATGCCGTGGGGCCTTCCGATTGCTTTTGGTATTTTCTGCATCTTATTGCTTATAACCCGCTTCCCCACGCTGAGCTACAGCATTGCTCTGATAGCCTTTCCGTTTGTGGGATGGTTAATCTACGAAAGATGGGAACTGGTAGTCTACTCGGTGGGATTGCTGCTAATTCCTTTTGTCAGATATATTCCCCGTATCAGGGAGATGCGGGACAAGGCGGGCAACTGGGGCCGTTTTTTTCGTCGCAAGAGTCTTGAGGACAGGTTTTAGCCGGTTAAAAAGAAAAGTCGGAGACTTTCATCTCCGACTTGATGTATCAGGTTCCTGCCCCGAACCATTTGGTTCGGGGCTACTTCATCGGAATTAGCCTTGAGTGTCGCTGTTACTAACCCTTTGTGGGGAGAATCACTGTTGCCGTGCCCGGTGTTGTTTTTTCGCCTTTGGAGTTTTCCAGCCAGATATCACAATCAACCAGATGTTCGTCGCCCTCGGTATATTTCTTGGTGACAGTGCCCTTGCAGGTAAGGGTATCGCCGGGAACATCCATGCCACGGTAGCTGCACCCGTAGGTCTTGATTTTACCCTTCTCACCAACCCAGTCGCCCAGCAGTTGTCCCAACCAGGCGCTCTTGAGGGCGCCGTGAACGATGATACCGGGTAACTGGTTACCCAGGGCAAAGTCTTTGTCATAATGTATCTGATAGAAGTCGCCCGAGCCTCCGGCCCACTTTACAAGCTGCTGTGGAGTGGGCTGCTTCTCCAGTGGCGTTACTTCAGTGCCTACGTCTACATCTTCCCAGTATAGTTGGTCTGCCATTTCTTCACTCCTTTCCGTTTTATGGGCGCTAGTAGCTGATGCCGGTACCGCGGGTCTTGGCAACAATTTCACCATCCTGGTTCTTGAAGACGGTCTCATTGATGATGAAAAGCATCTTGCCGAGCCGGCCCTCGCGCTCGCGGAGTTCGGCAAGCCTGCTGGTGGCAGTTATGGTGTCACCGGCCTGTACAGGCTTGAAGAAATCGTATTCGTTACCACCGTTGAGCACCCGTGTAAATGGGCTGCTGAATCCTCGCCGTGGACCTGCACCCGCCTTAACAGGGTAGGCATAGTTGCCAAGAAAGCCCGGTGGAGCGATGAGACTCCGGTAGCCCTTGCTCTTGGCGTACTCTTCGTCGTGGTAAAGGGGATTGGGGTCACCGATTGAATCTGCCCACCTTCGGATTGGCTCTCTCTCAATCTCGTACACGGAGGGCTCCGACTCTACACCGATTGCGGCTCTCATCTCATCCGTGATTACTGAGTCTCCTGCCATAGATAAGCCTCCTTCTTTTTATTCATGTGGCCGATATTCGCCTGACATTATAGCACAAAAAGGACTTCGGGTGGTAAATCCATTACGCTGTAATATGGCTGGTGTTATTTCCTTTTGAGTCTATCTACCAGCCAGTCCTTGAGGAGGTCGTGAAGCTCGTCATGGCTTTCGCGGAGGAAGTGGCCGTTATTCTGGTAAATCACCAGCTCTTTTGGCTCTCTGGCCCACTGGTATATCTGGCGGGAGCAGTCGGCGGGCAGGTTCCTGTCACGCTCACCGTGGACCAGCAGGAGTGGTTTCGGGGATAGCTTGTCCACCGGATGTGCCCCGTAGGTCTGGCTGGAAAGCCCTACTACTGCTTTCACCTGAGGGCTCATTACCCCGGCCTGAATGACCACTGCCCCACCGAATGAGTGCCCTACAAGGCCAACGTCCTCTATCCCCTCCTGTCCAAGAAAATGTATCCCCACCAATACATCGAGGACGCACTGAGGAACATCTCCAGGAACACGGTAGTCGAGGCGCAGAGAGGTTATTCCCTCGGCGATAAGCTCCTGGCTCAGGTCTTTGAAGATTCCGAAGGATGGGCCATCGAGTCCACCGAGGGCACCGCAGACCCAGATGACTCCGGCGCTGCCGCTGGCGGGATTAAGAATCCCCCGGATGTCACCACGTGAGGTACTGAGGATGACATCAGTCCGGGTGGTATCCAGGGGTTTTGTCTTTACTCCGATGAGCCTCAGGCTTGCTTCATTGGTCATTTTCAGCCAAACATTTGAATATACACAATTGGTCTCTGGCATTAGTGTTTTGATAACTATAACCTAAAACGGGATGATATTAATAGTGGATGACTATTTCGTGGTCGGCGCTAAAATAAAATTATGGCTGCCCGGTTTAAGTACCGAGTAATAATGATGATGCCGAAAAGGTAAGAGAGGCATTAGGATGTATAGCAGTTAGTTTGCTGTCCTTTGGGCTCAGTCTATCAGGCCCATTTCCCTGAGCCTGAGCCACATAATTGATTTGGGGACCTCAAAGGTATCCGCCATCTTCTTTACGTCACTGACCTCCGCCCACTTCTCTCTCACATGTTTCTTGGGCATCAGAATACAGATAGCGAAGTAGTCTGCCAGCAGCTCATTAAAGGAGCCCTGATTTGCTCCTCTTTTATTGAATACGGGGAACTGGCAGCGGTTGTGGGCGATGATGTGAAAGGCCTCGTGGAATAAGGCGAATCGACTACTGTATGGGGAGGCTGCATTGGTTATCTGTATCACCCACCCGTCCTGAAGAAACCAGGTAGCAGCGCAGCAAGCCCTCAGGTCGAGTTGACGTACCTCAATGGGGTGCCCTTCACCGACCAGTTGAATGAGGTCGGTAGGCACTGGTATACCTGCTATATTGGCACGTCTGAGCTGCTGTTCTGCCAGCCTCTCGACGTACGGCATTACACCCACACCGCAAAGCTTTAGCCGGTCGAAGTTATCAGGATTAAACTGACCGTCGCTGGCAATCAGCAGATTAAGCTTCTCACGGTTTGTGTCGGCGCAATATTCCTTTCTCAACTTACTGGTACAGCAGTTGAGCAAGGGGCAGTGCATGCCATTACCAGTGGCAAGGTAAGACCAGAGTTGAGCTTCCCACTTAGGAAGCTTTCTTGCCAAGCCTTTTCTCCCGCCGGCGCTCAATGAGGTCTTCAATCATGATGATGATGTCTTCATCAAGTAAATCGTGGTACTTGATGTTGGCGTACTCTCTGAATTCTGGCCATTCAGCAGCTGGTACAGGTTTAATCTCTGGTAGGTGACCGGCCATGGCTAGAATCTCTTCGATAGGCACGCCAGTGTAGACCGCCAGCTTACGGCAGGAGGTTGTACTGGGAGCGTCCTCACCGGTCAGCCAACGGCCGACCGTAGGATGGCTGACACCAACGTCTTTAGCTAGCTGGCTGGGCAGGCGACGCCGGCGCCTCATCAGGTCTTGTAGGAATGATACGATCTTGGGTTCCTGTTTGTTGTTCATGCCAATATTATAACACAAAGACCCCATATTTTTTCAAGTATATCTCTGGTTTCTTGGTACAGGTTAATACTACTCTGTCTCACTCTCGTCTTCTTCCGCTACGGCAACTGCTTGCGGCTGCTTCTGGTAGTTCAGCTCTTTCAGTTCGAGCCGATAAGCGCACATGAGACATTGCTGATACCATCCGTCTATATCTCTGTCTATGTAGGTATCTCCCCCGCAGCGGGGGCAGTCTTTAAGTCTCCAGGTTACCATCTACCTCATCCCTTTCACCTTGACGGTCCACATTTTCAGTAACTATTTTATTTTAGGCATGCCAGGGCATATTGTATGTGACATAAGTCTCGTTTGGGGGTTTTGAATAACGTTTGGGGATAAATAGGTTGGGTAAGGGCAAAGAGTTGAAGAGAGAGCGTATGTGAAGGAATAGTCTGCTAGGCTTCCTCGTCAAACACTATGACATAAGCGCAGGTTATTGCCTCACTGGGGCAGACAAGCTCACACAAGGTGCACCATCCGCACTCTTCGGTATCAATAATTGTAATTGTACGATTGGTCATTACGATAGCTCCACATGGGCAAACACTTACGCAGAGACCACAACAATCACATTTTTCCACGTCAAGTCTTGGCATCTCAGGCAACTTATCATGCCTCCAGAATTAACTTTAATACCGCCATCTTTTGTCTGTCTGTAACATATGTCTCATTTAAAATGCTGGCTCAGGTAGCCGCTTCTGCCATTGCCTCAAGGGCTTCTCTATCCGTGATTCGGATGCTGTGCCGCTCCAGCTTGATGACTCCCTCCACTTCGAGGTCCTTGAGCGAGCGGGCGACCACCTCACGTACAGAGCCTACCATGGCGGCCATTTCCTGCTGGGTGAGCCGCGTTCCTGGGGTTGACCCGTTACCGGCATTCTCCAGTAGGACCCTGGCTACCCGGTTGATGACATGCCTGAAAGACAGGTCTTCGACCAGTGACACCAGTTGTCGTGTCCGGTCAGCCAGTACTCTGGTGGTGTTCAGGGCCACCTCCGGGTGCTCGCGGAGGATTGTGTGTAGTTCGTCCCTGCTTATACGGTACAGTGTCACCGGTGTCATTGCCTGGACACTGGCCGGAGATGGGCCGTCGTCAAAAACTGCAATGTCATTAAAAGACTCGCCTGAACGGACGATGCTTAAAATCTGCTCTTTGCCTTCAGAGGAAATCTTGAAAACCTTAACAGCGCCAGAGGCGACGAAGAATAACGCCTCGGCAGGCTTTCCCTCAAGCTGGATTATCTCGTCTCGCTCGACCTTCCTCTCGGAGAAGAACTGGCTAATCGAGTCAAGTTCGCCGTTATCCAGGCCGGTGAAATAGGGTATAGATTTTAGGAACTCTAATTTGGTTGCCATCTTTCAGGAGCACTACCAGATTGTCTGGCAGGTTCTCGTAAGATTACACCAGCCAGATATTAAATGCAACTCTGGCCAGCGTGCCTTCTTATTCTGGGGGAATGTAACGTAGGTCACATACGAAGTAAGTCCACTGGTTTTAAAATGTAATTTGAGTCCGGGAAGTGGGACTTGGCTGAAGAAGTGTATAAGGAGGAATGTGTATGGTACTTGATAGATGGCAACCGACCAGAAGATCACCCTGGAGATTGTTCCGGGAGCTTGAGGAAACGGGGCGGCAGTTCGACAGCCTGTTTGAGGCGCCATTATGGCCCGCAATCTGGCGTAGACTGCCAGCTCAAGAGCGGGAGTGGTCACCGGCATTAGAGGTCTTTGAGAAAGAGGACAAATACGTTGTTAAGGCGGAGCTCCCCGGCTTGAAGGAAGAGGATGTGGACATTTCGGTCAGTGATGATACGCTTACCATCAAGGGCGAGAAGAAGACCGAGCACGAAGTCAAAGAGGAGGAGTATCACTGGAGCGAGCGCACCTATGGCAGCTTCCTCCGCACGATAAGGCTCCCCTCGAACGTGGATACCAAGAAGATTGAGGCTGATTACGAGAATGGAATGCTCGAGATTACCCTTCCTAAGATGGCCGAGGTCAAGCCCAAGAAGATAACAGTTAAGACTAAGAAGGTCGAGAAGACCGGCAAGTAGTCTGTTGAACACCGTCCCACTTCCCGTATCCTGCCGGTTTTACTCGATGCGCAGCTTTAAGGCTGCGCATTTTCATTGCTGGATGTGATAAGACGGGGGCTTCTCCCCCACCACAGGAGTCCTGCCGTGGCGACGAAAGCCAGCATGCTGATTGTTCCCCAGACGAATAATGGGCCCTGTGGAAAGGCATCGAGCAGGACCCCACCCACCAACGGGGCCAGTGACATGCTCATACTCTGGCTTAGTCCGAAGAACCCCATGTAGCGTCCGCGGTAGTCCGGCGGCGAAAGGTGCCCCACGACGGATAGGGTCAGTGGGGTGAAGACTATCTCACCGGCGGTGACAACGACCATAGCAGCCAGGGCCCAGCTGAAGTTGTGAACTCCGCCCCATGATAGGTATCCTAGGGCATAGAGAAGGCTCCCCAGAGCCAGCCCTCTGGCTATTTGTAGCTTGCCTGCCCAGCGTGCCACCGGGTACTGGAAGAGAACTACCATGATTCCGTTAGCGGTAAGTAAAAAGCCATATTGTGTCGTGGAGAAGCTAATGCGGTCTACCGTGAACACAGAAAGGGTGCTGCCCATCTGCCCCATGGTAACGAACACCAGGAGGCACAGACCGGTGAATGCCAGGAACAAACGGTCTCTGGTCGCGGAGAACATACTGCTGAGAGGTATACGCTCTCCGGTTCCGTGGAAGGACTCTCCGAGCAAGAAAAAGACGAAGACGAAGGTAATGACGCTGGAAAAGGCGGCTACTGCGAATAGCCATGCGTAGGGGAGGAAGGTTATCAAATAGCCGCCCAGTGCCGGTCCGGCTGCCCATCCCACATTCTGTCCTATCCGCAAGACGCCGTAGGTCTCGGTGAGGCGGTCGGGTGGGGACAGGTCGGTAATCATGGCCGTGATAGCAGGGCGCATTGCCATGCCTACGGCCTGTCCACTGATGTAGGTAATCATTATTGCCCAGACCGGTGCGGAGGTGGCAATCAGCGCTGACAGCCCCGAGTAGATGAACAGCCTGGTGACGGAGGCTATGAGTATGAGACGCCGACGACCAAACCGGTCAGCAAGCACCCCGCCTATCATCTGGGTGGTGGACGAGCATATGCCGCTGATGAGTAGTAGTGTTCCGATGAGTGTCATCGGCAGGCCGCGTTCCTGGTACAGGTACAGGGGAAGAAAGGGAAGGCAGATAGAGAAACCGGCTGAAGCGAAGAGCTGAGTACCTGAGATAACCCATACCCCACGCGGGAACCGCCCGAAGACGTCCCGGCTCAGGCGTTGCTTTAGCTCTGAGTATGTACCCGGCAAAGATGGCAAAATCTCAATTCACTCCTTATTGCGTCGGTGCCTGGTACCCGTTCACCAGTATACACCTTCACAGTTCTTCTCGACGATTGGAAGCCAGACAGTTCCAGTTAGCTCCCATTACTTTATTGTCTCCTGTATTGGTAAGGTATCTTGGTTGCGCCGTGCTGAATGACGGGGTATCATGTCGCTACTGAATAAGCATTGAGGAGGTATCATATGTTACCTTTTGATGGAATAGTGGTCCTTGATTTCGCCCGTGGCTATCCGGGGGCATACACCACCATGTTCCTGGGTGACTTCGGTGCCGATGTTATTCGGGTCGACCCGCCGGTCCCCCAGATTCTCGAGCAGGACGTTGACCGGGAAGAGTGGGCTGCTTATCAGACTGTTCATCGTAATAAGCGAAGCATCATTATTGACCTGAAAAATGGGGAGGGGCAGGTGGTGCTTAGAAAGTTAGTCGAGAGGGCAGACGTGTTGCTCGAAGGGTTCCGACCCGGCGTGATGGGCCGCCTCAACGCTGACTACGAGGCCCTCAAGGAGGTAAATCCCCGGCTTATCTATTGCTCACTGAGCGGATTTGGCCCCGATGGTCCCTACGCGTCAATACCGGCGCATGATATGAATTATATATCTCTTGGTGGTGTCCTGAGTCTTATCGGGCAACGTAATGGCCCCCCTTATCTGCCGAGCAATTTTATAGCCGATATCGGCGGTGCTGCTCTGCACGCTCTGGTCGGTATCCTGATTGCCCTCTTCACCCGGGAGAAAACGGGCAGGGGACAGCTTGTTGATATTGCTTATCTCGACAGCGTGATTTCGCTGCTGGCACTGGAAGCGCCCAATTATTTTCGCACGGGTGAGGTCCCACGACGGGGAGAAACGGGTTTCACCGGGCGTGACCCCTGGACGAACGTCTACAAGTGCAAGGATGGGGAGTACATCACGGTGGCCTGTATTGAGCCGCATTTCTGGGATAATTTGTGTAAGGCCATCGGTCGTGAGGACTTGGTACAATACCAGAGGCAACCTTATCCAGTTGCAGAACTGGACAGGGTGACCGACGAGCTTGCCGGTATCTTTATCACTAAAACCAGGGACGAGTGGTGGCAGGTCTTTAAAGACAAGGAGACCTGCTTCGGACCGGTCAAGTACCTCAATGAGACCTTCTCTGACCCCCAGGTGCTGCACCGCAGGATGGTGGTGGAGATGGTCCACCCGAAGGTGGGCAGGGTAAAGCAGATAGGCCTGCCGATTAAGCTCTCCGGTACCCCGGGAGAGATAAAAAGCCTGGGTGTTCCCAATGGCACTCACACCGAGGGGATTCTTCGGGAGTTGGGATACGATGATGGGGAGATAGAAGTCTTGCTCACTTCAGGGGCAGTCAGTAACTAGCCCTGTCTTTTCCGGTTCCAGGCAATAACTCGCGACATCGCTCCAGCTGCCTGGTGCAATGAGTGAAAGACAGGTAACCCCGCACTAACGAAGGCCTCTTGGGCGGCCAGGAATTCTTTCATGTCTTCCAGGTTCAGCCCCGGTCGCAGTACCATTAAGACCGGTTTGCCCGATATCCGATGGACCTGTTTAATACCCTCAATGGTGGGTTTGAGGAA
>Ga0315537_1001522_pt1 | contig 18178 bp, 17 predicted proteins | sample SalMarSW160270MG_FD_203091 | JGI IMG/M metagenome (GOLD analysis project Ga0315537, IMG submission 203091) | Salt marsh sediment microbial communities from the Plum Island Ecosystem LTER, Massachusetts, United States - Salt Marsh Sediment SW1602-70 ... | reverse complement strand
TACCCGAGTCAAGTTCGTGGATTAGCTTTGTCATCTGTTTTTCGGCTTCACGTTTTGAGGTCCCAGCGGTTATCCACTGCTGCTTACGCTTACCAGTAGATGGGTCTAAGCCCAACTGAAGAACGATGGTATAGTTGTTACTACCTTTACGTTTGATAATTCTACCTCTCATTGTTTGTCCCCTCCATTGCTTCTATGAAAATTTCCATCCAGTAGAAACCTAATTCTTTAAGCTCATCCATATCTGGGTGTTGATTCTTCCATTCTCGTAATGCAACGGGTCCATTTATTGCAGCGTTAAAGAAGTCGTTTACCGTTTCACTATCAATGGAATTTGGCTTGTCCTCATGTCCTTGTTCCAGTTTCTCGATCGCGGATTTTCTTTTCTTCTCGATGACATTAGCCATATCTTCGCGTTCTTGTTCAGAACGCATACTCCACCAGACTTGAAAAAGGCCATCGTTTGAAAGGTCTTCGTTGATAAATATAATCCTATCAAGATCAGTGGTATTGGGATATTGCTCATTCATTATCTCGCTTACGCGTTCTCTTTGAAGATAAGCACTTACTATAATATTCAGGTAACTAAAGGGTGCATTGACATCGAAAGGGAATATGTTTCGTGTTAGTGTTTCTACAGCCGGTCGTAGTCGATTATACCAGAGAGCTTCTCTTATAGTTAGTTCTTTTTCAAAATCTTTAAATTCACTTTGCTTTCTAGATTGTTGTACTTTGATAAGCAAGGGGATGATGTCAGGTGGGATATTGTAATAGGCACAGACTCCGATACACCATGGCTTCTCAAGTTCGCCCGGCTGTTTGTTTCTGGCTTCAGAGATCATCTTCACCAGAGTATCTTCAGTGGGTGGGGGTTCGCCCATCCTCTCGATGAGTTCCTGAAGACGTACAGCAAGGGCTCTACGTGGCATTGTTTTACTATCATGTATGGCCTGGCTGATGATTAGTTGTCTTACTGTGTTTGATATATTAGGGCCTCTTCCAGACTTTTTGATATTCATTCTTTTTGTTCCTTTACATACTTAATAAATATGGTTTGTCATACTATATAATATTCCTTCATAATATTAATATTAGACCTTCGCTAAATGGATGTCAAGGATTTTTTAAAGGATATTTTTTAAGGGAGATGACCATGGAACACAACAGATTGAAGGAATATAGAGAAAAGGCGGGGCTTTCGCAGACGGAGCTAGGATGGCGAGCTAAGATGGCTGCCCAGAATATAAGCGCCATTGAGCGGGGGACATTGGCACCCTGGCCCAGGGCAAGGAAAGCGCTCGCCGAGGCCCTAAAAATTTCCGAAATCGAGCTATTCCCGGAGGAAAACAGGGATGGAAAAGACAGCGGCTGAGCGTCTGGTTTACTCCATACCTGAGGCGGCGCATGCCCTCCACTGCAGCAAGAGCCTGGTGTATGACCTGGTAAAGGCTGATAAGCTTCCGCATGTCCATCTATCGGAGAAGCGTGTAGTCATCCCGGTAGCCACGCTGGAGCGTTACCTTCAGGAACAAAGCGAGGGCAGCAATGAATGATATGGTGGAAGTTGCCCTCTTATATATTGCCCAGGGGTTTAAGGTATTTCCGGTCAAGCCTGACAAAAAACCACTGACGGACCATGGTTTTAAGGATGCGACACAAACAGAAGCAGTCGTCCGTGAATATTGGACACGCTGGCCAGATGCTGGCATTGCCCTGGTGACTAACGGCTTGATTGTCCTTGATTTCGACGCTAAAAATAGTGGCCTTAAAAGTAAGACGGCTATGGAGAAGAAGTATGGCTCGCTACCCCCTACCAGAACCCACCGGACAGGCGGTGGTGGTGAGCACTGGATTTATCGAAATCCTAATGGTGCGGATCTTAGAAACACGGTCGCTCTCGTTGGGTATAGAGGAGTGGATCTTCGAGCAAATGGTGGTTATATCGTGGCACCCCCAAGTCTACACCAAAGTGGCAGAAGGTACGAAGTCCTCGACGACAGCGAAATAGCACCTGCCCCAATCTGGCTGTTAGATTTAATAACGAAGAAAAGGACAAGGTCGCAGCAAACTACAACGGATAGTCAGCCAATACTTGAAGGTCAAAGAAACTCTACGCTTACTAGTCTGGCGGGGACGATGCGACGCCGCGGGATGTCTCAGAAAGCTATCGAAGCTGCGCTTCTGGAAGTTAACCAGCAGCAGTGTTCCCCACCATTACCTGACGATGAAGTAACCAGAATTACTAGAAGTGTAACTCGCTACGAACCTGAACTTTCGCCAGGACAGCCCGAATCCGCAACCGTCGGCGGCGGTTTTAATCTTACTGACATGGGTAATGCTGAAAGACTGGTTAGCCGTTATGGCAAAATACTGCACTACTGCTACGAACGTAAACGCTGGCTGGTCTGGGATGGAAAGGCATGGGAATGGGATGCCGGTAACAAGGTTGCAGCTCTAGCAAAGCTCGCTGTAAGGAAGATTTATCATGAGGCCGGGAATGAACCGGACGAAAAGAAACGGAAGGGAATAGCCAGCCATGCGGCTAAATCAGAGTCTGATCCCAGGCTAACCGGAATGATAAACCTAGCTCAATCAGAACCCGACATTCCGATCAAACTAACAGACCTGGATACCAACCAATGGTTATTTAACTGCCTCAATGGGGCAGTCGACCTCCGCTCTGGAGAACTTCTGCCTCACCGAAAAGAGGACTTAATGACTGTCCTGGTACCGATAGAATACAATCCCAATGCCAGGTGCGACCTGTGGATGCAATTCCTGGAGAGAGTGACAGGAAGTAATATCGACCTGATCACTTACCTGCAGCGAGCAGTGGGATACAGCCTTACCGGTGACACACGAAGTCAGACTATGTTCTTTCTCTACGGACTGGGCAGCAATGGCAAATCCACTTTCATTACAACTATTCGTAAGCTTACCGGTGGCTATGGCGCCAAAGCCAGCACCAGCTTGTTTATGACTAAGGACAAGAATTCCGGTGGGCCCAGTGAAGATTTAGCCAATTTGCAGGGTAAACGCTTCGTCACGGCCAGCGAGATTGAAGACGGCCGGCGACTGGCAGTTGTCCTTATTAAAGAAATGACTGGTGGTGAGGCAATCCGAGCCGATCGAAAGTATGAACACGAAATAGAATTCCAGCCGGTACATAAAATCTGGCTTGTAGGTAATCACAAGCCGGTAATAACGGATACCACACTTTCCATATGGCGGAGAGTGAAGCTCATACCCTTTACCGTAACCATAGCGAATGAGGAAATAGATCCGAACTTACCCGCGAAATTAGAGTCTGAATTACCAGGCATACTGGCATGGGCTGTCAGGGGTTGCCTTGAGTGGCAGCGCTTTGGACTAGGAGAACCAAGAGCCGTGACTAATGCTACTTCTGATTACCGCCACGAGCAAGATATTTTGGGCGATTTCATCGATGACTACTGCCTCCTCAGGCCTGCTGCCGCAGTACCTAAGCATGATTTGAAAACTGCCTATGAAGAATGGTGTAACAACACTGGTAGTCAACCGGTATCACAGAAAACCTTTAGAGCCAGGCTTATAGAAAGGGGCATTACGGAGGGTAAGAGTGGAAGTACCCGCTACTGGAGAGGTGTAGTCTTAATCAAAGCAGAGGGACAGCAAGGACAATTGGGACAATTGGGACAAATGGGACAGGAAATTCCAGGAAATTTATACATGAAAGAAAATCAAGAGAATTTTAGTGAAAATCCCGTCCCATCCCGTCCAGATGTCCCAACAGAGGATATCCCGGACTATCCCTGCCGGCCTTGCCTTGCTTGTGGATGTGGTGATTATTGGCTCACTGACCAGAACCAATGGTTATGTTCACGGTGCCATCCAAACCTCGAGGGGAATAAGAAATGATAATCCAGTGTCCCCACTGCGGTAAAACAGTAGCGGTGAATGGCTTAGGACGCAAACCGTTGAATATCCCGCTCAAAAACGTTCTTGAGTCCTTGCAGGCATATCGTGGCGTTAGGACAGCAGCGCGGGAGCTTGGCTGTAGCCCATCGTACATATTCGGTGTCCTGAAAGCAAACGGATTAAAGCTCAAGGAGATAATCAAGTGAGGTCGATGAGTTTGGATGCTCTACGGGTAATGCCATCCGGAATCCCAAGGAAAGGAATTATTCAAGGTGGATGGATACGGGAGGGTGACCCCATACCCTCTATTATTACCAGCGTAATAGAGCCCTAAGTGCAAGGCTGCCAAAAAGGTCACAGGCTTATAGGTAGTATAGGTAGCATAGTATAGATAGCATAGTTTGAATAGATGAGAAGGAGGGACAAATGAAGATATTATCGGGCCAACAGGCGGAAAACCAGAACGAAGCCGTCAGACTGGCTTTACAAACAGCGGGTGTCGACGGTATTGACACCTATATCCTCGATATGTTTGAGGCGCTCTCTGATAGCGACAAGATCAATGCTGAAGCGGATAAGATTATCGGCAGTACCATTCGAAACAGGTACGGTAGCAAAGCTTCCTGGCGGACCGAACGGTGGTTTGTGCCGGTACCAAAGCTCCATTACGAAGGTAAAGATATCCCTCAGCTCATCATCGAAGTCGATATCTATCTTATTGCCACAGCTGTGGTGAAGACGCAGGATTCCCGTTTGATTACACTGGCAGGAACTGTTGGCAAGCCGGAAACTCTTGCCATCCCAATGGTCTTTCTTCACGCTCTCCTTGAAGAAGACCTGGGGCGATTCGCCATGGTGGCTAGAGATGCAAGCTACACTACATGGGACATACCAGGGATGAAGCCTGTCCGTCTTCCCAATGATTTCATAAGTGAGCTTTCGCAGAGATTAAAGTGGCAATCGGTGGTATCGTGGTTGGATGAATTCGGTTCCCAGGGCAGATACGTTGCTCCGCTGGTGGCAGGAAGCTTACTAGGTCTGGCATTTCGGGATTCAAGTCAGGTTTTACCGGCTAATAAGGAGATAATGACCACTGATGACCTGATAAGTGCTCTGGAAAGCATGGCTTACCAGCCTGCCGAGGCCAAAGAGATGGTAAGGAATGCTGCGTCGCGTCTAAGAGCCGATACGACACTGGAGGAAGCTATTCGCATCACACTGCAAATGGGAAAAGGAGGAGACATACAATGAGCAATGAATTTACTGCCCAAGAGATAAGAGACGCTGCCATGACAGCCCGCGTTCACTCCCCGGGCTTCACTGAGGATATGTTCGAAAGCCTGATGGACATTGAGAAACACATCGCTGATTCAGGCTACCTTGAAGTGATACAGGGACTACTTCGGTTGGAGGCGGAAAAGGGGATATCCTGCACTGAAGCTCTTGATGCCTGTAAGAAACTCTTGGAACAAAAGACGAGGCTGGAACGCGATGTCCTGGCACTTGAGAAAAGGGTAGAGAGCTTGATAACGCAAAGAAAGCAGATCTCGATCGAATTGGAGCAAGTACAGAAGGAAACCGCTAAAGCCGGCCAGGAACTGGGCCAAATCAGGAGTCAGTGTACAGCGGCAGAAAAGAATATGGATGCCCTTAACAAGAAACTGGAGAAAGGGAAACAGCGTATCGGTAAGGAAATCGAAGAATATTATCGGCAAGCTAACGTCACTAAGGAAGAGGTGATTACCGCCAGCCAGATAAAGGCAGCGGTCGAGAACTGCGGCTTCACTCTTGAGCTTATGCTGGGTTTATCAAAGGAATTCGCCGGTCATAAGAACGTAAGAAAAGAGCTGTCGGAAGGACTGGAGAAACACGGTTCACTCAACAAGTTTCTAAAGGACCTGGCTACCTGGAGTAACGAAGAAAAAACAAGGGTTACCGACGAGATACATGGTCTTGAATCACAGAAAGAAACTCTTAAAGGCGAAAGTGTCCATTTAAAGAATGTTCTGTCGAAACTACAGGCTGATATCAAGGGCGAGGAACAACTGAGGCGCTTTTATTATCGTTATGTGGCTGTAAGTGGGCTCATGGAGCATCTGGCTGGCTGGAATCAAATATTCTTTGTGCGCTGCACTAATCCTGCGTTTGTAATAACGGGTGCCTTCGATGCCAACTCGGGAAACGCTCAATTCTGGACTGATAAGCCACCATCGATGTGCCCCCAGTGTGGATATAGGCAACTTGTTTACGATGAAAGAATATACCAGACTCTTGGCCGTCCGGTAGGCTTTCCCGGAAAACTAACTTTGGGAGAATACAATGCCCAGGAACAAAAGAAAGAAAAAAATAACTGAATACTCCCTAGACTGTGACTGCGGGTCAAAAGCAGCCATCTTCGAACTTGAGAAGGGATATATGGCTCACTGTCCGAGCTGTGGGGCGGTAACGTTTTTCGATAACCCACTCCTTCTTGAGCGACTGCGTTTTGGCGGCAAGCTTTGCCCGCATCAGTTAGAGAAGAAGCCGTGCCGAGGCGGGCATACTACCTGGTGCCCAACCTGTCGGGTCCGGAGCTTTATCTATACCAATTAGAAGAATAGGGCAATATCAGACCGACGGTCATAGGACTTGTTTCTTCAAGGGTCTCAATATACTTCTTTGTTCAATCACTGGCTCTATGGCAGATTGAAATCATGGAGAAAATTGCATTATGATACAGGCGGTTTAAGGATGTTTTATCTTTGTCAAATCTGTGACTGGAGCTAAGAGGGAGAAGTAATGGAAACGCTAGAAACAATAGGCAAGAGGGCAAGTTTAAAGCGGCGTCTTTCAGCCCGCGATATCGAAAAGGAGAAAATCGCCCTAGTCTTAGATGCTGCCAGGATGGCACCATCGGCTCACAATATGCAGCCGTGGCGCTTTATTATCGTTAGAGGTAAGAAGAATATTGAAACTGTGGTCACCAGAGCGTTCGAGGAGCCAAATCAAGTAGTTAGGGAGGCGCCTGTTCTTATTATCGCCTGTGCCAATCCCGGCGACGATATGACCCGTGATGGAAAGGAATACTATCTTTTCGATGTAGGTTTGGCCGTGGAGAACATGCTCCTAGCTGCGACTGAACTGGGTCTAGTAACGCACCCGATGATTGGTGTAGATGAGGATGAACTAAAAAAGGTATTGCACATACCCGGCGAAGTAAGATTTGTGGTCGCTACACCTCTAGCGTATCCGACTGAGGGCTCCTACGAGGAAGCGGCCCGCGAAAGACTAGACCAACGTACCAGAAAATGCCTGAAAGAAGTGGTTTACTCCAATATATGGGGTAAACCGTTCTAGGCTCCTATAGCAGTGCGAGCGCATACAGATTCAGCAAAATCACATCACACAATCCGATGAATTGTTCATTCGCAATGCTATTGCCAAACGATTATTTATATGCTCACATAATAAGTCGGTAGAATGTTTACCGGTGTGTTCTTCCTCTGGCGATAGAGGCGAAAATACCGGCAAAACAAAGAGCCGCTGAAATAGAGAAAGCTATTTTCATACTTTTTAAGAAAAGCGGGTAATATTCGGGGGTTATCTGAACCCTCCCGATGTACAGTGCGAAGAGTAACAAGACCATTCCCATACTCAAAGCCTGCCCCGTCAATCTCATAGTGCCGAGCGTCCCCGAGGCCACTCCGTAGAATTTCCTTTCCACCGAGCCCATCACGGCATTAGTATTCGGTGAGGAGAAAAAGCCAAACCCCAGACCCAGGATAACCAGGCTGATGAGGATAAATTGAAGACTGGTAACATTACTCAGGAAGGTCAGCATAACTAGGCCAGCCGTGGTCAATGCCATGCCTATTGAGGCCACAATGCGCGGCTCAATCCTGTCGGAGAGACTGCCCGCAATCGGGGAGCAAATAACCATTATTACCGGTTGAGCAATTAAAATCAAACCGGCATGTTCCGGAGAAAACCCTTTTACGTACTGCAGATAAAGACTCAGCAGGAAAGCCACGGCGAAGGTGGCGCTATAGTTGATAAGCGCCGCCAGGTTAGAAAAGGCAAAAACGGTGTTGTTCCGGAAAAAGCTAATGTTAAGTACGGGTTGTTTCTGTCTCGTTTCCCACCACACAAAGGCGGCAAGCCCAATTACGCCAATAATAATTAGCCATATGCCCCATAGCGCTGGGAGTACGGAAAAGGCGTAGAACACGGCCACCAGCGCTAGGCTGTAGATTATTGAGCCGACATAATCAAATCTCTCCCCCTTTGCCTCCGCCCACTCCCCCTTAAGTTTCCAGAACACCACCACGATAATCACTAGGCCCAGCAAAGCATTAAGCCAGAAGATGCTTCTCCAGCCAAAGTGTCCGGTCAGGAAGCCGCCGACCAGCGGACCTGCCGATAGTCCGGTATAGACCGCGGCCGTGCTTATGCCCAGGGCCCGGCCCCTCTCTTTGGCCGGGAACACCGAGGTTAGAATGGCTATCCCCGTCCCGAAAATCATGGCGCCGCCAACTCCCTGCAAGGCCCGGAAGACGATAAGCCACTCTCCTGAATTCGAAATGGCACAAAGGATCGAGGCGACGGCATCGATTATTATGCCCAACCGGAAAATCTTTTTCCGGCCGTAGATATCGGCAGTCCGACCGAAGGGGATGAGAAACGCCGCCGCTGCCAGCAGGTAAGCGGTAGCCACCCAGCTCAGGGCGACGGCATTCAGGGATAGCTGGGTACCAATCGAGGGAAGAGCGATATTGACCGAAGACGAGGTAAAAGGAGTGAGAAAAGAGCTCATAACGGCAATGATTAATACCACACGTTTGGTGGTACCATCTGCTGCTTTGCTTTCCAATTCCTTGTTTGCCCTTCTTGATCCCGGTGGTTCCAGTTAATTTGAAATGATTTTACCAGAAATCAGCGACGGGCGATAACCAAGTAATGGTAAAGGCCGGACTCTTTTATCTTTTGTACCCTGAAGCCGCCGGCCTCAATAAGACCTATTGCCTCTTCCTGGCTGAATCGGATCTGTAATGGAGGCCCTAATGCCGTGGACTCCTTCCTCCAGTCCAAATTAACTAATCGTCCTTCGGGCTTGAGCATTCTGGCAGCATTAGTCAAGACCCTGACCGGCTTATCAAAATCGTGTAGAACTATACCGAAGAAGACGAAATCAGCACAGGCCTCGCAGAGAACCGTATCTTCTGCCTTCCCAACCTTCAGTCGCAGGTTGGTTAAGCCTTCACGGCTAGCCCTTTCCCTTAAGCTCTTTATCGCCTCCGGGCTTATGTCCAGACCATAAATTATCCCACCCGCCCCAACCAGCCTCGCCGCCGGCAGGGCGAAGAAGCCTTCACCGCAGCCTACGTCAATAAAGGTGGCACCAGGCCTCAAACCTATCTCGGCCAGAATGGCCTCCGGGTTCTGCCATTGCCTCCGGCTCTCCTCATCGTAGAGATGCCTACCGTGAAAACCTCGGTATCCATTCACAGCCGGTGCATTCTCCACTTCAGCGGGTTGCTTCTGCCTTTAATATTCTAGCCCAGGCAACCAGGGCCTTCAGCAGCTCGGCTATCAATTTTCTGGCTTGTTCGTCAAGAAGCCTGCCTTCACTGTCAAACTTCTGAGGGGCGAAAGTAACCAGCACCTCCGGCCGATTTATCGGGTGCATGTTCAGAAAAACGAACGACTGGCGCAGATGATACTGAGCTCTGGCTCCTCCCAGCATACCTATTGAGGCGCTCATAATGGCCACGGGTTTGCCCTCAAACGAGTTGTCTCCGTGAGGTCTTGAGGCCCAGTCGATAGCGTTCTTGAGCACTCCTGGTACCGAAAAGTTGTATTCCGGTGTTGCTATCAGCAAAGCATTAACTGCCCTTATCTTTCTCTTAAATTCCTTTACTTTTTCCGGTGGCGAACCTTCTAAATCCTGATTAAAAGGAGGAATACCGTTAAGCTCAAATATTTCTAAGCTCGCATCGTCCGGCACGAGCCCGAGGGCCGCCCGCAACAAAGCACGGTTATATGAGTCCTCCCGCAAACTTCCGGCAAAGCCAAGTATGCTTATCTTTTGGTCCATACTGCCTCCACTGCCAAGAATAACTTGAAACCGGAACGGCCTGTCTAGGCTGATTTCTTTATGGCTTTCTTGATCTTCTGCATTACATCTGGAGGTATCTGTTTCATGTTATGTGCCTTGCCTGCATGCTCCGCGATCTTCTTCATGAGTTCGGGCTCAGTCTTGGCGCTTGTTTCAAAATTGCAGGCCATGCCAGTGTCCTTACATTTAAATGAATACATAATCGCCCACCTCCTTTCTGTTATTTATTCTCATTCTGGTATTTTTCTAATCAAGAAGTCATAAAATGATGGGGGGAAAAGTTACAAAAGAATGACATTTTTGGTGGCGATTGGCGTGATATGGAATTATCCAGCCCGCTACCAAGGGAATTTTCGTTAGATCTGGTGATATTACACAAAAGACAGTTACGTTCAACAGAGGCACAATTTAGTGATGCCTAGACCCGTCAGGCGAAATAGTAATTTACTATTGAATTACTATTGATATAGTCTTTTAGATGGGTAATCGATTAGACATAGCTCAGATTTTAAGAGCCTAATTGTTTCCACAATTACCCATTTTAATCTGTAGCATTAGCCACATTGCGATATTATTCTTGAAAGAAGATTGGATAATAACTATAGTTTATTCAGGCAAAACTTGAGTAACTTCACTGATACAACCCCAATCCATACAAAGCTGGTAACCACCAGAAGCCGCTCGCTTAACCCTTTCCACAACCATTCCTGAGGAGTAATTAACCAAAGCATTAAAAATGCCAGACATGCTATTGCGGTGAGTAAAGTGTACAGCCAGAATCTGCTCCAGCGTAGGTCAGCACGAAAATATATGGAATAGGCAAAACCGCCAAGAATAAAAGATGTCACAACTATACCAACCGCTATAGAATGCAAAAGAGCCGAGATAGTGAACACGACTTCATCAGGCTTAACCGGGAAAGCACCCATAAGGAAAAACCCGAGACTCGATATTACGAAAAAGACGAACCCCACTTTAGCATAAATTGTTCGCAGCGTTACGTTATAAAGCCTGAAGGCAAAGACTACCAACAAAAATCCAACGATGAAGAATGACATGGCCTGAAACCACCCATACCGGCCCAGTACCAGCTGACTTATCGTTTCCTGAATTGCACTGTAGTCAGGCTGAAGTAATCCTACTACAGTCATTACTAGTATGAATATTAATGGCGCCATAATGCCAGCCAGAGCGCTTAGGCACATTACGCTCAGCCCGTGCCAGCATTTGCCCACATAGCATTTGGAGTTCGCCATTATATCGTAGTCTCCCATGGCAGGAGAAGGTTGTTATTGCCTGTTGATAGTCATCCGTAAACGATAGTCTTCTTTTAAGATATTAGCTGCTTCTACAGGGTAGGGCTCGAGATGAAAGACTATGCTGTAATTAAGGAACATATCCATGGCATGGTCGGTCAGACCGGGTTCATTAAGTACTACGTTGTAAGCAGTATTATCATAAGTCAACTGAACAAGTATATTAGCTCTTCCTTCCCAGATACAGGTTACGTCAAGCGGGCAGCGGCTATCCCCGATGACATCTTCGAAACCTATTTTGAGGTTCTCTCCCGATATATGAGCTTCCTGTCCGATGGAAAGCATAAATTCATCCCCCACGTTGGCTTGAATTGCCACGGGTGCTCTCGGACAACCAGCCATTAATGATATAATCCAGATGAGACTAATCAGGCTGAATAAAGTCCTCTTCATTTTCTATCCTTAATTCTATCGAGTTGGATATTGCATGGTCACAAAATGAAGAGAGAAAAAGTTACAAAAATATGACATTTAGGTGCGCCTAGCCGAAACATCTCAGTTTAGGAAGTATTTTCAAGATAGCCCGGCATATGTAACGGACTCGGTTACATAGTCTTGTAGTTTGGGCCACCCCCGCCTTCGGGGACTTCCCACCTTATATTCTGCAAGGGGCATTTCACCCGGCAGGTCTGGCAGTGTAAGCAGTTCGATGGGCTGAGCATTATCTTGTGGTTTTCCGCCCGGTATACCTCGGCGGGGCAGAAGGACTCACAGGGGTGACACCCATATCCCGCCTCACAGGGCTCGCACTCCGCCGGGTCGATGAAACTTATGTGCGACGGCTCGTCCTCGCGGTGCTCCGTCCCGGAGAAGCTGAGGTCGGTCAGCCGGTCCAGCCCGCCCTGATAGCGCCGTCCCAGCCTGACCTGCCTCATCCCCTGGTGGTCCGGCTCGGTTGACAGCCGGGGCAGCCACTGCTGGACGAAAGAGAGGGGCGCTCCCAGGTACAGCCCCGCACCGAAGACCTGGCGGTAGTTCCGGCCTGCCCTTAAGTCTCTGATGACAAAGCTCTCCGCCAGACGCTCTTCATACCCCTTCAGGCCTTCTCTGGAGAAGGAACCGCTTTCCAGGGCATCGAAGATGGCGGCGGCGGCTAGCCGGCCCGACTCTAGGGCATAGTGCAGCCCCTTGAGCTTCTTGGCGCTGGTGAAGCCGGCGTCATCGCCGATGATGACGGCGCCGTCACTGACCAGACCGGGCAGGGAGAAGTAGCCGCCCTCGGGCAGGGTCTTGGCCCCGTAGCCGACCACCTCGCCCCCTTCGAGCAGGCGGCGGATAAAGGGGTGGGACTTGAAGAGCTGGAGCTCCCGCTGGGGGTTGAGGTCGCAGTAGCGCCAGTCGAGGGCCAAGATGAGGGCCAGCGCCACCGTGTTTGGCTCCAGGCTGTAGAGGGTGCCCCCGCCGAAGACGTCGGCCCGGTTGGGAAAGCCCAGGGTGTGGAGCACCCGGTTCGGCCCGAAGTTGTTCTGGTCGGGCAGGCGGATGACCTCCTTGACCCCCAGCGAGTAAACCTGGGGGTTCCGGCCGCAGGCCAGGTCAAACCGGCCCACCATCTCTTCCGCCAGCAGCCCCAGCGAGCCTTCGCCGAGGACGGTAACCTTGGCTGCCACCGTCTCGCCGGGCTGGTAGTTGGCCTGCCTGCCCCCTTCTTTATTCAGCCCCTTATCGCCGAGCCTGACCCCGGTTACCTTCCCATCCCTGATAACCAGCTCTTTGGCAGCGAAGCCGGTATAGATTTCGACGCCGAGCTGGCGGGCGATGCCGGCCAGCCACCTGACCATCTCGCTGAGCGAGATAATATAGTTCCCCTCATGGCGCATTGAGGGCGGCACCAGAAAGCCGGGAACCTTTAAGGCCAGCCGGCTGTTGGGCAGGAAGAACAGCTCGTCCCACTCCACCCGGCTGGACAGCGTTTTGGTAACGAACTTATCGTCGCTCTGCCTCCAGTCGGGGAGAAGCTTGTCGAGCACCTCGGCCTGAAACACCGCCCCGGAGAGGCTGTGCTGGCCGACCTTGTCCGCCTTCTCGATGACGACCACCGACTCTTTTCTTCCCTTTTCATTGAGAAGCTGCTTGAGCCTTATCGCCCCGGCCAGACTGGCCGGCCCGGCCCCGACGAAGAGCACATCTATATGGCTCAGCTCACTCACTATTGCCTCCCTGGGAGTCCAGCGCCTGGAGCAGCTCGGGGACGACCTCCTCCAGGTTGCCCACCACCCCGAAATCGGCCACCTGGAAAATACGGGCGTTGGGGTCTTTGTTGATGGCCACCACGATGTCCGAGCCCTGCATGCCGGTGACATGCTGGACCGCCCCGGAAACACCCACGGCCACATAGAGCCTGGGCTTGACCGTCTGGCCGGTCTGCCCCACCTGGTGCCCCCGCCCGATGCAGCCTATCTCCACCGCTAGCCGGGAGGCGCCCACCATGGCCTCCTGCCCCAGGAACCTGCCCATACGGTCGGCCAGGGGCAGGATATACTGGTCAAAGCCCTCCTTGCTCTTTAACGCCCTCCCGCCGCAGATGATTACCTTGGCGTCCTTAATATCGGAGGCGGGCGGGAGGTGCTCGGCATAGACTATCCTGGCACCCAGGTCGGCTTGGGTTATCGCCGGCTGATACCGGATAACCTCGCCCTGCCGGGAGGGGTCGGGCTGCCGGGCTTTCATCACCCCGGGCCGGGCGGTAGACATCTGCATCCTCGAGTTCTGGGTGATGATGCTGGCCATGATGTTCCCGCCCAGCGCCGGACGGGTCTGCACCAGGATGGCGGTGTACTCTTTATCAAGGCGCTTGTAGTCGGCTATCTCCAGCCAGGTGCAGTCCGCGGTCAGGCCTGAGCCTGAGCCGTAGGCCACCCGCGGCGCCAGCTCCCGGCCCTGGGGGGTGGCGCTGAAAAGCATCATCTGGGGCCGTTGTTCTTTAACCATTTCCGATATTACCCGGGCGTAGGGCACCGGCAGGAAATTGGCTAATAGCTCGTGCTCGGCGATATATACCTTGTCGGCGCCGCGAGCGATGAGCTCCCGGGACAGGCCGTTTATCCCCTTGCCCACCAGGACGGTGCCCACCCTCTCGCCGAGAACGCCGGCCAGCCGGCTGGCCTTGCCCAGCAGCTCAAAGGAGGCCGGGTTCAGCTCACCACCCTCCTGCTCGGCGTAGACCCAGACCTCGCCCTTATAGTCGGGTTTTTTGCCCTGGGGAAGCTGATATTGGGCTTTCTCCTCCTCTTCAACCGCCCTGGCCCGGTTAGCGTAGGCCTCCTTTATCATGCCGGCCAGCTTCTTCAGGTCGCGCTCAAAGACGCAGTTCCTCTGGCCGGCCTCCCGGGGCGAAAAAATCTTGACCACTATAGTACGAGAGCCGGCCAGCCCGATGCGGGACCGGTCGGCGTTGACATCGGCGGCGCTCCACTGGTAGAGCCGGTGGGAGTGAGCCCATCTCGTCCGGCTGAAGGAGGGGTAGGGCGGCTTGGTCCACTCGGTGACCGTCACCAGGCAGGGGAAGCCCGCCGGAGCCACCTTCTCCGAGCCGCTACGGGTTATCCGGCTTATCTGGAGCTGGCCGTCCTCGAAAGCGAAGGCTATGGCGTAGGCGATGTGGGCGATGCCGAGCTCCTCGGCCAGCTGCGGCGGGACCTGGGCGGTATCGCCGTCAACCGACTGCATCCCCGAGACAATCAGGTAGTTTTTGTCCCCCCCGAAGATTTCCTTCTCGATTTTCCTTACCGCCTGGCCCAAGGGGTAGGCGGTGGCGGCGGTATCGGCGCCGCCCAGCTTGCGGTCGGTGAGCAGGACGGCCTCATCGGCGCCGATGGACAGGGCATACCGCAGCACCTTCTCGGCAAAGGGCGGGCCCATGGTCAGGGGGACTATCCGGCCGCCCTTTTGCTCCCTCATCTTCAGGGCGAAGGCCAGGGCCTGTTTGTCCAGTTCATTGAGGACATTGTCCAGAAGGCCCCGCTTAAGCGTGCCCTTCTCCCAGTCCCAGGCCTCCTTAGGGATGTTCCTTATATCGGGCACCTGCTTGACCAGCACTATGTAGTTCACTAGCCTACGGCTCCCCAACTGACCGCTTTCCCCGGCCCCCACTGTATATTTTTTACCATAGGTATCCTTTAATTATTGATAACAATTGACGCAAGCTGAAGGTACACTGTGGTCATACTATTAAAACCGAGAATTGCTAAATTAGATTTCGAGATTCTCAAGACTCGAATCCGTTGTCTTCTTTGAATCCATCGAAAGCAGAAGGTGACACATAAAACTGGCCTATCCTGCGATTGCCAGCCTTAATAGAGTCTGTTGGTATCAAAGTATCGCCTCTATTTTTGACCGAACCGCAGATTCAGGAACTGCCCCGACAATTTTTTCAATTACCTCACCGCCTCTGAAAAATAGTAATAGCGGTATGCTCATAACTTGGTACTTTTCCGCCGCCAGACGATTCTCATCTACATTCAACTTGCAGAACTTGACCTGACCCTGATATTCCTCTGCCAGTTTTTCAGTTATTGGGGCAATCATCCGGCATGGGCCACACCATGGTGCCCAAAAGTCTACGATAACGGGCATCTCGCTTTTTAAGACCTGATGCTCAAAATCACCATCGTTAACTTCAATGACTCCAGCGGTTGTCCCCTCATCTTTCAACCTAATTCCTATCAGAATATCCCTAGGCTGACCATCGGTTAACTGGAGCGCGTTAGTTAATTTTATTGTACTGCCTGTTTTTACGCCGGTGGGTACATTCACCTCCAGCCGTTTACCATGCCTTGATAATACCTTTTTAGTTCCGAGTCTTGCTTCCTCCGCTGTGATAGCTAGCTCGTAGCGGATGGACCTGTCTGTATGGCTTTCATCAGTGGCTTCATCCATGCCGGCCTTCCTCCAAATTAGATTTCAATTGCATTTCCTCTTTCAAAATCAGAACCACTTCAACTTACGTCTAATTCCCATTTCAATTATACGCCGCTGATATACTATTACCGTAAGGCTACCAATTGGCATTAGCTTCCTTGCAACCGGGCACGAAGTGAAGCCGGGTCGGTAACCGGTGCCTGGCAAGTATAGTGTTCACATACATAAACCGTAGGTTGATTGTCAATCATTTGCCTGTTCTTAAATAGCTTGAGCTCCGATACCGGGGCTGGGTCATCAGGAGCATATGCGGCGACTACTTTATCGGGCAGCCAAACAGTACATAAAATGTGCAACAACTCTGAAGTTTTTGGGTGGGTTCTAGGGCCTATAATAACAACTTCTTTTGGAGTAGAGAGATATAGGTCTAAGCCACAAAGCCAGTTACTGAAGCCGAGAGGGTGCTGACGCATCGATTCCTGCATTGATTCAAGCGACCTCATTGCTATTTTTTCGAATTGTTCTCTGTCATCCAGCTTGGCCAGTTTGAGCAGGACTAGATTAGCCGCCGAAGGACCTGATGGTAGCGCTCCATCATAGTTGCTTCTTGGACGGACAAACAAGTTCTCGTGCCTGTCACTGGTGTCGTAAAAGGTGTGCGTAGCCTCATCCCAGAACTGCTCGGCCATGACTTCACCCAGCCTTAAAGCCTGCCTGAGACATTCGCCGGAAAAAGTGGCTTGATGCAGAGCCAGCAGCCCGTCAATGACTAAGGCGTAGTCCTGGAGATAGCCATCGTCCGTCTTAGCTCGACTATCCTTGTAAGCGTGTTTGAGATAACCGCCGGAAATCATCGAATTCAGCAGAAATGAGCCATTGGCTGTAGCAGCCGCCAAGTAATCATCACGGTCAAGGGCACAGGCCGCTTCAGCCAGGCTGGCTAGCATGAGCCCGTTCCAGGAAGCTAATATCTTTTCATCTCTATTGGGTCTTATTCTCTGCTCGCGCCTTTTGAGTAAGGAGGCCTTCGCCTGCTTCATAATGCTTGATGCTTCTGGCTCGAGGTCTCCAGCAACATGGAGAATATTCCGGCCATCAAAACTACCTTTTGCGGTTACACCGAAATAATCACCAACTATCTGACTGCTCTTTTTACCTAGGACCTCGCCGAATTCTTGATGCGTCCACAAATAGTATTTGCCCTCAACGCCCTCGCTATCGGCATCCTGAGTGCTGTAAAAGCCGCCCTCAGGGCTGGTCATCTCCCTGAGCACGTAGTCCAGGGTCTCTTCGGCCACGGAGCGAAATAAATCCTTGCCGGTAACCAGGTAGGCATGCAGGTATACCCTGCTGAGTAAAGCATTATCATATAGCATCTTCTCAAAATGTGGGATCAACCAGGAGCTATCCGTAGCGTAGCGGTGAAAGCCGCCGCCGAGCTGGTCGTAGATGCCTCCTCTGGCCATCTTTTCCAGGGTCAGGTTAATCATTTCCAGAGCACTCGTATCCTGACTACGGTGGAAATATCTTAGCAAGAATTCAAGTGTCATTGACTGGGGGAATTTCGGTGCTGTTCCAAAGCCACCGTTGTCTTTATCAAAGTCCTGTCTGAGACCACGATAGGCTTGCCCGATAATATCCGTAACTAGCGGCTCTTTAACGGCACTAATCTCGGTCTTTGCAGTCAATGCCGCCATTATTTGCTGGACCGCGGTTTCAATTTCACTACGACGATTCTGGTAGGCATCAGCAACCGTCCTGAGGACTTTCGGGAAGCCGGGCATACCGTGTCTATCCTGAGGTGGAAAGTAGGTACCACCGAAGAAAGGCTTGCCCTCCGGAGCCAAGAATACCGTCAACGGCCAGCCGCCACTGCCGGTAATCGCCTGCACCGCCTCCATATACACGGCATCAAGGTCAGGGCGTTCTTCCCTATCGACCTTGATATTGACAAAGTTTTCGTTCATTAGGCGAGCAATCTCATTGTTCTCAAAGCTTTCGTGCGCCATAA